>Ga0265295_1001830_pt1 | contig 36156 bp, 27 predicted proteins | sample Munlansysbiofilm_FD_192503 | JGI IMG/M metagenome (GOLD analysis project Ga0265295, IMG submission 192503) | Leachate microbial communities from a municipal landfill in Southern Ontario, Canada - Methane capture system biofilm | ecosystem: Engineered > Solid waste > Landfill > Unclassified ... | reverse complement strand
GAAGAGGCTTTAAAAAGATATAACGAATAGAAGGGTTGAGGAAAATGAAAAAGGTTTTACTTATATGTATATTAATGGTATTAAGTATCCCTATCTTAGTTAGTATCAATTCAAATACAGTATATGCTAATGATGAAATAGATGAAGATAGCAGTTTTGATGAATCTAACTACACCTCAATACTGAATGAATGGAAAAGTGAAGGATTAAGAGATGACTTTGATTTCTTTAAAGTCATCTCTCCCTTACAATTTAGCTTTAATAGTGGAAAATTAATCGAAGATTCGTCTGGATACTATAATTTTTTACAGGATAGTAACTTAGAAGTTAATGAAGCATCGAAAATTTATGATTTTTCTGATTCAGAAGAAATGTCTTTTGATGTAACTGTAGATAATAAAGGCTTATACAGTTTAGAATTAGATTATTATTCGTTTAATACGACAATTAGAGATACAGAAATAGCGGTTTATGTAAATGACCGTATTTTGTATTTTGAATTATCACAACTTAGACTAACTAGCAACTGGGAAGTTACTGAAGATATTAGTACTGACCGCTATAAAAATGATATTATGCCCAACTCATCGATTAAGTCAATGTGGATTCATGAAGAAATAAGAGATTCACAAAGAATTCAACCTGAGTCTTTGCTTTTTAAACTTGATGAAGGATTAAATAAGATTACTATAAAGAAAGCACGTGGAGAGTTTTATTTAGGTCAAATTTATGTGAGTGGGAAAAAAGCATTAAAAACTTATAATGAGTATCTTCAAGAAAAAAATAAAGAAAAAATAGTTGAGAAAAGTATTCAAACTTATGAGGCTGAAGATCCAGTTTTTAAAAATAGTTTACAAGTTAGATATGGAACTGATAAAAGTGCGAATGTGACGCCATTTGCTTTGATGGAAAATAAACTAAATATTATTGATGGAGCATCTTTTAAGCAAAGTGGAAATTCTTTATCGTACGAAATGGAAGTTTCGGAAAGTGGAATGTATCACTTAACACTGAAAGTTAAGCAAACAAAAAGCAGTTCAAGGGTATTTAGAACATTATATGTAAATGGTAAAATTCCTTTTTTAGAAGCTAAAGAGATTGCTTTTGATCATTCCTCAAAATGGCAAAATGTTACAGTAGGAAAAGATAAAAACAATCCTTATTTGCTTTACTTGGAAAAAGGAATAAATATCATAACTTTAGAAGTTAATGCATCACCGCTTTTAAGCATCTACGAGACAGTTGATTATGTAATGGAAAAAATCAATGATTTAGGTTTAGATATTAAAAAATTAACAGGAAATAATATTGATGAAAATAGAGATTGGGATTTAGAAAAAAATATTCCCAATATTAGAGAAGATTTACAATCATATACGGATTTGCTGTATGGAGTTCACAATGATCTTATTAATATAAATGGGACAGATAAGTCTTCAGAAATATTGATTAATATAAAAAGATCGGCAGATACACTACAAGAGTTTGCAAATAACCCTAACTACATACCAAAAGATTTGAATAAATTTAGTATTGGAAGTAATTCAGTTTTACAAAAATTAGGATTAATATTGCCATTAATTCTTGAACAACCATTAAGTGTTGACAAACTTTATTTACACGGAAATGTAGTAGATTTACCAAAAGCGAATGCTAATTTCTTTAAGAACATTTGGATTGGAATCAAGCGATTTTTCTTATCATTTTTCAGCGATGAGTACAGTGATAAAGCTGAAGAAGGAGAACTAGAAGTATGGGTTAATCGTTCACGTCAATATGTAAACTTAATGCAACAAATGGTGGATAAAGACTTTACGAAAGAAACGGGAATTAATGTAAAAATCTCAATAATGCCAAATGAAGATAAATTAATACTAGCAGCTTCATCCAATTCACAGCCGGATGTAGCTTTAGGAGTTGCTGGTTGGCGACCTTATGATTTTGCAATTAGAAATGCATTGGTAGATTTAAGGACAATGCCAAATTTCTTTGAAGTGACAAATAGATTTAAAGAGGGAGCATTTGCTCAACTTATATATCAAGATGGTGTTTATGGACTACCTGAAACACAAAACTTTTATTTGCTTTTTTATCGAAAAGACATATTACAAAATATTAAGGTTGAAGTTCCTGACACATGGCAAGATGTGATTGATTTATTGCCAGAAATTCAAAGATATGGAATGAATTTCTACAGTCAACTATCATCGACTACTGCATTTAAGGCATATATTACTACTATGCCATTTATTAATCAATTTGGTGGAAATTTGTATTCAAATGATTTATTGAAATCGGAGTTAACTGATCCTAAAACAATAGCTGCATTAGATTTTATGGCAGAATTATTTACAATTTATAGTTTACCACTTGAAGTAGGGAGCTTTTACAACTCCTTTAGGTATGGAACTTTACCGTTAGGAATTGGTGATTTTTCAATGTATGTGCAATTATTACATGCTGCTCCGGAAATAGCAGGATTATGGGATGTTGCTCCATTACCAGGTGTTAAAAATGACGAAGGTGAGATTGATCGTTCATATGATGGAGCTGCAACATCCGGAATAATCTTTAAAAACTCTGACATGCAAGACGAAGCATGGCAGTTTTTAGAGTGGTGGACACGAGAAGATGTTCAACTTGATTACTCTGAAAACCTTATTACATCTATGGGACCTGAATATATGTGGAATACATCAAATGTGGAAGCATTTAAACAAATGTCATGGGATGAGAACCATAAACTTGTTTTTCTAGAACAATGGGAATGGATTTTTGACACTCCCAAAACACCTGCAAGTTATATGATGGAAAGAGAAATTTCCAACATTTGGAATAAAATTGTTTATGATGGAATTAACACGAGAATTGCTATCTCAGATTCGGCAGTGATTATTGATAAGGAAATTACTAAGAAGATGATTGAGTTTAAATATATTACAAATAAAAATGAGGTTATTAAGACCTATCGGTTTCCAACCCGAGAAACGATTAGTGAGTGGGTGAGAGAATGAAGAAACTAGTAGCAAAATTCAAGAATAATCGATTTGCTGAGGAAGTTACTGGCGAATTATTTATTTTTCCATACTTATTAGCTTTTTTAGTTTTTATTACAGTTCCAGTATTGGCAGGTATGTTACTATCTACAACATATTTTAATCTTTTAGAATCACCAAGTTTTATTGGCTTCGGGAACTATATATCACTATTAACTAGTGATGATATTTTTATGCAACAGGTAATTCCAAATACAATCAAATTTGCTGTTATTGTCGGTCCGATTGGTTACATGTTAGGATTTTTATTGGCTTGGCTGTTAGCGCAAGTCCAATCAAAACCACGAACAATTTTAGCATTAATCATTTATTCGCCATCAATGACTGCCGGTGTTGCAATGTCAGTTATGTGGAAAATTATTTTTTCTGGTGACGAAGCTGGGTATTTAAATGCTATCTTGTTAAACTTAGATATTATTGAACAACCAATCCAATGGTTAACTAATCCGGATTATTTAATGACGATTATGATTATTGTAACATTATGGAGTAGTATGGGAATTGGGTTTTTAGCGATGCTTGCCGGCGTATTGAACATCAATCAAGAACTTTACGAAGCAGCATATATTGATGGTATGAAAAACAAATGGCAAGAAATGTTCTATATAACAATACCATCAATGAAACCACAAATGCTCTTTGGATCTATTATGGCGTTGATAAATACCTTTAATGCTGGGTCTATTGGAGTGCAACTTAGCGGACAAAATCCTACACCTCAAAATGCTGGACAATTAATTGTTACACATATTGATGACTATGGATTTATTAGATATGATATGGGATATGCGGCAGCTATATCGGTTATTTTATTGTTAATGGTATATTTATTTAGCAAAGCTGCACATCGATTATTTGGTGAAAGGGAGTAATATTATGGCATCATTTCGTGGAACAGAAATTAATCCTAAACACTTTCATAAAAGTCAAATTAAATTTTATTTGATTATTATTCCAATGGCTGTTTTTATGGCACTTCCGATAGTGTATATTTTTAATCATGCTTTTAAGCCGTTGAGTGAGTTGTTTGAATGGCCTCCTAAGTTTTTTGTAAAAAATCCAACATTTCAAAACTTTAAAGATTTATTTTCAGTGACATCGACAACGGGAATACCAATTAGTAGATATCTATTTAATAGTATTATAATTTCTTTGATAGTTGTTTTAACGTCAGTAGTAGTGAGTTCAATGGCAGGATTTGCGTTATCAAAATTAAGTTTTAAGATGAAAAAACCATTGATGGTAGCAAACAATATTGCATTAATGTTTGTTAGTGCATCAGTAGTGATTCCTAGATACTTAATAATTGAAAAATTAGGATTGATTGATACTTTCTGGGTTCATATTATTCCGGGTTTAGCTATTCCGGTAGGATTATTCTTAATTAAGCAGTTTATTGATCAAATTCCTAATGAATTAATTGAAGCTGCAAAAATTGATGGAGCAAGTACTTTTAGAATTTATTGGAATATAATTATTCCGTTAATCATGCCTGCTATTTCAACAATTGCTATTGTTTCATTTCAAAGTGTTTGGAACAATACTGAAGTTTCTACAAATTATATTAATCGCGAAAGTCTAAAGACTTTTGCCTTTTATATGCAAACATTAACAACTCAAAGTAATGCTGTTGCTGGGCAGGGAATGGCTGCAGCAGCGAGCTTGATCATGTTTATTCCTAATCTAGTTATATTCATAATTTTACAAAAGAATGTTATGAATACAATGGCTCATTCGGGTATTAAGTAGGGAGGATGATATGATGAAAATATTTAGTAGAAAAATACTAGTTGTATTATTTGCTCTGTCGCTTTTTATAATTGGCTTTTCAAGTAAAACTTATGCATTAACACAAGATTCAGCCCCTTATCAAACTTATGCTCAAGGGTCGGAAGGATTAGTTTTAACTCAAACAGCTTATGAACCTATTGGAGGCATAGTATTAAATAGTGCTATTCTGGATGCAGAAGATATATATATCAAAGATGAATATATTTATATTGCCGATACAGGGAACAAGCGAATGATAAAAACCGATTTTGATGGCGATGTTAAACTAGAAATAACAGGGTTAACCATGCCAACGGGAGTCCATGTGGACAGTAGTAATAATATCTATGTTGCTGATAAAGGGGCAAAGATAGTTATTAAATACGACCCTAATGGCTTAGAATTAAAACGTTTTGAAAGACCAACAGTTCCACTTTTTGGTGATGACACTCCGTATGTTCCAATAAAAATAGTTAGTGGTCCAAGAGATATTTTATATATAGTTGGAGAAGGTTCAACAGATGGACTAATTCAAATGAATAGTAGTGGTGATTTTTTAGGATTTTATGGAACTAACCCAACAAATAAGTCATTCTGGCAAAAACTTGCAGATTTATTTGGTGTAACATATGCAAAAACAGTTCCAGTTTCACCACATAATCTTGCAATTGATAGTAAGGGATCAGTCTTTACAGTTAGTAAAACTGAAGATTCACAATTAAAGAAATTTAATATTTCTTCACAAACGATTTTTGATGTTAGTTTTACATATACGCCTGTAGCTATAAAAATTAACGATTTTGGAAATATTTATGTAATTTCTCAGGAAGGAATTATTTTTGAGTTTGATAGTTATGGGAATTTAATCTTTTTATTTGGACAAATGGATACTGGAAGTGAAGTACTTGGTAGATTTGTAAAGCCAATCGATATTGAAATAGATGCTAATAATAATCTATATATATTAGACAAAGGTAGCAATTCAATTCAAATGTTGGTAAGAACTGAATTTGCTAGTATGATTCATCAAGGACTTATAAATTATAAAAACGGGATATATGATGTTGAAGAATGGGCACAAGTATTAAAAATGAATAGTTTCTTTTCATTGGCAAATTCTTCAATCGCTAATTCATTATATCGAGCAGGAAATTATGATGATGCATTATCGTACTTTAAAATAGCTAACGATCGAAGCGGTTATTCGGATGCATTTTGGCAAGTTAGATACTCGTGGCTTCAAAATAATTTAACGATTACATTTGTTGTTATAATCTTGTTCCTAATATTAAAGAGATCTTTAAAAGTTGCTGATCACAAATATCATATTTATGCACCAATAAGAAAAAACATCGAAAAGGTTTCGAATGTTAAAGTTGTTAAAGAACTAAGTTATTTGAAGAAGATAATTAGACATCCGATAGATACAGTATATAGTTTGAAACGTGAAAATAAATCATCGTTTTTAACGGCAACAATTATTTATTTGTCATTCTTTTTGCTGTCTTTAATCTCAGGATATACTACAGGTTTTTTATTTAACTTAAACAATGTTAATGATTACGGAGTTTTAAAGGACTCTGTGATTTTAGTTGGAATAGTCTTGTTATTTGTCGTAGCTAACTATTTGATTAGTTCTTTACAATCTGGTGAAGGTTGGTTAAGAGATATATATATTGGAACTGCATATTCATTAGCACCAATGCTTTTTGGTCTCATTCCATTAGTGTTACTTTCTCATGTTTTGACAATCAACGAATCATTTATTTATCAAATGCTGGTTCTTGTTATGAGATTTTGGACAATAATATTGATTGTAATAGTAGTAAAAGAAGTTCATAACTATTCAATAAAAGAACTTATAATTAATATTGTTTTAACGATTTTTACAATGTTGATGATAATATTAATGGCATTTCTAATCTATATATTAAGTGTTCAAATGATTGATTATTTTGAAGGATTAATAAGAGAGGTGATTATCCGTGGCTAAAACAAAGAAAATAATGCTTTTAATCCTTGTTGTTGGGATAATTATGTTCTCAGCTGAAGTAGTTTTAGGGCTCCCGCTTGCAAGTAAAGAAGATGTGATAAGTGACGACACAATAATTCCAACAGATTATGAGTTTCTTTCAAACAGATACACGCAAGAAGAAACAGATGCGAGACTTGCAGTTAACGAGTTTGTGGATTTAAGTATTTATTCAAATACGGTAGTGAAAAATGACATTAAGATGTACTATAGCAAGGATGATTTATCATTTGTCATTGAAAAGAATGGGTATTATTGGTCATCAAAAATTGATACATCTTATCTTGCTGATGAGAATTCACCTTTGAATGAGGATGGTGACTTAGGAGCAAGTAATTTCCTACAAAAAAGAATGAAATCACCAGTTATAGTATCTTATTATGTTAATGATGAATTAAAAAAAGATGAAGGGGTTTTTGATTCGGGAGGAACGATCTTTACTACCGTTGATTTGAAAGAAGGAAATGAGAAAATTGGTTTTGAGGCCAATATAACTTTTGCAGTTTCGGGCATCAGATTAAAACTAAAGGTTTATTTAGATGATTCTGGATTGAATGTGGAAATTCCTTATAGTTCGATAAAAGATGGATCGAAAAATAAACTTTCTAACATATCTGTTTACCCATATTTCGGCGCCACTAAGCGTTCTAGAGTTCCTGGATATGTATTTATTCCTGATGGGATTGGGGCATTGATTAGATTTGATGATACCAATAAGGGAGTATTTACGAAACGATTTTATGGAAATGATTTGAGTTTAGCTCAACAAGTTACAGATGAACAAATTTTATACGCTAATCTATACGGATTAGTTCATGGAATTAATCAAAATGCCATGATGGGAATTGTTGAGAATGGATCCGCGTATGCTAATCTTATATATTATTCGTCTCGAAGTGAGGATGATTTTAATAAGACATTTGTCTCATTTGAATACCGAGTTGTTTATACGCAATATTTAAATGCTAAAAAAACAAATAGTGTTAAAATGCTCCAAGAGAATTTAAATGAATATGATGCAAAACTTAAATATCATTTCTTAAGTGATAAAAGTGCAAACTATGTTGGAATGGCAAATCTATATTACGATTATCTTGATTTTGATTCTCAAACTAATAACAATCAAAATATTGGCTTACATTTAAATGTTTTAGCAGCTGAAAATCAACAAACATTGTTTGGTAGGAAGTCATTTAGCATGACAACAGTAGAAGAATTAATAACTGTTCTTAATAATCTAAATAGTGAGGGGATAACTAATATTGATGTAACATATCACGGATGGATGAATAACGGTTATTCAAATAGTAATGTTAAGTATAAAAAGATTAATGGTTCAATAGGTAATAAAAAAGATGTTATAAGTCTTACAGAAATGCCAGAAAATAATATTTATTTCACAGTAAACTATCAAGAAGCTAAGTCATCTGTTGGCGGATATGGAAATGAAGATGTCATACAATCAATTAATAAAAGTTTAATTGAACGTGAGGGTAAATATTTGTTATCTAATACATATGGATATCATCAATATCAATCTGATTATGGAAAATTCAAGAAAATTGGAATATCTAATATTGAACTGCAAGGATTTGTTAATTTAACGGGTAATTATTCGAAAGATGATTACTATACAAGAGAAGAAGCTATTGGGATGATATCAAAGTACTTAGAGATTGCAAGTAAAACTTCAGTAGCAAAACCCTTAAGTTTCTTATGGTATGCAGATATGATATATGATATTCCTATTTATAGCAGTAATCAGGGGAAATTTACTGACACGGTTCCGTTTATTCCTTTGGTTCTTAGCAATCGAAATGTTTATGGGCGAACAAATACTTTTTTCTCTAATCGAACAAATGAACTATTGAGGATGGTTGATTACAATCTCTATCCATCGTTCTATATAACTAAGGAATCTTCAAATCTTTTATTAAGAACAGATTCAAATAATATTTATACATCACGTTTTTCCGATTGGAAAAGTACAATTATAAGTGATTATGATTTTGTCAATCAAGCATTAAAAAATACTATTAATAGTAGAATCAATAGTCGTGAAGTTGTTGAATTAGGGTTGATTAAAAATGTTTATGATAATGGTGTAACCATTTATATAAACTATTCGGGAATCGATCATGTAATTAATGGTAAAACGATTAAAGCTACTTCATACGAGGTGGTGAAATCATGAAAAAAATCAAAAGTTTTCTACTTAATAATTGGTTGGTTAAAGTTAATAAAAAAGAGATCATTCTATTTAATAAACTTAAGATTAATCTAACTAGTCGAGTTAGAGAAGCAATAATAGGTTACGTTTTTATTGGTATTTGGGTTATTGGGTTTATGTGGTTATCAGCTTATCCACTGTTAGCATCACTTAAGTATAGTTTCGAAAAAGTGACAATAACAGGGGGGGCCGGTATAGTTAGTAATTCAATTGGTTTTAAAAACTATATTAGTATTTTCACTCAAGATATCGAATTCTTAAGATATGTTCAAGATTTTGTTATGGAGCTAATATTATATACACCAGTAATTTTAGTTATATCGATGTTGCTTGCTATTATGTTAAATCAAAAAATAAAGTTTAGAGGATTTTTTAGAATGATTTTCTTCTTACCGGTTGTTATTGTTTCAGGACCTGTAATAAACGAACTATTAAATCAAGACTTAGGATCAATTCCGTTAGTAATGGATATGAATTTAGTTGAGACCTTAGGGAATACGTTACCAAAGTTTTTTGCAGAACCATTAGCTTCGCTATTTGAAGAAATAGTTATAATTTTATGGTTTTCAGGAGTTCAAATTGTTCTTTTCTTAGCTGGACTTCAAAAAATGGATAAAGAAATATATGAAGCCGCTGATATTGATGGGGCTTCAGCTTGGGAGAAGTTTTGGAAGATTACACTACCGTCTTTAAAAAGCATTATATTTGTGACATCAATTTATACCGTTGTTATGTTAGCAACTTTCTCAAATAATAACATCATAAAATATATTCAATCATCTAATGTTATGTTTAACAGTGAAAAAGGTTTCGGATATGCTAGTGCTTTAGCATGGATATACTTTATGGTAATAATTATTGTTTTAGTATTCTTGGCATTTTTATTAGGAAACAAGAAGGAAGATAAAGTTAAGAAATGGGGTGGAAAGAAATGAATAAATCAATTAATTATAGTAAAATCAAAAGAAAAATATTAGGTTTTAAGTTTACTGATGGATTATTATATAGATCAATTCTTTACTTTTTACTTATTATTATTGGCTTTGTCTATATCTTTCCGATCTTAAACATGATAAGTTATAGCTTTCAAAGTCTTGAAGATTTATTAAACCCAATGGTTAGTAAATTACCAACGGCATTATATTTTGATAATTATAGTAAAGCATTTACGACTCTTAAGTATTTTAAAACGTTATCAAATAGCCTTTTGGTTACATTACTTCCAGCAATTGTTCAAACGTTTGTTGCATCACTTGTTGGCTACGGTTTTGCTAAGTTTATTTTTCCACTTAAAAAAATGTGGATGGCATTTTTAATTGCAACATATGTTATTCCACCACAAATTACAATGATTCCTCGCTACGTATTATTTAATGATATGGGAATATTGGCTAAGATCTGGGCAATATTATTGCCGGCTACTTTTGGCCAAGGGGTTAACTCGGCAATCTTTGTTTTAATATTCTATCAGTTTTATAAATTGCTTCCCAAGGTTTTGGATGAAGCGGCAGAAATTGATGGTGCTTCAAAGTTTTACATTTACTTCAAAATTGCGATTCCACTTTCGATTCCAACATTTATTACGGCATTTTTATTTAGTTTCGTCTGGTATTGGAACGAAACATATATATCAGGATTATTTTTAGGAGACAGTTTTAAAACATTGCAAATGATGTTGGCTTCGTTTGTTTCTGAATATACTTCATCAATTGGTGGTGGGCAGGCAGATTATGTTAATGAAGCAATAAAAATGGCAGCAACTATTCTAATAATCTTACCGATGTTAATTGTATATTTTGTTTTACAAAGATGGTTTATTGAAGGAATAGACAAAGCGGGAATTACAGGAGAGTGATACAATGAAAAAAATTATATTATTAATTATGATTCTAGCGATAGGTTTTGTGTTATATGGTTGTGATAATGATGATGTTACCCCTAAAGAATTGGAAATAGTATATGAAGAAGAAGAATTATCGTTCAAGTATTTTTGGGAAACAAGTAATAGTGACAAGACATCAGATGGATATGGATTATCGCGAGATCGTTACAGCGGAAACCCTAAAATCGCAAGCATTGCAGCAGTGGGATTTAGTTTAGCATCAATTCCTGCGGGAGTTGAAAATGGGTGGATTACTAAAGAAGAAGGGTATGAACGAGCATTAGGCACTTTGAATACACTTTTGAAATTAGAACGAAAAGAAGGATTTTATTTTCATTTTATCAATATGCAAACTGGGAAACGCGAATGGGATAGCGAAGTATCAATTATTGATACAGGATTATTAGTAGCAGGAGCGATTGTGGCAGGTGAATATTTTCAAGGTGAAGTGCTCGAAAAAGCAACTGAAATCTATGACGGTATTAAATGGAGTTTTTATGTAGATAATAATAAGAAAATGTTTTACATGGGTTATAGCCCTGAAAGTGGCCCATCAGGATCATGGGATCATATTGCTGAACAATTGATTCTATATGTTCTAGCAGCAGGAGCTCCAACTTACTATACGAACGATTCTTTATATAGAAAAATGAAGGATGTATCAGAAAGCACTTATAAAGGAACTTACAAATCAACTTTGAATCCGGAATTAAGTGTCACAACGCCATTTTATTATACGTTCAATGGTTCATTATTTCAGTATCAGTTTTCTCATGCATTTATTGATTTTCGTAATATAGTAGATGCCGATGGAACGAATTGGCATGAAAATTCAGTTTTAGCTACTAAAGCACATTATGCATATGTTCAGGATCAGAGTGGTAATTATTTGACATACGATAAAGATAGTTGGGGATTGTCCGCAGGTGATGGTCCAGGAGAGTATAATGCTTATGGAGGAAAACCATCCAAAAGCAATAAACATAACGGAACAGTAGCCCCTTATGCGGCTATTGCTTCAATAAATTTCTTAGAAAAAGAGTCAATTGCGGCTGCTAATAAGTTTAAAACATATGATCAGTTATGGGGAGATTATGGATTTAAAGATTCATTTAATTTAGGTCCCGCAATTCCGTCTTATAATCCTAGTGTTGCAGGTAAAACGCCGTGGTATGCAAGTGACTATATTGGAATTGATAAAGGTATTACTTTATTAATGATTGAAAATTATCGAAGCGAACTAATTTGGAAATACTTTATGCAAAATGAATATGTTCAAGATGGATTAGAACGCTTAGGTTTTAGTAAAGCTTAAGGAGAAAATAAATGAGAAAAATACTATTTGTGGTTTTTATCAGTCTATTAAGTTTGGTAACCATTAGTTGTCAAAGAGAAGGAGTTTCCGATGTGAAGGTTAAAGGACTGCTTGGAGATGGAACCAACAAAACCCCGTATATTGTAAATGTTTTTGAGGATGGAACAATTATCAAAGAAATAAGTGAAGACTTTATATTTAGTGTTGATGGTACTAATTCAACACTAAATATAGAAAATAATCAAGTTAAAATTAGAGGTAATAAAGTAGGCACTGAAACACATAAGGTGACTGATAAATTAATTAAGGTTTTTTATGTTAAGGTTAAAGTTAATGCAAAAGGTTATGATGTTGTTAATGATAAGTCATATAAAGATTCGTTAAAAATCTTAGCGATTGGAAATAGTTTCTCTGAAGATGCAACAAGATATTTATATGATATTGCAAAAAATTTTGGTATAGAAGAGATTTTAATTGTTAATATGTATATTGGCGGAGCAACTTTAGAACAACATGTTAATAATATCAAAAGTAATAGTCCATATACTATGCAAACAAATAGTACAGGGGAATGGAAAAATAAAGGATCAAAAAGTATTAGATATGCATTATTATATACAGATTGGGATATCGTAACAATTCAACAGGGAAGTCCATTAAGTGGCAAGCCTGATTCGTATCAACCGTATATGGATGAATTGATTACATATATCAATGAAACAGTTAATAACGAAGTACAAATTTATTGGCATCAAACTTGGGCTTATGCTAAGACCAGTGGACATACAAGTTTTCCAGATTATGATTCAAATCAGGAAACAATGTATAATGCAATTATTGAAGCAACTGAAAAGAAAATAATTAATAATGTAGAAGTTACTAATGTTATACCTAGTGGAACTGCTATTCAAAATATGAGAGAAACTAAAGTTGGTTATAAAGTCAATAGTGATGGGCACCATTTAAATGTTAAAGGAAGATTCACTGCCGGGTTAGTGTGGTTTAAAGTTTTAACTGGATATGATATTGATGACATAACATACTTTCCAGAAGAAGTTGATAGTGCTTTTTTAGCTATTGCAATAGAGGTTGTAAATAAGGCAGTAAACGAACCATTAAAGGTAACAAAATAATATTATACTATTGAAAAAGTAACCGTTTTCAAGTATAATATAACTATAGTGCTAATCGAAACGTTTCGATAAATGGTGGTGGTAAAATTAGGTTAATTAAAATAGTACAAAGCTTATTATTAGTTATGGGAATAATGGTTGTAAACATGACTAAATTAAAAGTTATGAGTGATGTAGGTTTTGCTCGTGAGAAATACGATCAACTGAACGAACAATTTGTTTTTGAAAGTAACGTTATTGCTCCGGCAGTGGTTTGGACTGAATATGAAGATATCCAAAGTTTAAAAGAAATGGTTAACAATGAACTCCCTCTCGGAATAATAATTCCTATTAATGACTCCAATTTAACCGTTGGAAACGATAAGGCGAAGGTATATGAAGTTATTGACTTAATATATCCTAGTATAATTCCAATATTTAAAGTGGAAAAAATGGAAGTTGTTGAAAAGTTAATGACTTTAATTAATGAAAAGGGCTTTATTGACTATTTTGTCTATAGTAAAGATGCTAACGTAATACTATTCAGTAAAGAAAAAAACTATTATTCGCGTGGTGTTCTTGAAGTAAGTGTAAAAAAGAAGTATGACCTGAAGGATTTTTTGGCAAGATATAATCGTTCTAATTCACAAATTCTTTATGTTAAGGATGGGAGATTATTAAAGGATGAAGTGAGTTATTTACAAAAAAGAGGAGTTGTAGTTTTTACAAGTGCTAATGATGATCAGGTTAGCCTATATCAAACTATGATTTCGGGAGTAAATGGTATTAATGTAATCGGTGATTATAAGAATCTCTATGATATTTATAAGGAAGTTCCGGAAAATACAATTGTAAGAAATAGTTTTTCAATCGCTCATCGAGGCTTTCATAAGGAATATCCAGAGAATACAATCGAGTCCGGAAAAGAAGCAATTAGGCATGGAGCCGAAATTATTGAACTTGATGTAAGACTTACGAAGGATTATGAAGTCGTAGTCATCCATGACAGCAATACAGCAAATGTTTCTGATACAAATGTTGCTGTCAACAGCATGTGGAGTAAGCTTAGTAAAGTTGAATTAAGAAATAAATTTAACGAGAAAATTTATATTCCAAAATTTCATGATTATTTAAAAGAATTTAAAGATGAAGATGTCGTTATATTTGTTGAAATAAAGGAAAATTCGGAACTTTTAGTTGAAAAAACAGTTGAGATTATTGAAGAATTAGATATGGCCAGTGATGTAGTCATCATTGCTTTTGCAAAAGATTCATTGTTACAAACTAAAAAATACAATGATAGTTTGAGTTTAGGGTTATTAGTTGGTGATAAAGGCAACGGAACAGATTTAGAAGAAACAAAAAGAGTTGTTGATTATGTTTTGGTGACTAATTCATCATATAATCCTAGTCACACAGCATTGAATTATAACTTAACTAATCTGTTAATGGCTAGAGGAATTGGTGCTTGGCCTTGGACAATAAACGGAAATAATGTTTATAATGAGCAATTAAATGGAAGCATGGGGATAACTACTGACAGCAGTGATGTTGCAGGATTATTACCAATAAATATTGAAAGAAGTATAGAAATTAAAAAAAATGTGCTTGTGATGAATAGTATTATTTATACGCGATCAATGAATAATATAAATAATATTGTCAAGTATTCAATCTTAAATGATTCAGAAAATATTCTTGTATCTGAAAATCTCGAAACGTTTAGATTTGAAAAAAAAGGAAAAGCTTTTTTAATTGGTAGTTTCGAATATGAGTATCCTAATGGTGTGAAAGTTAATTACTTGATTGATTTTATTGAAGTGGATAATGAAGTTAAATGGATTAGTTATGTCTTGATAGGAATAGGAACTACAATCACGATTGGTTTATTAATAAAATTAATAATAAATAATAAAAAAAGAAAAGGAGAAAAATAATGAAAAAATTATTAACTATTTTATTATTATTTGCAGGTGTAGTAGCATTAGCTTCATGTAAAAAAGAAGACACTACAAAACCAGAGATTAAAGGTGTAGATGCAGTTGAAATAAGTGTTGGTGATACGTTTGATCCAAAAGTAGGTGTTACTGCAACGGACGATGTTGATGGTGATATCACAGCAAGTATCGTAGTGGATGGTACAGTTAACGTTGAACGCGCTGGTACTTACGAGTTAAAATATACAGTAAGTGATAAAGCGGGAAATACTGCAGAAAAGAAAAGAGTAGTCGTAGTATTAGGATTAGCTGGATTAGCAAATGGAGACTTTGCAGATGGATTAGAAGGCTGGACTCAATGGTACGATGAAAGTAAAAATTATGAAGTTACTTATGCAGTTGAAAATGGTAAAGCAGTAATCGATATTAAATCAGATCCAGAAGATAAACAATGGTGGGGAGTTCAATTATCGTATAAGGCATTAAAACTCACAAAGTTTGAATCGTATACACTTAAGTTTACTGTATCTGCTGAAAATGAAAGATATATGAACTATCAAATTCAAGGCGGTGGAATCCCAGGTGGAAAAGCATTTGGTGAAAAGAATTTAGTTACAATTAATTCTACAGAACAAACAATTACTAAAGATTTCTTTGTTAAGGGTGATGCAGAAGGTGCAGAATTACAATTTGCATTTGGCAATTTTACTAAAGAAGCATATAGTTCAGAAATAAACAGTGAACTTACAGCTGTTTCTGGAAAAGTATACATTAGTAATGTTCAAATTGTTAAAGGACCAGAATTAGAAAATCAAGCTCCTGTTTTAACAGCGGACAATGTTGTTTTAAAAACTGGTGCAACTGATTTCTTAATCAAACAAGGTGTTAAGGTTGAAGATGACCGGGATACATTAACTGTTGAAAATGTTAAAGCAACAGATATTTCCGAAGGTGATAAATTTGTCTTTGGACAACCAGCAGTTAAAGGTGTTTACAAAATTGAATACCAAGTTAAAGATTCAGGTGGATTAGAAGCAAAAGTTACAAGAACAATTACCGTTGCAGATCCATGGAATAGACCACAAGATTTAGTAACAACAACTGAAAAGAATGATTGGGATTCAAAAGATATCAATGGATGGTTTGTAAGAAATCTTGACTTACCTGAAGGAACAGAAAGATGGATTAGTGCAACTAGCACCGAAGGTGAAACTAAGATAGAAATTAGCGCAGTTCCAGATGGTGATTGGAGATCATCATTTAGAGTTGCAAATGTTCAATACTTTAAAGGAACATATACAATTAAGTTTAAAGTTAAAGCTGATGATGCAAGAATAGTAAGAGTTGCAGTGGAAGGATCTGGATTAGATGCTGAAGTTGCTTATCAACATATTAATGTAACTACTGAGTGGAAAGAAATCACACTTACATATGTATTTGATAAGGATTATTTTGATAAAGGATTTGATTTCTGGTTTGGAACATTAACGACTGTTCGTGCCGGTTCAACGTATACAGCAGAAGATGATATTCTGACAAATGTTTATTTGAAAGATTTTACAGTTACTTACGCTGAATAAAAAATTATTTTTATTAGAAGAACGCTTATTTAGGATAAGCGTTCTTTTTCTTTTTATTATGCTGTTTTATACGTTTATTGCATAGTATCTAATACCTTTAAAGTTGAAAGTTATCAAATAAATAAATTTTCATTTTTTCTTTATTTAAAAGTACTAAAAATAGTTGAAATAATCTTTGTTTTAAGTTATTATATATATGTATCGAAACGTTTCAATAAAAGGAGATTTTTATATGCATAATAAGATAGAGATGATACAAAAAACGGCTTTTAATTATTTTGAAAAGTTCACAAACTTAGATGAGGATAGTGCTGGGTATGGACTAACAGTTGATCATTCAAATAATTTACAGAAAGCCTCCATTGCAGCAACTGGTTTTACGCTTAGTAGTTATATAGTTGGTGATAAGTATAAATATATAACCAATGCTGAAGCGAGAAAACGAGTTTTATTGACGCTAAAAACTTTGTACTATAACGTTGACCACTTTGAAGGTTTCTTTTCTCATTATGTTGATATTAAAAATGGAAAACGTTTTGGTTCTTGTGAGTATTCAACTATTGATACTGCATTAGCGTTAAATGGAATTTTAGCGTGCGTGTCATATTTTAACGATAAAGAAATAAGCGAATATGGAAATAAAATTTTCAAAAGGGTTAATTGGCGGAATTTTTTTCATAAGCGCAATGATAAATTAGTTTTACATATGGCTTATAATGATAATGAAAATGGCGATTATGCAGAGGGAAAGGCTGGATATATACACCACTGGGGCATGTTTGCAGAACAACTTATGATGTATTTATTTGTAGCAGGAAATAGTGATTATAATGAAAAGGAAGCCCATGATCTTTACCAAGGATTTGAGAAAAATGTAGGTAGATATAAAAATCACGAGTTTATTTTTTCTCCCGGGAATACCCTTTTTATATATCAATATCCATTAGCATGGTTAGATGTAAAAGAATTCTTTGATCAGGATGGAATCAACTGGTTTATAAATTCTAAAAATGCGACTCTTGCTCAGTATGAATGGTGTCAGGAAAACACGGAAAAATATCCTACCTATAAAAATGGACTTTATGGTCTTACAGCATCTGATACTATCAAAGGTTATAGTGTTTTTCATGCTTTACCAAATGATAAAGATTTGGTTGTAACTGATGGAACAGTAGCACCTAATGCGATTATTGGATCGTTATCTATTACAAACGATATTGCCTTAAAAGGAATTGATGAATTATTCAAAATTAAGGGCTTATGGAATGAAGAGTTTGGTTTTGTTGATGCTTTCAACATTACAATAAAACAAACATGGATTAGTAATCGGTTCATTACGATTGATAAAGGTTTAGAATTATTAATGGCAAATGCATATCTAAGTCAGGATGTTCAAAAAGCATATATGAATAATGATATTATTGGTGAAGGGATGCGAAGATTAAAATGGAAAAAACAAAGTGGTGGAAAAAGGCTTTAGTATATCAAATATATCCGCTAAGTTTTATGGATTCTAACGAAGATGGCATTGGAGATATTAGAGGGATTATAAGTCAACTAGATTATCTAAAAAACTTAGGTGTTGATGTAATTTGGCTATCACCTATATATAATTCACCAATGGAAGATAATGGATATGATATAAGCGATTATTATAATATTAACCCGATTTTCGGATCTATGGACGATTTTAAAGAATTACTTAGTCAAGTTCATAAAAGAAAGATGCGAATTATAATGGACTTAGTTGTAAATCACACATCAAATGAGCATATTTGGTTTAAAGAGGCGTTGAAAGATAAGAACAGTAAATATCGTGATTATTATATATGGGATAAGAATCCTAATGATATAGTTTCGGTTTTTAGCGGTTCAGCTTGGGAATATGACCAACAAAGCGGAGAATACTATTTCCATCTTTTTAGTAAAGGACAACCTGACTTAAACTGGAATAATGAGAGCCTTCGTTATGAAATTTACAAAATGATCAATTTTTGGTTAGATTTAGGTGTTGATGGGTTTAGATTGGATGTTATTGATTTAATTGGTAAAGATGTTGAAAAAATGATGCTTGCTGATGGACCTTTTTTAGAGAAACATTTACTTGAAATGTATGATAATTGTTTTAGAGGTCGTGATATTATGACAGTTGGTGAAACTCCAGGAATCAGTATTGAACGAGCAAAGGAATTGACAACATATCCTAAGAACTACTTAGATATGGTTTTCCAATTTTCCCATGTTTCATTAGATGAGGAAAAAGGAAAAGATAAATGGCACTATAAAAAAATAGACTTTTCAGAGTTAAAAAAAGTTTTTGCTAAATCACAGCATGTTTTTAAACATGAAGGATGGAACAGCTTGTTTTGGTCTAACCATGATCAGGTCCGTGCAGTTAGTAGATATGGAAGCGAAAAGTATTGGAATAAGTCGGCTAAAATGTTAATGGTTATTTTATATGGAATGAAAGGAACTCCTTATGTTTATCAAGGCGAAGAACTGGGTATGACAGGAATCAAATTAGATAAAATTGATGAGTATAAGGATGTTGAAACAATAAACATGTATAGGGATTTCATATCAAGAGGGTATGGTCATGATTGGATCATGGAAGCAATCTATAAAAAAGGTCGTGATAATAGTCGAACTCCTATACAGTGGGATGATAGTATAAATGGTGGGTTTTCAAAAGTTAAACCTTGGATAAAAGTTAATGAAAACTTCAAGAGTATTAATGCGAAAGAACAATTGAGAGATGTAAATAGTGTTTACAATTTTGTTAAAAGGTTTTTTAAACTACGTAAAGAGAACGAAGTGTTTACGTTTGGAGATTGTAATTTTTTAAATCTAGATGAAACATGGTTGTTTGAGTATAAAAGGGTTTTTAACAATCAAGAGATTATAGTTGTTGCAAACTTTAGTGATGAAAATCAATATTTAGAGACAAATAAATATAAAAAATATAATATAATGATAAGTAATTACAATAAATTAGATAATGATAGCATTGTTCCTCCATATTGGGTTGCAGTGTATGAAAGGGGATTAACAAATGGCGACAATTAAGGATGTTGCAAAAAAAGCAGGAGTTTCAATTTCGACTGCTTCATACGCACTTAATAATCAACCAAATGTCCATGTAAAAACAAGGGAGAGAATATTACAAGTAGCAAAGGAGTTAAATTATTATCCCAATGCAAGTGCAAGAAATTTAAAAACAAAGAAGACTGGAAACGTTGGCTTCTTTATTTATGGATTTGATGGGCCAATCTTTGGAGATATTCTTGAAGGGGCAAATAATGAGTTACAAAAAGAAGGATATAACATAATAGTTAGCAGTGGAAAATCTTCATCAGTAATCCTTATGGAAAGACAAGTTGATGCAGCAATTATTTTTGACTCAAACTTATCTGATGAAATTTTGGTAAAATATGCTAATAGTTTTCCTGTTATTGTGCTAGATCGTGATTTAAGGGGTAAAAATGTCTATAAATCGCAAGTTGATAATAACGAGATAGTTAAGAAATTTATTTTAGATATGATTAGAGACGGATACAGAAAAATTGCGTATTTAAGTGGGCCTCAAAACTCACCAAGTAATACTGGAAGATATAAGGGCTTTAAAGAGGCTCTTAACCAGACTAAAACGGAAGAGTTTAAGTTTTATGACGGTGACTTTACGATTTCAAGGGGTTATGAAATTGGTAAACAAATTGCCAAGGAAGTTAATAAGCCAGATTTTTTGTTTTGTGCGAATGATGAAAGTGCAGTCGGTGTTTTACAGGCTTTTAAAGAAGAGGGAGTAAATGTTCCTTCAGAGATTGCTGTTGCTGGATTTGACGGTATTATGCTAGGGGATTTTACGATTCCAAAGCTGACAACTATTGCAATTGATTACCGGGAATGGGGAATGCAAATTGCTAGTTTCATTACCTCTTTATTGGAAGGAAATAATGATTGTCAAATTGGACAACCACCGGCTATTGTTAAGTTTAAGGAGACGACAAAATGATTTCATTACTTAATAAGATGACAGTAGAGGAAAAATTAGGTCAACTTGTTCAAATTGCGCCATTCTTTTTCGTCAGAGATTTAAAGAATGAACTCTATGGGCCGGCAACCGAATTAGGACTTTCATTAGAACAGATTTTTCTAACAGGATCTGTCTTAGGAATCGGAAGTCCTGAAGAAATGATTGAAGTTCAAAAAAGATATTTAGATAATAGTAGATTAAAGATTCCGCTATTATTTATGGCTGATATTATTCATGGATATCAAACGATTTTTCCGATACCATTAGCAATGGCTTGTAGTTTCAATCCTGAGTTGATAAAAACTATGGCTCGTATTTCGGCGGTAGAAGCTCAAACTTCGGGTATCCATATTACTTTTTCACCGATGGCTGATATTGTCAGGGATCCACGATGGGGAAGAGTAATGGAAAGTTTTGGTGAGGATCCATATCTTAATTATGTTTTAAGTTATTATGCTGTTAAAGGTTATCAAAATGATAATATTACAAAAGAAGGTAGTTTAGGAGCATGTGCTAAGCATTTTGCGGGATATGGATTAGTTGAATCAGGTCGTGAATATAATACGGTTGATATATCTGAGTATGCTTTAAGACAATATTTCCTTGCAGGATATCAAGGCGCAATTGATGCAGGTGCAGTAATGATGATGACATCATTTAACCTTTTTGAAGGGATTCCAGCAACAATGAATGAAAAATTACTCAAAGAAATACTTAGAAAAGAAATGGAGTTTAAAGGTGTAATAATTTCGGATTATAATGGATTAAAAGAGACGATGATTCATGGAATAAGTAGCAGTGAAAAAGAAGCCGCTTTAAATTGCATGAAAGCTGGCCTTGATATTGAAATGGTTTCTGGAAATTACATTTTGAGACTGAAAGAAGATTTTGATTCAGGTAAACTGCCAATGAGTTTACTTGACGAAGCATGTTTGAGAGTCTTAAACTTAAAGAAAGAAATAGGACTTTTTGATAACCCTTTTAAGGGTGTATCAAGAGATAAGCACAACGAGGTTGTTCTATCAAAAAAACATCTTGATGAGGCGCTAAAAGTTGCATATGAATCAATTGTATTATTGAAAAATGATAAAGATGTTTTACCAATCATTGCTAAAAATAAAGTTTATGCTTGTGGACCAAATTTGCATACAAATAACCTGAATGGTGCATGGTCGTGGCATGGTAAATCAAATTCTAATGAGACTTATCATGATGTTCTTAAAGAAAAATGTAACATCGTTAAGAACTTTGAAGAATCCGATTATATAGTTTATTTTGGCGGCGAAAAGTTTAATGAGTCAGGGGAAGCAAAATCTAAAACAAATATTGACTTTCCAATTGAACAATTAGAAGAAATAATTAAACTAAAAGAAATGAGTAAGCCAATTATCTTGGTAATAAACGCGGGTCGGCCATTAGTCTTGACAGCAATTGAAAAACATGTTGATAGTATATTGTATAGTTGGTTTTTAGGAACAAAAAATGCACTAGCGGTTGTTGGTACTTTAATAGGTGATAACAATCCAAGTGGAAAATTAGCTATTTCTTTTCCAAGAGCATTAGGACAAGTACCAGTTTACTATAATCATTTACCAACTGGAAGACCAAAGAACGATTATGATAACGAATATACTACCGGATATATTGATAGTGAAAATGATCCACTTTACTGTTTTGGTTTTGGATTAAGTTATAGTAAGTTTGAATATGATGAGTTAATAATTAAAGAAACGACAGTTGAAGACGATTTTACTTTAAAAATAAATGTAAAAAACGATTCTTTTATGCCAGGATTCGAAACGATTCAATTATATATAAAAGACACATATGCCCATGTATCTAGACCAGTAAAAGAATTAAAAAGTTTTCAGAAAATTTGGTTTAACAGTAACGAAGTAAAGGAAGTATCATTCAAGATTACTAAAGAAATGTTTGAGTATTTTGATAATAAAAGTAAAAGAAAAATTGATCATGGGGAATTTATTGTATATGTTGGTTCATCAAGTTCCAATGTTAAAATGGTTAAAATTAACTATGTAGGAAAGGAAAAATAGTATGCTAAAATTTAACACAAAAATAAATATAGATACTATTTCAACGAAGAATTTAAATGTTGAATTATTAAAGAGTGGGGACATATATCGAATTTATAATAAAGACATTGAGATTAATCTCTTAAAAAGCAATCTGTTTGATGGTAGTGTCGCAAATTTATATTTGAGAAAAAAAGTTGATGGAGTTTATCTTCATGAAAAACTATTAGGAATAAAATCTAATAGTAGTTTTGTCATTGACAATAAACGGGTTATTTATCAAGGTGAAGCACTTGGAGTAAAATATCAAGTGATATTAAATGTTGAGGATGACGGTTGGTTTTATGACTGTCTTTTGGACAAAAAAAGTGATGATTCAAACGAATATGAACTATTCTATGGTCAAGACGTCGGTGTAGCTCCTCGTGGAATGATACAAAGCAGCGAATCTTATACTGGTCAATACATTGACCATAAGATTTTTGAATCATCTAAGGGATTTACTGTTCTTTCAAGACAAAATCAAGGAATTACCAATTTGGTTCAAATTGGTTCATTAGACAAAAATGTTGCATATTCGACTGATGGGTTTCAATTTTTTGGTCTTTCATATAAGAAGACAGATGTTCCTGAAATTTTGACTAAGGAACAACTATATAACAAGAATTACCAGTATGAGTTTCCATATATTGCTCTTCAAAGTGAAAAATTTAGTTTAAAAGACCAACAAAAATCTTTGACTTTTTATGGGAAGTATATCGAAAATTATGAAGAAATAAGAACAAAACCATTTGAGGTTGTTAGAAGTAGTGCTAAGTCTAAGGAGTATATTACTGGGTTAAAACTTAATAAGATAGCGAATAATATTAAGATTGGAAGTCCTTTAGTTGGATTAGAGTTTACGAATGATGAAATACTTAAACTATACCCTAAGGCTCACAATATAGAAAAAGATGGTGAGGAAATTCTTTCTTTATTCGACAACCGTGATTGTCATGTTGTTTTACAAGCGAAAGAACTAAAGGTTGAAAGACCAAATGGACATATAATTATCCATGGTGATATTTTACATGCATCTGAGAACGTGATGGCTTCAACAGCATTTTTTTCAGGAATTTTCGCTTCACATATTGTCTTAGGAAATACAAATTTCCATAAGTTAAATGGTGATGTAAGAAACATGCTTAACGTTCAAAAAATAGCTGGACTACGAATTTATCTCAATGAGGGTAATGAATACCATTTACTAACTATGCCATCATTATTTGAAATTAGACTTAATAGAGTAAAGTGGATATATAAATTAGGTGATGATGAACTTGTTATTGAGTATGTAGGACTAATTGATAAACTTCAACAAACATTACTATTTAAATCAAAGAATAATAAAAAATATAACATCTTAATAACTAATCCAATAATTATGGGTGAAGTTGAAAATACTAATAGCCTTGGATTTACTGTTAAAGAGAATAAAGAAATTATTTTTGATGTTACTAAAAATGAGATGGTTTTTAATCATTATCCCAATTTAAAATATTGTTATATATTTAATGACGAAGTAGAAATTCATGATGATCAAATATTTTTTAATCATCATGCTCAAAATGGAATGATGGTCCTTAAATATAATGATGTCAATAGAATTGACATTACACTTTTGGCCGGTTATAATGAAAGTTTTAATGATCGTGTAGTTAGTGATTTAGGTAGTAATGATTTAAAAGCATACGAGTTTTTCCATAAATTAGTACCATTAACAATTACAAGTGATAATGATACTATTAAAGATTTTAATGACTTAGTTATATGGTATACTCATAATGCTTTAGTCCATTATTCATCTCCACACGGATTAGAGCAGTTTAATGGTGCTGCTTGGGGAACAAGAGATGTTTGTCAAGGGCCGTTTGAACTATTTATAACTGCGCAAAGATATGACTTAGCAAAAGAAATATTGTTAAAGACTTTTTCGCGACAATTTATTGAAAATGGCGATTTTCCACAATGGTTCATGTTTGATAAGTATTTTCGTATACAAGCTCATGATTCACATGGTGATATAATCGTTTGGCCGTTAAAAGCTTTAGGTCATTATATTGAAGTGACCGATGATTATAATATCTTGAATGAAAAAGTGCCGTTCATGTCAATTAAAGACAATGATTTTACGATCGAAGCATTTACAATTTATGAACATATTCAAAAAATTTATGAACGATTAGATTTAACACGAATTGTGAATATGCCTTTTCCAGCATATGGTGGGGGAGATTGGGATGATACATTACAACCAGCAAATCATGAATTAACCAATAAGATGGTTTCAGTATGGACCGTTTCGTTACTAATCCAAGCCTTAGAAAAAATTATTAAATATCTTCCAAACGACAACTTTTATGAAAAGATAGTTAAATATTATGATGAAATAAAGAGTGGCTATTATAAGTACTTGATTAAAGATGGAGTTCCACCAGGATTTACAATTTTTGATGATGATAAAACATCAGTATTAATCCATCCATCTGATAATATCACTGGTTTGAAATATCGTCTTTTATCATTTAATCGGGGAATAATCGCTGAACTATTTGATAAAGAGCGTATTAAAGAATATTTGAAACTCATTGATCAAAATCTTAAACATCCAGATGGTGTAAGACTAATAGATAATACGATTAAATATAACGGTGGTAAAAAAACATATTTTATGCGTGCTGAAACAGCTGCAAATTTTGGACGAGAAATTGGTCTACAGTATGTGCATGCCCATATTCGCTACATTGAAGCAATGAGTAAGATTAATCGTGGCGATCGAGCTCTAGAAGGATTATTAGTGATTAGTCCGTTTAGTATAAAAAAACATGTTAAAAATGCTCTGATTCGGCAAAGTAATACTTATTTTAGTAGTTCAGATGGTTTCTTCTTTGATAGGTATGAAGCACGTAAAGACTTTGATCTTCTTAGAACCGGTAATGTATTAGTAAAAGCTGGATGGCGAGTTTATTCAAGTGGTCCAGGAATCTATTTAAACCAATTAATTAGTAATGTTTTGGGTATCTTGGTTGTTAATAATGATTTAGTGATTAGTCCAGTTGTTGATAATACGTTTGATAAAGCAACTTTACAATATCAATACTTTGGGAAACCAGTTACAATTAACTATTTAGCAGACGAAAATAAGAAAGGTGTTATTATGATCAATCAAAAGAAAACAACTTATAAAAAGGAAGTTAATAAGTATGGTAAAGAAACATTTACAATTGATAAAAAGACGATTAAAAGTTTAAATGAAATTGTAATTGATTATTTCTTTTAATATGTTAAGTAAAAAACCTTGACATTGATAATTTTATTGGTATAATAGTTATTGAAAATAAATGAAAGAGAGAGTATAAATATGGCAGTTAAAATTAGATTACAAAGATATGGTTCTAATAAGCGTCCGTTTTATCGTGTAGTAGCAAGTGATTCTAAAGCACCAAGAGATGGAAAATTCTTGGAAATTTTAGGAACATATGATCCACTAATCGATAATGTTGCAATTGATGCTGAAAAAGTAACTAAATGGATTAATCAAGGAGCAAAACCGACAGATACTGTTAAGAGCTTATTTAGAAAATACAACGTATTAAGCAATAAGTAATTGAGAGGGGGAAAACAAAGTGGCAATTAATTTTGAAAATCTTCTCAAAAGTATCATTAAGCCATTAGTAACTAACCCTGATGATGTTGTTGTTAAAATTTTGTCAGAAGATGACGAAAATATTTCAATCCAAGTTATTGTAAATAATGATGATTTGGGACGTGTAATTGGAAAAGGTGGAAGAATAGCATCAGCAATTAGAACAATTGTTTATGCTGGGGCGACAAAAGAAAATAAGCATGTACAAATTGATATAGATTCGTTTTAATCGTTATGTACGAAATAGGAAAGATTACAACAACCCATGGTATTAGAGGGGAAGTTAAGGTGACTAGTTTAAGTGACTTTAATCGATTTGTTAAAAACACGAAAGTATTTATTATGGAAAATGATAAACGCATTGATTTAACAGTCATGCAAGTTAAAAGCCATAAAAACAGTTTGATTGTGAAGTTTAAAGAGTTTGATAATATTAATGAAGTTCTAAAGTTTAAAGATTTCATCATTTATAGTGATGAAAGGGGAAAACTAAAGAGTAATGAATATTATCATGACATGTTAATTAATCTTAAGGTATATTCTGAGTCTAATGAGTATCTTGGGGTGGTTAATAATGTTTTAGAACTTCCACATGGGCATTTACTAGAAGTTATAGAAAATGATAAAAAATATCTAATACCGTTTGTTAAAGAATTTATTATCAAGATTGATAAGCAAAAAATCATTATAAAAATAATTGAGGGATTAATATGATAATTGATATTGTAACAATCTTTCCTGATTTTTTTAATGAATTTTTGAGGACTTCGATTATTAAACGAGCTCAAGATAATAATCAAGTTGTTATTAATGTTCATAACCTTCGCGATTATAGCGACAACAAGCACCATCAAGTTGACGATACTCCTTATGGTGGTGGAGTTGGAATGGTTATGATGTTTCCACCGTTTTATCGGATCATCAAGGCTCTAAAAAAAGAAAATTCAAAAGTTATCTTTTTAACTCCTCAAGGCAATGTCTTCAACCAATCCATGGCGGAAACATTTACTAGTTATGAACATATAATATTATTGTGTGGGCATTATGAAGGTCTTGATGCTAGGGTTTTAGAGTTAGTTGATTTAGAAGTTTCAATCGGCGATTATGTATTAACAGGGGGAGAAATTCCGGCAATGATTTTAGTTGATGCGGTGACGAGACTTATTCCAGGCGTTATTATGGAAGAATCTCATCAAACTGATTCATTAACTAATAACAGGCTTAAATTTCCACAATATACAAAGCCCGAATGTTTTGAAGGGTTTAAGGTTCCCGAGGTGTTGTTATCAGGGCATCATAAAAACATTGCTGATTACCGGCAATATATGAGTATTGAAACAACAATCCAAAAAAGACCTGATTTAATTGAAAAATTCCCTTTAACTAAAGAAGAGTTAAAGATTATAAAAAAAGGAATAGAAAAAAATAAATAAACTATGATCCGCTGGCTAATTGTTATGAACATAGGTAGAAAAGAGAGGAAATTAATTATGTCAAAATTAAAAGGACAAGACTTACTTAATAAAGTAACAGAATCTTATTTAAAAGAAGTTCCTGAATTTCAAGCAGGAGATAACGTGCAAGTAAACGTTAAAATTAAAGAAGGTAATCGTGAGAGAATCCAAATGTTTGAAGGTTTAGTTATTAAACGTCAAGGTGGAGGGATTTCTGAAACATTTACTGTTCGTAAAATATCATATGGTATTGGGGTAGAAAGAACGTTCCCAGTTCACGCACCAATCATTGATAGTATTGTTGTTGTAAGACGTGGTAAAGTAAGAAGGGCTAAATTACACTATATTAGAACTCTTTCAGCGAAAGCATCGCGTATTAAAGAAAAGCGATAATAATAAATGGAGAAGGCTTGAAGGCCTTTTCTTTTTATGGTAAAATAGTTACAAGTGGATAGTGAGGTGTTTTATATGAGCAATAATGCAACAATTTATGATGTTGCTGGTGCGGCTGGTGTTAGTTTAGCAACAGTGTCACGAGTTTTAAACAATCCTGAAAAAGTTAAGAAAGAGACTAGAGAACGTGTTTTAAGAGTAATTGACGAGTTAGGTTATCGTCCTAACGTTATTGCAAGGGGCTTAGCAAGCCGTAAAACAACGACGGTCGGTGTTATAGTTTCAGATATGACAAGAGCTTCTATTGCTGAGATGCTTGCTGGAATTAGTGATATTGCCGCTAAATATAAATACTCGATTAAACTTTTTACAATCACACCAGAAATGGATTTAGAGAATGCTCTCCAAGATATTGTAGCAGAACAAGTTGATGGCGTTTTATATTTAAATGATGAGTTAATGGAAGAAGATGCAAAAAAAGTAAAAACGATTTTTAACAATAATAAAATTCCATTTGTTTTTGCTAATGTCTTTGCACATGATTCCACAGTTCCAGCTGTAAGTATTGATTACGAAAAAGCTGGATATGAAATAACAAAATTAATGATCGATGAAACGCATACCAATGTTTACATGCTATCAACAGTTCGAAGATATTCAGTAAATGAACTTAAAGAAAAAGGCTATACTCGTGCCATGGAAGAAGCAGGGTTAGAACCACAAATCTTTAGAACTAGTGGCGATACAAAGATTAATCGTCCCCATTTTGAAACATTCTTTGATGATAAACGCGTTGATGGAGCAATTGGTGTTCGTGATTCAATTGCCGTATCATTTATGAATAGTGCAATCGAACACGGTAAAAAAGTGCCTATTGATTTATATGTTGCAGGTTTCCAAAACACAAAATATGCAGAATTATCAAGACCAAGAATGACTTCGATTGATATTCCTGTCTTTGATATTGGAGCCGTTTCAATGCGACTATTGACAAAGATGATGCAAAAGGAACCAGTTGAAGATATTAAGATTGTTTTACCACATCGAATTATTGAAAGGGAAACAACCCAAATTAAATAAATCATTGATATATTTAAAGTAGTTACTAACAAAACTAAAATAGAGATCTTATGAGGGTGGAAATTAAGAAGAAAGTTAGTTATGAATTACAAATATGGAGATTAAAACTAACAATTAAGGGCTAGAGAAATCTAGAACTAAGGTGGTACCGCGTATTTATTATACGTCCTTAGATTTTTTAAGGACGTATTTTTATTTTTTTTAGACAAAAAGGAGAATTAGATATGAGTTTATTATATGAAGAATTAAAATGGCGTGATTTGATTAAAGATGTTAGTGATGAAGAGAAAGCTAAGGATTTACTTAATAATAAGAAGGTTCGTTTTTATTGTGGATTTGACCCAACCGGTGAATCTTTAACAGTTGGACATCTAGTTCAAATTGTTAGAATGAAGTTATTAGCAACATATGGGCATACACCAGTTGTCTTAATAGGTGGGGCAACAGGACTTATTGGTGACCCTCGTCAAACTTCAGAGCGTCAATTATTAACCCTTGAACAATCACTTAAGAATGCAGAATTAATAAAAAAACAAATAAGTCGTTTTTTAGATCCTAAAAAAACGATTTATGTTAATAATAATGATTGGATTAAAGAGATTGATATGATTAGTTTTTTACGTGATTTTGGAAAACACTTTAATATTAACTATATGTTAAGTAAGGAAACTGTTCAATCGCGATTATCAACAGGTATTTCATATACTGAGTTTTCATATATGTTAATCCAAGCAATAGATTTTTTACATTTATTTGAAAAAGAGGATGTTAAAATTCAATTTGGAGGATCGGACCAATGGGGGAACATTACAACTGGACTTGAATTAATTAGAAAGGTTAAAGGCGACAATGATGCTGTTGGATTGTCATCTCCGTTATTGTTAAAGTCTGATGGGACAAAGTTTGGAAAGAGCGAAACAGGAGCAATTTGGTTAGATGAAGAATTAACAACACCTTACGAGATTTATCAATATTTCTTAAATACAGCCGACAATGATGTAGTTAAGTATTTGAAGACTTTGACATTGCTTACTAAGGAAGAAATATTAGCTCTTGAAAAAGCAATGATTGAAGAACCTGAAAAAAGGTTTGCACAACGCCGTTTAGCAGAGGAAGTAGTGTTATTTATTCATGGAAGTGAAGCGGTAGAAGAAGCTAAACTAGTCACTGAAGCTTTATTTACAGGGGACTTTGCTACACTACCAGTTAAAGCATTTAATACATTGGAAAAAACGCTTGATACTACTTATGTTAGTGAAGGGGATGAATTGCTAAAAGCTGTAATTGATACTAAATTAGCTAGTTCAAATCGCGAGGCACGTGAGTTTATCAAAAATGGGGCAATAAGTATTAATGGTGAGAAAATTACCGATTCAAATGTTTTAATTATGAAAGCGAACGCTTTATTTAATAAATATGTTATTATTAAAAGAGGAAAAAAGAAAAACGGACTTGTTGTTATAAAGTAGGTGGAATATGCATTTAATTCTTTATAATCCATTATCAAGAAATGGAAAAAACGTTAAACTTGTTTTTAAACTTAAGAGTAGTCTTATTCGAGAAGGAAAACAAGTTGAAGTAATAAATATTTTAAATATCGAAGATATTGAAGACTTTATTTATTCGCATAATCATGTTTCTAAAATAATCATCATTGGTGGCGATGGTACTTTAAACAAGTTAGTTAATGCTATTCGAGGTTTAGAAGTAAAACCCGAGATTTATCTTTCGCGTGCAGGAACAGGTAATGATTTTATCCGTAGTTTAAAAGTTAAAAAGAAGAAAGCCTTTATTGATATAAAGAAATATTTAGAGAACCTTCCAAGTGTAACATTTAATGATGAAGAAATGCTATTTTTAAATGGTGTAGGTTCAGGATTAGATGGTCACGTTTGTTATCTATTAAATAATTCTAACAATCGAAAAAGTAAGGGTAATTATTTTAAGAATGCAATCAAAGCATTTCGAGAATTTAAACCTTTAGTTAGTCGTGTAAAGATTGATGATCAAGAAGAAATGCGGATTGACAAAACATGGTTTGTCACAGTCATGAATTCAAAATACTTCGGCGGTGGAATGAAGATTGCACCAAAGGCAGACCGTGAAAGTGATTATTTGAATGTAGTAATAATAAAGAAGATTCCGAAGTGGTTATTACTATTAATTTTCCCAACTATTTACTTAGGGTGGCACGTAATTTTTAATAAATATGTTGAGATATATCAAGCAAATAGCGTTGAAGTTAATTTTTCTAGATTAACGTATTTGCAAATTGATGGAGAAGACTATCAGGATGTTGGCTCAATGAAAATTTATAAAAAGAAAAACGAAAAAGTCGAAGTTGAATTAGATGAGAAAGCAGTTTTAGATGTCAGCGAGACTAATGACGATGTAATAGATAACGATATCGAACCAATACCCGAGTCGGATGATAAGTTAGAAGAAGAAATTGTTTCACATAAAATGGAAAATGAAGAAAATTCAACAGAAGTAAAAGATAACAATAAAGACAGTGAGTTAGAATGATTTCTAATTATCACTGTCTTTTTCTAAATAACATTTCTTTTTTTGGATGATAGTGTTAAAATAGATTTAAGAAACATGAAAGGGTGTAAACGATGAAAATCAAAACGAAGTTAAACTTTTATATACCACTTTTGGTTGTTACAATTATTATGATATTAAAATTAGTGTTATCGGTTATTGATTATAATAAGAGTACAACTTTTATGGATGTCAGATCAATTATTATTAGTGCTAATCTAATCATATTAATTATTCTAGTGTTTTATTTGTATCTAGGTACGTTTAAAGAAAACCTGGGCGCAGATAGGTATACTAAGCCGATGTTAAAAATATTTAATATTACAATGTGGATTTTAGTCGTAATAACTGTGTTAGTATCAGTTTACTTTGTCAAGATTGCTGAAGATATTAAAGAAGATCGAACGTTATTAGTTTTGATGTTAGGAACAATCTTAATTTCAATGATTCTCGCTATTTTAAATTATGCTCTTGTAAAACCTAATAAAAAAGAATGAACACAAAAAAATCCTTACCCAAAATAAGTGAAACTCCTTATTCTGGGCAAGGATTATTTTTTTCTGCCTAAGCCAATCTTATCAAAAACCTTTTGGATCTTGCGCTTAGCAATTAATTGTGCTTGATCACGACCTCTATTTAAATATGTGTCTAACTCTTTAGAATTAATAATTTCATTATATCGTTTTTGGATTGGGGCGATCTCATCACTAACAATTATAGCAAGATCATTCTTAAAATCACCGTAAGATTTATTTTGATATGAGGTTTCAATCTCTTTTATTGTTTTATTAGTGATTGCGGAATAGATTGTTAGTAAATTTGATATTCCGGGCTTATTTTCTTTGTCAAAAATGATTTTGTTATCAGAATCTGTTACTGCCGATTTAATCTTGTTTTTAATAACTGCTAAGTCATCTAATAATAAAATATAATCTTTCGAAGAAGAAGTGTCACTTTTACTCATCTTTTTAGTAGGATTTTGAAGCCCCATGATTCTTGCACCAGTTTTAGGAGTAAAACCTTCGGGAACAGTGAAAGTGTCGCCATACAAGTGATTAAAACGATTGGCGGCTATTTTAGTTAACTCTAAATGCTGCATTTGGTCTTCACCAACAGGAACTAAATCAGCATCATATAATAAAATATCTGCAGCCATTAAAGCCGGATAAGTTAAGAGTGAAGTACGAATTCCTTCAGTTTGACTTTGTCTTTTTTCTTTAAACTGAATCATTCGTTCCATTTCGCCAATGTATAACGTTGATTCCATAATATACCCTAAAGTTGCATGTTCACTAACCTCTGATTGAATAAAGAGATTAACACGGTTCGGGTCTAATCCACATGCGACATATAAAGCCGCGATGTTTTTAATGTTTTTTCGTAACGTTTGTTTTTCTTGTGGTGTAGTAATAGCATGTAAGTCAGCAATAAAAATATAGAACTCGGTGTCTTTTAGTTCATCTTGTAATTTAACAAATTGTTTTATTGCCCCAATATAATTCCCTAAAGTCATTTCCCCGGTAGGTTTAATTCCTGAAACTAATCTTTTCATTTTGATCTTCCTTTCAAATAAAATAAAAATACGTCCTTAAAATAAAATCTAAGGACGTATTTAATATATATACGCGGTACCACCTTAGTTCTAGTATAAAACTAGCCCTCATTGTGATTAAATTGTGTGCTAGAGACCCCAACTTATTTAAATCCATAATAGGCTCACACTAACCCTATCTCGCTGTAATGTACTTTAAATATCTTTTCTCATCATTGCACTATTATTATAGTTTAAAAATCTTATTCTGTCAACGTTTTTTCTAGTTCATTAACTAAGTAATTAAAACGATTAATTACGGCCATGAACGTTTCTTTATTAGTTAAATCAGCTCCAGCTTTCTTTGCTTGATTTACAGGAAAATCACTACCACCAGATTTTAGCAATGATTTATAGTTAATAAAGGCATCTTTAGCACCGGATTTAACATTTTCATATATTTTAAGTGAAGCACTGTATGAAGTAGCATATTGATATACATAGAATGGCGTATGAAATAAGTGTGGGATATATGCCCAAACATACTGTTTACCATTTTCCTTAGTAATATCTAAGTCATAGTAATGCTTGTAAAGATCAATCATTATTTTTGATAGAACATCAGCATTTATTGGAGCACCATTTCTTACTAATTCACTAGCTTGAAATTCATAAGTTGCAAATAATGTTTGACGGAAAAATGTTCCCATTATTCCATCAATTGCTGTTTCTAAAAGTTGAATCTTTTGATCTTTTGAAGTTACTGATTTTAACAAATGATCAAGAAGAACATGTTCGTTAAATGTTGAAGCAATTTCAGCGACGAAAATCGTGTATCTTGATATTGGCATTGGTTGAGTACTATTTGAGAATAATGAGTGGGCACTATGACCTGCTTCATGCGCTAAAGTAAATACAGAATCAAGTGTCTTGTCGTGATTTAGTAAAATGTAGGGATGAAAACCATAAAGTGTCATTGAATATCCACCAGTTCGTTTCCCGTCTTGCGGATCAACGTCAACATACCCATCCTTTAATGCTTCATGTTGCATTGTAACAAATTCTTTATCCATACCTTTGATTGCATCAAAGAATAAGGTGCGGGCAGTATCATATTCATACTTAGTATTATCTTTAGAAAGAGGAACAAAACGATCATATGTATGATATTCTTTCAAACCTAAATACTTTTTACGTAAGTTAATATATTTTTTAATACTTGCAGTATTTTCGTAAGCGACATCTTTTAAATTATGGAAAACTGATTCAGGAATATTATTTCCAAATAAAGCAGACTCCAATGCTGAATTGTAGTTACGAGACTTATAGAAGGCAGCTTTTTGTTGTAAAACTAAATTGTAGATGTTTGCGAAAGTTGTTTTATTATCTTGATAACGTTTGAAAACAGCTTCAAAGATGTTCTTTCGATCAACTTCAGATTTTGATTCAGCAATTAAAGAACGATAATTAGAAGGAGTAACGGTAATTACTTTTCCGTCTTCTAGAGTGATATCAACATTTTTGGCATCAACAATTGAGACTGATTGATATAAATTGGTAGGAATTCCTGATGTTGTAGAGAAATTTGCTAGTATCTTTTCTTGATCTTCTGACAATACATGTTTTTGTTGTCTAAAAAGGTTTTTTAAAGGAAAGATATAAGGAGATAATAGTGGATCTTTATTTAAAAAGTCCATAACCTTTTCTTCGCCTAACGCTAAAATCTCAGGATTAGCCCATGCAGTTTTTTGATTCAAATCAGATACAACAATCATTACTTGTTGATTCATACTTGCTTTTTCAACATCCTTTAAGTTTAAATCGCTTGCTAAGTGAGCATAGCCATATAAACGATAGAAGAGTTTTGAAGTATCTTCATCTAATTTAAAATAGGCAAGAAAATCATTATAATTGCTTAATTTACCTTGAAAAGCCGCTAACTTAGGGACATTAAGTTTTAGTAACTCTAAGTCGCCATGCCAATCTTTTTCATTTTTATAATATTCATTTAAGTTCCATTTCATGTCATTACATCCTTTCAAATCTATAATATATTGCTATATTATATAACTAAATATGAAAAAAAGCCAATTTTTTTAAAAAAATGTGGCATTCATTAAATCAAATTTATGATTATTATAGATTATAATTATTTAAATAATTCTTTTTTTAAAATTGCAAAAGAACTAACAATCTTAAATCCCGCTTTCAAATACATTTTGTGAGCAGGATTTTCAATTCCGGTAAAGAGGGTCATAAAATCAGCCCCATTGTTTTTAGAAAATGCAATTAATTGCTTAAAAAGGTCTGTTCCTAAACCCTTGTTTTGAACTTTTGGACTGATGCCAATTCCAGCAAAATAACCCCTCGTATAATATGTAGTGTAGATTTGAGATTGAGACTCAGCTACATATTATGTTTTATAAGTTGAAGTCCTAGTGTTATAATTTAGTCAAGATATATCAGGAAGAATCCGCATTCACCCCTTG
>Ga0265295_1001829_pt1 | contig 36207 bp, 27 predicted proteins | sample Munlansysbiofilm_FD_192503 | JGI IMG/M metagenome (GOLD analysis project Ga0265295, IMG submission 192503) | Leachate microbial communities from a municipal landfill in Southern Ontario, Canada - Methane capture system biofilm | ecosystem: Engineered > Solid waste > Landfill > Unclassified ... | reverse complement strand
GAAACTGATCTCAACGCTAAGCACACACGACTATTGCCATAGAGCATGAAGATGAAATTTTGAATCTCTTAGCGTTCACGCAGTAAAAAAACATGTACTAAAAAATGAAAATATAAACAGATGAAACTAGCATTTAATTTAGCATACAAAAACCTCATGGGGGCTGGTTTAAGAACTTGGCTCAATGCAGGTGTGCTGTCGTTTGCCTTTATAGTGATTATTTTCTATAACGGACTAATAGACGGTTGGAACCAACAAGCCAAAATAGATGGCATAAACTGGGAATATGGACATGGTCATCTGGTCAATAATAACTATGATACTTATAACGCATTCTCCATTCAGGATGGTCATGAAGAGTTAGCCGACTCTAAACAAGAGAACCTGACCCCCGTATTAATACAACAGGGAAACTTATATCCTAGTGGCAGAATGATGTCTATCCTTATTAAGGGAATTGACCCCAAACAGAAAATATTGCGACTGCCTACCCAACTCCTAAACGAAAGTAATGCTCAAATTCCAATAATTATTGGTGAGCGCATGGCTGAATCGGCAAAAATAAAGATTGGTGATGAGGTTCTTTTACGCTGGCGAGATAAAAACGGCACCTATGATGCCACAACGGTTGCCGTTGCTGGTGTTTTTGAAACCACCGTGCCATTTGTTGATGGTGGACAAATATGGATGTCCATTGATAAGCTAAGAGAGATGACCTTGCTGCAAAACAGAACGACCTATTTTGTGGCCAACGAGCAATACGAACAAACCCAAATTGATGGATGGAGATTTGAGAATCAGGAATACCTAATGCGGGAACAAACAAAGCTTATAAATGCAAAGAAAGTGGGTGGTTCTATCCTTTATATAGTACTTATGACACTTGGGTTACTCGCAATATTCGACACACAAGTGCTTTCCATTTTCAGACGACAAAAAGAGATAGGAACATACATAGCACTGGGCATGACCCGTTGGCAAGTAGTACGTATGTTTACCGCCGAAGGAGGAATGTATAGCGTTTTTGCCACCGTGTTGGGCGCAATATATGGCATACCCATATTGTGGTACTTATCCAAAACAGGAATTTCATTTGGTGCTATCGGAGGAGATATGGGAGGAGAAATGGGAATTATCATGGCCGAGAAAATGTACCCGATTTATGGCATTGGACTAATTTTAGGGACAATACTTGTAGTTATTCTATCGGCTACCATAGTTAGCTTTTTACCTGCACGTAAAATTGCCCGCATGAACCCCGTGGAAGCACTAAAAGGGAAGATTAGTTGAGAGTGAGGAGTGAGAAGTGACGAGTGACAAGTGCCTTAAGTTACAAGTTAATAACGGTACACTTACACACTTCCAACTTTAGGCACTTATTAACTTTAGGCACTTGATAACAAACTTTAGGCACTCAATAACTTAAAAACTCTAAAAACCCACCCCAATGGATAACAAAGCGTTTAGCTTGCAATTCGAAAATCGCACAAAGCAATTTGCCATTGATATTTTAAAATTATCGGCTCAGATACCCGCCTCCTACGAAGGGAGAGTAATAAGGAATCAAATTTCGAAGTCAGGAACAAGCATAGGAGCAAATTATCGTGAGGCAAATCGCTCAAAAAGCAAAGCCGACTTTAGGTATAAAATTAAAATATCAGAAGGCGAAGCAAACGAAACCCTTTATTGGCTAGAGATAATTGAAGAGATGCAATGGCTTCCAGCAGAACTAATAAAATTAACCATGAAAGAAGCCAAAGAGATACTGGCAATTTTCACATCAATTAGCAAACGCTTAAATGAGAAAAAACAATAGGAGGTAATTGAGGCAAAAACAGCCAACTGGCATTTAAAACTTTGGAACTTTAGACACTTTACACTTAAGGCACTTTACAACTTAAGGCACTTATTAACTTAAGACACTTGAAACTTAACACTTTAGGCACTCAATAACTTTAGTCACTCAAAACTTAACACTTAAGGCACTTGAAACTTTAGGCACTTAAATTTCTTTAAAAATGAAAATCGCATTTAAACTGGCATATAAAAATCTTATGGGAGCAGGATTAAGAACGTGGCTCAACGTAAGCGTATTATCATTTTGTTTTATAGTAATAGTGTTTTATAGCGGCTTTATAAATGGCTGGCAAAAGCAGGGACGCTTAGATGCTGTAAATTGGGAGTATGGCAATGGTCAATTGTATCATGCCGATTATGACCCCTATGATGTTTTTACCCTACAGAATGCACATGGAACATTACCCAAAAGCCAGAGCGAAAATTTAACACCTATACTTATCCAACAAGCAACGGTATATCCAAACGGAAGGATGAATCCGACTCTGATTAAGGGAATTCCTGTAAATCAGAATGTCATAAACCTACCGATTGGGTTACTGGCTAAGAGCGATGCCAAAATACCTGTGTTAATTGGTAAACGCATGGCCGAAGCATCAAAGCTAAGTAATGGCGATAACGTTTTGTTACGGTGGAGAGATAAAAATGGTACTTACGATGCTGCCAATATTACCATTGCTGGAGTTTTTGATTCAGATGTAGCAACCGTTGACAATGGACAAATTTGGATGGCATTGGATAAACTGCGAGAAATGACCAGCTTAACCAATGAAACTACTCTGTTTATAGCCAATGAACAGTATCAGCCCAAGCAAAATGCTGGATGGGAGTTTCAACCTCTGGATAAATTACTAAAAGATTTTGATTCTGCCGTGCAGGCAGAGCGCATTGGCTCCGTGGTAATTTCCTCTGTACTTTTAGCCATTGGCCTGCTAGCCATTTTCGACACACAGGTACTTTCAATTTTTAGGAGACAAAAAGAAATTGGAACCTACATTGCATTAGGCATGACCAAGTATCAGGTTTTAAAGATCTTTACGGTTGAAGGGGGTATGTACAGCATTTTTGCAGGGATAGTTGGTATAGCAATTGGAGCCCCTTTATTCTACTACACCTCAAGCCAAGGGATTAATCTGGGGAACCTTACCGAGGGAATGGGAGCACGCATGGCTAGCATTATATACCCAACTTTTAGTATAGCGCTTATTCTAGGAACACTATTGGTGCTGGTGTTTTCTGCTACTTTGGTAAGTTTTATACCTGCACATAAAATATCAAAAATGAATGTTGTTAACGCATTAAAAGGGAAAATTAATTGATAGTGAGAAGGGACTTAAGTGACAAGTGAGAAGTGTCAAGTGCCTTAAGTTAAAAGTTAATAATGGCAAACGAACATAACTCACACACTTACAACTTTAGGCACTTTAGGCACTTATTAACTTTAGGCACTTGAAACTTTAGGCACTTTAGGCACTTATTAACTTTAGGCACTTGAAACTTTACACTTTAGCACTTAAAACTCAAAACAATGATAAGATTTATTTTTAAAGCAATACTAAGAGACAAGAACAGAAGCGTACTACCTGTTACAGTTGTCGCAATAGGTGTATTCCTAACCATTGCTCTAAGTGGGTATTTAGCCGGTTTCTTGGGCGATATGATTGACCAAACCGCTCGGTTTCAAACAGGGCATGTTAAGGTAATGTCGAGGGCGTATGCCGAGAATATCGACCAAATGCCAAACGACCTTGCCCTTTTGGGTATTGATGAAATACACGAAGAACTTAATAGCGATTTCCCCGATTATACTTGGGTAAACCGCATCAGTTTTGGTGGTATTATTGACGCTCCTGGCGAAAATGAAGTATCAAAAGGTCAGGGGCCAGCTATGGGCATGGCAATTGAGATGTTCTCGAAAAAAAGCGGCGAGATTGAGCGAATGAATCTGGTAAACTCACTGGTAGATGGCAATATTCCCGAAAAAAATGGGGAGGTATTGCTAGGTTATGAATTTGCCGATAAGCTGGGCGTAAAAGTAGGCGATGAGCTTACCTACATGGGCAGTACCATGAACGGCAGCATGACTTTCGCCAGCTTTGTTATCAGCGGCACGGTTCGGTTTGGAGTTATGGCAATGGACAGGGGTACTGTAATAATCGACTTTACCGATGCACAGCAAATACTGGATATGGAAAACGGGACTGGCGAGATATTGGGTTTTTACAAGGATGAAATATTTATGCAAGACCAAGCCATTGAGATGCGTGAAACTTACAATGCCAAATACGCCGACAACCCCGATGAGTTTGCACCGATAATGAAAACCTTGGGCGAACAGAGCAGCATGGGAACTTATCTCAATCTAGTAGATTCTGTTTCAGGAATGTTTGTGGTAATTTTCATAATAATAATGTCCATTGTACTTTGGAATACAGGACTAATTGGCGGTTTGCGCAGATATCAAGAGTTCGGTATAAGAATTGCACTTGGCGAAGAAAAAAGTCATATCTATAGAACCATGATTTACGAAGCTGTCCTAATTGGCATAATCGGCTCAGTGATTGGCACAGCTCTTGGAATTGTAGTTACCCTATTAATGCAGAAGTATGGAATTGATATAAGCGGCATGATGAAAGATGCCACCATGATGATGCCATCGGTAATAAAATCGAAGTTTACTCCGCAATTGCTGTATATAGGCTTTATCCCTGGCTTATTGGCTATGGTATTTGGCAACATGCTTTCGGGTATTGGCATTTACAAACGAGAAACTGCCACGCTATTTAAAGAGCTGGAGGTGTAATAATTAACCATTAAAACAAAAAACAATGAAATTTTTAATCGTAGTAATACTTTCGGTATTATCAATAACGCAAATTCAGGCACAGGATGCCATTGCTATACTAAATAAGGTAGATGCTAATATCAACTCGGAAACAAGCATACTCAAATCAAACATGATTATTTACGGTCGCAGAAATAACCGCACCGTTACCTCCGTGGGCTATGCGGAGGGGAATAGTAAATCCTTCTCCGAGTATCTTGCTCCCCAACGCGAAAAGGGCACAAAAATGCTCAAATTGGAAGATAGACTCTGGATTTATTCGCCTTCCACCGACCGCACCATCCAGCTATCGGGGCACATGCTAAAGCAATCGGTTATGGGTTCAGACCTCTCGTACGAGGATATGATGGAGAACCGTAAACTGACCGAGATGTACCATGCAAAAGTGGTTGGCGAAGAGATTATTGATGGTCGAAAAACTTGGATACTTCAGCTAAATGCAAAAGTAGATGATGCTACCTACGATAGCCGAAAAGTATGGGTAGACACTGAGCGATACGTACCCTTGCGAGAAGAGATGTATGCAAAAAGCGGACTGCTGCTTAAGAAAACGGAGCTAAAGGATATAAAGAAGATTGATGGCAGGTGGTATCCCACAAAAATGAACTACAAGGATATGCTTAAAGATGGTAAAGGAACCGACTTTGAAGTTTTAGAAATTGAGTTTGATGCCAATATTCCAGAATATATTTTTACCAAGGCAGCATTAAAAAAATAAAACCAACGCTCAATGGCAAGCAAACGGCATAGTATATAGGCTTGTATTCAGTTGGTTGGTTTTGGTAGGTTAAGAGGTTCTGCAAGGTATATGACTGGGAATTCCAAACCAGTGTAAGCTGATTGGATATTGTTATATAATCCGCCACATCACCATAGCATTACGTAACATCCTCTTTGGAAATAATGCCTTCGCTAAGCAACTCTCTAACGATTATCTCAGTCATATCGCTCTTAAATTGAAACTCGTAGCGAATATCCATCACATAGGCTTTTACCCTCATTTTAAGGTACGATCTGCGCTCATTAACCTCGTTGGCGAAAAGCACAACAACAGGCTTATTTAGGTAGATGAACCGTGAAACCTGAGCTGCCTCAAGAGCAATTTTCCTGGCCTTTTGCGTATCAACATCAATGGGCAAATAGATTTCGGCAACAACCTGGCAGTTAAGTTCACCTGAGTTTGCGTTGGATACCGCTGCATTCATCAGCTCCATGTTTGGAATGGAAACCACTGAGTCGTCAGGGGTTACTATTCTGGTTGCTCTCAGGCCAATTTGCAGCACTTCCCCATAGTGCTGTCCAGCTTCAATCTTATCGCCAACCTGAAAAGGGCGATCGAAAAGGAGCATAAGCCCACCAAAAACGTTCTTAAGCAGATCCTGCGCTGCCAAACCAACGGCAATAGTAATGGAAGCTCCCATGGCAATGAGAGTTTGGAGGGGTGGATCATAAATTCCCTTTATAATGGCAAAAATTACTACCCCCCAAATAGCTATTCGCACAATGGGGATAAGGCTTTTAACCCTAATACGATGTTTTGAGGTTCGCTCGCCTAAAACCTCAAGTAGCGTAATAATCAGCCTTACGATAAAGTAATCGAATATCAGCAGTATTAGTGTCCAAAAAATCTTTGAAAACGATATGGCATCAAACACCTCGGTTGGCGTTTGCAGCTGATCCTCAATATTCTTGGCGCTTAACCTATTAACGGCAGTGGTATCGCCTGTTTGGATACTATCGAGCGGACTATAGGCTATATGTACAACCGTGTCGGCATGGGCTTCGGCCATTGTAGGTAATATGCCAAAACAGATAATTATTGCGAGTAGTGCTATCCTTTTCATTGCTTATACTATTTCTAGTTCACAAAATTTTTCAACGAGAGATAAACGGATACTGATTTAAAGATTATTGGATTAATATTGAACTTTTGCTTTGGCCTAATTAGCAAGCCCTTTTCGAGCATTGGGCTTAGCAAGTTTCGGCAAACGCCAATGGGCTTGTCCATTACCCTCGAAAAATCGTCGAGACACAAGCCATCGTGAAGAATTAAAGCCTGAAGCGTAAAAAGTTCATCGCTACTTAGATTTTTGATAAATGAGAAATCGACCTCGAATATGGGTAAAACATCTATAGTATCTTCGCTTACCTTTTGTATTGAACGAAGCCAGTAAAGCATAGCCAGCGAGATGTTGCCATTGGACAGCTTTGTGAGTATCGAGAAGAATCGCTTCTGGAGATAATTCTGCATCTCCTCAGGCTCCAAACGCTTAAAAACTTTACTGCGTTTACTCTCAATGTCGGGCAAAAAATTTATTTGAAATCCGCTTAGGGCGTTGCGCTTATAGATTATCTCCTCTATGGTAGTTTCATTCAATGGCTCAACAAACACCTCACTGGTAAAGTAGTTAGAAACGTGTATGGTTCTATCTAAATAACGCCACGAATGCAACGTGTATATGCCAATCCACAGCACCTTTTTCATAGTATTGGCCATCAGGCCGAACAGCAAGTTCATGCAATCGAAACCATGCACCTGCTTTAGAAACATGTGCTGCAGGTTTTCGATAATCACAATCCGGAATGAATCGCTGCTATTAAAATAATTAATTATCTCATCGTTACTCCCAAATTTCTCCTGTTCAAATAGCTCGCTAAAAAAGGAGTAATAATCCTCAGGGGTATAAATCTTGTGGTTAAGCTTGGTGATTGTGACTTGCTCTTTGCGCTCCAAATCTTTCAGAAATATATTTACCAAAGATGTTACACCACTGCCCTTATCCCCAATAATTGATACGGTAATAAACCTATCCTTGCTCCAATCCTTATAGGATTGCCTAAGTAGAGTCAGTTCTTTCTCCCTATTCACAAAAAAGCGCTCTTCGTTTGTCGGGCTTAGCCTAAACAAACGCTGGTAAACAAAGGGCAGATCCTTTAGCGATTGCTGCGTGCTGCCTATAAACTCTGAAATTTCGAACGATACTTTTCGAACATCTTCATCTACGCCTAGGCTTTTCTTAACGCTCTTAAGCCTTCTGTTTATGAAGAGTACAACCCTTTTGTAGTAGTACCTAGCCAATAAAAAATTCTGTTTAGCAATATTCGCCAACTTTTTTCTGAGCTGCTTGGTGCGCTCAATCGCTTTAATTTTGGCGACTCTCAGATTTAGCTCTATTACATTCTCCGTGTTCTTGAGCTTTAGTATATCGGTATTAAAGTTGTTTATGGCTTCGCCAAAGTCCTTGGCTAAAAGATTCTGAATCGCCTGGATTATCTCCTCAACCTTAGCAAGGTGCGCAAGAGCTCTATCAAAACCATCAACAATGGTTAATCGAGCTTTGCTAGCGGTTCCCTGCTTGCTCTTAAGCAGGAGTAACGCCGACTCAACGCTAAAATCGCTTACCGTACCAAGGGCTACCAGGTTCAAGCGTGCTCGCTCCAAATGCTTACTCACATTTTGCCTTATTTGGTCCACCCGAGCGTTAAACTTGGGCAATGCCTCAAACCCAAGCAATTCGCGTGGCGAAATACTTCTAATTTCACTGCTACTTGTACCCTTTTCGTAATCCTTGTACCTCAAAAATGTCCTTTGCTCTGAAATATCATTGGTTAGGCTATTTATCCTATTGCTTAGGCGGCTAAAATCATCGTCAAAACAATGCGTAAGCATCTCAATTCCCTTAGCCAATACTTTGTCGGTTAGCTCGAGTGACAGTATTCCCTCTGCTTTCTGCACAATATCGAGCATATCCTTTTTCGACTTCTTATCGGAGCTTACGCTTGATTTTACTTTCGATAGTAAAGCTTTTATTTGAGCAAAAAGCTCTGAAAGATTATTGGCTGAGAACTTGCCCACATTCTCGTAAAGCAAATTGAACTCGCCGTAAACAGAGTAGTAAAGCAAGGTCACCTCAACATCAAGTATCCAGTCATCAAGTAAGGTGCGATGCGTGTTCTGCCATAAAGCTAGTGTTTGCGATGATTGTACCAGTAACTCTTTGCTCCTTTTTTCAACCTTTGTATGCCTATAAAATCCACGGGGCATCTCAATGGTATCAACTTTGGCAATGGCCTTTGCAAAATCATCGATAATTCTATCAACCAAAAGCTTAAGCTGTTCATCAATCTCTAACTGAATTTGATTATTGCTTTCCAAGGCCTGATTAAACAGAGCAGCAGGTCGTTGAACTTCTTCATCGTCCTTTTCTGTTTTATCGCCGTAAAGCAGTTTCTGAAACTGTTCGTCAAGGTCGTCATCACCCTCCCAAAACCTAAGTAGGGTATTGCTATAGCTTTTAAAAACTGAGCCGAGAACTGGCAAAGAGTGCTCAACAAGAGATACATTCAGAAAATACCTGCACATGTTGCGATATGGTATCCTTCGATGCTTTAAAACCTCTCTGTTTGTCTCCTTCCTGAAAAGAACCCTTTGCCCCCATTTGACTATTGCTACAGCTTTGCGCCTAAAAAAGAGCACAATGTTCGACCAAATTTTTCTTACGGATTTAATTGGATTATCCTTAATGGACAGCGTGTAGGGCAATGCCATCTCTTTTACCCTAACCGTATGATTTACAACGGCAGTCTCATCCTTAACTAGCTTGTTTAGCCCCTTGATAAAATCCTCTTTATCGGCATCAACTTGCTTTTGACCCTCCTTCAACAAATTCAGCAGGTTCTGTTTATACTCCCTTTGTAGCGCTACCTTATGAGGTATTTCATCGGTTGCATCAATGGCTTGTTGCAATTTAGTATAACGCTTTAGCTGTGCCTCTATCCAACGTTTGTCGTCCTTTAACCGCACGTCGATAAAGCGCTTTACGTAGGGCAGCGTTTTTTGGGTTAAGAACTGATTAAATCTGAGAATATCGTTCATTTGTTTATCCATAGCCTCAATGATATAGCAAGTTGTAATAGAGATTGCAAGTTAAGCAAGAAATCAACCCCAAAACTTTTTATTGATAAATTTATTCAAATTTCCGCAATTGGCATATTGTGCAAAGCGATAACCAAACAATCTATTTCAACATAACAACACGTTTACTATCTTTGTTAAAATTTTCTAATCAACTTAAACATGAGCCAAACAAACGTTAGGGTACGATTTGCCCCAAGCCCCACTGGGCCACTACATATTGGCGGTGTTCGCACTGCGCTATTCAACTACTTTTTTGCTCGTAAGCATGGCGGTACTTTCATCCTCCGAATTGAGGATACTGACTCGCAGCGCTTTGTGCCCGGGGCAGAAGAATATGTTAACGAATCGCTCAGCTGGTGCGGCATTCACATTGACGAAGGGGTACAACAGGGTGGTCCCTTTGGGCCATACCGCCAAAGCGAGCGCAAGGCCATTTACAAGCAATACGCCGATATGCTAATTGATTCGGGCAACGCATACTTTGCATTCGACACTGCCGAAGAGCTTGATACACTAAGAAAAGAAGCAGAGGCAAAAGGCGAAGCCTTTACCTATGGCTATAAAATTAGGGGTACACTTAACAACTCGCTTACCCTCAATGCCCTCTTCGCTCCAGCTCCTTGTCCAGCTCATCTAAAACTATATTGGACAACAACGGGGATAACGGACTGCCTTGCGGCGTTCCCTTTACCCGCTGAGTGGTCATCCCTCCGCTCAACATTCCTGCGCGAAGAAATTTCCCTATCAGTCTAAGTACACGCTTGTCGCCAATGCGAGTACTTAGTTGCCACAACAAGCGGTCGTGGTTCACCTCGTCAAAGAATTTTGCCAAGTCGATATCGACTATCCAGCTCTTGCCCTCTGCTACATAATCGCCTGCTTTGCGGAGTGCCTGATGGGCATTGCGCTTGGGGCGAAAACCGTAGCTGTGGTCTGAAAATGTGGAGTCATAGCGTTTGGATAGCACTTGGCTTATCGCTTGTTGTACCATGCGGTCTTTGACTGTGGGGATACCGAGTTGGCGTTTCCCGCCATTCGGTTTGGGTATCCATACCTCTTTAACTGCCGTAACTCGATAAGTGCCCGTTGTTAACTGGTGCTGAAGTTCTCGGTAATGGTTGCTGAACCAGTCGTTGAGCTCTTCAACGCTCTTCCCGTCAATGCCTGCACTTCCCTTGTTACGGATTACTCTCCGCAATGCGGTGTCAAGATTCTTTAAGTCCGCTATATCGCTCATCAAATCTTGGGTTAAGGCTCGTTCTTTTCTGCACCTCGACAACCACTCACGCCGTACCAAACCGCTTCGGGTACTGAATACGTCAGCACCCTTCACCATTTGGCTACGCTCCCATTCGTCAAAAAGACCCATCTGAAAGTTTTCGTATTTTTCTGGCTTCATCATAGCTGTTACAATTTGCAGAACTACTGCTCCTTAATTGAAAATTCAGCCCTTCCCTGTATTGGCGTTACCCAATATTTATAGCGGTACTATGGCTTCTGCTGACTTCTCCCGCCCTCTCGGGCCAGAGACCTCCTACGTTAAGTCCATTATCTTCCCGTCAATACTACTGCATTTACTACCCCGAGCTACGGACGACTTTTGGGCGTCTGTGTCTATTGCCACATGACCCCTCGGGTAAGCCTTGGTATGCAGTTTCTGTTCGTTAGTACCGACTTTTGCTTTAGGCTTCTTTCAGATTTCACCTCGCGGTAAACACCCTTGCCATCAACTAACGGTTCTCGTCAAAATAAGCCCGTTCGGGACTTTAACCCTAGAGATAATGAACATGCATAGCAAACAAACTGAAGCCGACCATAAGGTCGGCTTCTTTTATATTATAAGGATTGAGGGTTGGTTTTTAGCTTCGACTTCGGCTTCGCTCAGCCCGACTACTAGTCTGACTATTAGTCTGAGTGCAACCTTGTTACTCCACAACGAGTCGGGCAGGCATTCTGAGTAACGGCCCAAACTGAGAAAAGGTAAGCACTTGCTGAAAAAACTCATTTTCAGAATTATGTATTTTCACCACAACAGGTACTGGTAAACGATAGTAAACCGCATCGAGGCGGGGCTTTTCTTTCTCGGTAATAAGCTGGTCGAATACCGCTGTACCTTGCCATTTTTCGGTAACCGACAAGGTTATTAACACGGGGCTTCCGCTTAAATCCGATGAGGATAAAACGCCCCGAGAATTAGAAAAACGAAAAAGTATGGACGAAGCATCGTCGCCATTTAATGCAGGAGTATAATCGAAATAATGAGTTGCTGTGCTTGCGGTAATTTTCCCTACAAATAGCGATAGATACTCCTCCTCTAAACGAGTAATCTCGTCAAGTACAGCTACAGCAGCCTCCCCCTGTCCCACAAAGTCGGCATCGCCAGACAAAAGCTCAACCCTACGGTTACGAAGCGAGAAAATAAAATCGGCTGCCTCACGAGCCTTCTCCTCAACAGAGCGCTCAACAACTACGGACTTATGAATGGGAACACGAACAAAAGAGCTATCCTGCACCACCCTAGAGTAGTGTGTGGTTTTTTGCGCTGCAATAAAAGGTGTTGGGCTCAAATCGAGAAACATACTTTCAGTATCCTGATTATCTGATAAGCGAACAGACTTTTTAACGGTTCTATAATCGGAATTGGAGAGCGGAATAATTAATCCCTGCTCGGTAATTTCCAAGAAATCGAGGCTAAAACCCTCGGCTGGCTCAACTACAAAAATTGAGGTTAAATCGGGTTGACTATAAGGTACAACCTCGATATTTGAAATTACCCATCGTTTTTGAGGCTCTAGTACAACGTGCGAAATGCCTAAATATTTTTTTGCATATTTTGCAAATGGACCAGGTACTACTGAATTATACTCCGCTTCAACTTTTACCCTAAGGGCTGTTTTGGGTAGAGAGTAAACCATTCCCTTAGGACCAAGAGTTGATGAGCTACCTATGGGGGTTATTGTTGTTACAACTTTTTTTGAGCAAGAAAAAAACAGCATTGATGCCAATGCTAAAACTAAAATAATTCGATTCATGAGTACAAAGTATAATTACAGTAAATTTTCAATAATTTATAAAACAGGGGTATCCCGTTACAACACAAACATCGTTAATGTTCACCACAAAGATAATGAGCTTAAGTTTATTGTAACAATTTATTGAAGGCAAAACCTAAATGGCTAATAATATCTGAGGCAACTAACGACTGCTGCCCAATAGTTCGGGTTGCCATGTCGGCGGCATAACCGTGTATAAAAACCCCTACTATACAAGCATCGCAGGAACTATAGCCCTGAGCAAGTAACGAGGCAATTATACCCGTAAGCACATCGCCACTACCCGCTGTTGCCATTCCGGGGTTTCCGGTACTATTAACAAAAACTTGTCCGTTGGGACAAACCACCTGCGTATTTGCACCCTTTACAACAATGATAACCTTGTATTTTTCAGCCATTTTAATGGCAACATTTAACCGTTCTGCCCCCGAATAGGTTTTACCGAAAAGCCTATTAAACTCTCCTACATGAGGCGTTAAAATACTATTCCGAGGAATATGGTTGAGCAACTCCTTATTCTGAGCAATGAGGTTTAAACCATCGGCATCAATAACCATAGGTTTTACGGATAGCTTAAGTAGCTTCTCAAAGCCAGACAGAGTTTGCGGACTCTGCCCTACTCCAGAACCAAAAGCCACTGCCGAATACTTTTCAACGCTCTCAATATCAGTAAAAAAGTTTGGGCTAGAATCGGGTTGCACCATAACCTCGGGCAACGAGGCATGCACAACCATTGAAGCATCCTTTGGTACATGAACCGTCACCAATCCAGCGCCAGCTTTTAGGCACGATTTTGCGTTAAGTATAGATGCCCCAATCATTCCTAAGCTCCCTGCAACAATTAGACAATGTCCAAAATCCCCTTTATGGCTGTGGGTTAATCGCCTAGGCACATTCTTCTCAACTAATTCTAGATCAGAATAAAAGAAAGGGGTGCTCAGGCTATCTATTATTTCTGGATGCAGATTGATATCTACAACCTCCCATTCTCCAACATACTGCTCGTTCTCGGCAAAAATAAAGCACAACTTAGGGAACTGAAAGCTGATGGTATAGCCAGCTCTTATTACTGCGTTATTATTGGGTACGGGGTTCTCCTCACCAAATAGTCCAGATGGAATATCCACCGAAACCACGCTTGCACCTGAAGAGTTTATGTGATTAACCAACCTAGCCGACAGCCCTTGCAAAGCACGAGAGAGCCCAGATCCGAACAAGGCATCAATAATTAAATCATCGGAATTTAGCGTTGGCAAGCTTGAGGTTTGGCTAAGAAAGTTGGGGGCTATAATGCCCTGTTTACGAAGTCGCTTTAGATTTTCCTCTAAATCTTGTGAATAGGAAGACGACTCAATGATATGCAGCGTAACATCATATCCAGCCATTGCCAACATGCGGGCAAGCGCCACCCCATCGCCACCATTATTTCCTGGTCCTGCAAAAATTCGAATCCGTTTTGCATATAAATATTTGGCAACAATTTTTTTAAGCAGCTCATTGGCTGCCCGCTCCATTAAATCAATAGATAGAATAGGCTCATGCTTAATGGTGTAAGCATCTATATCGCGAATTTGATGACAACAAAATATTTTCATCTACACAAAAGAAATAAAAAGTAAAACAAATATAGTATTTTTGAGGGGTTTACTCGATTGTTAATCTTAAATAACCTGATAAAATGCAAACATTCAAAATAGAAAGTGAGTATATACAACTAATTCAACTACTAAAAGCAGCCCGAATAGCCCAAAGCGGTGGAGAAGCACAACTCCTTGTAAATGATGGGCTGGTGAAAGTTAACGGAGTAGTTGAGAGCAGAAAAAGGGCTAAACTTCGTACCGGTGATGTAGTTGAGTATGATGATACTAAAATTGAAATAGCATAAGGAATTGACGAAACATAAATTTCGTTTCACAACCAATTTTGTTACCCAAAATTGGGCTCAACTAAGTCGGGGTAACCGGTATATGCATTCTTCTTTTACAAGCTTGATGAATAATGCGGGTTATATGCCCCATAAAAAAAGTTAAGGAAGACAGATGAACAATAAACAAACATTATCTCTTTACGAGGTTACCCAGAAAATAATCGATGCAATAGACTCCGAATTCCCTGGTTTACTTTGGGTTATTGGTGAGATAAGCGAGATTAAAGAGAACATTTCGGGACACTGCTACCTTGAGCTAGTTGAAAAAGACAAAAAAACGGAACAACCTAAGGCTAAAGCAAGAGGAACAATATGGGCTAGAAACTACAGAATGATAAGACCCTTTTTCGAAAGGGCTGCCGGCAGGAAACTTTCATCAGGAATAAAAGTTCTAGTTCAGTGTACCGTTAACTACCATCCAATTTACGGCTTCTCGCTAAACATTGTTGATATAGACCCTACGTTTACAATTGGCGATATTGAAATGCAGCGCCAAGAGACCATAAATAAGCTTATTGCAGAAGGGGTTATGGATATGAACAAGCAGACTTTAATGCCCATACTCCCCAAGCGTATTGCGGTAATATCGTCGCCCACTGCCGCAGGTTTTGAAGACTTTACAAACCAACTCGAAAATAATCCCTACGGTTACGCATTCCATATAAAACTATTCAACGCTGTAATGCAGGGCGATAAGGCCGAGAATTCAATAATTCAGGCACTTGACCGAATACACGAATCAATTGATAATTGGGATGTGGTAATTATTATAAGAGGTGGAGGCTCTCAAATTGACCTTGGCTGTTTCGACTCGTACAATATAGCCAATAATATCGCTCAATTCCCTATTCCAATTATAACTGGAATAGGACACGAAAAAGATGTTACTATTGCCGACATGGTAGCCCACTCCAAGCAGAAAACCCCAACGGCTGTAGCCGAATTTTTGATAGCCCAATTTATTAACGCCGAGAACTGGCTTGAGGAGGCCAATAATGACTTTACAGATGCAGTAAATCAAAAGATTCAATCCAACGTTGATACACTGAATAGAATTGGCAACCAGCTAGTACCATTGGTTATAAAAACAACCCAAGCCGCCTCGGGGCGGCTACAAAAGACATTACATTTGGGGCAAGACATTACCTCTAAATATATTACCAAACACAACATCATTCTACACAAAAAAGGGAACCAAATAAATACCCAATCGATAGTTATTAGGAATAAAGAATTAGCCAAGCTAGACCAGCATAAAAAACTGATTACAAGCAAAATAAGGGGTAAGGTAACTAACGAGCACAACAACTTGCTACATGTAGAAAAAAACATAGCTGCAATTGATCCAATAAATGTTTTAAAGCGTGGATACTCTATTACTACGCAAAATGGGAAGTTGGTAAAATCTGCAAACGAATTGGCTGCTGGTAGTAAAGTTAAAACGGTACTTTCAACGGGAAAGTTTACAAGTATAATTGACAAGATTAACCGGGAATAAAATTGTGTGAAAAAATTAATGTTAGTATATTTAAAAAAATACTGGTTCTGTGAAAATAAAACATAGTTTACTCATAATACTTCTTTGTTTGGCTCATGCTGTATCATCTGGTCAGGTTAGCCAGCAAGCTATAGACAGCCTGAGAGCACTAACCCAAAGCCCAGATAAAATTCAACAAGTACAAGCGCTCATTGAATTATCTAGGGCATACTGGCAAATAAACGTCGATTCGACATTTATATATGCCAATCAGGCTCTTGCCATAGCCGAACAATCTAAAGACAACATACTTTTAGGAAACGCATACAATAACAGGGGAAATGCTTATCAGATAAAAAAGGAGTATGAAAAATCCATTGAAGATTATAACATTGCGCTTAGCTACAGAAAAGAATTTGACATACCCCTGATGGCTGTTCACTCATTAATCAACTCCGCAAGTTCATACTTTAACCTAAACGAATATTCAGAAACACTGAACTCTCTAAAAGAAGCTTTTGAAATAGCCAATACGCATAAACTAGTATCAGAACAATCTTTTGTCCTAAACTATTTAGCCAATACCTACTCAACAATTAACGACAATAACCTCGCTCTTGAATACGCCATTAAAGCGGCAAGTACACATATACAAACGGAGAACAAGGCTGGCCTTGCATCCTCATACAACTTTATAGGAACAATTCACCGAAAATTAGGCAATAAAAAGTTGGCATTAGAATACTTTCTTAAAGCATACGAAATTCAGCAAAGTGAAAAAATCAACCAAGGCCTAAGCAATACCCTTAATAACTTGGGTATAATTTACAATGAGCTGAGCGAAAATGAAAAGGCTCTGGATTATTACAAAAAAGCACGTAATCTAGCAATTGAGGATAATGATAAGAGTGGGCAGTCGGCAGCATATAATAACATCGGAATGCTTTCATCAGAGATAAAAAATTACGATGAAGCGATTTCATCATATAAAAAATCGATTGCATTAAGCGAGGAGGTAGAAGATTACGCTAGCCTTCTGAATACCAACAACAATCTAGCATGGATTTATTACCATCAGGGAGACGTTAATATGGCTATGCACTTTGTTCAAAAAGCACTTTCGTATGCCGACAAGTGTAAGGAACTAGTTTTCATTTCCGAAAGTTATGAAATACTCAGCAAAATATATTACCAACAGCAAAACTACAAGAGAGGATTTGAACACCTTGAGAAAATAATAGCTATAAACGATAGCCTATATAAAGCCAGCAGCATTGAGCAACTTATGGAAACACAGGTGCGTTTTGAAACGGAGCGTAAAGAGAAGGAAATAGAGCTGCTGAAAAAGAATGACCAGATTAAAAGTCTTGATCTGCAAAGACAGAAAAACCTAAATGCATACTGGATTATTATAATGATAATGCTTGTAGCCTTTAGCATTACTATCATCCTTTTCCTTAGAGCAAAACTTAAAGTTAATAAACTACTTACCGAAAAAAACGTCCAGCTCAAAAAGATAAATAAGAAACTGGTTGAATCGGAGGTAAACCTAAAAGGCATTAATACAACTAAGGACCGTTTATTTTCAATTATAGCTCACGACCTAAAAAATCCGTTTAACGCTTTACTTGGCTTTAGCGAGTTACTATTTAAAAACATCAGCCAATATACCGAGAATGAAATAAAAGACCTAGTTAAAATCATTTACGACTCCTCGCAAAACCTTTATAAATTACTCGAAAATCTACTACAATGGTCACGTTCACAGCTAGGCAGTATAATGTACAAACCTGAGCTATTCCCCCTTACAGTACAAATAAACGAAGAGCTCGAACTGCTTAAACCAGCTGCCGATAAAAAACAAATAAATATTCTACTGCAAGTAGAAGAGCACCTAATTGTTTGGGCCGATAGAAATTTGGTGGGAGTTGTTGTTCGAAATTTGATTAGTAACGCCATTAAATTTAGTGACAATAACGACGAAATAACAATTTCGGCAACCGAGGATGAAAACATGGTTAAAATTGCCGTTAAGGATAACGGGGTTGGAATTAATGATGCTGATAAGGATAAACTTTTTAGGCTAGACACCAATTTCACTTCACAAGGAACTGCAGGTGAAAAGGGAAGTGGTCTTGGACTTTTACTCTGCAAAGAATTTGTTAAGAAAAATGGGGGAGAAATTTGGATAGAAAATAATCCCAACAAGGGAATGATCTTCTTCTTTACCTTGCCTTCATACCCTACAACTCAAAGCAACACCTAAAAATATTTTTAAAAACATACATACTATCTTAAGCATGTTTAGCAGGTACTACAACATTGGCATCTTCCTTTTATACGTTATGCAACTAATGTTTTTGCCAACTACAAGTACAGCTACAAGTACAGCTGGGCAAAGCTCAAGTAAGCACAGGTTGCTAACAAAACAGGCTGAAGTCTATCTTTTCGAGAATCCTCGAAAAGCAATTCATTATGCGGCCATAGCACTTGAGGGGGCAAAGCAAAAACCCGACACAGCTGTTCTCACAACAGGCTACGCAACAATTGCTCGGGCTCACATAGTGCTGGGAAATATTAACAATGCACAGCTCTATATCGATTCAGCAAAAAATATCTGCCCAAACAAATTACATCTGGAAAACATCGATTTGATTCGTTCTCAAATAGAATTGCTACTAAAACAGGGTAAATCTTTAGACGCCGAAAAATTGCTAGACGAATTTACTATACAAGCAAAAACGCTAAGAAACGACTCGTTAACCATTAACTTCCTACTACTTAACGCTAACATGCTTAGCATTGAGGGAAACCATAAGAAAGCACTGGAGACCATTGACGAAGCGCTAGCTTTATCGCAAGGTGGCACGCTAAATAGTAAAGAAAGTGAATGCTACAGGCTAAAAGGGAGTATCCAATTAAGAAAAGGAGAGTACAACAGCGCGTTAGCCAGTTACCAACATGCCTTAAGCCGTTTTGTAAGTTTAAACGATACGGCGAACACCCTTATTACATTACGAAACATTAGCTTGGCATATCGCGATATGGGCAAGTATACCGAGTCGCTTGAAGCGCTAAACTCTTCGCTTAAAATTGCGCTACAGGGCAATCGGCACAACGAGCTTGGGCGTATATACAACTTACTGGGGAGCCTCTACGCCCGAATGGGTAAAAATAACGAAGCACTTGAAAATTACAGTCACAGCTTAGCCATTAGAGAAAAACATCAGTACCTATCGAGCTACGCATCAACCCTTGAAAACATTTCGAGAATACAGCGAAAATTAGAGCAGTACCCCGAAGCCTTAAGTAATTTGCAAAAAACTATAACCATTCGCAAAGAGTTAAATGATAAACGATTACTGGCATCAACCTACAACGAAATTGGAACCCTATACGCACAGCAAGGAATGCTTGCCGACGCCCTAAAAAACTATCTGAACTCTCTGAAAATTAGGCAGGAAGAAAATTTGGTCACCGATATGTCGCGCTCTCTTATTAATATTGGGGTTACATATCGCCAGCTAAAATCGCATCAAAATGCGCTAAAATACTTCAATCAGGCGCTTAGCATCACTTCGGATGATGCGGATCCCATAGGTAAATCCTACATTTACATCCACTTAGGCAATACATATATGGATATTAACAACCCCACCGAAGCCATAAAAAGCTACAAGGAAGCATTGGCGTATCGAAAAAAAATTGGAAACGAGCGGCTAATTTCGCAAGCCATGCGCAGCCTAGCTGTAGCCTATGCCGAAAATAATCAGTTTGCAAAAGCAAACAGCTTGTTACATAACGCCCTTGCGATAGCCCAACAAAAAAACGACACAAAATCCCAAGCCGACATATATAACGAGTTGGGAAACCTTTCGCTAAAAGAGGATAAATTAAGGCAAGCCATAGATTATTTTGAAAAGGCATCGGTGATTTACGAAGATAATTCGAACCTAGATAGGCGCGGGTTGTGTATTAGAAAGATTGGAGAAACGCAAATTAAGTTAAAGGAATACACCAAGGCCATAAATAGTCTGAACCTAGCACTTAAGCTTGCCAAAGCAACAGAGAACATCAAGCTAAAGGAACTCACGCTACTGGCTCTCTACGAATATTACGACCAAATTGGACAGCCTACCGAAGCCCTCTCCTACTATAAAATGCACGTTGCCACCAGAGACATCCTAAACAAGCAAGTACAGGAGGAGGCTATATGGCAAGCCAGCTTAGATTTAGAACTCAACAAAAAGGCCGAAGAAATAAAGCAGATTGAGAGCGAAGTAGAGAGTTTACGAACCGAAGCCCAGCTTAAAACCTTACAGCTTGAGCAGCAAGCCCTACTTCGCAATTTTTTAATTGTGATATCAATATTTATCCTAATAATTGCAATAGGTAGCGTATATGGATACGTTACTATTAGGAGAAAAAACACCACTCTATATGAGGCTAATGAAAAGCTAGCCCAATCCGAAGGAGAGCTAAAAAAACTAGTCCAAACAAAGGATAAGCTATTCTCGATAATTGCACACGACCTACGAAGTCCATTCACCGCCCTAGTTGGGCTTACCGAGGTGCTGACCAACGATTCGGGCAGGATGAATCAGGAGGAACGCAATGAGTTTAGCGGGGTTATTCACAGCTCATCAACCAAGCTACTGTCGTTAATCGATAATTTGCTACACTGGTCGCGCAGCCAAACGGGTAAGATAAAGCTAAATCCACAAAGAGCTAACCTTTACAATTTAACCACTGAGGTTATCAGCGTTTTAGAACTACAAGCCACCCCAAAAAGCATCGATATAAAGAATGAAATACCCGAGAGCATTCACATCAACGCCGACTACAACACCATGTCGACCGTAATGCGAAACCTTATATCGAATGCAATAAAATTCACAGAAACCAACGGCAAGGTTGTAATTACTGCCTCACAATCGAGCAAGGGTACCAAGCTATCGGTAGCCGACAGCGGCATTGGCATTAGCCCCGAGAATCAGGAGAAACTCTTCAAAATAGAACACAGCTATAGCACTGAAGGAACGAGCAACGAAAAGGGAACAGGGTTAGGGCTAATAGTTTGTAAAGAATTTGTTGAGCAAAACAATGGTAATATAACGGTAACAAGCGAGCTAAACGTAGGAACAACATTTAACATTACATTTCCAACCCAACTAAACGAATAAAAATTACCTGAATATGACTAAAAAAAGTATAAGTTACTCCGAAGCATTAGCTGAAATTGAGATGATAGTAGAAAAGATTGAGAACAATGAGCTTGATATTGACGATTTAGCACAAAATGTGAAACGCGTTGCAGAGCTGATAAAGTTTTGCAAAGCGAAGCTTAAAACCACTGAGGAGGAGGTTGAAAAAATTCTAAAAGATTTCGAAGAAAATTAACCCCACCTATTCATCCAAATAATTGGGGTCTCCGACAACGACTAAGTTTCACTACCAATCTAGTTGCCCAAAATTGGGCTCCACTAGGTCGGGGTAACCCGCATTTGCATTCATCTTTAATAAATTTGATGAGTAATGCGGGTTAAATAAAGTGAGGCGCTTTTTGCGCCCCACCCTAATTGTTTTAGAAATTAAACTTTGTTGGCTTAATCATATTTTCCGGTGCCAATATTTTATCGATTTGTTCCTTTGAAAGAATTTTTTTCTCGAGAACTAAATCGTAAACACTTCGCCCCGTTTTAAGGGCTTCCTTAGCAATCACGGTTGACTTTTCGTATCCAATAACTGGATTTAAAGCTGTAACTAATCCTATGCTACCGAAAACCAGGTTGCGGCAATGCTCCACGTTGGCCGTAATGCCGTCAATACATCTATACTTAAGCGTATTCATACCATTTTTCAGCATCTCAATAGACTCAAACATGCTTTGAACAATAATTGGCTCAAACACGTTTAGCTCGAGCTGACCGCCCTCAACAGCCATGGTTACAGTTAAATCGTTACCTATAACCTTAAATGCAATTTGGTTTACCACCTCAGGGATTACTGGATTTACTTTACCAGGCATTATAGATGAACCCGGCTGCATGGGTGGTAAGTTAATTTCGTTTAAACCAGCTCGTGGACCAGATGATAATAATCTTAGGTCGTTACAAATTTTTGAAAGCTTTACGGCTAGCCGCTTAACAGCCGATGAATACATAACAAATGCTCCAGTATCCTGCGTTGCCTCAACAAGGTTTGATGCAAGAGTAACATCAAGACCAGAAATACGCTTAAGATGTTTCATTACCTTTTCCGAATACTCAGGCTCTGAGTTTATTCCGGTCCCAATAGCTGTAGCCCCCATGTTTACCTCAAGAAACAATTTAGCATTCTGGTTTAGTCGCTCTTCCTCCTCAGTAAGAGTAGCAGCATACGCCTCAAACACCTGGCCTAGAGTCATTGGCACAGCATCCTGAAGCTGGGTGCGCCCCATTTTAATAACATGGGCAAACTCGTCAGCTTTCCTACGAAACGAATCTACCAAGATTCTTAAAACATCTACCAACTTTTGGTTTGAGTGTATAAGAGCAATTTTAACCGCTGTTGGGTAAGCATCATTAGTTGATTGTGAAAGGTTTACATGGCTATTTGGATGGCAAAATTCGTACTGCCCCTTTTCGTACCCCATGATCTCGAGAGCACGGTTGGCAATAACCTCGTTGGCATTCATATTGGTTGAGGTACCCGCCCCACCCTGAATCATATCAACAGCAAAATGGTTATGGAACTTGCCATTTTTAATGTCGTTACATGCACCAACAATGCCATCACGAATTTCGGATGAAAATAATCCTAATTCAAAATTAGCCTCAGCAGCAGCCTCTTTAACAATGGCTAAACCGTCAATTATTGAAGGGTAAAAACTAAGGGTTACTCCGCTAATATTAAAATTCTCTATTGCACGTAGGGTTTGAACACCGTAGTAGTGTTCATAGGGCACATCACGTTCGCCTAGCAAGTCGTGCTCGCGACGGGTACTACCCGACTCGTACTGGGCAGCAGGGTTAATCATTCGGTTATTGGCATGGCGCATACGCCTTGAAATAACTCTAGTAATATTAGAGAACACCTTTAATGTGGCGTCTGCACTTTTGCTAAAAAACTCGTTTTTAAGCATAAAAACGGTTGTCTCTTCAAGACACCTAGCCGAAGTGGAGTGGGGCGAATCGCTTGTCCAGGAGCCCTCGCCTAAGAAATCGCCCTCGCCAAACTGCGTAAGTTTTAATTCAACACCAAAAGGATTACTCTTAAACAGCTCAACGGCACCACTATATATTATAAAAATGCTCTCCCTTTTCTCGTTCTCCCTGAAGAGTAAATCTTTGGACTTAAAGACCTTTTGCATAACGCTACCTGCAAGCATATTATACTCGCTATCGGTTAGCCCTTTAAATAGCTCAACCTTTTTTAAGAAATTTACTATCTCTCGGTTATCCATAACGTAAGATTATTAGTTAACATACTGACAGTTAATAACTGATTATATCATTTATATATACATACAAAATTATCTAAGTTTATTCTGATTAACTAAGAAAAGCTGATGATTTAAGTAACCTTATGCCGTTAAACATTATTTGCCAACCAACCTGTGGTTGATGAAAGCAAAATAAATTTAAGCAAACCAAAAAAACCCTGCAAAAATGCAGGGTCCATTCAACAATCATAAAAAAACAACCTAACCTTGATACAAATTATGCGCCTTATTCACAACCTTATTAGTAAACGTACTGGCTACATTTTGGTTAAAAAAAGAAATTATCCCATCAAGCATTACTGCCTGCGCTATACTTGTGCTCGAATGCCTGTAAATTACATTTGCCAAAAGTTTTAGCTGATTTTGATTTACAATAAGCACCTGAATAGGATCAATATCACCGAACTTAACCACAGCTTCAACCCTTTTTAGCTCGTTTAGGTTAGCGGCAATATTTTCTTTAAGTTGATGGTATGCATTTGACGCAGGAGTACTCCTACGGCTAACAATCCCAACAACCTCCATAGTAGCTGGGTTAACTATTGGAGAACCACTATTACCATGGGCAACCTGCCCATCGAATTGCAAAAACCGAATACCATTTCTATCAGCAAAAACCGAAGATATAATTCCAGATTTAAGCGACAAGTTTGAGTACCCACAGCTAAATCCTAAGGATGCAACTGACGATCCAATAGATAAGCTCCGTTGCTCACTTAGAGCTAAACCTGGAATATTTTTGAATTCCGAAAAATCAATATTGAATACCGCATAGTGACCACTATCCTGTACAACCCCTATTCGAAGCTCTTGCGTAAACTCGGCATATGGTATTTTCATTGATGCGCTGAGGGTATTAGCATCAAAATCAACAAATTTAATTTGAACCTTATGCGCTTTCCCTATACAAAATGCTTGCTGGCTAGTAACAAGAAAACTTCCTACCTTAAATCCAGAAAGAGTATCAACACAAACCCCTCTCTCATTCAAAAAATTAAGCTGACAAACCGAAGCATGACATGATTTCCAAACATTAGTTAACATAAGCATGAGATTTTAAAGGGTTACTAAAAAGTATCTTAATAAAACTTAAGGGTACTCCTAAAACGAGCTAATAATTGTAAATACAAATAGCATGGTTACAAGAAAGAATATTACAAAAACCCCAATATCTACCGTAATACGGTTTAAATTCGATTTAAAGGAATGTTCTTTTTTCATCTGTCTATTTTTTTAGTTTTATATAGGTAAAAATGGTGCATCCAAGGGATAGCAATCTCGTTCGAGGTAACGTTATTATCATGGATGGCTCATAATAACCAAGGGTATCTTTAATACATTAAAATAATGTCTTTAAAACATCAATCTTTTTATCTGATACAAAATTATGGTAAGTATTCAGTATATTTGGATGGTCAAAACTGCCATTTTATTAAAACGGCTTTAAAAGAGCAAAGCTGACCAGAATACACCGTACAACAATTTAATAATCAAGGTTCTCTACAATTTCTAATTGGTAATGTGTCAAAAAAATGATACAAAAACTTAAAGATTCGATTGAAAGTAAATTTGGTAACAAAATAGCGTACCAAAAAGACTGTAAAGCCTTATCAAACAGGATTTTTAATGACACATCACAGGTTATTAGCCCATCAACCTTAAGACGTTTTTTCGGTTTCCTCTCAACGAATTCTAATCCATCGAATGCCACGCTTGACATACTATCAATTTACTGCGGATATAGCGATTGGGAAGAGTACAAAAGTAAAAACAGCAGTAATAAGTACACTAAGGAGCCAATTTTTAGCCTATGGGAAAAAGCCAACGATGCAGCCAAAAACGCTAGCCATAAAAGCTGCAGAGCTATAAAAAATAACCAGCCGTTTGGGTTTGAAAATACCATACCCAGACAATTTGCAAATGAACGCTTCGAATCGTTCATAAACTCCAACTACGTTGCCACGCCCATAATAGGGCCAGGTAAATTCGGCAAAACAACCCTATTGGTGAACTGGTACGATGATTACACAAGCAAACCTACAAACAGGAACAATATCGTTCTATTTATGCCAGCCCTACGCCTTGAATATTGGGTTAATACGGGCAGCTATATCGACCAATGGCTCCTATCGGAGCTAGAAGTACCCAGCTCCGAACTATTTGATACCCTTAACGCTAACGAAAAACTCGCCCCAGGAAAATTAATAGTTATAATTGATGCCCTTGACGATGTTAGCGGTAAAGGCATCAAAACGAATAAAATTTACACTGCCATTCAGCAGCTTGCCGCTAACTTTTCGGGCAATTGGTTTAAACTCATTGTATCGTCGAGAACACCCGCATGGACAGAGTTTGCAAAACAGTGCTCGCCTGCGCAAACATGGCTATACGCAAGCCACAAGAACCTGTCATCGAATCAGGCGAACATTCCACCCCTTAGGGAGTTCGAGATACAGGGCATACTGGATAATACGATTAACAAGGATACAGCCTCAAGCGTAATTATCGAGGAGATTGCGAGTGATGTGCTGCAAATAGTTTCACACCCCTATTACCTTCAACTACTAATAGATAGCTACTCGCAAAGCAACCTACATCTTATAATTAATAAGATAGATTTAGTAGTTAAATTTTTAAAACTGCAGGTATATCAAAGTCAGCACAACGAGGAAAAGATTGACATTCTTAAAGCTATCATCAGCCTATCGCATCAAAACAAAACCTACGACTTAATTAAGAAGAACGACCTAAAAAAAATGTACCCCATTCACCTAAAACAATCGGGGAACTACTCAATAGCCTATAATCAGCTTCTATCGTTTGGACTAATTACCGAAGAGGTAATACCAAATGAATTTGGCACATACTCGGTTCACGTAAAGATATCGCAACGCATACTTTATCGGGTACTCCTTTTGCTTACCCTTGTAGAGGATAATAATGGTATCGATTTCAGCCTATTTAAGCTTATTGAAAGTAAATATAAAGGTTCGGCAATGAAGCCACACCTGGTAAACCTGCTTTTTGAGCTAGCCTATAATAAAAAACTATCCGAAACGCTAAAACATTTTTTCTCCCTATCGGACAGCACCCTTGAAAAGGTATTTACCTACCCCTATATTCACAATACCCTTTCGCGAGAGGAGCTAATGCGAAAAGAACTAATTCCATACTACGCAGATAATAGCAAGGCGCGCAAGTTTTTATTCGAGAAGACTATAGATTTAAACACCATTGCAAACAGCTCGCGGCTACTATACTTAAACTATTTACAGAATTCAACTTCTGAGAAAGATGTTTTTATGGGCAAAACCCTTCTGTACGCATCAAATGCTTACTGTTTTGACTTTAACTGGGTTAACCAATTTTCTGACGACTTTCCTTTTTCGTGTCCAAATTTTAGCAGCTCTCCAATAATTTCGGGACTTTGGTTCTCGTGTCGATTTTTTGTATTACATATAAAAAAGGAGTTGCCAAGCAGCTCCATTTATGATGATATAGAAAAATACGTAAACAGCATAGGGAATAACTGGTCGAGCGTTGATAGGCACAACTTTGAAATAGCCCTCTTTTTTGGCATGGTTAATACGAAGCAATATCGGCATATACGGGACCGATTATCGTACATTACTAGAAAAAAGGATTTGGAAACCCTTTCTCCTCAAGAAAAAACCCTTAGCATATGCTACCAACTAGCTAACTGGCAGCTTACTCGGGAGATTCGAAATATCAACATACCAACTACTAAGCAACTAATTAGCGATGCCCCTCCTTGGGCTAGCTACCAAACCTCCATAATTGAAAAAACTTGGTTAGCCATTTGCTACCTTAATCAGGGGAACACTAGCAAAGCTTACGAACACTACAAAAGGGCAATTAAAATTAGCAGTATATACGGTTATACACTTTTTGAAGTAAGGCTACTACTATCGTTAGCAAAAGTTCTAGAATCGGTCGGAGAGCACGAGAAGGCGGAAGAATGCGTTAGCCTCTCGCATAGCTTAGGCAATAATAGCAACATTGATTTCGACTTACTGTAGCTGGCTATGGAAGTCAACCAGCCCATCGATTGGGTATTGTATTATGTTGGCAACCAGAATGCTGTATTGATTAAGCACAGCGTTTAGTTGCGGAGCAAACACCTTACCAATCGATCCCACAACCCCAATCGGGCCCGTTTTACACTCTGGATACCTAACCAAATGATTATTATACAGCTCAGTAAAAGAATTCTTTACAATTTGCTGCATCTGGTCATATGAAATATTTTCGGCTAAAAAACTTGTGAATTTTGCCATAAATCGAGCGGGATAATCATTTGTGTATATACCATTTAATACTGCATCGACCGAAAGGTTAAATTGGCTAGTCAGTTTCTGAGACAGCTCCGGCAAAAGTTCGCCATACGCCCATTTTCGCAACAATTCTTTCCCCATGTGGGCTCCACTACCCTCATCGCCCAATATATAGCCCAACGATGCCGTTTTACGCTGAATTTCGGTTCCAGTAAAGTACCCCACACTGGCTCCCGTACCCAGCACAACCACAACACCCGGTGAATTACCAAAAAGGGCACGGGCTGCCCCTAGCAAATCGGTATACACTTTTATCTGCGCCTTTGGAAAAAGCTGGTGTAAGCAACCTGACACCTGCCTCCTGTTTTCGGATGAAGCGCAACCCGCACCATAAAAAAACACCTCTTTCACGCTATTATGATTAACTTTATGCTGAACAGCCCCTCGCATTGCTTTAGCATAATCCTGTAAACTAAAATGATATGGATTTAACCCTAGCGATAAAAAATCGCAACAAACCCCCTTGCTATCAATAACTTTCCAGTGCGTTTTGGTTGAACCGCTATCGGCTATAATCTTCATAGGCTTATTTTTTATACACCTTTTTAAGTGTTAGCAAATTCATTGGATTCGATTTCATTCCCTCAATCTTCGGGTTTACAAACCTAACAACCTTATCGTAAAACAAGGGGATAACCGGCGCGTGTGAAATCACCAACGAGTCCATATCGCTATATATTTTGGCTCGTAAAGCAAAGCTGGGTTCGTGCAGCGCTTGGGCATAAAGCGAATCGAATGTTGGGTTTGAAAAATGGGTGTAGTTGGGGCCATGGGGGCTAAAATTTTGTGTGAGAAAAAGCGAAAGGTAGTTCTCTGGATCGGCATAATCGGCCACCCAGCTTCCACGAAAAAGCATCATTTTGCCATTAGCCATCATTTCACGAAAAGCTGCACCCGGAAACACTTCAACCTCAATGGGTATACCCACCTGCGCCAGCTGATGCTGTATGTACTCCGAAATATCGAGATAATCGGCCGTTGTACACAGCGTTATTGGTTGCAATCCCTCGCCGTTGGGGTACCCTGCCTTGGCCAGTAGATGCCGAGAGTACTCGGGATTATAGCTAAAACCTCTTAGGGTTTTACTCGCACCTGGCATTCCGTTGGGTACAAACCCACCGTGAGCTGCATACCCCATATTATTACGTAAATGGGCGATCATCTTTTCTCTATCGAACCCAAATGCTAAGGCCCTACGAACATCTGGCAAACGTAATGGGCTCTGCTTTACAATATCGAGCGTAGTATCAACTAAAACACCTAAATACTCTGTATTTAAATATGGACCAGTAATTAGTTTCACCTTATGGGCATACCTTGGATTTAAAGCGCCCGCACGGGTAAGAAGTTCGTCTTTATAGGTTGATTGTATTCCGGAAATAAAATCGATACTTCCCATTAAAAACTCCAAAAACTCTGACTGTTTATCGGTAATAAACGAGATGTTTATAGCCTCAAAATAGGGTAATCGATTCCCTTGCTCATCAAGCTCAAAATATTTCGAATTTTGGCGACAAACGAGCTTCTCCCCCTCTTTCCAAAGCTTTAGATAAAACGGCCCAGTTCCAATTGGGTTTGCCCGAAAATCTTTACCGTAATGCTCAACCACCTCATGCGGCACAACTGACGCATAGGGCATAGATAGCAATCCCAAAAAAGCGGGGAATGGTTGGCTTAAATATATCGTAAGAGTTGAGTCGTTTACCACTTTTAAACCATCTTGCGTATTAGGATAATCGGTATCGAGTACCGAAAAAACCCATGCCCCTGGCGATGCAACCTGCGGATTCAGTATTCGACTAAAAGAGTAAACAAAATCGCTGGCCACCACCCGCCGGCTAACCCCATTAGGGAACAGAGGCGATTCGTGAAACCAAACATCGGTTCGCAGGTTAAAGGTATACGCTAACCCATTATCGGTAGCAGACCACGAATGGGCAATACACGGCTCAAGGGTAAGCGAATCGGAAAGTTGAACCAGCCCATTAAAAAGTTGATGAACGGGCCAAATAAGCGGAAGGCTTCGGGCAAAAGCGGGATCGAGTGAGGTTATGCCTTTGCTCTCGTTGTAGCTAAAAACGAGGTTACTATCGGGCTGTTGCCGCATTTCACACCCCACAATTACTAGTGATAGTAGGGAAAGTAATAGGGTTCGCTTCATTATTTAACTATTATAACCAACAAATATACAAATTATGAAATGGGACTAGTTACGCAAGCGTAAATGAACCACGCATTTATCGATAGGTAAAGTAAAAAAGGCACTTTTAAACAAAAATTTCAATAAAACTTTTTACAGCATTAAATATCATTTGCACACCAATTGTTGCCACAATAAGTCCGAAAATTCGAACAAGAGGGTTCATTAAATTGTAACGTGAAAGCACTTTACCAATAATGCCTGCATAAACCATAAAAACGAGGTTTACACCCAGAGCAGCTATAATGGATATTATGGTTACAACCTGCCCATACTGTGCTGGAAAAGTTACGGCAGCTGTAATTGTTGCTGGTCCTGCAATCATAGGCATAGCAATGGGTACAGCAGTAATATCCTTTACCGACATTGAATCATCAAGTTTAAAGAAGAATCCTTTCTGCAACCCAGTAATCCCATTATAAAACAGAACAACGCCACAGGTAATTTGAAATGCGTAAAGCTCAATATGAAACACGTAACTAAACACTACCCTACCCACAAATAGAAAAAAAAGCAGAATAGCTAAAGCGGTAAAACTAGCTCTAATTGAAATAGATTTGGCCGTTTTTTCATCAAACTGTTTGTGCAACGAGGTAACTACAAAAACCTTTTGTATTGGGTTTACAAGTGCTACAAAAGCAACGAAACATCCTAAAAGCAACTTTAAATTCATAAACAAAAAGATTAGCGTTTATGGCAAATAACGAAAGCATTGGGATTGTAAATTTAAGCATAAACACGCTAACTTTCCCTCATAAATGTTTCGATACTCATATTAATTATTAGCAAAAAAGGCATTTAGCTAATAAAACTTGAGTTCTGACACTAAATACTTTTATTTAGCCCCAATTATTCATTTAAGTAATTGCTGCCTCCGACAGCGACTAAGTATCACAACCAATCTAGTTGCCCAAAGTTGGGCTCGCCTATGTTGGGGTAACCCGCATTTGCATTCATCTTTAATAAATTTGATAAATAATGCGGGTAAAAAGAGAAAAGCAAAAGACGAGTAGTAAAAGCCTATAAACAAAGAAACCGGGTCTCCTCAGACCCGGTTCCACACCCTAAAAAATTAACCTAAAAGCAACTAACCTGAAACCAATTAAAACCCTTAAAAAAAATCAGGCCTTGTTACACTATGAAAACGCTAAAAGACAACTTTTGTTTCAATTAGCTTAGCAGAAAAAGAGTGATTTACATCACCATGCAAAATCTTTTATATATTCTATTACTAATTGACGGTGCAAAGTTAATTCCTATTTAGGAGTTTGCATATTATACCCGAATAAAAAAATGATGATATAAAACAGATTAAAACCCGCACTATTCATCTTTAACAAAGATGATAAACAATGTAGGTCAATACAACAATCTCATAATAAGCCACTTAAACAAAAAGGTCAACCCTGCACATTGCAGAATTGACCTTTAATATTCTAATACGCTTAAAACTAAACGCTATTGAGATACAGTACAATTCGTTCTGAAACTAACGCTTAAAATCTTTTCAAATTTTATTAGACACAAGTAAAAATAGGGACAAAAAGGTTATGACTAGTAGTCAGATCTACGATCTGATCCTCTTCCACCACCACGGTTAAAACCACCACCTCTTTGGTTTCCTCCCCTTTCTTTTCTTTCTTCGGCTTGGTTAACTACGATAGTACGACCGTCAACCTCTGCGCCATCGAGCTCCTCAATAGCTTTACGGGCTTGTTCGTCATCGGGCATTTCAACAAATCCAAACCCTTTACTTCTTCCAGAGAACTTATCGGTGATAATTCTAACAGCCGATACTTCGCCGTACTCTTCAAAAAATTCCTTTAACTCAGACTCTTGCAGTCTAAAAGGAAGACTTCCACAAAAAATGTTCATGTTTAAAAATTAGATTATAAATAAATAGATAAATATGGGTCAAATGTAGTCTTTATTTCATTAGCAACACCTTATTCCTATTTTATTTTAAAGAAATAGGTAAATTTTATATCTATAGCATTTACAAAACCTTATAAACATTACAAAAGCGGACAAAAAAATATTATGAACAATCTAATGGTTTATAATCAATACTTAGCAGTATCTTTAAATTTAGGGTTTGTTTTAACCCCAATTATTCATTCGAATAATTGGGGTCTCCGACAGCGACCAAGTCTCACAACCAATCTAGTTACCCAAAATTGGGTTCCACTATGTCGGGGTAACCCGCATTTACATTCATCTTTAATAAGTTTGATGAATAATGCAGGTTAAATTAAAAACTGCATAATGCTATGTATGAACGCTATACTTTTCAACCAAGCAATGGCTGCATATCTAAATTCAAAATAAATCTACAGAAGTTATTCTCTACACCTTACGAATTAGCATTAACCCATCGCGTAATGGAAGCAAAACCTGTTCAAGCGAACTATCCTCGGCCACCATTCGGTTAAAATCAACCACACCTTTTGTATAGCTATCGTCGGGTTGGGGCAAAAGCACTTTCCCACCCCAAAGTACATTATCAGCAATAATGTACCCATTTTTGGATAGCTTAGGCAAAACAACCTCTAAATACTGGGGGTATTGCCGTTTATCCGCATCAATAAGCACAAGGTCGAACTCATAATCGAGCTTAGGCACAATGTCGATGGCGCTACCTACGTGCAGGGTAATCTGTTTGTTTAAACCAGCCTTTTGAAAAAACTCTTGGGCTGTATCGCAAACCTCATCGTTTACTTCAACAGTATGCAGATGCCCATCCGAAGTCAACCCCTTTGCAAGGCAAATTGCCGAGTAGCCGGTATATGTTCCTATTTCGAGTATGCAGGTAGGGCGCACCATTCGACTAATCATTTCGAGAAGTTTACCCTGTATGGGGCCACTTAGCATCCGAGCCTGAAGATTTGATAAATGGGTGCGCCTATTTAGCTCATAAAGTACGCTATCTTCTGGGGTTGTGTGTTTTAGTAAGTACTCCTCCATATCGTTGGAATAGTTTAAGCCAGTATCCATCTATACATAAATTAGGGTTGATAATTTTTCTGGAAAGAAATTCTCTTTGGCAACCTGAAGCAGCTCCTGGGCCGTTAAACTGTCAATTTTGGCGTTAAGCTCATCAAAATCCTCAACGGTACTGGAAAACAAATATTTTCGAGCCACATTTAGCATTAAAGCCTCATTGTTTTCAGAAGCAATAGCCAGCTGACCAATAAGTTGACGTTTAGCCTTTATCAGCTGCTGAACCCCCAGCTTTTTATTACACAACAAGTTGAGCTCACCGTATAGAACATCCACCGATTTAGAAAAATTTTCCTTATCACTTCCAAAGTATATGTTAAATACGCCCGTATCTGAATACGGCATATACGATGACTCAACGGTATACGCATAGCCATTACGCTCGCGCATCGAGAGGTTTAACCTCGAATTCTGTCCAGGCCCGCCCAGCACGTTGTTTAAAAGGTACATGGCTATCCGGTTATCATGATGTAAATGGTAGGTTCGGCATCCTACCATACAATGCTGCTGAAAAGTTTTTTTCTTAACCTCTTTTTTTACTGGTAAGGCAGGCTTAATGGCGCACCGATTAACCGTTCTGTAATTCGGCGCAACAGTTCCAAAGTACCTGTCGGCCAGCTTAACTACCCTACTAAACGAAATATTACCAATGGAGCAAAAAACCATTTGGTCGGTATTGTAAACCCTGTTAATAAATTTGAAGATATGGTTACGTGTAAATCGTTTTAAAGATTTTTTTGTGCCCAGTATATTTCGGCCAAATGGGTGATTTGGGTAAAGGAGCTCCTCAAAATCGTCGAAAATAAGCTCCGAGGGCGAATCTTTATAAGAATTTATCTCGTCGAGCACCACGACCTTCTCCTTAACCAGCTCCTTTTCGGGAAAAGTCGATTGAAATGTTATATCGAACATAAGCTCTATGGCCCGATGGTAATTTTCCTTTAAGAATGTTGAGTGAACAACCGTTTCCTCCTTGGTGGTGTATGCATTTAATTCGCCACCCACATCTTCTAAACGGCTCATAACATGATAAGCTCGTCTCTTTTTTGTGCCCTTAAACAGCACATGTTCAATAAAATGTGCCATCCCATGCTCGCCATCTAGCTCATCGCGGGTACCAGCATTAATCATTATACAAGCGTATGCCACTGGCGAATTTGTTCGCCCGTGCACAACACGAATACCATTACTTAAGGTGTGGCTTTCGAAAATCATATAAAAAATTTAATCTGCAAACGTAGTGAATTATAACGATATGTTAACCCCAATTATTCATTCGAATAATTGCTGTCTCTTACAGCGACTATGTGTCCCAACCAATTTTGTTACCCAAAATTAGGCTCAGCTAAGTAGGGTTAAAGGGTACATTTCAAAATTTAGCATGAACAATATTGATAAAATCAGGTTGTTTAGATAACAATATTCATAGTAAAAATAGGGCAGAATAAAAAAATAGCTTTGCAAAAGCCTGATAATCTCAATTATTTGCTATTTTAACAAATAAAACACGATAAAATATTTGCAAGTAATATGTTTTTATCTACCTTTGCAACCGCAAAACAACGGTGCCATAGCTCAGTTGGTAGAGCAACGGACTGAAAATCCGTGTGTCCCCGGTTCAATTCCAGGTGGCACCACAAGACCCCAAGCGAACCCGCTTGGGGTCTTGCCGTTTTATAGGGTTTGTGGAAACAAAAATATGGAGGCTCCGTTAGGTTGAACCATTCGTACAACCAATGCGGTTATTTATTTCCCCTCCTGCTTACTTTTCAATATCTTATACGAAAGCCCTATGCCAATACTGGGCGTGGGTTTTGATATTTTACTCTCGCCAAATGTGTAGGGGTAGCCCAGGTGGGTTTGTAGCCCTAGGCGGCGAAAGTTGATATTTACTATTAGGGCAGGGTCAATATAGACGTCGGTTTGGTGAGCGTAGAAATGCTGCCCTATATGCTCGTAGACATGGGGATAAATGGGGTTGTAGTTAATATTATAATGCCTTAGGTACCCCGTGTTTAGCTGCGCAGTAACCTGTAGTTTCTTGTGTTTAAGGGAAATGCCCAGCATGAGGTTGTGATTGAAGGTAGTGTAGCGTAAATGGGTATAAAGCACAGAAAGATAATAATTATCAGGAACTTGTATCCATATGTATTCTTCATAGCGAAAACAACCTGTACCGAGCGTGATGCTGCTTCCTACTTCCCATTGGAGGTAGGGTAGAATATCCTTGTGATAAGCCGCTCCAATATCGAAGGCGTTGGAGCGACCTTTATACAGAATATTGCTTCCCGAACCGCTCACAACAAATATTTCGTTTCGCCTTGAGGCAAGGAAACTGGTGCTAAGGTTGAGGTAGTCCGTTAACCCATAGGTAACGTTGACGCGATTATCGGCTACTCCTAAATAATTGCCAAACAGAAGAACAAAAGTACCTGCAATCCTGTTTGCTAAAGAGATGTTTTGCGGACGCTGAATATCAGGATAGTATGTTTGGCGCAGCAGGTTAATTTTCAGGTCGCCCTTTTGAGCAAAGCAGCTGGTGTAAGGTACCGCTATTGTTTTATAGTTTAGGTAATTTATACGCTGTGCCTGAGCATGGGTGTTAAATAGCAAGCCAATGCATAGTAGGAGCTGTACTGTTTTTCGCATGTGAATTTATTATTTTGTAAAACACTGATTATCTATATCCCCTCGTAGCAGTAGGTAAAGCCATCATCTCCCACCACCACAAACTTTTTGCCCTCGGCATTCTTGTAGGTGGCAACCCCGAATTGTGCCCGATATTTTAAATCGAAGTATAGCACCCGCTGCCCCGTGTTCAGGTTGTAGGCCTGAATGGGTCTCCCCGTTGTAACGTAGTATAGCACATCATCGAGAATGGCCGATGGGTAAACCCAACTCTCGAAGGTGTAGAGCAGGTTATGGGTTTTTAGATCCACCACGTAGTGACCATTTACGTTAAGCGTATTGTTGGGGCTTAACCCAACTATCAGCTTATCCTTATAGAATGTGTGGTATACGTAGTCGCCCCAGTCAATTAGCCTCACGTCGCGCTCAAAGGTTAGGGTTTCCATGCTGAATATCTTGTAACC
>Ga0265295_1001828_pt1 | contig 36226 bp, 26 predicted proteins | sample Munlansysbiofilm_FD_192503 | JGI IMG/M metagenome (GOLD analysis project Ga0265295, IMG submission 192503) | Leachate microbial communities from a municipal landfill in Southern Ontario, Canada - Methane capture system biofilm | ecosystem: Engineered > Solid waste > Landfill > Unclassified ... | reverse complement strand
GTTTTTTCCATGATTTTGCAGTGAAAAAAAGGTTGCCCTTTATGAAGCAACCTTTACGTTTTTGATGTGGCTTTTCCTTATTGTTTCCCGGATAATTTCGGGGTTTGCTATGCTTTCTGCAGGCTGTATTTCCTCCATTAATTGTGAACAGACGATAATAGGTTTTCATAACGGGGTTCTGCTCAATGTGAAACACGACGAGGCAACAGCAGTAAAGGTCGCTTGATTATCGCGGTATGAGCGTAAAAAGGTTATCGCCGTTGTACATCACCGATTCCTCGTTGTTTGTGAGCGTAAATCCGATTAGTTTATTGTATCCACGATCTTCGTCCCAAATGCCGGTATTGGAACATCGGATGGAATAGAAGGGATTTCCTCTAAGAAGTGGCTCCGGGTCGGGGAGATGCAGATAGACTGTGTAATCGCCTAAAGGCGCATCAATAGGAAGTCCGGCCTCTATGGAGAGGTTTATTTCACCAGGCAACCAAAACCGTGGGTCATGCTGGATGGGCAGCACATACGTATTACCATCTGCATGTTCGAGGATAAGTTCAGCTTCCCGGGGATTAAAAGGTGCCGCGTAGCCATCGTTCTTCATTGCAATGCGAAGGGTTATGGCGCTTCCCGGTGAGAGGTTTTTGTTTACGGTGGTGGAGTCAAGAAGAAAACGATATCCCAGACGCATAATAATATCCTGATAACAATTTCCGTCTTCCCAAATATTTAACACTCCGGTATGGTAATCTTTGTTCAGATATGACCAGTGAAAACGAGCCGTTTCAGTAAGCGCATTGTCGCATTCACAGTAAACAGAAGGATTACAGGTTTCACCTCCCATGCACACGAATCGTGTGTCCATCTCCAGATAATCTTTTTCAGCATAAATATTAGAATACGTACCATAATCGTTATGGCTTGCTAGGAAACAATCGTTGTGATGTCCGATACGTGCTTTAGGAATGCCCGAATAGGCCTCAGTTTCGTTGAGATAATCCGCCAGGGTAATGTTGAATAAATTGGTTTTGTATTTTGGCGTTCGCACCATGATCATCCGGTTTTGCGGCAATGCTTCCATCCAGGCATCAATTACCTGTTTACGTAACGGCCAGTCCGCTTCCGGATATCCAAAACTGGAGGTATAATACCATTCCCCCCAGACACCGATAAAACCGGCTTCTGCGAGCGCAATTACATCGCTGTTCTGCTGTAGAACAGGGGTTAGCTGTTCGATATGCTGAAGCACAATGTCGGGAGAAGGATCCCAGGGTTCATCATTTACGTTGCTTTTGTAGGCAAACCTTACGATGCATTTTAGTCCTGTTTCGCGCAGGTTTGTCATATTTTGTTCAATAATCCCCATCATCTGGTCGCTAATGGCTCCCTCCATAAACTCGCCGAGGTAATATATGGTGAGAACCAGCGAGACTTTATGAAAATTTCTTACAGTTTCCAGGGCGCTGACGGAAATTGGAGCGGCATTCTGGTTGGCTGTTCCCCGGTGGGTATAGTGGCCGCGTTCGGGATTAAAGATAATTTCATCCAGCGGTTCATAATGCTGCACATAATAATCCAGCTCCACAGGCTCCGGTTTGGGATCCTTGCACGAATGAAGTAATACCGGCAAGATGAGAAAAGGGATAAAAAAGAGTGTTGTTTTTTTCAGGTTGTCGATTTTCATACTGTTTTATTTAAAATGTTAATGGATCTGTGATGCTGAATAGGTGTAATGGCTCCGAATGTTGTGAGCCAACCTGTTCGTTTTATGGTCAAAATACAGGAGTAAAAGGACAGGGGTTTTTCCCCCTGTCCAAAAAACTAACTAAAACTAACTACATTCCGGTGCAAACGATTATTGAACCGTTATTGAACCATCAGTAAAATTATATTTTGCCATGGGATATAAACCGGCAGTCGGCAGACAGCCTGCATCAGCCCAGGTTTCTGTTTGATGGAAAACTCCAATGTTCAGTACGGTTTCAGAAAGGTTAGGAATCATCTCGCGAACGAGTGAAAATTCAAAACCAACGTTGCTGCCTACCGTTACTCCGTCGGAGACTGCAATGAGGCCTGACCCCAGCGGAGCAGTTTCTTCCCATGACCATTCGTCTGAGCCGTCAGGTCCGGTGTAATGATACATTCCGGCATCTTTTGATGTCAACAGGTCGCCCTGAATCATATAGTCGTGGGGCGTTGTCCACATCCAACCAATACGACCGGTGGCATTATTGTCATCGGCATCGATAAAAATACTGAACCAGGAGGCTTCCTGCCCTGGTTCTACCTCTACGTAAACATAAATGTGTACATCGTCGTGAGTTACTTTGAAGTTTTTCAATGAGGCAAATTCAGCCCCTGCATCGAGTGTGCAGATTGCATTCACGTCAGCCCAGTCACTCAGATCACCGTCGATGGTGACAGGAGACGCTGCGGCCACTTCAATGGTGACTACTTTTGTTACTTCATCGTCACCGCCTTCACCGGTAGCTGTGAGTTTTACGTTGTACACGCCATTTTCAGCATAGGTGTGTGTCGGATTGGCTTCGGCCGATGAATTGCCGTCACCAAAGTTCCATGCATAGGTTTCGGCATCTGTACTGGAATTGGTGAATGTTACTGTCATTTCATCTACAGTAAAAGAAAAATCAGCAACAGGTACCGGTTTGGTACATGACGAAAATGCGCTGGTGATAAAAATTCCTGCAGCCAGCAATGCAAAGGTGTAAAATAGTTTCTTGTTTTTCATAACATTTTGTTTTTGATGGTTAATAAATCATATTATTATGGATTTTGTTGTATTCCGCTAGTAAGGATTTCATCCTGAGGAATAGGAAATACAATTCTGTTGTCGTTGGGTTGAATGATTTCCGCCGGCTGGATACCGGGGTAAATGCGGTTCATAGGTAAATGGTTTCTGTAGATGTCGTGGGTTCTGTGGCCTTCAAAAGCCAGTTCAAGGCGCCGTTCATCCAGTACAATATCCAGTATGGAAGTATAGCCCATCATATGATCGGTACGGAAAAGAGCCTCTCCCGTCAGGCCGGCACGCTGGCGGATAAGATTAACGTCATCGAGGGCTTGCTGGTCACGGCCTAGTTTGGCATTGGCCTCTGCGCGGTTGAGAATAACCTCCGCCAGGCGTAACATTACCGGGCTCGAAAGCATCGGGTCACCGTTCTGATAGGAGAACTTTTTGATATAGACTCTTGGGTAACTGTTGCGCTCCGACATACGGTACCCGAGTTCCACATCCTGTCGTTGTGCATTAACCATTATGTAATACGTGGTGTCTGTCCCGTTGATCTCTTCGTTTACAAAGTGATCTGTCCCGGCAAGTGTATACACCCACTTTCCCTGTTCTTCATCGCGGGTTACATTGTAATGGATGTACGAAAGGTTATTGTTGTCATCACTAAGCTCGGTGTAACTGATCCAGAAGGTTAGGTTTCCTTCATTATCATAAATATACTGAGGCCAGATGAAAGCGTTGCGCTGATCTTCCGGATGTTTTTCCAACAGGTCAATGTACGTTTTTGACGGATATACTTCTCCCCAGCCAATTCCATCTTTCAGATACATTGATGCGATGGAAGCCTGTGCTTTATTGTCAACATCGGTGTGTTCAACGCAAAAAATTGTTTCTGTTGAACTGATGGCATTGGCAAAATAGCTGCTAAATGTGGAAGTGGGTTCAAGCGAGGATGCGGGTTTCAGCTCAAGAACCTGATTGGCGTAATCTACGGCCAGTTGATTTTCACCCATGTAAAGATAAATTCGTGATAAGAGTGCATAAGCAGCTATTTTGTTGGCGAACGAAGGGCCCCGGTCTTCATTCATCAGTTCTGCCGCTTTTTCCAGGTCAGTGAGGATTTGATCATAGACTGCTCCGACGGTAGCTCTGACCGTTTCGGTTGGCGCTGAAGAAGTGCGGATAATTATCCCGGGGTTTGAGGGACCCTGTGAATAGGGTCGGGCAAAGATTTTCACCAGTTCAGCATGCATTAAAGCCCGTAGAAAGTAATTTTCTCCCAGAATCTGATCACTGGAGCTACCCAGACCTTCCTCCACACTTTCTATTACAATGTTGCAGCCATTAATAATTTTATATCCGGCCCACCAAAGGTAAGCGACATTCGAAAGGGTAGGGTCATGAAAGTATGTATTGGCTTCATACAGCGGGTCGGTGGTACGTCCGCTAAGCGAGATGTTATCACTGGGGTATTCTGTCAGATGATTATGATGACGAATGAACGTATTGGCGGTATATTCCACACCTTTGAAGTTCATAATGTCTTTTAACATCGAATAGTTGCCACTGGTAGCATAAACCGCTCCCTGCGGGTCCTGCTTCAGCTGCTCGGAAGTTAAACTGTCGGTTGGAGCAAGGTCCAGTTCACAGGAAGAAAAACTCCCTGCAAGTAGCATCCCTGAAATTGCGAGTATAAAGTATTTTTTGAGTTTCATGAGCATATCTTTTAGAATGAAATATCAATACCAAACATTAATTGCCTGCTGATGGGATAATGAAAAGAATCCAATCCGGCCAGCGACCATGCCCCCCGGGCCAGGCTAACCTCCGGATCCATGCCGGAATAGCCCGTAAATGTGAAAAGATTGTCGCCGGAAACATAAAGCCGCATAGTGTTGAGATTCATTTTTTTCGATATCCGCTTCGGCATATTATAACTCAATGTGACATTTCGAACCCGGAGAAAACTTCCATCTTCAAGGTAACGGGAGGAGGTTTTATTCGACGACTGGTTACCGTTCATAACCGGTTTGGGATGGGTGGCCTCATCGCCGGGAATTTCCCATCGCGACCAGTCATCCTGTAGTTTCATCATATTGTATCCCAGATAGGCGCCATCAGCATCAAAGAACATGCGCGACTGGTTATAGATTTCATTTCCATACACAAAATTAAGATGGAAACTTAGCATCAGGTTTTTCCAGGAGAGGTCATTTCGCATGCCCCCCGTAAAATCAGGTGAGGCTTGTCCTGCCTTCTGATAGGTGGCCTCAGAGTAGATATTGGTGGTTTCGGTGGAAATTGCGTTACCCTGATCATCGCGTATAATTTTTTCCCATAGTGGATCTCCGTTCGCCGGATCAACACCTGCCCAAACCGGCATATACCAGGTAAACATATCTTCCCCCGGTTCAATAATCTGATAAATCGACCCTACGGTCTGGAGCATATATCCGTCTTCAATATCAGGGATTTCAACTACTTCATTGTGATTAAAGGCAATATTGAATGCCGTCCTCCATGTGAATTCTCCTTCGAAATTTGTTGTTGTTAACTGAAACTCTAATCCTCTGTTTCTTACGGCCCCGGCATTGCGGGTTTGGTATTCGAACCCGGTGGAAGGTGCTACCGGCACATTCAGCAAAAGGTCTTTGTTTTCGATGGTATAAAAATCAACCGAGAGATCGATGCGGTTAAAAAAGCCAATGTCAAACCCGGCATTGAACATGGCCGCCGATTCCCAGCCCAGATCGGGGTTAGCCATGTTTACCGGCACTGCGCCATTGGTGTTTGCATACTGTGGGTGGAAGCTATAGTTCGCCAGATACTGGAAGGATCCGATGTTGGCGTTACCTGTAATGCCATAACTGGTACGGGCTTTTAAGAAGTGGAGTAATGATGAGTTTTTGAGAAATTCTTCATTGGAAACCAGCCATGAAACTGCGGCGGAAGGGAAGTTTCCCCAGCGGTTATTGGGCCCAAAATTCGAGGACCCATCGATTCGATAGGACAGGGTGGCAAAATACCTGTTGGAGTAACTGTATTGTGCCTGCGAGAAAACCGACGAGGTAGCACTGGGTGTAATAACTCCGCCAACCTCAAAGGGTAATCCGGCGTTGAGTACAGTAAGTCCGGCCGCAATATCAACCACACTGGCCGACATGAAATTATAATTTCCTTCGGAATACTCTGTGCCCAGAATCGCATTAATGCTATGTTTTCCGAACTCCTTATCTGCTTTTAGCATATTCGAAGTCAGCCAGTATTGACCTAAGCCGGCCGAATTGTATAAGTAGCCGTTATCATATTCTGTACTGTATGTGCGTGGGTCTACATACGAGGCGTAGGTATCAAATCCCATATTTGCCCGGTTGGAAGAAGTGAACGAAAGCCAGTCGGTGAAGTTATAATTCAGGATAAAGTCACCCATAATTGTTGATCCGGTGCCATATAAAAAATTATACGCTTCGCTTTGCAGGTAATTTCTTTGGTCCTGTGAATACCATTTGCTTCCGTCGGGCCGCCGGTCGCTATCGATGTACACCGGGTTCCCTTCTGCATCATACGGATTATCCCAGGGCGTATTTTTGTAAGGATCTTCCAACGTAGTGTAATGATGGTAGTTGGACCCGGAAGTCGAAAAAGCAACGCGCGTTTTAACATTCAGGCGTTTTGTAATGTCGAAATCCAGGTTCATACGGGTGTTGAAACGACGATAATCGGTATTGATCAGGGTTCCGTCTTCATTATAATAATCGGCACTGATAAAATACCGCATTCTGTCGGTACTGTTACTCATTGAAAAGTAATAATCCTGCAGCACTCCTGTATTGAAGGCTGCGTCAAGCCAGTCATAATCTTGTTGTAACAGGGATTCGGGGCGCTGAAGCGCAAAGAGTGCAGGGCTAAACATTAAACGCTGAGTTTCATAAAGTTCTTCGCTATTCATCAGTTCGAACCGGCCCTGGGATACTTTTTTCAGGCCTGAAGAAGCTTTAAACTGGTATTGTGGCCCCTGATTGTGTTTCCCGTGCTTTGTGGTAACAACAATAACCCCACCTGCTGCTCTGGAACCATAAAGGCCCGTTGCTCCGGCATCCTTCAGAATCGTCAGTGATTCCACATCGTTGGGGTTAAATTCACCGCCAATAATACCATCAACTACATACAAGGGGTCGGAGGCTGCGGTAATGGACCCTGTACCGCGAATACGAATTTCAGCTCCTTCGCCGGGTTGTCCGCTGGCTGCTGAAACCATTACGCCGGCTGCTTTTCCCTGAAGCATAGTTCCTACATCCGCAGTAGCAATATCAGTAAGCTCAATGGCTTCGATAGTAATCACTGAACTGCTAAGCTCCGATTTTTTGCGACTGGAATACCCTACTGCCACGACCGCATCCAGGCCTACGGCATCTTCCTCCAGCGCAATGGAAAGCGTGGTTTTATCTCCGACAGGAATCTCCTGCGTCTTCATCCCGACAAAAGTAACGACTAACACAATCGATGGTTTGTCGACAGTGATTGAAAACTGTCCATTCATGTCGGTAGCGGCACCCAGGGTAGTCCCTTTCACCAACACATTCACCCCGGGAGCAGGTTCGCCTCCGAAGGCTGTAATTGTACCGGTAATCGTACGCGACTGCCCGAAGGTTATCAACGACAGGCCCAGAAATGCAATGAGCATCCCCGCCATCCTGAAACACTTTTTCGTACTAAATTCTGACATATCCTGTATTTTATGTTAATGATTAATGTGTGATTGTTATTTCGGCATTTTCACCCTGAAAATCATGGGCCGATAATGCGATTATTACTTTTCCGTTTTCATATTTCCATTCGGTAATTTCAAGGTTTTCGTTTGAACTGGTTACTTGAATGGGCGCATGGTCAAGCCGAATTTCCATTTGCTGGCTACCATACACCCTTACATGATAACGGGTGTCCTTTTTATTCTTTTTTTCTATCCGGTACAGGTTAAACGTGGCTTTGTTGAGGTCGGCAGAATAATTTTGCTCTCGGTTACCAAAGCGGTAAATGAAAGTATATTCCTTGTTTTCCAACGGGGGCAGATAAAAATAGGTGTATCCCTGATCGTTAAAAAATGCAGGAATCACTACTCCGTCGACCGTTGCTTCCTGAACGAGGGCGTTTTGTGGATTTTTAATCTTAAGTACCATATTTTTTACAAAATCGTGCAAATAGGCCCATTGAGGCATTGCACGGTTATCGATATACACAGAACCCGGGTTTTCTTCTTGAATTATCGTGTATTTTTTATAAAGCCACTGGGCATTAAATTGTTCTGTGTTTTTTGCCAGATACCAGTTGGGTTGCGCTTGGATATTTTTAAAATATTCTATCCAACGGGCGTTGAGATCATCCTGAAAACTATCGTCGGTGGCAATCAGATTGGCCCAATGGGCTTCAATGAAATTTGTTTTTATTGCAGAGAGGTCTTTTTTTGGCAATGATGCCGGTTCAAACCAATAATTATCATAATTATGCCGGTCGATAACTAAAACACCGTTATCAATGCCACCCCCTTCTTCGATGGGTGGATTGAGTTCCGATACCTCCTGCAGCAGCGTGTTGGCATATTTTACACCGTTTTGTCGCAGAATTTTTCCTAAACTGTAAGGGTTGCCCGACGGATTCCAGTAATAGGAATAGGCACAGGGTACAAAACTTTCAGGAAAGGAGTGGCCGTTTTTTTTATCGATTCCGTACTGGGCAAGGATTTCTTTATAGCATTGGATATGCGCGTGAATTTCTTCTTCCGGCCAGGGGTGGTCATCCTGAATATTATACCATTCGGCACGTTTACGGATACCGTCTTCAGGCCAGTATTCATGCCCTACGCCATGGAGCGCAAATTCAAGATAGGCTGAATTTTCACTACATAGTCCATACTACGGATTTGATGAATGCTGATTTTATCCGAGTTATCCCAGTTTTCTTTTTCGCGTGTTGTTGTCGGGTACTGGGCACAGACGTTCAGGCGATCCATTTCGGCTAAAATAAATGCCCCCTGAAGGCGAATACCCAGCGCTTCACCGATTACCACAAACGGGGTATAATCCTGTTCGTCCATACGGTGACGAAACCCGATTCTCCACGGACCATTCTCCAGACCCTGAGAGCTTCCTTCAACCCATCCGAGGTCGTCGGTTACCATGGCAAAGGGTTCGGGTAAAACAACCTGAGCCTGTGATATTTCTTGGTTATTAGCCAGGAGCGATACAATCAAAAACATGATTATTGCAGTTTTATTTTTCATTTTTGCTGTTTATTGATGGGGGAAAGTTGAACCAGCAGTGCATGTTCAAACGATGTTACGAGAGAACCCACAGGACCCGTCACTATTCCCAATTCGATATTATTTACATAATCAGTTACCTGGTATTTTCCTTCCTGCAACCCTCTGAATTGAATTTCTCCGTTCCAGCCGGTTGCATAGAAAGCGTAGTAGAGGTTGCCGTTTTTACGAATCACATGGGTTTCGGGTGTATCAAAACCAATATCATAAAGATCGCCGATGTATTCCCCTTGGGAAAGGCGCATTTCATCATATAAATTAAACCAGAACTTCCAGATTTTTTCTTTTTCAGGAGTAAGGACAAACGTTCCGGAGGCCGACGGGTTGTCGTCAGGCCAGGTAAATTTTGTCCCGGGAACAGCTCCGATTCCGAAGGTGGTTTCAAAATCACTGGCATTATCCGAAAGTTCTACATGATCGCCATAGTAGGCGGTGTTGGGCATTAGTGCACGGTACACTTTTCCTTTAAGTCTGATTTGCCACGAACTGGTGGGGTCGGAGCTTACGGCCTGATTCATGTAGGGCATAATAAAATAATTACAGCAACAGCCACAGGGACAAATTTCAACCACAGCATCCGGTTTTATAGCGCGGGCCTTTTTATACAATGTATCAAAAAAGTGTGGCAATGCTTCCACCGATTGGGCCGGATAGTCGGGGGGCCTGGAATAATTATAATCGCACGGTACACTGTTAAGATGTTGTCCATCCAGTTTGAGTCCGTCGAAGCCCCAGTCTTCCATAAACATTTCAATGGTTTCCATGGTGTGGCGAATGGTGCCATCATACTGTGGCGCCATCATGAAGCAATCCCACCAGGTAACAAACTGAGGCGATTGCATTTCATTGATGAGAAGCAGGTTCGGGTCTTTTTGGTAGAGCTCCGAACGCAGGTCAATGGCCAGTGGTGCATACCATAACTTCGCTTTGAGGCCATAGTCGTGGATGGTTTTTACAAAATCTTTCATCTGACGGTCTCCGCCGGGAAATTTCTGTTTGTTCAATGTCCAGTCGCCCTCTGTTACCTGAAAACCATCATCCAACACGGCCCATTTTATTCCCAGTTCTTTTACTTTTGGAAGAGTGCCGATTACTTCTTCGCGTGTAAAATTGCGTTCATAGCCCCATGCACACCATATTGATTCAAAGGCGGCCTCTTCAGACTCCGGGAACCGGATACCCAATTTTTGCATCAGTGCAGAAAAGGTTTGTAGTGGTACAAAACAATCGCCGGTATGCAGGTAAACAAAGGTTTCATACGTGGTTATTGCATTTCCGGGATTAATATTTTCGTTGGTATTAAACTCCACGGCCGACCGAATTCCGGAAGTGGCTGTTTTCATCTCTACGGGCAGAGAAACCATTACTTGTTTTGTTTCCAGCACTCCGGTAGCCATTCCGCCGTCTTTTCTCCACAGATCAATCACCGGAATGCCTCCCCCGTAATCTGAACTATTCTGGCCCATGTAATTTTTACGGTAGTATCCGGGCTTGACCGGCAGTATCCAATCCGGGCGGCTGGAATACGTCGCACCCTGAAACGACCAGGCCAGCGTGTCGACGGCATTGAATGTATAGGCGTTGTTTGTCCACCCGGTTACCCGTAACGGATGATTCATCTGATTCGTATATTCTACTTGCGTGGAAAATAACCCCGGATAATTATCGTATACCGTGATACGCAATTCCTTTTGGATTTTTATTTCATCGTTGTGGAATAATCCGGTAAGATGATGCACGGTTGAAGGACCAAAGGGTCCGTTTATCTGCTCAACAGCGGTTTCTTTAAGCACAAAATCCTGTAGTATTCCATAATTGGTCTCCAGGGTTTCGCTTTGTGAAAAATCATGATGCAGCGGTTCATGGATAAAGGTATCGCCCACTACTTTTGAATGCATATTTTGGTTAAACTGCACGGAGAAACCATTTCCGTCGACCACATAGTCGTTCCGCTGGCAGGAGGTTGAAATAATTACCAATACGATAAGCCACAAGAGCGGAGTTGTGTGATTTTTGTTCATATTATTGACTGTTAACCAGTTTTAGTTTTTCGGTGATTAATTCAGTAACGCGGGAAGTGGCCTTAGGAAAGACTTTTCGTAAGTCAATTTCATCCGAATCCTTGAGTGCATTTTTTAGCGACGACATAAACAGGTCTTTAATTTCTGTGGCCAGATTTATTTTACATATACCGTTAGCAATGGCTTTTTGTATATCAGGGTGAGAAATTCCGGAACTCCCATGGAGCACGAGTGGAAGGTTGGTTGCTTTCGAAATTTTCCGAATCAGATCGAAACGTAATTCTGGTTTTTCTTTGTAAAATCCATGGGCAGATCCAACGGCCACTGCCAGTGCATCCACATTTGTTTCCTTTGCGAAGTACAGCGCTTCTTCGGGTTGGGTAAATTTTTTACGGGATGCATCCTGCCCCAGTTTAGCCACAAATCCCAATTCGGCCTCAACGGCCACATGATGCTGTGAAGCAAGCGCTACCACCTTTTTTGTAAGCGAAATGTTTTCCTCCAGGGGTAATTCACTGCCATCAATCATCACCGAGTCAAAACCGTTAAGAATACATTGTTCGGCCAAAGCGAATGAATCGCCATGATCGAGGTGGAGCCATCCGGTTACTCCATAGGAGTTAAGGCCAGTGCGTGCCATTTGGCAGGCCAGGTCGAGCCCCATGTATTCGATACTACTGCGGGTAAGCTGTAAAATTACCGGTAACCCGGTAATTTTTGCAGCCTGAAGTATTCCCTGCAAGGTTTCCAAATTATAGAAATTCGTTGCAAGTACTGCCTTTCCCTGTGCTTTACACTGTTTCAGATATTGATTTATCTTCATATCAGATTCTAATTTTTACTCCGAAATGATCCGAAGCAATTTGAATAATATGGTCTTTCGATCTGAAAGCACCAGTTCCACCCGCTGATGTAGTGTTGACTGCACCCATCAGATTTCCAAATTCTACACATTTCTCCAGGGGTTCGGCTTGAATAAAACGTGAGATAAAGCCGGCATTAAAACTGTCACCGGCACCAATTGCATCCTTGACGTTGATGTTCAGAAAGGCCTTCTTTCTTTTTATTACGCCATCGGATTGCGCTAAAACCGCACCACGGCTTCCATCTTTTATTATTATTGTATTGGCCATTGGCCTGAGTACCTCCAGCGCTTGCTGAATGGTTGATGTGTTGGTTAACAGAAGTAATTCCTGAAGGTTGGGCATGAAAATGTCGACATAAGGAAGTATTTTCGGCAGATCCAGATCCCAGCGCTCTTCGGGGTCCCATTGGGAGTCGAGCGATGTGGTACACCCGTTTTCTTTTGCCATCGCAAAGAATTCTCCCAGCGAATCTTTAATGCCGGGTTGTAAAAAACAGGAAGAAAAATGGATATGACGAGCCTGCGCCAGCACTTCAGGTTTAATATCAGCGATCGAAAGCGTTGCCATTGCGCCCATGTGGGTCACATTCGCGCGGTCTTCGTTATAATTCATAACCACAGTGGCTCCGGTTTTGCTTACTTCCGATGTGATGAGTAAAGAGGTATCGACCTTTTTTTCATGTAGCGCTTCTTTCACAAATTGTCCGAAAAGATCATTTCCTGTTTTTCCTAAAAATGCGACTTTTGCACCAAGGGCTGCGGTATTAGCGGCAAAAATTGCCGTTGAACTTCCCAGGGTAAGTGTCATTTCATTTGCCAGAATTTCTTTGCCAATCTCCGGGAAACCATGTATTCCGTTCAAAATCAGGTCAACATTGAGTTCACCAACAGCGATAACATCAAATTTTCGGCGTGTATCCATGGGTTTTTATAACTTATTGTTGAGATTTACCAGATTAAAGGCTGTAAAGTATTTATCCATAGCATGTTCAATGGGTGTAAGTACAATAGTTTCCGCATCAATTCCGTTACGGTTGAGGTTATCAAAGAGAATTTCGCGTGCTACAAGTACTTCCGGGTTTTGCCAAATGTATCGACAGCCGGTTTGGGTGAGCCAGTGCTTTCGTTCCTGCGAAAGGTCGTCGAATGCGAGGTGTTTTTCTTCGGGTTGCAGCCATTTTTTCCACCGCCCTGAGTTTACCACTGCTTCCTCCAGTTTTTTGCTAATCTCAGAAATGCGGGCTATCCTGCCCTTACGAAAAAGTGTCGTTTCCAAACCTTCCGCTTCCATAAGTCCATTGTATTCCGATACGGTAAATTCCGGTCCAACATTGGCTGCTCCCATTCCTGAAAGCGGATACGCTTCCGGGTTGGAAACATCATCGGTGTAATGCCCCTTTATTGCACTATTAAATGATGCAACTTTTGTGGTAAGGTTGCGCGCCACCTCTGTATCAAAAAGAGTGGTATGCAGATCAGTACCTACTTTTCCTACGATAAAGCAAGGCCATACATTATTCAGGTTTTTTTTATGTAACCCGTCTTTTAACAGCATAAGAAAACGATCAAATACTGATTCATCTGCCAGTCCGCCGTGAACTTCTTCGGTTCCCACTTCATAACTGATGGGAGCGGCTTGTGTTCGTTGGCGGTAGGCCTCAATATGGGCAATAAGCTCAACGGTACGCTGCGCTACGGTTTCAATGGCAATTGTTTCGCCTTGCGGAAGAAAAATATCTACTGTTGGGTCAACATGAATAAGGTCGTATCCCGCATCTACTGATGCTTCGAATGATTTTTTTACTGCATCCATGGCCTTTTTTTCCGGCCATTTTTCAAGGGTTTGTAAATCTTTTAACCAGGGGCCACCGTGATCAACGGCAATAATAACCGGCCCGGTAAAATGGATAGATTCAGCTTCGATGCGAACGGTATCCACAAATATTTTCTGTGTCATGCCCGTATACCCTTTGTCCAGGTCGACCTGATTCAATGTGGCCGCGAACAGTATGGGAGCATGGTTACGTTTCGCAGCACGCAGCGCCGCTTTAATTACAGTAAGGGAATTCGGACAGGCCGCAAAAAGTGTACGCGGTGGTTCTCCTGCTTCATGAAGCATCTTAATGCGATGCAGAATATACTCGGTTAGTGGGTATCCCTGTGCTTCTGCTTTCTGCCGGTAATTAAAATCTGACATTTTATTTTGTGTTTTTATACGGATAAATATTAACGCCTGTTACCACCCGTGAAATAGTTCCCGATTTTGACGGTGAATCGGGAGAGAGTCCGAAATGAAGGGATTTAAACATTCCCAGCAACTGGGGAAAAACCACATGCATCACGCATAAATAATCGTCAGGCAAGTCCATCTCCCCGCATTTTAATGCGATACGGAAGTTGAACAAATCTACGGGGAGCGTAATTTCTTTGTGAAAAACGGCCACCTGGCATAATCCTTTTCTGCCCGCATTGATTTGATTTACCAGATCGTATTCATATTGCCGCACATACGGGTCGTCAGAAAAGAGATAAACAAGCAAGGTGGAATTATCAATAACCGCTTTTGGCCCGTGGCGGAATCCGAGGAACGAGTCGCATTTGCAGATGACCTTTCCGTCGGTAAGTTCTTGAAGTTTCAGATGTGCTTCCCTGGCGGTACCCCTTAAGGGTCCGCTACCCAGAAAAATTGCCCGCTGAAAGGGTGCTTTTGCAATTTCACGGATAGTGGCCGCATAGTTATTTATCATTTTTGTTACCGCCTCTGCCAAATAATGTACCGGAGCATACGCTGCTTCGATGGTATCGATTTTAGAAATCAGCAAACAGGCCAACATCATTGAACTGAAGCTGGAGGTCATGGCGAGGCTTTTGTCGTTGGTTTCCGGAGGCAGTAATATCCGCAATATATTTTTTGTGGAATTTGCATTATACAGTTGTCCGTCGGCATTGCAGGTAATAATAATATGGTATACCGGATGCGAGATTTCATTGACCATATTAAAGACCGCCAGACTTTCAGGGCTGTTTCCGCTTCTGGCAAACGAGATTAGCAGCAAGGGGGAATTTTCAGGTAAGTAATAAAGTGGGTGCGAGAGAATATCGGTAGTAGGTATCGACTGTGCCAGATGGTGTGCACTTTTTGAGAAGGCGGAAGTAATGGCATCACCGATATAGGCTGAACTGCCAGCCCCGGTGAGTATTATTTCCAGTTTCTCTTCCGCAAAGGCTTATGTCAGAAATTCCTGAATTTCTTTTTTTCTTTCTTTGATCAGGTGGTAGGTTTTTTCCCATACCCACGGTTGTTGAACAATTTCGGTTGCCGTATGCCATGGAAGTGAATTAATCGAAACATGATTCGTGTCTGTCGTTGTCATACCCCCAGTTTTCATTTCGATTTATTATGTTTAACTTTCGTTTTATTTCTTTTACAAATATATAAAAGCTTTTAAAAACTATTACAGAAATTAAATTTTTTTTATAAAAACAGATTTATTTGTCAAAAAATGTTTATTCATAATGCATACAGGCGATTTTTCGGTTTCGGTTTCAGTTATTTTTTTAGAAAAGGAAAATGTATTTAGGTTTCGTATTGTTTCGTTTCGTAATGAAATATTATTTATATTTGCCTCATTAAACTATCTGTTATGCGTAATCCAAACTCAGCTCTCGACCGTCGTACTTATATTCTTGATAAGCTTCGCGTAAATAAAAACATAACTGTCAATGAGTTAATCAATAAATTTCAGGTTTCTGCAGTCACAATTCGTAAGGATCTGGATCAACTTGAACGAAAAAATCAGTTATTGAAGGTGCGTGGTGGAGCTATCCATATTTCCAATACAAATATTGGGGAAGATATGGATCTGGGGGTTAAACAGGAAAAGAATAAAACCGAGAAACAAAATATCGGAAAGATAGCCGTTACTCTCATTCAGGAAAATGACACTATTATACTTGATAGTGGAACCACTACTATGGAAATCGCTAAACGTTTGGAAAAATTTCAGAATATTACAATTATCACTAATGCGTTGAATATTGCGCAGTATCTGGCCGGATACAAGCGGTTTAATGTGATAATTCCCGGTGGATACCTGCGGAATAAGTCCCTTTCTATGGTGGGCTCAATGGCTGAATCCTGTCTGCGGAATTTTTTTGTCGACAAACTGTTTCTGGGTATTGATAGTTTTGATCCTGAAAAAGGGGTTTCCACCCCCAATATGGAGGAAGCAAGCATTAATCAAACGATGATTTCCATTGCCAGAGAGGTTATAGCTGTCTTTGACTCCAGTAAATTTCACCGCCAGAGTTTTGCCCATATTGCACCCTTATCAAAAATAAATACCATTATAACCGATAGTGGAATATCACGGGAGATGGTGGAACAACTGGAAAGCAGAAATATTAAAGTTATTATCGCATAAACTAAATCTGAATGAAAGAAAAAAGAAGATGGCTGTTGTTTGCCGTATTGGTTACTCTGTTTTGGGGTGTTTGGGGTGCATTGATTGAGATTCCGGAAAAAGGAGGATTCCCCGCTACTTTGGGTTTTTCGGTATGGGCGTTAACCATGATTCCTTGTGCTTTAGTGGCTATGAAAAGGGTCAATTTTGCCCTGGACAGGTCTCGGAAGCAAGTGTTGTATGGTATGTTAGTGGGGTTAACAGGTGCCGGGGGACAGTTGGCCCTGTTTCAGGCACTTCGTGAAGGCCCTGCTTTTATTATTTTTCCCCTGATTTCATTGTATCCCATCATTACTATTATCCTCTCTTCCCTTTTATTGCGTGAACGTACTTCATTGCGTGGATGGATTGGAATCGCCATTGCCCTTCTGGCCATCTTTTGCCTTTCGTGGTCGAAACCTGAAGGCACGGAGATTTCGGGTGTTTTGTGGATTATTTTTGCTACACTTGTATTTTTTGCCTGGGGCATTCAGGCTTTTTTTATGAAAAAGGCCAATAATATTATGCGTGCTGAGAGCATTTTTACCTATATGACATTCTCTGCCGTGATCATGATTCCCCTGGCTCTGGGAATGACCAACTGGGAACAGGATATTAACTGGAGTTTTTCCGGGCCTTGGCTGACGGCATTCATTCAGGTTCTCAATGCCATTGGTGCGCTGATGCTGGTGTATGCCATCCGGTACGGAAAATCCATTATTGTAGTCCCAATGACTTCACTGGCTCCGGTCATAACTATTATTTTGAGCTTGATTATTTACGCTGTTTTCCCGGGTCCGGTGATGATTGCGGGTATGGTGTTGGCGGTAATTGCAATTTATCTTTTTGCAGAATAACCTCCGGAAGAGGATTTGTTGATACCATTCCCTGAAAAAAGCTGCTTCATTACGAAAGCAGCTTTTTTTGTGTTATTTTTTCCCGGGGGCTTTGGTCAGAATTGTTCATCATATTTTGTCCATAACTCGTCGCCTAAGCGCCAGGCCCTCTTAATGACCCGGTTTCCCCATTCCATGGAATAGTCGGTCAGGTATTGTATGGCCGCATCTTTTCCTTTGGAAGCATAAATTTTTTTGGCCGTTTCTTCCACTTCTGCCTGTTTGTCGAAGAGTTGTTTTTGCAGGGGCTGCCAAACGGCATCCACATCGTATCGCATATCACCCCAACGTTGTGCGGTCAGCGTACCCAGCCGGTTGAAAGCCCACCATGCCGACTCTGTCGTGTACCCGTTAACGCGGCCGGGCACTTTGTAGGGCCTCGGTACATCCGTCACACTTCCATATATGGGTACATAAATAGAGGTGGCCACGTTGTCCTGAGCCAGCCATACTACGCCTCCGATTTCGTTCGGCAGCCAGTTGCGGCATTGAATAATCGTAGCATACATGGTATACCAACGGGCAATGGTTCGTTCGCCCAATTCACCCCAACCCCCGTTTATACGGAGCATTTTTAGCATATCATACGGCATGTGTGGACTGGCCAGCGGAGAGATGATTGCTTTTCCTTCTTCATTTACTACCCGTTGGTCTTTTGTCATGTCGTAGGGGGTTCCTTCGTAATAATCTTTAAAGACTTCCACGAGCTTTTCCAGGCTGACGGGTTGATCCGGTTTTACTGAGAAAGGATAATCGCCGGCCATGGGATCGAGTTTAAGTGAGGGGGCGAGCAGGTCAAAAACGCGCCATTCGCGGCGCCAGGCGGCTACCGAGGCCCTGCTTTCTGGTGCGTAGGCATAGCAAAAGGAGAAGGGCCCTTCGTTGGGGTTCCAGTACCCGTTATTTTTTGCGATCTCCAATATATTTTCCGAGGCCATGAAGTGGTCTGGATCGCTGAGATTGATTTGTTTTATAGTGCTGGCATTGGCATTCACTGAAATATGATCATTCGGAACCCGTTGCGCTACCCAGATAGCGCCTGTTTTTCCTTTGCCCGGCCCGACGATTTCAAAATGCCAGACTTCATCTTTATCGGCAAGGGTAAGGCATTCTCCGGCGTCATTCCAACCATATTTTTTTGTGAGTTCATCGGCCATTCGTATGGCTTCACGTGCTGTTGTGCAGCGTTCGAGCATAAGTCGACAAAGACGCTGGCAATCGATCAGCCCTGCATCCGATTGAAGTTCTTCCCGTCCTCCGAAGGTTGATTCGCCTACGCCCAGTTGTTGCGTATTCAAGCATGGGTAGGCGGTATTGATAAATCCATAGGTTTCTTTTACCTGGGGAATTTCACCAATTTCGCGATGCGCATAAGCCGGCATGGCCTGGCTGTTGTCGGCTTCTCTTTTATACATTTTTGTTGTAGCTCCTTCGGGATGCTTTTTTGCGGGGATGACATCCATCCACGAGCGCGTACGGTGCGAATCGTCTGTATGGCTGGTGATTACTGAGCCATCTGAGGAAGCCAACCGACCAACGGTGATGGAGGTACAGCCTTCGGGCACTCCAGCAGCCCAGTCACTTTTATCGATCTGTGCGCTGGCATTCAATATTCCTCCCGAAAAGGCAATTATTGCCATACTTTTTCTTAATGTTGAGAATCTTTTTCTGTTCATACACTTTTTTTTAATAAATGATGCATTGCCCGCTGGTTGCTGTGGTGGTCACGGCAGGATAGCAGCGAACAGTGTACAATAATAGTGATTTCGTTCAACTATAAAAAGTCTGGCCTGATGTGAAATCATTTTTTCCTGATATACGGCTAACTTTTGTATTTTTGCGTTTTAAGGACAGGAGGCAAATTCATGAGCGATGCGATAAAACATGAATGTGGAATAGCAATGATACGTTTGCGGAAACCACTGGAATATTATATCGGAAAATATGGCACCTCACTTTATGGCATAAATAAGCTGCAGTTGCTCATGGAGAAACAGCACAATCGTGGGCAGGACGGCGCAGGGATGGCGTGTGTAAAATTTGATATGCCTCCCGGAACCCGCTACATTAACCGGTTACGCTCTAATGCTGCTTCCCCGATTAAAGATCTTTTCAATAATATCAATCAGCAGTTTGAAAATATTAGCCGGCAGAATCCAAAAAGAATCATGGATGTGCAGTGGATGAAATACCATGCCGAGTTTACCGGTGAATTGTTCCTGGGTCATTTGCGTTATGGTACTTTCGGGAAAAACGATATCCGTAATTTGCATCCGGTGATGCGCATAAATAACTGGAAGACAAAAAATCTCGTTCTTGCCGGAAATTTTAATCTGACCAATGTTGATGAATTGTTTGAAAAATTGGTGGCTTATGGCCAGTATCCTATTGAAACTTCTGATACTGTGACTATTCTCGAAAAGATCGGCCATTTTCTTGACGATGAGAATGAGGCCTTATATGCCAGGTTTAAGGGAGAGGGATACCAGAAGAGTGAAATAACCGATCATATTATTGAACACCTTGATTTGCTTACAATTTTAGAGAATTCCTCGAAATATTGGGATGGAGGGTTTGCCATTGCCGGGATGTTGGGGCACGGAGATGCTTTTGTTATGCGTGATCCGACCGGTATTCGTCCTGCTTTTTATTATGAAGATGAGGAAGTTGTGGTGGCTGCATCAGAACGCCCGGTGATTCAGACTACCTTCAATCTAAAAACGGAGGATGTAAAGGAAATTGAGCCGGGGCATGCCCTGATTATTAAAAAAAGCGGGGAGGCTTATCTTCAGCGCTATTCCCCTGAAGTGGACCGGAAATCCTGTTCTTTTGAACGAATCTATTTTTCCCGCGGAACGGATGAGTCTATTTATCAGGAGCGTAAAGCCTTAGGGATCGCTTTAACCCGTAAAATTCTGGAAGCCGCTGACTATGATATTGAACACACGGTATTCAGTTATATTCCCAATACCGCCGCGGTAGCCTTTTATGGGTTAATGGAGGGGTTGCACACCTATTGCGATTCTATCAAAGCTGAACGGATTGCTGCGTTGGACAACCTGAACGACTCCCGGAAAATTGCCGATATTCTTGCCTTCAGGCCCCGCATGGAAAAAGTCGCGGTGAAAGATATTAAGCTGCGTACATTTATTACTGAAGATTTGTCGCGTGACGATTTGGTTACTCATGTGTACGATATCACCTATGGTTCGGTCAGAGCAGGAATTGATAACCTGGTGGTGCTCGACGATTCAATTGTCAGAGGGACTACCCTGAAGAAAAGTATCATCCGTATTCTGGCGCGCCTGGAACCAAAGCGTATTATTGTTGCTTCTTCTGCACCGCAAATTCGTTACCCCGATTGTTATGGCATTGATATGGCGAAAATGGGCGATTTTATCGCCTTTAATGCCGCTATTGCGTTGCTTAAAGAACGCAATATGCAGGACGTGATTAACCGGGTATATATAAAATCCAAAGCCCAGGAACAGGCACCGAAAGAGGAGATAATAAATTTTGTTAAGGAGATTTATGCACCTTTTACGGTAAAAGAGATTAGCCATAAAATTGCTCAGCTTCTTACGCCTTCCGGAACAAAACCGGAGGTGAAAATTATCTACCAGCATACTGATGATCTGCATCTTTGTTGTCCCAATCATACGGGTGACTGGTACTTTACCGGTGATTATCCTACCCCGGGAGGGAATAAAGTAGTCAATAAATCCTTTATCAATTATATTGAAGGGAAAAATGAACGTGCGTATTAAACTGGTTTTGTTTTTCCCTGTTGATAACTGGCCTGAATTGCAGCAGCAATATCCGAAAATTCACTGGCAGTGAGGGTTAATTTGGGTTTGGAGAAGTCAATGTCGTAAATTCCATTAATTGGAACCAGATGAATATGTGCGTGGGGTACTTCCAGGCCTAATACTGCCACGCCGACTCGTTTGCAGGGGATAACGGCATCAATGGCCCGGGCTACTTTTTGGGCAAACACCCAAAGTCCCGAATATTCGTTTATCCCCAGATTAAAAATATAATCAGTTTCTTTCTTGGGGATAACTAACGTATGCCCTTTAGCCAGTGGATTAATGTCGAGGAAAGCCAGGTAATTTTCATCTTCTGCTACCTTGTGACATGGGATTTCACCGGTTACTATTTTTGAAAAAATACTTGCCATGCTATGAAGTGTAAGTTTGCGGGTTTATTAACGTGAAATTTGCATTATTTCAAAGGGGATGATGCCTGCAGGTACTTTTATTTCGGCAATCTCACCCGATTTTTTGCCCAGCAGTCCTTTGGCAATAGGTGAGTTAATTGATATTTTACCTTTTTTAAGGTCAGCTTCACTTTCCGGAACCAATGTATATTCCATAGTAACCCCGTTTTTCAGGTTTTTAATTTTCACTTTGGAAAGAATAAGCACCTTTGATGTATCCAGTTTTGATTCATCGATAATGCGGGCATTACGAATGGTTTCCTGGAGTTTGGCGATTTTCATTTCCAACAGGCCCTGTGCTTCTTTTGCTGCATCATATTCGGCGTTCTCTGACAGATCGCCTTTATCTCTGGCTTCGGCAATCTGGTGTGAAATGGCGGGGCGTTCCACACGGATTAACTGGTCGAGTTCTGCATTCAATTTGGCCAATCCTTCTTCAGTATAATATTTTATTTCTCCCATGATTTGTGTTATCTAAAATTGGTAAAAAACGACAAAAAAGACCCTTGTCTCAAGGGTCCTTTTTGCAAAGATAAAAATTTTTATTCTATGTTGTATCCTTAAATGCTAGAAATCCAAGACAATACCAATAGAATGGATACCATTCCATGGGTTTGTGTCACGATAGGAATAATCGATGGCAAAGCCTGAACCTATTTCTTTATTGAAAGGAACATTAATCGTAGCGCCGAAACTTGGCCCGGTATAGATCGTTGTGCTTTTTGAAGTAGCGATATCGCTTTCGTAAGTATAACCCCCTCTGATGACTAGTAAATCTTTGAGCGAGAACTCCAGTCCGCCCACGATTTGGTCTTTGGAAAAGGCATTGGAAATAAATGTTCCGGATACTGTCAGGCGATAATCTTTTTGGAAAAGAATATCATAGGCTCCACCAATAAGCAGTTGAGATGGCAATTCAAAGCTGGCCGACCGTTGTTCCAACGTAAACTGGCTGGAGGTTCCGGGCAGTAAAGTACGGATTGATAACCCGTCTCCATTATAACTCATTGATGTTCCCCAGTTTTTCAGCGTAATCCCGAATTTTACATTTTCCTTTACTCCGGTTACATACTGTATTCCTGCATCGATTGCAAACCCTGTGGCCGACATATCTGAAATATTTTCAGAGATGAGTTTTACCGTGAGGCCTCCATAAATGCTGTTAGAAAAGACATTGGCATACGAGAGTGCGAACATAAAATAGTTTGGATTAAAGGTTCCGATATCCCCTTCCGGGTTATCGGTAGTCGTTATCGGGATACTTCCGAAAGACATATTGATAATGTTTACTGCCATACGTCCTGTCTCTGTGAGCTTTTGGCTAAACCCTACTGCATACATATTAATATCAGAGCCGACAAGCCACTGGGTGTGCGTAAAGCCCACTTCTGTACGGTTTGTGAACGCGATTCCGGCCACATTGACGAACGATGATTCCAGTCCGCGCACTGAAGCAACATTTGCTCCGCCCCATCCGGCACTACGTGCCCATGGATTAATTAGCAGTTCTGGTGCACCTGCCTCACCCGAACGGTCTTTATTTCCTCCAATAACAACGATTGATGGCAGTAAAAGAAATCCAATGAGTAAAAGTGCAATAAAATTTTTATACTTGTTCTTCATTTTTCCTGGTTTTTAAAATTCTCTATTTCTTTTTCCATCAATTTTAGAAAGCGTTAAGGTCAATCGGTCGTAAGGAACCAAACCATTTAATAGTTCGTTCACCGATGCCCGGAGCATCCACATGAATCAGATAGATACCACCGGCGATCGGGATCCCTGCACTGTTTTTAAGATTCCAGTCAATGGAGGTAATATCTTCATCTTTTGTAAACTGACGAACCAGTGTTCCACTGACATTGTAAATTGACACAGTACATTTTCTGGGCAGATTTACAATTTTTATGCGGTTATCAAGCTGGTTTACTTCGTAAGTAGAATAAGCATAATAGGGGTTAGGAACAACGTTGATTAATTCAAGCTCAGTTTGTGCTATTTCGATGACACCTTTTTGTGTAGCCAGTGCTTCTGTTGAGAAGGAATAGACCGGGAAATTCCGGTTATACACATCCTGACTTGTTGAATCCTGGTACATCATGGTGCTGTAATAGCGTTGATAGGGGCGTGCTACACGAATTGCAACACGTGCGTCATTCGACATCCATTCCCGTATCGGGTGTGCCATTGGCAAACCCACCCACATGGCGGAAGCCCATATTCTGGAATCCAGGTTACCTCCTTTTATGCTGTTACGTAACCAAGCTCCGGCATCGTATGGCGGGCTGTCGTATTGTGCTGAAGGATTGGGCCCGAATAATTTTTCGGTGTGGCCAAACACGTACACATAATGCTTTCCACCAAAGAGAACATGCGAGGGATCGGGGTTAGCGGGGTTAATGAGCGGGTTATACATATTAGACGTTGGATTAAAGAGCATATCGCGGCCATTTTCTCCCACAAGCCATGAATCTTCACCAAAAATTATATTGAGACGTTCCCCGGTTTCCAGATCATAAACATAACCCGGGAACCAACCCATACCAGTTTCGGAAATGTAGTTGGGATCGTCAGGGTTTGAGCTTGGGCCGCTACCCACCGGAGCGGGGTTACCGTCTTTATCAACCGATTGTGCAGCACGGATGGTAAAGCGTTTTGCTCCACCTTGTGCCAGTTGTACATCATTTGACATTTCAATCACCGGACAACGAGTCCATTTTGATTTGTCAGAAGTAAAGACTACGTCGATACTGTGTACCCGGCTCATATTTTTCATGAGTGATTTAGAAAGCCTGGATTGTGCAGGGCCTGCCGGATCCTGTTCGCCTGTAGCACACATAAAGTAAGGAGCCCAGGTTCCATCAATTACTCCCTCAAAGGCACCTTCGGGATCCCAGTATGGATTGCCTTCTGCAGTACCGTTGGAGGTAATAGTTACATCCCAGTCATTGTTGCTTTGGTTTTCCGGATCGGCGGTTGTTCCTGAACGAATCCAGTTCCAGGGGCCACTCTCATCAATATCGCTGACTCCGCTTAACCATTGGCGTGAGCTATCTGCATAGTAGATATCGGAGTGAAGAACGCCATTTTGGCTTTCGGGTATGTGATAAACGTTGATGGTACTGGTCCCGTCAGGGATAGCCCCTACTTTAAAATTACCGGGGTAGTTGCATTGCTGAATGTTAACTGAGATCCCCAATTCGAGGAAAAGCTGTTCATTGTCCACAGCAATGGTAGTGTCGGCTTTATATACTTTATTATTCGTTATATCATACAGGCTCCATGTAGTGACACCAAACCCCAGTGTATCTTCTCCGGCGGGAAGAGCCACGTCTCCTGTAATATTGTTTTTCACGAACCAGTAAATACTATCGAATCGTAATTCAAATTCAGCATTTTTAACATTTAACGGATCGATTACTTTGACGTTAATGGGTCCATTATTTGCTTTAAATACGGGTCGACGCATGAGTGGATAGTTTTCATCTTCGAAAGAGGCCAGGCGCCAGGTAGTATCTTCACCATAGCTCCAGATGGTGTCAATGGGGGGAAGGTCACCCATAGCTGCGACTACTTCCTTCGTATACTCCAGAATATTTCTTCCGTTACCCTGTCCTTGAATACGGACAATGCTGGGCTGATCGCCATATTGTGCTTTCGGTACAATACCGCCTATATTGCGGTGAGGAATAGCCGTATATACTCGTATGTTTTTACGGCCGGCGAGGTAGGGTGCTTTTTGTCCTTCCAGACCAACAATTCCGGGTTCCTGCATCGCCGGGTCGGCAGAATATTTCATATATTCATTGTAGCCATAAGCAACAGCCAGGAAGTAGTATTTTTCATGATTTACAAATGCTTCTCCTGTAAACGCATCTTCTTTCAGCCGGAAAGTGTGCTGAATTCCCTGATCGTTTCCATTGACCATTTCCACGGGAACGCTGGCACCCAGGCTTTGGTCATAGTTGTGGTTAACCAATTGTGTAACATTGTCTTTCACGTCGCATTGGTATACCAGGCGAGCAAGATTCGGGTCAGTGATATCGGCGATGGAAGCTTCACTGTTGGCAAGCTGATAAATTTGATACCCCTGGAAGGTGTAATAGGGGTCATAATCAGTGCCCTGAGCACGGTTGGTCGCTTCAATGGAAGGATCAATTTCACGGTAGCTTTCATTGAAGTTGCTTCCCAGATCATTTGTTTTTCGGTTCGTGATGTAAACGATAAATTCGTTTTCCAGTTCACGGAAAGTAAGATCAGGTGCGTTGGGACCCTGAATTACCGAGAAGCAGTTATCGAAGAGTGCCTGACATTTATCATCGACTACGCGAAGTAACTCAACAGAAGCCCAGGGGCCGCCAGTGTTGGCTTTTGCCCATGGGATCCCAACGGTAATGTAGTTTACCTGGCCGGGTTCGAGGGTAAAAGGGCCGGCTGACTGCATAAAACGACGGTCTTCCGGAGGGTTGCCGGCTGTTTCTTCCGTCCAGTTTTTTGGGCCTGCCGGAGGAATGCCACCGGTACCCCAGTCGCAAACATCGGAAGTACCCGGGAACATAAAATCGCAGTCGGGGCCATAGGCATTTGATGATTCATGTGCATTTCCGCCGTAACGCATTTTAGTATTATCTTTCCATATTCCACGCAGGAAGTTATAATATTCAGGTGCATAATTGGGGTCAGTCATATAGCTGGGAACACCGGATCCAGAGTTGTTATGATAAACAAAGCGGCGCATCCCAAAACGTTCGTCATCCACAATTCCGTTACCGAAGTTGACTCCATTGATGGCTTCAGCACGGACGAGGAAAAAATCACTGATAAGTTCTGATTTTGTTTTGTCTTTATAATACTGCATCAACTGAATGGTACCATCCTGATTAACGATATCGCATTTTCCGCCATACGAGGGCCCGAGAACACTGTCTAATGCATTTACATAGGCTGGGTTATCGTATCCGTCGGCATCCATATACGGGCCCTGGAAAAAGTCGACACCGATAGCCGGCGGCTGGCTGCCGTAAGCATTATACTGGCCTGATCCATCTTCTGGTTTTCCATTATAGCAGTATCCAAGGCCTCGCATGATATCACATCCGACATAGTCATCCTTGGCATATCCCAGGTCTGTGTCCACCCACTGGCTGAAATAGGTATCGGTGAGGCGATACGTAGAACGGTTGATTATTTCATAGGAGTAGAAGGTCATGTTATTGATTTCATCGTTGGTTGAGAAACCAAAGGCTTGTGCGCGGATTTCAAAACCAATGGGGTCGCCATAGGTTTCAGTGTGGATATTTCCTTTATCGTTGAAGACCCACCAAAGGGTTTCATCTCCTTTAATGACCTGATCGGCAAGAATTCCATATTTCCAGGCATCCTGTTGTCCGCCGAAGTAGAAGTCGGCTTCTGCTGTCGGGGTCGGCCTCCATTCGGGAATCCCAGCGAAGTTCAGCGGGCAGAGCTCGTTGCTGATATCATAGTAGGGATAGTCGCCCATGATGGGGTTATATTCTCCATCGCCGTCAAGATCATAAAAAGGTGCGAGATAATAGCTTTGTCCTTTGGAAACATCACCATGTGCAGGCCAGTTAAGGATTTCTGCCGGAATCACATAATCCGGGTAGCTTTCTTTATCGTCCCACCACGCTAGGAATTCATCGATCCATTCGCGTTTCATGGGGAATAATTTATCGTATTCAGCACACACCTGCTCGGAAACGGCAGCTGTTCCATCGATGGTGAGTGGTCCGGGCCAGAAGTCGTTTCCACCGCCAAAGGATGGACCCTGCCGATACCGTAGGGCTGCCAGTTTCAGCTGGTCGTTCACGTCGACGCCACCTACCCATAAACTGGCAGAGAACATGGACGTTTTCTTTGATCCGGCTGGAATTTCATATTGCGGGATGTCAAAATCCCACCACATGTCGCCACCTGTGTTAATCCTACAGCGCACGTTATTAATGTCCAGATATTTAAAGCCTGCCCCGGGCAAACAGCCGGCGGCAGAAGCTTTAACCCGGGCCGTTTTTGATTGCGCAGGCTCTGGCTGTTTCTCTGCACTGACACTAAATGACAGGCCAAAGCAGAGAAAAACAATGAATAAAGCGTTTAGTATATTTTTCATAATGTCGTTATTTTTTTCCTTTTCATTCATTAGTTAACCGTTGTTCTCAGGTTTAGAAGTTATACATCACGCCGATACGAATCTGACGGGGTGAACTATAGTTTCCGGGGCTGTTAATACGAAGTTCATACAATGCCCTGTAGGCTTCCGGGTCAAGTTGCTGTGCAATCTGGTTTTGGTATTCAGCGGCAGCAAGATATCCGTCGTCATTTGGGTTACCTGTTGCAGGATAAACATACATCACATTTTCCGTATCGAGGAGGTTGAGTACCTGGAGATAAACGTTGAGGTAAGTGGAGCGTTTTTTCTCTTTTCCTATGGTGAGTTTGATGTCTTTATCCAGACGGAAGTCCATGCGGAACTGAGCTGGCAGGCGGGAACCGTTAATGGATCCTTTAATTACGCGTGAGCCACCCAGTGGATATATTTTTGATGATTTGGTGTACGGGGTTCCGGAACCACCTGTTACCGTGACGTTTGCCCCAAAGTTCTCAAGCCAGTTGATGGATTTGATGGTTCCATCAGCTTTTTCACGAACGGAAACAGGGCCATTATATTTTTTCCCTTCTCCCCAACGGTAATCAAGCAGCAGGTTAATGGCATGACGACGGTCGTTATCGAGTGGAGTAAGTGTACGGAGGTTGGGTTGGCCTGAAGTCACCAGAGCAGCGGCGGCATCGGGGTCAGAACCGGTACCATTGGCAAACTGCAGCGTATAGGCCGCACGGATTCTGGCATTATTCGTACGCCGGAGGTCGTAAGTAACGGTTAACCCTTTAACAGTCCCAAAGTCAAGGTTAGTATAGGAATAATAGGTTTTCGGATAGGCGGCCGTAAAGCGGTAAATCTGGATCTGATCGCGGATTTCACGATAGAAGGCCGAGATTGCCAATGAGCTTGAGTTGGTCAGTTTTTGCTGGAAACCTAATTCGTAGTCGATGGTTTTCTCCGTTTGCAGATTGGGATTATTAATCGTCGGGCTGTTTCGTGAGGAGAGGAACAGATAATCGGTTGGAGAAATGGTTGCTGCCGTGGTAGGCCGCTGGGTCAGAATGTCGTAGTGTGCAAAGAAGAGGGCCTCGTCGGAAATCGGGAACGAGAAGGAGATACGGGGCATGATGTTCAGTTGCGGTTTATAATCTTCAAAAGCGCTACTTGAAACCACCTGATTGTTTGGATCTACCAGATAAGGAGATACACCGGTACCTGCGTCGAGCACTGCCTCCGGGTCGCTGATTTCGATCCCTTCCGAATCGAACCAGGTGTTGCCATTGCGGTAACCTGTAATCATGGTCGGGCTTTTCACATTATCTACATATACAATATAATCCTCTTCCATATTGCCCGGATGCGATCCAAATTCTGTTACTTCGTCAACTGTACGGGCATTATAAAGCAGATACGGATCTTTCATTACCATTTGGTTGGCATCGAAACGGTCGACACGAACTCCAACATTAAAGATCAGGTCTTTGAAAGAGAAAATATCCTGAATATAACCGGCCATATAAATGGGTTCAAAGAATCCGATCGGACGGGTATAATTTCCTTCACTGTCGGTAGCGGTAAAGAAATCGTCAAAACTTGGTTTATTGGTCAGACGGTTTCCGGCGTAGTCATATCCGGCCCATCCTGCCAGTTGGTTTCCGTTATTTAACATTTCATCTGCGCTAAACATTGAAACATTCAGCGGGCCGTCGAGTTGTCCGGTGTGCAGTTTCCCGTCGGCATCATAATAATTAACGGTATAGGTGTTTGGGTCGTATGAATCAATATCAATGTAATCGGTACCATCGGTGTTGAGCCCCAGTTTATCACGAAGATTCGCATCGAAGATGCGTTGCGAGGAGGCATCATAAATACGGTGATAGTTAATGGTATCCTGGAAGATGCCATCGCGGTATACAGGTATGGGATTCATCACATCCAGCTGTCCAATGTGTGCATTGGTCAATCCCCGCATCACGGTCCAAAAGTTGATTGGGGCATAGCTATAGTAGCCGTTTTTTCTTTGTTCATATTGGAAACCGAAGTTGAGTGCATGGTTTCCAAGGTCGGCAGAAGCTTTCAGGCTAACGCCGAATTTTTGATTATCTGTCACTCCGAATCCTGACTGGGGTACTCCCGGGTTCGTCCAGAGGCCGTAAATTGCTGATGGCGTATTGCCATTGATAAGACCTTGTCCGAGAACAATTTGTTCCAGGTTTTCATAGTTTCCGTCGGTTCCTTCATAGAGGTCGTAATAGGCTTTTGTATAATTTGAGAGGACAGCATTAATATCTGACCAGGAAAAATCGACTAAAGTATCACGGAATCCGTTATGAAGGAAGGCATTCACGCCCAGAATTGTATCATATCCCAATTCGTAAGAGTTTACGGTGTAGGTTTCAAATTTTCCAACATATCCATACCGGAAAAGATCATCCTGATGCATTTCATCCATGCTGTTGTAATGGTAGTTGGTATAATCGGCCTGAATGGTATAATAAATATTACTGATCAGGGCATTTTCATTATCCGACTGGAAACGTTGAGTGAAACGTCCGAAGACACGCCATGTTTGTTCTTTATAGAAGCCATTCCGGTCGGAGTTGAACATGGAGCTGGCGAAACTGTAGTTATTTCCCATTCCATACGTATAGTTTCCTCCGATGGTCAGGTTCACATTCGGGCCGGTTTTAAAGTCAAATTTTCCCTGAATATTTGTTCTGAAGGAGTTGGTATTGGGTGTTGTTTTTGTCAGGTGGAGGTCTTCCTTTTGTGTGAATTCGGAGTTATAGAAAGCACCGAAACCTGTTCCTGAAGGGCGGAAAGGATTCTCGATAAGGTAGTCGAGGTAATCGTCATTAGCCACATAAATACCCTGTGCGGTAGGTCTGGAATCCTGTCGGTAGGTTAAGTCGCTGGAGATAAAATACCCCACCAGTGCGACATCATCTTTTTTACTTTTAAGCAGTGGTCCGTTAAGGTTTAATCCGAGGTAGTTGTATCCGTATGCATCCAGAAACTGTGAGCTACGGGCTTCCATTCCCATCCCAAAGGTACGGCTTGGTCCTTTGGTTGTCACGGAGATAATCCCGCCGGTAGCATCCCCATACTGTGCCGGTACTCCTCCCAGCACAACGCTAACCTGATCGATGGCTGATTCCGGAAGGTTTGAGTTTCCGGTTACGCGAATACCATCAATGTAATATACAGTTCCGGAAGAACGCTGTCCACGGAGTGAACCTACCTCCCCGTCGCGTGAAAACACACCACCAACGGTGGTAGCCACAGCTCCGGCTGATTTATTGGGCATTTTTGCAATTTCTTCGGAAGTGAGTGTACCCCCACTCTGGGTTTTATCTTTTGAAATCAACGGAACGGAATATTCCTTAATCTCAACTACGTCGAGGTTTACGGCGCTGGAAGAAAGAAGAAAATCCTGATACGTGATTTTGTCTGCTGACATAACGACGCCATTAAACTGTTGGGGTTGATATCCCACAACAGTGGCAATAACATCATATCGACCCGGCACAATCGGTTTAATGGTGTAGTTCCCGTCAAAGTCGGTCGCGCTACCCCCTTTTTGAATCCCGTCAACCATAACCACAACGTTGGCAAAGGGTATAGGCTCTTTCGATTCTGCGTCTAAAACCTGACCCTTGAGGGTACCATCCTGAGCAAAGACAATCACACTTGTAAATAGTACGATTCCAAGGGTTAAAAGTAATTTTTTTAACATACCATACAGTTTTATGTTAGATAAACATTTATTTCCGCGCAAAGAGGCGGTAAAGTTAAAAAGAAAAATATGAACTCTCCAAAAAAAAAATCTCAGCGGATATAACCTTGTAACTAATTGTTAGTCAGAATATGGACGCTTGAGAATTTCGGAAAAAATTACCGCTTGCCGAATATTTTCTTTTAGTTTTAAATTTATACCTCTATATACGGTCTCCTCGTTCTCCGAAAACGTTGCCGAAGAATCTGAGAATTCATTCCAGTTGAATGCACTGATGCCCTCCTGATTAAAGTCGACAGGGCTCACTGGCACATAATCGTATCGTTTGGGGCTTTTTGTTTCATGGTGTTGGGCCTGGGGTTCTGCCGGTTTCTGCAGAACGGGTTCCTGAAGGGTTTCGGGAATACCAAAGAGTTCCCTGAAAATATCTTCTGTCGATTCACTTTTTACTGTGTTTCCGGATGCGACGTCATCAGACCCGGAAACAGCCCTTGTATTGGCCTTGGCCTTTGCGTTTTTTCGGATCATTGGAATAATCAATATCCAGATCAATCCAAGCAAAAGGGGTAATAGTTCTTTAAAGCTCATCTGCGGGTTCGTGTTAAACCCGGTAAAGATAAAAAATTTTTAAGATTTTTAAGGTTTTTTGTGAAACAGGCGCTTTTTTCTGCCGCTTATTTTCTTCGAAAACGATTCAACTCACGCGATTTTTTTTGGGTCTGTTTCATCATTTCCCGGGTTTGAGGTGTTTGTCGTTTAAAGTGTGCTTTTTTTAATTTTTTTATCTCTTTATCCGCCAGCCGGGCCTCTCTCTTCCGGGTTCGCTCATATTGCTCCTGATTTGTGAATCCTTGTGGCGTTTTGCAGGATACACTCAGCAGCGCTAAAAGGGCCAGTATTCCGATTAATGTCTTGTGGTTTCTGCTTTTCATTCTTCTTAAAAACGTTTCTTTCTTCCCGAATGGTATTCTGTAGCCACATATTATTGCATGAAGTGCATAAAAATTATTTAAGATAAGAAAATAAATGCGTACTTTGTAAGGGATTAATATACGGCTTATGAATCGTCTGTTTTCTGCTTTTGCGTTGGTTTTTTTAATATTTATCTTTTTTCCCGGATGCAACCGGAATCAAAACGATTATATCCCTGAAGTTCAGGTTAACTTTATCATTGATCTTTATCTTCCTACTTACAATGACCTGAATTTTGTCACTGGATCGTACACCGATAGTACCAGAGGCTTTAAAGGAATTATCATATACCGGGCTACGGAAAGTGATTTTTATGCCTACGACCAGGCCTGTCCTTACGATCCTTTCGAAGAAGAGGCTTTGGTAGAAGTAATGCCGTGGGAGTCGATTGCAGAAGACAAATATTGCGGCAGTAAATTTCTTCTTCTCGACGGGTATCCCATAGAAGGGCCTGCCGAACTTCCGTTAAAAGCCTATAATACACATTTCGACGGGCGTTACCTGCGAATTTACAATTAGTATCTGTAATGATCGGGTTTATAGGGCCCGTTTACGGGAACCCCGATATATTCAGCCTGTTCTTTGGTCATCTGTGTTAGTTTTACACCGATTTGTGGCAGATGCAAACGGGCTACCTCTTCATCCAGCTGTTTGGGTAAACGGTAAACCTTTTTTTTCAGTTCCTTCGACCAGAGTTCAATCTGCGCCAGAGTTTGATTTGTGAATGAATTGCTCATTACAAAGGAGGGATGTCCGGTGGCGCAACCCAGGTTTACAAGCCTTCCTTCTGCCAATAAATACATGGAATGGCCGTCGGGTAAAATGTATTTATCCACCTGCGGTTTAATATTGATTTTTTGCACCCGGGGATGATCGTTTAATGCATCCACCTGTATTTCGTTGTCAAAGTGGCCAATATTGCAAACGATGGCCTCATCACGCATGTGGAGCATATGGTCGAGGGTAATCACATCGCGGTTTCCAGTACAGGTAACAAAAATATTACCTTCAGGCAGTGCTTCTTCAATGGTGGTAACTTTAAATCCTTCCATGGCTGCCTGAAGTGCACAAATCGGATCGATTTCCGTGACAATAACCCGTGCACCGTAGCTTCGCATACTGTGTGCACATCCTTTGCCCACATCCCCATAGCCCAGTACCACTACCACTTTTCCTGCGATCATCACATCCGTGGCGCGTTTTATCCCGTCGGCCAGCGATTCACGGCATCCGTAAAGGTTATCAAATTTCGATTTGGTTACCGAATCGTTTACGTTTATGGCGGGGAAAAGCAAGGTGTTGTTTTCCATCATTTGATATAAACGATGGACGCCTGTAGTGGTTTCTTCTGATACACCATGGATTTCTTCTACCATCCTGTGCCATTTCATGGGCATTTCTTGGAAGGTTTTTTTCAGAAGTTCGATAATGGCTTTTTCTTCCCGACTGGAAGGGCTTATATTCAGGAGATCAGGATTATTTTCCGCTGCGAAGCCTTTGTGCACCATTAAAGTAGCATCTCCGCCATCGTCAACGATAAGGTTTGGCCCTTTGCCGTCGGGAAAACTCAATGCCATTTGGGTACACCACCAATATTCATCGAGGGTTTCGCCTTTCCATGCAAATACCGGTACCCCACTTTCTGCAATTGCCGCGGCTGCATGATCCTGTGTTGAAAAAATATTGCAACTGGCCCAGCGCACGTCGGCTCCCAGAGCTACCAGGGTTTCAATCAAAACCGCAGTCTGAATGGTCATGTGCAGTGAACCGGTAATCCGGGCACCAGCGAGTGGTTTTGAAGGGCCGTATTTCTGGCGTAAGGCCATCAACCCCGGCATTTCCTTCTCTGCAATTTCTATCTCTTTACGTCCAAATTCCGCAAGCGATATATCTTTTATTTTATAAGGTATTGCTGTTGTAATCATGTTTACTTATCATTAAAATTTTCGGTTGCAAATATACGGATTTCAGCCGACAATGTGGCAATGAATTACAAAACAGCCACCATGTCTTGTTAATCCACTGTTTTCGGTCTTTTTATAACAACTGGTAAATAATATGCTTGCTTCTTCCAGTTGCCTCTTCATGGGTTGCTTCTTTATGAAAATTTTGTTTCAGCGAATAAATGAAGGCGGGGTTCTTTTTTGACATACGCATAAATTGTACATTTGGCGTCAGAAAAGAAACGAAAGCATAAATCCATGAAACGAACCTGTTGCCTGACAATTTCCCAAAGCAGGATAAAAAATTTTAGCAATAGGGAACGGGTACACGCTAAATTTTATACTATGAAATATTTTTATACAACAATGATGGCTGTTGCAGCACTTTTTATGTGCCTGCAGCTGAGTGCTCAGGATCAGCAGTTAACGCTAAAAGATTGTGTTTGGATGAATCCTGCAATTTATCCACAGCGGATGGTAAATCCCCAATGGATTCCCGGAACGGATGTTTATACCTTCCGGGAGAACGATAGCCTGATGAAGGTGAATGCAGCCGATGGAAAAGCGCGTGTTTTGTTAACCCTCGATAGGCTTAACAGCCTGATGGTTGCCGACGGACACGATTCGCTGCGAAGTTTTCCTTCTATTACCTGGAAAACTATGGATGCTTTTTATTTCCTTCGGAATAACAGTGTTTTTCTCTGTACTCCTTCGGAAAACAGTATTCAGCGAAAAAACAAATGGACAGAAGAGGCTGAAAACCCTGATTTATGTCCTGTGGGTTTTTCCATGGCATACACCAAAGGAAATAATCTTTATATTAATAAAGAAGGAAATGAAACCGCCCTTACTGCCGATACTGAAGAAGGAATAAGCAATGGTTCGCCGCGCGTGGCACGGAATGAATTTGGCATTGAAAAAGGCACCTTCTGGTCACCCTATGGCAGATACCTTGCTTTTTACCGGATGGATGAGCGTTGTGTGACTCCGTATCCTTTGGTCAACATCTCCGGACGAATTGCTGAAGTTACCAATACGGCCTATCCAATGGCAGGAATGCCCAGCCATAAGGTAATGCTGGGGATTTATGATACACAAACCGGAAAACTTGTTTTTGCCGAAACAGAAAAAGAGAGTGAACAATATTTAACCATGGTATCCTGGGATCCTTCAGAGAAGTTTATTTATATCGGAATACTAAACCGTGAACAAAACCATCTTAGGGTGAATAAATATGATGCTGAAACCGGCGCCTATCTTCAAACCCTTTACGAAGAGCGTGATGAACAATATGTGGAGCCGGAATCTCCGTTATATTTCAGCGATAAAATCTCCGGAAAGTTTATTGTTAAAAGCTATCGCGACGGATTTGATCATTTTTATCTGTACGATACAGAAGGAAAACTAATACAGCAACTCACCCGGGGAGAATGGGACGATAATGCAATTCTTGGATTTGATAAAAAGGGGAAAACGCTTTTCTATACTTCCCGTATGGAGAACCCGCTGGAAGAACATGTTTATGCCCTGGATATGAAATCGTTACTAAGTACCCGCCTGACACCTCAGCATGGTATGCACACGGCTGATTTTTCTTCCACAGGAAAGTATTTTATCGATATGTTTACCAGTACCAATGTATGTCGCGAATATCAGTTGCTGAATAATGAAGGAACGATTATTCGCACGTTGTTGGAAAATAAAGACCCGCTGAAAGATTATGCTACCGGACAATACGAGTTACTGACGCTGGAAGCCAATGATGGCACTCCCTTATATTGCCGGTTGATTAAACCTGCTTCTTTTGATCCGGCTAAAAAATACCCGGTATTCTTTTATGTTTATGGGGGTCCCCATTCTCAGTTAGTGAGTGATTCCTGGCTTGCCGGAGCCGGGCTTTTTGATCTTTATATGGCGCAAAAGGGTTATGTGGTTTTTACCATGGATAACAGGGG
>Ga0265295_1001827_pt1 | contig 36239 bp, 25 predicted proteins | sample Munlansysbiofilm_FD_192503 | JGI IMG/M metagenome (GOLD analysis project Ga0265295, IMG submission 192503) | Leachate microbial communities from a municipal landfill in Southern Ontario, Canada - Methane capture system biofilm | ecosystem: Engineered > Solid waste > Landfill > Unclassified ... | reverse complement strand
GGCGTTGAAGGTTGCGCTGATGCCCCCTGCTGCCCCGGCACCGACGAGGATGATGGTCTCGCGCGGGCTGAGCTTGAACAGCTGTCCGAGCGTTGAGCCGAAGGATGAGCCTATCTGGACGATGGGACCCTCCTTTCCCACCGAGCCGCCGCTGCCGATGGTAAGTGCCGACGCAAGCGTCTTTACCAGGGCGACCACCGGCCTGATCTTCCCCCCATTGTTCGCAACTGCCACCATCACCTCGGGAACCCCATGGCCTTTGGCCTCGGGAGCCCATTTCTCGGTGATGAAGTTTGCCAGGGCAATACCTACAGCCGGGACCAGGATGACCAGCTTTCCCCATGGGGAGAGCGAAGGGTCATGCCTGAAGGAGAGGGTGCCCGAAAACAGGAGGTTGTGGAAGAAGTCAATGAGAAACCTGAACCCGATGGAACCGAAGGCGGCGACAGTGCCGACAAGCACACAGAGCAGACTCAGATATATGGTTCTCCAGACCTGCTTGCTCCCTTCATGGAGAATTCTTGCATACGGGGGGGAATCTCCCCTCTGTGCCTGTTCGTTCATCTGCCCTACCCTCGACTCGACCCCGGCAAAAATATGGCTTTCACTGGGGATTGTATTGTATGTGAACCACCATTGTAGGAACTCAGGGGAGAAATGTCCATGAAAGGCAGAAGATTCTCCTATCTTTGAAGAAGGTTTGCAGAAATTATCATGTACCACCTGCCCAAATACCTGTAGTATGGCTGCATGAAAGCCGTACTGAAGAGATACAAAAACAGTTCCCTGACCTGGGTGCTTCGATCGCTGCTCCTAGGGGGGTCGGTCGGCCTTGTCATCAGCGCCCTCACCCTCGCCGTCGGTGCTTGCTCATCCCTACGTGAAGACCACCTCTGGCTGATACTCTTCATCCCGGCGGGGGCGGCCCTCACAGCCCTGCTCTATGCAAAGGTCGGACCCTACCTCAAGGATGGGGCGAGCCAGGTCATCCAGATGATCAATTTGGGAATCATCGACATAGCCCACCCCTCAAGCATAGGCTTCAAGCAGGATCCGCAATCACATTACAGCAAGATATCAACAAAGATGGCACCCCTGCTCTTCCTCAACACCTGCATAACCCACCTGGTGGGCGCTTCGGGGGGGAAGGAGGGTGTAGGTGTGCAGATAGGGGCATCCATAGGCAGCAACCTCTACCGCCTTGAGAGGTTCCTTTTCCACCCCAAGTCCGCTTCCCTTGATATGAGGCAGCAGGGCATCTGGCTCATCAGCGGGGCCGGGGCGGCCTTCGGAGCGTTGTTCAACGCACCGGTGGCAGGCACCCTGTTTGGCCTTCAGTTCTCAAGCCCCAGGGAGAACCGCACCGATGCCCTCCTGCCCTGCCTGCTCTCCTCTGTGACAGCCTGCCTTTTGGGCCAGGGCCTGGGGGTGCACACCTTCAGGCCCCTGCAGGTGGAGCCTTTCCCCCTGAGTGTGAAGACGCTGCTTGCCCTCTGTGCCATGGCCATAGCCTTCGGCCTCTTCAGCCGGATCTTCTGCCTGGCTGTCAACCACACCAAAGGCCTGTTTGCAAGGATCAGGCAGAGCCTGCTCCTGCGTGCACTGGTTGCAAGCACCTGTCTGCTGGGTGCGACGCTGCTCATCTACGCCCTCACCGGCTCATTCCAGTACAGCGGACTCTCCATGGGCCTCATCGTCCAGGCACAACAGGGAACCACAGCCATAGGGGCCCCTTTCCTAAAGCTGCTGCTCACCGCCCTCACCTTGGGAAGCGGGTTTGTAGGGGGCGAGGTCATCCCCATACTGGTCATAGGCGCCACAAGCGGCTCGCTGCTTGCAAGCCTGACACACATCCCCGTCTCGGCTATGGCGATGTTCGGTTCTATCGGGATGCTCAGCGGTTCCACAAAACTGCCACTATCCTGTTTTGTCCTGGGGCTCGAGCTGTTCGGCTATGCCAATCCCCTCCCCCTGTTCCTGGTCGCAAGCCTCTCCTTTGTAGCTTCAGGAAAGCTGGGAATCTATGAAAAGCAGATTCTGCCTGAAAGCATCAAGGATCTGTAGCCTCCAGGTCCTTTGGCCTATTCCCCCTCTCCATAATTCGCTTGACGAAAGGGGGCAAACTTCCTACTATATATTAGAATACAATCATATGTTGATATATACAGGAGAATCACTGCCCTATGACGAGAATATGGAACCTGGAAAACCTCGAATGCGCATCCTGCACCGCTGAGATCGAACGCACACTCTCCCTGGAGAAGGGTGTCAAGAGGGCTCGGCTGAACCTCATGGCCAAAAAGCTCACCATTGAGAGCGAACATGACCAGGATGCCCCTTTCTGGGAACATATGGAGCGAGTGGCAAAGAAGGCGGCGCCTTCACTGGTGTTGCTGCCCCTCTCTGAGAAGAGCAGCCACACCTGGAAGGTCGGCGGTCTTGACTGCGCATCGTGTGCATCCAAGATCGAACGCTCCCTTGCCAAGGAGGAAGGCGTCTCGTTTGTCTCGCTGGACTTCATGGGCAAGACCCTTACCGTCAGGACAGAGGGGACCAGGGGCGAGCCGTTCTGGAGCCACGTAGAGCGTGTCGCCAGACAGGCCGAACCGTCGCTTCAGCTTTCCAGCAAGGAGGCCAAGGGGGGGAAAAGCGCTTCGCCTTGGATAAACCTCAACCTGGCCAGGCTCGTCATTGCCTTTTCCCTGCTTTTTGCGGGATATTTTGTGGGAAACCCTCTCTTTGCACAGGTGTTTGTCATCGCCTCATACCTGGTCAGCGGCTACGACGTGCTGTTCAAGGCGGGCAGGAACATCCTGCGTGGAAAGGTCTTTGACGAGAACTTCCTGATGAGCATAGCAAGCCTGGGTGCGATGGCCATCGGCCAGTATGGCGAGGGGGCTGCCGTCATGCTCTTCTACCAGACCGGGGAGTTCTTCCAAAACGCTGCAGTGGACACCTCAAGGAGGTCCATCAGCGCGGCGATGAACCTGAAAAGTGAGTTTGCCCGTCTGGTAACAGATGACGACAATGTCCAGAAGGTCGCCCCTGAAGGGGTGGCGGTAGGCTCTACGCTACGCATCCTCAACGGGGAGAAGTTTCCCCTTGATGGGACGCTGATTCAGGGAAGCACATCCATCGACACCAAAAGCCTTACCGGGGAGAGCGTCCCCAGGTTTGTCGAGGCAGGCATGGAGGTGCTCAGCGGTTCGGTCAATGTAGGCTCCGTTGTGGATATCCTTGTCACCAAGGCGTTCAGTGAAAGCACGGTGACGCGCATCATGGCCCTGGTCGAGGATGCAAGTTCGCACAAGGCCCCCACCGAGCAGTTCATCACCTCCTTCGCCCGATACTACACCCCCATCGTCGTCGCCCTTGCTGCCATGATAGCCATCATCCCCACCCTCATTGTCGGGGACTTCTCAACCTGGCTCTACCGCTCTCTGGTGTTCCTGGTCATCAGCTGCCCCTGTGCCCTGGTGATCTCTGTTCCCCTGGCCTACTTTGCAGGCATTGGGAAAAGCGCACGCCATGGCCTGTTGGTTAAGGGAGGCAACTACCTTGAGGCCCTGAGCCGCCTGGAGACCATGGTCTTTGACAAGACGGGCACCCTCACCAAGGGTGAGTTCTCCGTTGTAGGGGTCAGCATCAGTGAAGGGACGCCCTACACTGAGGAGGAGGCCTCAAGGCTCATCGCCATCCTGGAGAGGAGCAGCAACCACCCCATCGCCAAAGCCCTGGCCTCCTATGGGAAGGCGGAGGGGACGGTCCATGCACAATCGGTTACCGAGCTATCGGGGCGGGGCATTGTGGGAATGGTTGAGGGAAAGGCCTTGGCGGCAGGCAATGCCCTGCTCCTTGAGGAGAGGGGCATCGCCCTCCCTCCCTCTTTGGCTGATGAGGATACAAGCTCTGTCCTCTTGGCCATCGACGCTCAGTTTGTGGCGCGGTTTTCCGTAGAGGATACCCCCAAGCAGGGTGCCAAGGAGGCCTTGAGACAGCTGAAGGCCCTGGGCATACGAAAGACGGCGATGCTCAGCGGCGATACGCACGCTGTTGCCCAGAAGATAGCACAGCAGATCGGGCTCGACGAGTTCCAAGGGGAGTTGCTGCCTGAGGATAAGGTTGAGGCCTTTGCCAGGATCGAGGGCGAGTCGGCCCACACAGCCTTTGTGGGGGACGGCATCAACGATGCCCCGACCCTTGCACGGGCCAAGGTGGGCATTGCGATGGGAAGGGGGGGCAGCGATGCAGCCATCGAGGCCGCTGATGTGGTGATCATGACCGATGACATCCTGGCCATCCCCCAGGTTGTTCGCATAGCGAAGAAGACCAGGCGCATCGTGGTGCAGAACATCAGCTTTGCCCTGGGGGTCAAGCTGATAACGCTGGTGCTCGGGGCCTTGGGCCTTGCCACCATGTGGTGGGCTGTCTTTGCCGATGTGGGTGTGGCTTTCCTTGCGATACTGAACTCATTGCGTATTCTTTTGGGCAATCCGTCGCGTTGATTAACCTGTCCATATGTGATATATTAGCCCAGATCGCTGAAGGATAGAAACATGAATGAGAAACTGACTCGCAATATCGGAATTATGGCACATATTGATGCTGGAAAGACCACAACCACCGAGAGGATCCTCTTCTATACAGGGGAGAACCATCGCATAGGTGAGGTCGATAACGGTGAAGCCACCATGGATTTCATGGAACAGGAACAAGATAGGGGCATAACCATCGCCAGTGCCGCCACCACCTGTTTTTGGAAGGAACATCAGATAAACATCATAGATACCCCAGGGCACGTTGACTTCACCGCTGAGGTCGAACGTTCGCTGAGGGTCCTCGACGGTGCTGTCATGGTCATCTGTGCAGTAGGGGGTGTGGAGCCCCAGACAGAGACTGTGTACAGGCAGGCCGACACCTACCGTGTGCCCCGCATCGCCTTCATCAACAAGATGGACCGCCTCGGGGCCAACTTTGAGGAGTCCCTCAAGGAGATCAGCAGCAAGCTCGGGGCAAACCCCATTCCCCTCTTCCTTCCTGTGGGATCGGAGAATGAGTTCAAGGGCATCATCAACCTGATGAGCATGAAGTTCATAACGTACGACAGCAGCGACCAGGGAAAGACCATCGTGGAGAATGAGATCCCCCGCTCGATGGCCGACGAGGCTGAGCTGTGGCGCGAGAGGCTCATTGACAGCGTTGCCTCCTTCAGCGACAAGATCACCGAACTCTACTTCGAGGGTGAGGACATCCCCCTTGCCCTGATCATGTCCACCCTGAAGAAGGCCACCATAGAGCGAAAGGCCCTCCCTGTCTTTGTAGGCTCCTCACTGAAGGATATCGGTGTGCAGTCCCTGCTTGACGGGGTCATTGAGCTGCTGCCCTCCCCTTCGGAGGTCCCGCCGCTGGTCGGCATCAGCCAGAAGTCGGGCAAGGAGGTTGAAGTTGTCTACGACAAGGATAAACCCCCTCTTGCCCTCATCTTCAAGATCCAGGTTGACCGGGAGGCCGGGCCCCTCAGTTTTGTGCGCGTCTACAACGGTACCATACGCAAGGGTACCACCATCATGAACATCAGCAAGAAGAAGCGCGAGCGCGTCAACAGGATCATGCGTATGCACGCCAACCGCCCGGAAGACCTCACTGAGCTCCAGGCCGGGGACATCGGCGTCATCGTAGGCTTCAAGGAGGGAAGAACCGGGGACACCATCGGTAGCGAAGGCGCCCAGGTCCTGCTTGAGGAGATGCACTTCCCCACTCCGGTCATATCGGTTGCCATCGAGCCCAACACCCTCAGCGACGGGGACAAGCTGCGATCTGCTCTCGCCACGCTCTCCCAGGAAGACCCCACCTTCACCCATCGTGATGATGCCGAGACCGGGCAGCTGGTCATCAGCGGCATGGGGGAGCTGCACCTTGATGTGCTGGTCACCCGCCTGACCAAGGAGATGAAGATCCAAGCCAGGGTAGGAAAGCCACAGGTCACCTACCGCGAGTCCATCCTTGTGCCGGCAAGTGGAACCGAGCATTTCTCCAAGGTCATAGCAGGCAAGGAGAACACTGCAGGGGTGGGCATCACCGTACGCCCTTTGAGCCGTGGAAGCGGCACGAACTATCTCTGTTCTGCCAAGGTGCGGGGAATACCCGAGCTATACACCGATGCAGTGAAACGGGGCATCACCAACGCCTTCAAGGGTGGCATCCAGATGGGATACGAGGTGTGTGACCTTGAAGTGGAGGTGACCTCCATCGAATACAATGAGCTCACCGCCTCCGAGTTTGCCTTTGAAGCGTGTGCCGCAATGTGCTTTGACAAAGTGGCCCAGCAGGCCAGTCCGGTCCTCATGGAACCCGTTATGAATGTGACCATCGCTGTGCCCTCGCTCTTTGTGGGCGAAGCGATCTCCAGCCTGACAAGCAGAAGCGGGTTGGTGAACAGCATCGAAAGCAGGCCGAGTGGAGAGCACATCCATGCCCAAGCACCATTGGCACAGCTTTTTGGCTATTCGACGGTGCTCAGGTCTGCAACACAAGGGCGGGGAACTTTCTCCATGGAATTCAATCATTATGCACAGAAACAGCAGTAATCCATGAAAACCATGAAAAATAGCCAGGCAAACCCTTGCCTAATATCTCTTTCCGTGTCTAAAATACCAGTAAGGTAATGACTTATTGATGAATAAGAAGTTTTACTAAACACGTTTAGTAGCGAATATATAGTGATTACTGACAGAGGAGTACAACATGGCTAGAACTTACAATTTACAGGATATCTTCGCGAGGAACTTAAAAGAGCGAAGACGGAAACTCGCTTTGACACAAGCTCAGCTTGCTGAAAAAATTGGTGTTTCCACGTCTTTTGTGACTGAGATCGAGACTTCGAGGAAGGCCCCTTCCTTTGCAACCATCGAGAAGATCAGCGCAGCTCTTGATGTCCCTTGCTGGACCCTGTTTTGTGAAGACGGAGACAAACTGCCCAATGACGTAACTGCCATGGACCAGTTCGCCTACAAACTCAAACAGGACATCAACCACATCATCGATGCCAATGTGAGTTTTACAAGGTAACACAGAGGCACAACTCTAGACTCTAGAGCTTACCATACAGATAGGCGGGTTCATCCTTGTGCGGTGAATCTGCCATTTTTATCCCCAAAGGGTGCTGTCCCGCCATTGTCTGCCAGCGAAATTTCTATGGCATATCATGCCTCAGATATGATATGATCCTCCCTATGAAACAACAACACTGCATAATCCTCCTTGCACTTCTTCTTCTGACTTCCCCACTTGTGCTCTTTGCCAAGGATATGGTGACTCTTCGCGACGGCACCATAGTCAGCGGTGAGGTCTCCTCGTATGCAACGCTAGGGAGGGTCACCATACAGAAGGACGATGGAACCATCGTCTCCTTTTCGTCCCGGGAACTCCTCTCCATTGAGAAGTCTGGCATAGAGAGCAGGTCTTTGCCGGCAGATCCATACATACATTTCCATACAGGAATCAACAAGGTCTTTGTCTATGTCCCTCCCCGCTATACCTATCGGGGAAGGAGCTACAATATGGAGACCGGTTGGGGCATGGATTCAGATATAGGTGAGTTCTTTGCCTATCTTAGGGAACAGCACCCAACCCTTGATGAGAGGACCCTTGCTCTCATCGGTGAGCTTGAGAAAAAACAGAAAAACCAGAACATCAGCATGATGACAGCAGGACTGTGCATTGGAGTCGGAACGGTCATGACCTTTCTTCCCTTGAACCTGGATGATATAGGGGCCACCCCCTCCTGGGCGCTGGGGGTCTCCCTGGGCGGGCTATCGCTGAATGTGGTAGGCTTGGGCGTGATGCTCGTCAATGCCTTCATCAGCCAAAGCGAGTATCCGCCCCTGATCGCAGACTCCTTCAATGCGTACAGTGCAAAAGAACAAAAACCATACCAATGAACTGCATGCTGGTCAGATTAGTAGCCACCTGATAGTCCATCAATCTCTCCTAAACAAGTTTCATAGCCTGATTTGCTGCAATAAGTATAGGGTCATACACCGGCGCTACAGGAGGGGCGTAGACCAAATCCAGAGAATTGACCTGCTCGAGGGTAAAGCCAGCGGTAATACATGCCACCAGGGTATTGATCCTCCCAGCAACTGATTCACTGCCAACTGCTTGGGCCCCCAGCAGACGGCCACTTTTCTCTTCAAACACCAGGTTGATATGGTTGCTCTTTCCCCCTGGGTAGTAGGAAGCCCTGTCAGATTTCGTGATGGAGGCCTGTTTTGCTGCATAACCTTCCTTGAGCGCCTCTTCGAAGGAGAGGCCGGTAGCGGCAATGTACAGGTCAAAGACCTTGGTGACCTGAGAGCCAAGAACCCCAGGGAATCGGACTGATTCACCGCCTATCACACTCCCTGCAACCCTGCCCATCTTGTTTGCAGTTGTACCCAAAGGGACATGGGTAGGCTTTTTCGTAATCATGTGATGCATCTGCACACAGTCTCCGCATGCCCAGATAGCCTTGTCGCTAGTCCTTTGCTGGTCATCCACTACAATCCCATCTTTGAATCCAAGAAGCAGACCTGCTTCGGCACCTAGGGATGAGGCGGGCCTCACCCCGACTGAAAGCACAACCATATCCGCAGCTATGCTTTTTTGGTTTGCATCGATTACAGAGGTCACCCTTCCCCCCTCCTCTACAATCTTCATGATGGCCGATCCTAGGCGGACCTCTACTCCATGGGATTCCAAGGTCTGTTTCACCAGGTCGGAAAAGCTTGTGGGAAGCATGGGCAGGAGGCGGTCGAGGGCCTCGACAAGGGTTATTCTCTTGTTGAGGCGCGTCAACCCCTCAGCCAATTCCAAGCCTATAAAGCCGCCTCCGATAATACATACACGACTACTTTGCCTGGCCAGGGCTTTCATACGGATCCCATCTTCAACGGTACGAAGGACGCAGACCCCCTGAGTCTTCAGGCCTTCGATAGCCGGGATGATAGGCGTTGCGCCGGTGGCGATCACCAGGAAGGTATAGCGGTAGGTTGTTTCTTCTCCACTGTGCAAGGTCCTTGCAACTACGCTCTTCTTGTCCCTATCGATAGATATGACTTGTGTGTGGATGAGGACCTGGATATCCCGCTTGCCGGCCATCTCTTCGACTGAAACGGCGACAAGGTCCTCAGGCTCATCGATGAGACCCCCGACAAAATAGGGCAAGCCACAGGCTCCATAGCTGATATACCCTGTCTTTTCAAACACGGTGACCTTCAGGGCAGGGTTTAGCCGCTTAGCCTTTTAAGCGGCACTCAGCCCTGCTGCAGTTCCTCCGATGACAAGTAAGGTTTTTTGTTCAAGCATGCGTTCCTCCCTAGATGAAAGCTCTGAGGCCCCGTATGTATATCCTTAATCACTATGTGCATCCAACCTTACAATATGATGTGCGTCAAAGCAATGTTAATGAGCTAAACGTGTTTTTTAGCACCTTTTACCTGAGCTACGTATGGCAGATGAATTAAGCACCAGCACATTGAGATCCTTCATGAAGAGCTAGGGATTTCATGCTAAATACTCAACATCAGGTTGTCAATGATGGTTTCCCCAACCAACAAACATCTATTATCTCCAAGAAACAGCATGACATGAAGAATTCTTTTGACATATGGGGTTCTGGGGCTTACCATTGGTCTATGCTTTTCGTAGACACCGGGCACAGACGGTGATCAAAGGAGGAATTATGAGCGTTGTCAGCGCAGACCTGAGGAATGTTGCCATCATCGGCCACAATGAAACCGGGAAAACTACTCTGTTGGAACAGATGTTGTTCTATGCAAAGGTGATTTCCCGGGCAGAAACTGTAGAAAGTGGAAGAACCACCAGTGACTATACTGAAGAGGAGATTGCCAACAAGATCTCCATTCATGCCTCCCTCGTATCCTTCAATTGGGAGGGCAAGACTCTCAATATTCTCGACACTCCGGGAACAGCAGCATTCATCGGAGAGACCATCTGCGGATTTCGCTCATGCGAATCAGCCCTGATGGTAGTGGACGGACGCAATGGTGTTCAGATCGAGACCATCAAGCTATGGCGTCACCTTGACGAGAGAAACAAACCACGGGCAGTGTTCATAAACAAGTTGAACCGTGACCGTTCTGATTATACGGCAGTGTTGGAAGACCTCAACAACACCTTCAAGACAACCTTTGTACCGGTAGTCATCCCAATGGGTACAGGAAAAGAGTTCCATGGTGTCATAAATCTTATTGAAAATCAGGCCTATGTACTCGGCTCAGACGGAAAAGAGACACCGATAGACATCCCTGAGGATATGCGTGAGTATGTCGAGGGGTATCGCACCTCCCTCATTGAGAATGCGGCAGAGGGTGCTGATGACCTCATCGAACGATACTTTGAGGTAGGGACCCTTGATAAGGAAGAGATCCGGCGGGGGCTGCGTGAGGGCCTTGAGGCCAACCGTGTCGTACCCGTATTCTGCGGAGCCGGAGAAAACGGCCTGGGTGTCACCAGCATGTTGAACTTCATCCGCTACAACTTCCCCAAACCTCTGGGCAAGAACGAGTGGGTATATGACAAGGAAGGCAATGTAACACCCTACCCCATTACAGAGGAGGGTCCGGTCAGTGCTGTTGTGTTCAAGACCACCTTGGACCAGTTCAGCGGAAAACTCAGCTTCGTGAAGGTTGTCACTGGAACACTCAAAGGTGAAACGGAGCTGTACAACCCTTCGTTGGGCAAGAAAGAGCGTGCCGGCAAGGTCTACAGGATGACGGGAAAGAAACTCACAGAGGTCGATGCCCTCGCTGCCGGGGATATCGGCATCATTGCGAAGAGCAACATAGCAGCGACCAACTCCACGCTCCTGGAAAACCCCGAGCTGAAGTTCAAGTTCAAGAAGGTTGCCTTCCCGCAGCCCATCTATGCACTTGCCATCACCGCTGACGACAAGAAAAGTGAAGTGAAGATGAACGAGGCCCTGCACAAGGTCAAGGAAGAGGACCTCACCTTCATGATCCACTTCAATGAGGAGACCAAGGAGAGTGTGGTCTCTGGAATGGGAGAGCTGCATATCAACATGATCCTCAACAAGATCATGGAAAAGCAGAAGATCACCATCCAGACAAAGCTGCCTCGCGTAGCTTATCGGGAGACCATAACCAAGAAGAGCGGAATCGTCGAGTACTCGCACAAGAAGCAGAGCGGAGGCCACGGCCAGTACGCCAGGGTCCTCATTGAGATAGAACCCATCGAGCGTGGGGAGCACTACAGCTTCACCAACGCCATCAAGGGCGGGTCGGTCAGCAAGGGCTATATACCGGGTATTGAGAAGGGCCTGCACGAGCAGATGCTCGATGGGTTCCTTGCAGGATATCCTATAGTCGATGTGGGCACCACCCTTGTCGACGGCAAGGAGCACCCGGTTGACTCCAGTGAGATGGCATTCAAGCTCGCTGCAAGGGGAGCGATGAAACTGGCCATGGCCAAGGCAGGGGCGGTCCTGCTTGAACCTATCATGAAACTTGGGGTATTCATTGACAATGAATATCTTGGTGATATCCTTTCAGACCTATCCAGCAAACGTGGAAGGGTTTTGGGACAGGAGGATATAGGACATCTGCAACTGGTGAAGGCCTTGGTTCCACAGTCTGAACTGTTGAACTATGCCATCGACCTCAAGTCCATGACCAGTGGCACGGGAAGCTTTGAAGTTGAGTTTGACCACTACGAACCGCTACATGGCAAGCTTTCCGATGAGGTCATTCAAGCCTACAAGGACTCTTTGGAAGATGAGGAGTAGGCTGATGGGGGACAATCAGAAACCACCTAGGTTTTTTCTGATTGCTTGAGAGTGAATTTGTGTCGATTTTGGAAGGGAGTTTGCGGCGGCAAGCTCCCTTCCCTCTTGTGGGCTTTGTATGTGTTTTATTTCTATTTTATTTCTATTCCCTCTTTGTCCCTGCATTTTCCCCAATCACACCTATACTCTGCTTTGGCTTTTAGCCCAAGGAAGGAGTATGAAGAAAGTCGGTCTGTTTGTGGTGGTGGCCTTGGTCTGCTCGGTGGTGGTGTTCACAAGCTGTGAAAGCCCGATTGAGGCCTAAGCCTTGGTTGTCAGGAATACAGGTGATAATGCAATCGACTATGTGGAAATCAGGCAGTATATTTCTGGAGCAAAAACAGCAAGTAAGAATGCCTTGATTGGGGGAAAAACCATTGCCCCCGGAGAGAGCAAGACATTCTATCTGGCCCCTTATACCAGCGTAATCTCTTTGGCAAGCATATAGCCACACGTTTGGTGCATGAGAAGACCCGGTTACTCTGGTAGCCGGGTCTTTTCATGCATGTACAGTGATGAGGGATGTATCAGAATCTGACGGTGCTTCCTGACTGGCAGGAAGGGAAGTTCAGTACCAAACTACCCAAAGCAGTAGGAACAGTGCAACAAAGAGTATGTTGACCCAGGAGAAGACAAACAGGAACTTACCTGCCTCTGAAGGCTTGTAGTGGGTATAGCAGGTGAAGGAGATTACAGAGGCCATCGATGCTATGAGCGTTCCGCACCCTCCTGCATTGACTCCCAGAAGGAGGTCTCTGCTGTTGTCGGTAAACTGTGCGAGCAACAGGGTTGCCGGAACATTGCTGATGATTTGGCTTGCCCCAAGGGAGGTGAGAAACTCCCTGCCCTGCAATACGCGTTGCAAAACGATGGTAACCAGCTCAAGCTCGCCCAGATTACCCACAAACACAAAGAAGCCGATGAATGTCAGCAGCAAGGAGTAATCGACATGTTTCAGAAGGACCTTCTCAGAAAACACAATGACCAGTGCCACCGCAAGGTACCAGGGCAGGAGGTTGAATACAGCGGCGAGGGAGAGCAGAAAGAGCATGAGGTAGCGCACCAGCTTTCCTGCCTCCAGGGGAGGGACCTCCTGGACATGAAGAAAGAAATCTTTGGATCGGGTTGGTATCAGAAAGAGCAATGCACCTGCAAGCAGAGCCCCGGCACCCACAAGGGGGGCCATGGTAAGGAGAAACGTCTGTAAGGGTATTGCATAATAGGAATAGAGGAACAGATTCTGTGGATTCCCTACCGGGGTGAGGGCACTGCCAACATTTGCTGCAACAGTTTGGAGCACAACGGTCATGAGAATGGGTTTTTGTTCATTGCACAGGGAAAACACCACAATGGTTAGGGGTACGAAGGTTATGAGCGCAACATCATTGGTGATGGCCATTGAGGAGAAAAAAGTAAGGCCGACCAGCATTGCGGCGACCTGCCTTGGATTGTGGGCCAAACGCAGCACTACGGTAGAGAGCTTTGTAAACAGATACATTTTCCTCAATCCGGCCACGACAAGCATAAGGGCAAACAGGCAGCCCAGGACCTTCCAGTCCACATAGTGCAGGTATGAGGGCGAAGGAAGCACAAAGGCCATGGAAATGAAGGCCAGTACCCAGGAGATGGATAAGACCGGCTCCCTTTTGATGAAGAGCCGGCTTTTGGATCTGTTCATGGAATATGCTCACCTCTTCTGATACGCAACGATATTACTGTTTTCGAGATTGTGCAATTGGTATTGGGTACAAACAGGCGGGTCATGGCATAAGGGGAATGGCCGGAGGTATTTCAGCTTTGACAGAGAGGTTGCCCATCAGGTAGATCTTAGCCTCTGTATTTGCCTTGTCCTTTCGGAAGCCTGCCGGGGATGTGTTGTAGTGCTCCTTGAACCGATGATAGAAATAGCTCAGGGATTCAAACCCACATGCATGGCATATCTCTATGACAGGGGTTTGGGTTGTCACCAACAGCATGGCCGAATGCTCCAGCCTGATATCATTTACCAGTTGTGAGGGGGTTTTCCCAAGATGCTTCCTGCACGCCCTTGAAACATGCTCAGGACTTTTGCCCGACAACCGGTACATGGCTGACAATCCCTTGGTGAAATGTTCCTTTGTAAGCATCTGCAAGGAGAGAAGTTTCAGCCATTGCGGGATGGGAGCTGCCTGGGTGTCGATCTGCTGGATAAGAAAATGTTTGGTGAGCAGGTTGAAGATGGTGATGCGGTACATGGTATCGCTTTTTTCCTTCAGTATTTTCTTATAGAGTATGAGCTGTTCAAAATCCCTGATGAGGGAAGAGAGGTCTTGGAAGTCGAGGCAGACACAAGGGGGCGTCGGGGTTTCCAGCAGACGCTTCCCATCGAAGTTGGGTCCCAGGAAGGAGAACAGCGCTGTGATGATCCCTTCAGGGATAATGATGTTGATGATGCGGAAATCATCAGACATATCCTGGTAGCAATGGGCATCCTCGGGGCGGACAAAACAGAGGGAACCAGCTGAGAGGGGGAGTTTGAAGCCATTGACCATATGAAGAGCATGTCCCTGGTCAACAAGGAAGACCTCATAGAAATCATGGTAGTGCGATACCTTCAACTGCTGCTTGTCAAAGATATAGGAAGCATATCCTCTGCCGGGAAAATCCACAAATGATGAACTCACTAGTTTGATAGGTCTCATGTTTACTCTCTTATTGTAAATATGATAGCAAATATATCAAAATAAAGCAATGATTAGGTCATTTCACGACAAGATGGCTTCATTGCGCGATGGTATCCTTCCTACATGCATACCAGCATGGAGGAACTACATGAATCATTGGAAAGTACGTAATCCACGAAAAGACCTATCCTTTGAGATTGGCTTTACCAAAGCCCATCGAGAAGCCGTCAGCACATATACCCATCCGGCTCAGATCGAACTGGCCTGCCTGAGGGCACAATACCCCGCCATCCTCATGCCGATTGAAGAAAATGATGTCCTGGCTGGACGAATACAGTTCGGTCTTGTCGGATATGGAATACAGGGACAGACCGGAGGTACGGGCTATTACATTGACGAGCCCAGAGTCACGGAAGCCTTGGAATTCCAAAGTGGCAATGCCAAATATCGGGAGGATCTCCACGACCTGCTGACATATTGGAAATCCCGCAATACCTACGAGAGGGTATTGCGAGGCACCCCCAGTGAAATCCGTGCGATCATCCCAACCGAGCAGTGGAAGACCCAACCCGTGGCGGCCTCCCCCATCATACGCATGGCAGGAGCCTTCATTGATTTTGACAAACTGGTCAAGCTTGGCATTCCGGGTCTTCGCAAGGAGATTGCAGAAGCTTTGGCAGACTGCCCCAACAGTGGCAATGACCCTGTTTTCTATGAATGCCTCGATGGCTCCCTTGATGTCCTGGTCGAATGCTGCCTTGCCTATCGCTCATTTGCCCAGGAGGAGGCCAGAAAGGCCACCACCACAAAAAGAAAACAGGAGATGGAGGCTCTCTCAGATGCCTGCCTTGCGATCTGCAGCGAAGCTCCCTCGAGTTTGCTCCAAGCCATTGAACTATGCTGGATATACGGCCTGATGTGCCCGCTGATAGAATTTGGCAGGATGGATGAGTATCTGGGGGATCTCTATGTACATGATGTCGACTCCCATGTCATTACCGAAGACCAGGCCCTGGAGATGATACAGAGCCTGTTCCATCTGATAGACAGCCTGGACAGCGAGACCGACGGAAGGGTCATCGTAGGCGGGTATGGTAGGCGCAACCCTGCAAATGCCGACAGATTCTGCCTTGTTGCCTGTGAGGCATGCCGCACCGTCAGGGAGATCCTCCCCCAGTTCACCCTACGCTTTGGAAAGGATACTCCCCCATCTGTTTGGGATGCCTCAATGCGCTGCATCGGTGAAGGCAGGACCTTTCCGCTGCTCTATAACGACGAGGTGCTTGTCCCTGCCGTGATGCAGGCCTTTGATGTCAGCCGCACGCTTGCAGAAACCTATATGCCGCTTGGCTGCGGGGAGATCGAGTTCAACCATTATAGCTTTGGTTCCCCTAACGGGTCGCTTGGAACCCTAAAGATCCTTGAGCTGGCCATCCATGGAGGGCTGGACCCGGTCAGTGGGACTTATCTCTCATTCAAGAGCCCCACCTTGGAGGAGTGCTCCACGTATGAGCAGTTTCTGGAACTCTACAAAAGCCATCTCGCATATTTCATTGAAGCCCAGGCAAAGTATGAGGTCTACCTCTACGAAGCGATAGGGGCACTACACCCCTTCATGATGGTCTCGCTGCTGTATGATGGGTGCCTATCCGAAGGAAAGGGAATTTTCAATGGCGGGTGCCAATACCTTGCGGGAACACTTGAGCTGTACGGCAATGTTGATGCCGCCAATAGCTTGGCGGCCATAAAAAGTCTTGTTTTCGAAAAGAAGGCCATGAGCGCACGCGAGATGGTGGCCGCCATTGGCAACAATTTCGTCGGATATGAACGGCAGCGCAAATCCATGATGGATGTTCCCAAATATGGCAACGACATCGCCTATACCGATGCTATACTGCTTGACCTGCACAACTACCTCTGCGAGGTGACCAAGGAACAAGCACCAAAGGTCGGATTGAAAAGCTATCTCTGCGTAAACATCAACAATGCACAGAACACCACCCTGGGTCGTTGGGTAGGAGCATCTCCTGATGGGAGAAAGAGTGGGATGCCCCTTGCCAATGCCAACAACCCTGCCTCAGGAACAGACAAGAACGGACTGCTTTCCATGCTCAACTCCTTGGTGAAGCTCCCTCATGACAATATGGCGGGTATGGTGCAGAACCTGCGCTTCACCAGTGAGACCTGGTATGGCAAGGACGGCAAGGCCCAGGCACTGGTCGAGGATTATTTTGATCGTGGGGGAGCCCAGGCAATGATCACCGTGGTGGGCAAGAAGGACCTGGAACAAGCCATAGCACACCCCGAAGACTATAAGGATCTCATTGTAAGGATTGGAGGACTGAGTGCCAGGTTTGTCAGTTTGAAGAAGGATGTCCAGCAGGAAATATATGACAGAACAAGCTATTAGCCAATGCGCAACAATATTTGATATCCAAAGCTTTTCCCTCCATGACGGGCCGGGGATCAGGACGACGGTCTTCTTCAAAGGATGCCCCCTGTCATGCCTCTGGTGCCATAATCCGGAATCCAATGCGGCAAGGCCACAGCTGATGTTCCATAGCAAGCTTTGTACAGGATGCATGCAGTGTGTACCTGCCTGCAGGCAGGGGGTGCACCAGGTCATCGAGCATGAGGGGAACAGGATGCATGTCGTGGATGCAGGGCTCTGCATAGGGTCGGGGGATTGTATCAAGGTCTGTTGCTATGACGCCCTGACCCTGGTGGGCAGTCTCATGACAGTCGATGAGGTCATTGACAGGGTGTCCAAGGATCTGCGGTATTTTGCGCTCAAGGGCGATCAGGGGGGAGTGACCTTCAGCGGAGGGGAACCCATGCTCCATGTTCCGTTCATCAAGGCTCTTGTCTCAAGAATGCCCGGTGTCAATTTCTGTATGGAAACAAGCGGATATGCGCCTAGAGAGTCATTTGAAGAGGTGATGCCCTGTATAGACCTGTTCCTTTTTGACTACAAGATGACCTCGCCCACCCTCCATACTCAGTTTTGTGGAAAGGATAACGCCCTGATCCTTGAGAATCTGGACTATCTCCATGAGAGCGGAAAACCGATAGTGCTGCGCCTGCCGCTGATCCCAACGATCAATGACAGTGCCGATCATTTTGATGGAATTGCATCCTGCTAAGGCGGTATCCCAAGATACTGCGCGCTGAAGTGATGCCATACCATGTTTTTGGGTTAGGAAAATCAGAAGAACTCGGAAGGGAGATCCCAACACTTCTTCCGAAATCTGATGCGTCACAGTCACTTGTCCAGACCTGGCTGGAGGAACTTCAAAGCCGGGGCTGTACCAATATAAGCGTATCGTGAATAATCCATCAAAGATGGAAAAAAGGAGAGAAGTATGAAAAAGAGTGTGCAAAAGGTCTTGGGTCTTGTTCTTGTTGCATTCATGGCATCAGCGGTGCTGTTCGCTGGAGGAAGTGCAGAAAAGGCTACAAGCGCGAAGCCTGGTCTTCTTGTTTCTGTTTGGGCGGGTCCCCATGCTGACTTGCAAAAGAAGGTCAGCTCAGAGTTTCAGGAGGCGAACATTACCATTGATGATGTCGACTATGGCAACTTGAAGCAGAAACAGCTCACATCATTCCAAGCTGTAAGCGGATCGGGGAACTATGATGTGGTATGGGTAAACAGCCAATGGATGAAAGAGTACACTGACGCAGGATACCTGCTGCCCCTGGACAGTCAGATCAAGGCTGCAGGAGTAGATACCAACATGTATGCAAAAGGGTTGTTCGACGGTTGTGTATTCAACGGACAGACCTATGGGCTTCCGACCTTTGCCCAGACGTTGATCATTGCCTATGACAGCGAGGTGTTTGCACAAGAAGGCATTGCCGTTCCCAAGAATGCGGATGAGCTGATAGCCGTCGCAAAATACTTCAAGGACAAGGGAACAGGCATTGCCCTTCCTGCAAAGCAGGGCTCTGCTGCAGTGACGCTGTTCTCACAGTTGCTCTTCAGTGATGGCGGATACTATTTTGATGCGAATGGAAAGCTTGACATTGCAAGTGCCACCGCCATCCAGGCTGCCACGATCTACGACCAGCTGGTACAGAATTCCGTCGAAGGGTGTCTTGCCTGGCACCATGATGAAGTTGCAGAGGCGGTGAGAATGAAGGATGCTCCGATTGGCATCATCATGAGCGGACTGGCAAACCAGAATGCAGACCCCGAGCGATCATTGATAGTCGATACGGTTAAGTACTCTGTGCTCCCTGGCAAAAGCGGAAATGCCGCTGCAACAAACTCATTCTGGGTATGGGCAGTCGCAAAGAACTCTGCCAATCCTCAGAAAGCTGCAGAGTATGCCATGTGGATGACGAGCAAGGAGACTGAGAAAAAACAGACTCTTGCCGACCAGCAGATCAGTGCCATCAATGACCTGGGCAAAGATGGCGAGATACTTGCCAAGGCTCCATTCCTGCCAGTGGTCATGCAGCAACTAGCTGCCGGCAAGATCGATCCCCCGTTGGCCAATTTTGGCAAACTGAAAGCTGCTCTGGTCGTCTCCCTTTCTGAGATTGCCTCAACTGATGCCAAACCAGCTGATGTCATGAACACTCTCCAGGCGAACCTGAAGGACATTGATTTCAGCAAATAGTAGTATGAGTTCTGACCCTGGAGGGATCAATCGTGAAACAGAAAACGTTCGAATGGTCGCTGGAACGCGGCGACCTGTTACCCTTGCTGATGATGCTGCCAACACTTTTGGTCATCATTTTCATTATGGTGGTACCTTTGGCATACGGTATTTTTCTCAGTTTCTTCACCCTGGGCTTTGGTGGAAAAACAACGGTTGATTCCTTTGTGGGTCTGGCTAACTACTCTCAGTTCTTCAATGACCCTGTTGCCTTGAAGGTAACGCTCAATACCATGCTGTTTAGTTTTGGGGCAATTGCTGGGGATTTGCTGCTGGGAACCTTAATATCCCTGTTGCTCATCAACCTCAAGAGCTTTACAAGTTCGATCATTCGCCCAATTGTGACTATGCCCCTCTTGGTCTCTCCTGTGGTAGTCGGCCTTATCTGGCGTTACATCTATGACCCCAAGGGGATCCTCTACTGGTTCCTGGGAAAATTCGGCATCGGGATCCAGCAATTCCCCGGGGTGACATCGGCGTCAACGGCACTGTTGTCCACCATCATAGCCCACTGGTGGCAGGTTACCCCCTTTGTCATCATTGTGCTGACCGCAGGGCTGCTATCGATACCGGTGGAGTACTATGAGGCATCAAAGATAGATGGGGCAGGACCGTGGAGGACATTCTTCCAGATCACCCTACCCCAGCTGACCAGCGTATACGTCGTGATCCTGCTGGTCAGTGGTGTGGACACCATAAAAATATTTGACATCATCTACTCCCTTACCGGTGGAGGTCCGAACAACTCATCCCTCTCCTTGAGCATATACGCCTACAGCCAGGCATTCGAACAGTCGAACCTAAGCTATAGCATTGCCATCTCGGTGCTTACCATGATCCTGACTTTCTGTATCTTCGGCATTCCGTTCATCAGACATAATCTCGGAAAGGGGAACCGCTAAGCATGAAAAAGAACAGACTTACCATAAGGAAAAGCATTGGGTTGCTCCTTTTGCTCCTTGGCTTGGCCCTGCTGCTGATCTGGACTGCTGTACCCATCTACATTGTCATAAGCAATTCATTCAGAAAGACCCTGGAAATGAAACTGATGCCCCCGAAAATGCTCTTCCAACCGATCTTCAGCCACTACCAGAAGCTCCTGTCCCTTGATCGCTTCGGCATCTATTTCCGCAACTCAGCCATCATCTCCATAAGTACCACTGCCTTTACCATCATCCTGGGCTCAATGGCCGCCTACGGTCTGAAAATCTGTACATCTTCCATCGGGCGCAGAATCTCCAATGTACTGCTCCTTGGAAAGATGGTTCCCTCCATCACCATTTTGATCCCGCTGTTCATGATGATGAATCGAGTCCATCTGACAGGAACCTATCTGGCTCCCATCCTTACCCTCAGCTGCCTATCCCTGCCTTTTGTCACGTGGCTGATGACAGGCTTCATTGCAGACATCCCAAACGAGCTGATAGAGGCTGCAAGCATTGAAGGGTGCTCCCGTGTCAGCATATTTGCAAAGATCATATTCCCCCTCTTGAGACCAGCTGTGGCTTCTGCAGTCATACTGGTCATGCAAAGCTCATGGAATGAGCTGATGTTCTCCTTGCAGTTGACCAACTTGAAGACATATCCCCTGACGGTGGGAATCGCGCGGTATGTGGGAGCAGTATCTGTTGATTGGGGAAAATGCAGTGCAGCTGCAACCATCACCATGGCACCGATCATCATCATCGGATTCTTTATGCAGAAATATCTGGTGAGTGGAATGACCGCCGGTGCGGTCAAAGGATAACCAACATGCTGTACGGAGCCCAATATTTTCGTCCGCCCTTTCCCCGACAAGATTGCTGGGTGCGTGACTTCACCACCATGGAAGCGATGGGATTCAACTGCATCAAACTCTGGGCAGTATGGAATGCAATTGAAAAAACGCCGGGGGTGTTTGATTTTACCGACTTGGATGCATTGGTCGCCCTGTCCAAGGGGCATAATCTGCAGGTCATCATCAACCTGATCCCAGAGGGAGCTCCCTACTGGACCTATGCAGGCGATAGGGGGGACCTGTACGCCACCGCCGATGGGCAGACTGTTTCCTACGGGGGCCCGGCGAACATTCCTACAGCAGGATGGCCAGGGCGGTGCATGGATGATCCTGAGTTTTCTGAAATGGTCATGGCCTTCATCCGCACTACGGCTGCCCACTATGCTGACAATGATGCGGTCATCTGTTTTGATGTCTGGAACGAGCCACACCTCGAGCCGATGTATGACTATCGAAGCAACATGCTCTGCTACTGCAAGCATTCACAGCGAGAGTTCACCTCCTACCTGAAAAGGAAATACCAGGACCTGGAGTCACTGGGAAGTGCATGGTACCGCTCCTATACCGATTGGGACCAGGTCTGTCCTCCAACAAGGTTCGGAACCTACCCAGACATGATCGATTGGAGGTCTTTTTGGCTGGGCAATCTCCAGTACTGGCTCAAGAAGAGGGTATCTGCGTGCAAGGAGGCTGCACCGCTGAAGCCCGTACAGACCCATGTGGCATACAGCGGTATCCTGGGCAACAAGCTCACAGGAGGCTTGTGCAACGAACTGGGTGATGAATTCCTCCTTGCCAGGGAGGTCGATAGCTTTGGTCTTTCCAGTTTCCCCAAATGGCTTATGGGAGAAGAGCACTACTATCGTCATTATCTCCATAATGAGATGGTAGCCCAGGCAGCCCAGGAAAAGCCCTTCTACCAGGTTGAGCTTCAAGGCGGTGGTGGCAAGCCGGGACTGCTTGGCGGAGAGGTGCCCACCCCTGAAGATATCAGCGTGTGGAACTACAATACAGTAGCATGTGGAGGCAAAGGGACGATCTACTGGCAGTATGCCCCCGAACCTTCCGGTGTGGAGTCCCCTGGGTTTGGCCTTACCGGATTCAAAGGGGAGGAAACCCCCAGAAGCAGGAGCGCCTCACGTTGTGCAATTGAGTTGAACAACGCAATGCTTGATGATGCCAAGCGGGTCTGCGAGACAAATGCCGTGTTTGTCTCACGAAAAATCTCCCTGCTGAATTTTGCAGCGGGCAGGCTGGAGGAGCTCTATGCAAAAAGCTTGAGCGGGGTGTGCAAGGCTGCCTACGCCAAAGGCATTCCCATTCGCTTCATCCATGAGGACCACCTCGATTCCCTTCTGACCAGTTCCATCAAGGTCCTGTATGTGCCGATGCCCCTTGTCCTTGGTGCTACTGCACAACTGGCTTTCAGGCAGTTCGTCCAACAGGGAGGGACACTCATCCTTGAAGCTTGTGCAGGGCTCTATCATGAAACCGGCGAACTGGACTTCGGGGGAACATTCCTGCTTGATATGATGGGCTTGGAACATAGGGAAGTGCAAGCCATACCTGAAAAGGGCGACCTTGCTGTTATAGCCGGAGAGAAAACCATCGAAGGCACTCTCTACCGACAGTTGGTTACAGAAACCAAAGAAGGCGTTTGCTCAGGAAGGTTCCCAGACGGAGAGCCTGCAGTGAAAACACGGTCCTTGGGTTTGGGGACGGTTATCTGGGTAGGAAGTTTCATATCTCTTAGCTATGAGAACAGTGGTGATCATGAGACTGGTGAGTACCTGGCTTCCTTATTGGACCAGAGCGGGTATCTTGCCATTGAGAAGATTGAATACCGCTATCTGGGGGATGAAAAGACAAAACCCAATACGTCAGTATTGCTCAGGATGTTGGACAGCAAAGGGAAAAGGCTCCTTGTGGCAAACAACCATACCAATAAGCAAATTGAAGTGTCGGTGAAGTTCGTCAACCAGAAAGAACCAATTGCCATATCTTTGATGCCTTGTGAAGGAAAAGTTGTTTCTGCATAAAGGAAACTATGCAAAGGGTACATCGTGCAATACACCTTGGGTTTCCGTATTCATAACCCTGAGGTCGCAGGTTCGAGTCCTGTCCCTGCTATTGAATTTTTTTTCTGTAAGGATTTACAGAAATTTGATCCCGGAAGATCAAGTGTAACCAAATAAACTGACACCTGTACTGTCACCTAGACTGCACAAACTGGAGGATTTGAATGTATCGAGTTTCTTTGTATGTGAGGGTAATAATCCTCTATGTGAAGTTCTGGAATGAAAAGATCCAGAGCTATGATCATGGCATCAGCACTGGTAAACGTTCCAGGAATGAGGCCCTGGTGAAAATCAACGAATGACTTCGCTACGGCTACACAGAAAGAAATCAGGGAAAGACCACTATCCAAGATTGACTACAATTTCAAACTATTCTCAAATATTTATCCACTATGGAGCCCACTGGCAAACAGAAGGATCGCCTGGTCGATGTCTTGGTTGATCAGGCGATTGTCACTGAAAACGCTACCCTTCCAGAGGAAGCAGCAGAGGAAGAATCTATTCTTCTCATTCCCTTCCTCGAGGAGTTCTGGAATTACGACAATTCTCCCTACGTTAGGGAGAAGCATGCCTATGGTCAGAGCACCGGAAAACGACATTGTTATGAACAATCGAAAAAAAATTCTCACTGGAGGTCCTATTTTGCCCCGGATACTCGAATCAAGGATGTCACGAAAGAGGATCTTAAGTTCTTTCAGCTGGAGCTGAAGGATAGGACCTGGCTCCCAAAACGATCAATAATATCGTAACGGTCGGGACAGTTCCTTTCGGCTGGGCTACCGACCGGGGATATCTGGAAGTGAATCCTGCAATCGGCCTATGAAAATTTTCAGGGACCTCCAAAAAGAGAGATATCCTGAATCAAGAAAAGGTCCAGCAACTATTTTCCTCCAAGTGGGATGATGAACGATCAGAGTCGGCAACCTTCTTGCCATGACTACTGGCCTCAGAGCCGGTGAAGTTGTAGTCCTGAGAGAAGAGGATATCCAGGGAGATAAACTCATGGTCCGTCACAGCTGGAGCTTCTCTGATGGTTTGAAGGCTCCCAAGAATGGAGATGAGCGGGTTGTTCCCCTCCTCCCACAAATCAAGACAGAGCTGCTGAATCTTCTCAAGACAAGTCGCTATGGGAATGAGGGCTTCATATTCTATGGGAACAGAGAAAGATAAATCCATGAATATAGATGTCCTCAATAAGGGTCTCTCTGCAGTTTCCATATTAACAGGAAAGCACCTGTAACTGAGTAAACATAACATACCACTTACGCACTTTATCTACTTATGACGTTTCCTTTGGTAATATACGACTCTAAACGACTGTAATCTACAATATTTCCTTGATTAATACGTACTACCATTATAGAGTAAATAATAGTAGGTACAACTCATATCCAAATATAAAGTACTACTCATCATTTTAGGGGCAATGCGATGGATGAAAGATGGTTGACTGTCGAGGATATTCGTCATTATTTGAATGTCAGTAAAGAGACCATTTACCGGTGGATAGAACAGAAATCTATGCCAGGCCATAGAGTAGGCAGACGATGGATGTTCAAACAGGAAGAAGTAGACTCCTGGGTCCGCTCAGGTGGAGCCTCTGAGAAATGAGAATGCTGAAGGGTAAAAGGCTATGTCGATAACAGATCCTCAACTGCAAATAATTCTTAGCTCTCTGAAGAATGCAAAAGACCTGTATCATCAGCTCATTCTTGTTGTAGGTCCTTCAGGCTCTGGAAAGACAGATGCTCTTAAACAGATAGCTGCACAAGAAAACACCTCTGTGGTCAATATAAATCTGGAGATTTCCTCCAGGCTGCTTGAATTGACAAAGAAACAGAGAAAAACAAAACTCCAGACAATCTTTAATGACATCGTTGATCAAGCTCAGTCTCCTGTGATTCTCGATAATCTTGAGATTCTTTTTGATAAGGAGCTTGAACAGGACCCGCTTCGCTTACTGCAACATGCTTCAAGAAATAAGCTCATCCTCGCTTCTTGGAATGGAACGATTCAGGACAAGAAATTGATATACGCAGAGTTCACGCATCCTGAATACAGGGTGTATGAAGCATCGGATACGGTAGCAATTGCTATTTCCAATATATGAAATAACTTTAACAAGGAAAGGATATGAAATACGGAGACCTTATACAATTTGACCCAATAGAAACAGTCGTTCAACTGAGAGATGCTGATAAAGCTAATGCTGCTAAAACCTTGGTAGAAACGTATGTTATATCAGACGAAATGGCCGAGAAACTCAACGAAATAGTCATTAATCAGCTACAATTTGATACTCCTGTCGATAACAAAGGGCTACTGGTCGTTGGTAATTATGGCACTGGTAAATCGCATTTAATGTCTGTGATCTCCAGTATTGCAGCAGATGCCTCCCTCCTAGAAAGTTTGAAGCATGCTGCTGTGAAAGAATCAGCTAAGCTGATTGCTGGTAAGTTCAAGGTCTTGCGTACGGAAATCGGGTCTACAACTATGTCTCTTCGAGATATTATTGTAGCTGAATTGGAGGACTATCTTGGAAGTATAGATGTTGATTATTCTTTCCCCGCTGCAAATACAATAACAAATCATTATCGGGCTTTTGAGGATTTGATGGAAGTATTCGGTGAAGTCTATCCTGATCAGGGGCTCCTCCTTGTTGTTGATGAGCTCTTAGATTTCTTAAGGACCCGAAAAGACCATGACCTTGTACTTGATCTGAATTTCCTACGGGAGATCGGTCAGGTTTGTAAGGATCTCCGATTCCGCTTTATTGCCGGAGTCCAGGAAGCAATATTTGACAGTCATCGTTTCGCTTTTGTTGCTGAAAGTATAAGACGAGTACAGCAACGGTTTGATCAGATCCTTATTGCCCGAAAAGATATCAAATTCGTTGTAACCCAACGGCTTCTGAAGAAAACAGCAGAGCAGACTTCAAACATACGTGAGCATCTCACCCCCTTTGCAAAATACTATAATGGGCTGAATGAACGGATGGATGAATTCGTAAACCTATTCCCGGTCCATCCTGATTATATAGATACGTTTGAAAGAATCACCGTTGTAGAAAAACGGGAAATTCTCAAGACTCTATCCAACAGTATGAAAGAGCTCCTTCAAACAGATGTTCCCGAAGACAAACCTGGCCTTATAGCTTTTGACAGTTATTGGAAGACACTTATCCAGAATGCTGCCAATCGAGCAATTCCTGATATTCGGGAAGTTATGGACTGCAGTAATGTACTGGAAGCTCGAATTGAAAATGCTATCACTCGAAAACAATATAAACCAATGGCACTCAGATTGATCAATGCCTTATCTGTGCATCGACTTACTACCGGCGATATCCATGCTCCGATGGGAGCAAGTGCACGGGAACTGCGGGACAGGCTTTGTCTCTTTGATCCTATGATCGAAGAACTTGGAAGTGATGAACCAGAAAAAGATCTTGAAACACAAGTAGAAGTTGTCCTGAAAGAAATCCTTAAAACGGTGAGTGGGCAATTCATTTCTTTCAATACTGACAACCGGCAGTACTACCTCGATCTGAAAAAGACTGAAGATTATGATGCAATCATCGAAAAACGGGCAGAAAGTATGGGTGACTCACAGCTCGACCGATTCTACTACGAAGCATTGAAGCAGGTTATGGAATGTCAGGTTGGGACCTATGTCTCTGGCTATAAGATCTGGCAGCATGAACTAGTCTGGCAAAGTCGTAAAGCAGCAAGAACTGGTTACCTCTTTTTTGGCGCTCCCAATGAGCGATCTACTGCTACTCCCACTCGTGATTTCTATATCTACTTTCTACAGCCTTTTGATCCTCCACGTTTTCAGGATATGAAAAAAAGCGATGAGGTTTTCTTCAAACTTATGCCGGTCAAAGATCATAGTGAAGATTTCAATCTAAACCTTAAGAATTATGCGGCTGCTTTGGATCTTACAACTACCTCTTCCGGCCATGCGAAAGCAACGTACCAAGACAAGGCTAACGGTCATCTAAGGAAATTGGTCCAATGGCTCCAAAAACATATGTCGGATGCTTTCACGGTCACCTATCAGGGACGGACAAAACCTCTCCTGGAATGGGTAAAGGGAAAATCAATCAGTGATCTATCTGGAATATCCCCTCAAGAGACCATCAACTTCAGGGATCATGTCAATACTATTGCTGGATTATGCTTGGAACCACATTTTGAAAATTTGGCACCAGAGTATCCTGCTTTTTCTATACTCATCACAGGCAGCAATAGAACGCAGGCTGCAAAGGATGCTCTTAGAGCTATCGGGGGGCAGAACAGTACAAAACAAGCCACTGCCGTATTAGATGCATTAGGATTACTTGATGGAAATAAACTAGAACCTTACCATTCTCCATTCACAAAGTACATCCTTGATATTGTAAAATCAAAAGGCCAGGGTCAGGTAATAAACAGAACAGAAATCATTACAGATGACCACGGAGTGGAGTACATGTCTCCCTCTGATTTCCGTCTTGAACCAGATTGGGTGGTAGTCATTATTGCAGCGCTTGTCTATTCAGGTGATCTCATTTTAGCCATCCCAGGTAAGAAGCTCGATGCGACAGCTGTTCAACAGCTAGCTTCAGCTCAGATCGATGAGCTTGTAAACTTCAAACATCTCGAACAGCCAAAGGAATGGAATCTTCCAGCCATAAAAGCCTTGTTTGAACTTCTGGACCTTACCCCAGGTGTAGCCCAATTAATCACTCAGGGGAAAGATGAACCAATTCAGGAAATGCAGAAGGAAGTGGGCAAACTGGTGAATCGAATCGTTTTAGCTCAGAAATCCTGCAGAGAAGGTATTACTTTCTGGGATACCAATCTCCTTCAAATAATGAACTATATGGACCTGTTAGCAGCTCTGGATGCAGCAAAGGCTTTTGCTGAGTCACTACAAGTCTATTCATCACCTGGAAAACTCAAAAACTTCCGCTATAGTGTTGATGAGGTTAAGAACCATAAGAAATCAATTGCTATGATTGAGGAGATAGAGATCCTTAAAGAATTTGCTGTCTCACAGAGCACTATCATATCTTGGCTTGCAACTGCAGAAGGAACACTGCTAAAAGAACATGCTTGGGTTGATCGGTTACATACTGCCAAGCAGGACATCCTGGATCTACTGCAGAAAACCACACCACAAGATATCAAGAAACAAACTCAAACTATTGACTCTACTTTGAAGGAGCTAAAAAAAGATTTCATTAAAACCTATTCTGATTTGCACACACGTTCCCGGCTGGGAGTGAACGATGATAAGCGAAAAGCAAAGCTGATGACTGATCAAAGGCTGCAGACTCTCCAGAAACTTGCTGGTATTGATCTTATGCCGGTACAACAGCTCAAAGATTTCCAGAGCAGACTGGCTGACCTGAAGAGCTGTTTCAATCTGACCGAACAAGAGTTGGAGTCGTCACCAGTCTGCCGTCATTGTGGGTATCGTCCAATAAACGAAACAGGAGCAGTTGCAAGCAAACACATGATTGATAATCTTGATGAGGAGCTTGATTCCATGGTTGCTGGCTGGACTAAAACTCTTATAGGGAATCTGGAAGATCCTATTACACAAACAAACCTCAATCTCTTAAAGCTTGAGGAAAGAAAAAGCATTGAGGAATTCATCATTTCTGGAGTACTACCCATACCTATTGATTCTGAATTCGTTCATTCTTTGAGAGAAGTATTGTCTGGTCTTATCAAGGTAGCTGTAAAAGCTCAAGATCTTCAGAAAGCACTTCAATTGGACCAAGGCCCGACTACCCCAAACGAGATGAAGAAACGGTTTGAAGAATATATTGATAAGCTGACACAAGGGAAAGATCAGGCCAAAGTCCGCATAGTATTAGAATAAATCAGAAAGGAAGCATACGTGAGTAAACAGGAAAATCTTTTTAACACCCATATAGTCCCAGGCAAACCAGGAAGTGGCAATCTTTTTGATGAAGAGATTGTGACAGATAAGGAACCAGTAGTTTGCTTAGGGCTTGAATTCGAAAATGATGAAGCAAGACGAGCATATTTCACCGAAGAATTAAAAAAGAAGCTCAACGAACCGGAATTCAGAAACATAGAAGGCTTCCCCATAGGAGAAGACGAAGACATTCTCAAGTTGAGTGATCCTCCCTACTACACAGCCTGCCCTAATCCATGGATACCTGACTTCATTGAAGAGTGGGAGAAAGAAAAACCCAAGAAGCCTGAAGATTACCAGTATCATAGAGAACCATTTGCTGCAGATGTGAGTGAAGGAAAAAATGATCCCATCTATAATGCTCACTCCTATCATACAAAGGTTCCTCATAAGGCAATTATGCGTTACATCCTCCACTATACGGAACCTGGGGATATAGTGTTTGATGGGTTTGCAGGGACTGGTATGACGGGAGTTGCTGCTCAGATGTGTGGAGATAAAGAAACTGTGTTATCCTTAGGGTATCAAGTTAAAGCAGATGGAACCATTCTTCAGGAAGAAGAAGACGAGAACGGCAGAAAAACCTGGAAGCCATTTTCAAAGCTTGGTGCTCGAAAAGCAGTTCTGAATGATCTCTCCCCTGCTGCAACCTTTATTGCGTATAACTACAACACTCCTGTGAATGTCATAGAATTTGAACGAGAAGCGAAACGAATCCTTGCTGAAGTTGAAGCAGAGTGTGGCTGGATGTATGAAACTACTCATACTGATGGAAAATTAAAAGGAAAAATAAACTACACTGTTTGGTCTGATGTATTCACCTGTCCTGAATGTGCCGGTGAAGTTGTTTTCTGGGATGTCGCTGTCGATAAAGAAGCTGGAATAGTCCAGGATGACTTCCCCTGTCCCCATTGTAAATCTATGCTGACAAAAAGGAAAATGGACCGTGCCTGGACAACAAAATATGATTCAGCTCTGAATGAATCCATAAAACAAGCAAAACAGGTCCCTGTACTGATCAATTATACTATTGATGGACATAAGGGAAGGTTTGAAAAAGGTCCAGATGAAAATGATTTAAATCTGATAAATAAGATTGACAATAGCGAGATCCCGTATTGGTATCCAACAGATAGAATGATGGAAGGAAAAGAATCTCGCCGTAATGATCCGGCAGGTATCACGCATGTGCATCATTTTTATACGAAGAGGAACTTGTGGGCTTTGAGCTCCTTACTAAATAAATGCAATAACCGGAATCGATTACTATTTCAGTCTCTTGCAGCCACTCTCTGCTCTCGATTAGTCAGGTATAATATGGGAAAGAGAGGAAATGGACCGCTTAATGGAACACTATACATTTCATCACTTAATGCAGAAGCAGAGATCACTAAAATAGCATTAGGCAAAATTCGTGATTTTATTAAAGCTTTCTTGGTGAAGCAACGGCACCTTGTTCTATGCCAAAGCTTCGAAAAAATCTCCCTCAATGATTGTTCAAGCGATTACTTATTTATTGATCCTCCTTTTGGTGCAAATCTGAACTATTCGGAACTAAACTTTTTATGGGAATCATGGTTAAAAGTAATAACCAACAATAAGCCCGAAGCTATCGAGAATTCGGTTCAAGGAAAAGGCCCTAATGAGTATCGTTTATTAATGGCGGCTTGTTTCAAAGAAGCATTTAGAGTGTTAAAACCTGGTAGATGGATGACTGTTGAATTCTCAAATACCAAAGCATCAGTTTGGAATAGCATTCAAGCGGCAATAAATGAAGCTGGTTTCATCATTGCAAATGTATCTGCACTCGACAAAAAACAAGGGAGTTTCAAGGCTGTTACTACTCCTACAGCAGTGAAACAGGATTTGGTTATCTCTGCGTATAAACCCAATGGAGGTTTTGAGGAACGGTTTCAAAAAGAAGCTAAAACTGAAAAGGGCGTTTGGGATTTCACACATACTCATCTAGGATATTTACCAGTGACAAAGAAGCATGGAATGGATCTTATTGTGATCCCTGAACGAGATCCCAGGATTCTTTATGACCAAGTGATCTCCTACTATGTGAGAAAAGGGTACGCAGTTCCTATTGATAGTCAGGAATTTCAGATTGGATTAGCCCAACGATTCTCTGAACGTGATGGCATGTATTTCTTACCAGAGCAGGTCGCAGAATATGACCGACAGAAACTGCTTCTTGGTAATAAAACCCTGCAGCAATCTTTATTTGTGACTGATGAAGCTTCAGCTATTGAATGGCTTAGGAATCTGTTAAAAACCAAGCCTCAAAGCTTTCAGGATATAAATCCCCAATTTATGAGAGAGACAAGTGGGTGGAGTAAGAATGAAGTCGGATTGGAACTTTCCACACTTTTAGAACAGAATTTCCTAATTTACGAGGGAAAAGAATCTGTCCCTGAGCAGATTCACAGCTATTTATCTACAAACTGGAAAGAGCTGAGAAACCTCTCAAAACAAGATCCTATATTAGTGGCTAAAGCAAAAAGTCGTTGGTATGTTCCTGATCCAAGTAAAGCTGGAGATTTGGAAAAGTTACGAGAAAGGACATTGTTAAAGGAATTTGAACAGTACAAACAGCTTAATAAGAGACTCAAAGTGTTTAGACTTGAAGCTGTGAGAACAGGGTTCAAGAAAGCTTGGCAAGAAAGAGACTATAAGACTATCGTTGCTATTGCTGAAAAGATTCCCACCACTGTTCTTGAAGAAGATCCAAAACTGCTGATGTGGTATGATCAGGCAGTAACACGCATGGGAGGAGAATAAGTATGTCCACCGAATGGAATTGGGCCAGTGCTAAATGGTGGAAGTTTGACTTCCATAATCATACTCCAGCATCGGACGATTATGGGAAAGGCCCTGATCAAGCTCAATACAAACAGATATCCCACAAGGATTGGCTGCTTACCTACATGAATAAAGGCATCGATTGTATTGCTGTGACGGATCACAATTCAGGTGCCTGGATTGATCCTCTCAAGCAGGCACTCCAGGAGTTAGCCGCCGAGGGACATCCTGATTATCGACCGCTCTATCTATTTCCAGGCGTCGAAATTACTGTTCAGGGGAATATTCACATACTGGCAATTTTCAGCACAAACAAGACCACCTCGGATATTGATTCTTTGCTAGGTGCTGTGAGGTATCGCTCCACCAAAGGAAGGAGCGACGGCTGCTCTGAATACTCCGCTGTTGAGGTCATTGACGAAATAGCAAAATCTGGCGGGTTGGCGATCCCAGCTCATGTCGATCAAGCTAACGGACTTTTTAAAGGGTTTTCCGGGAATACACTGGAACAGGTCCTAGGCAACAAGAGTGTATTCGCCATGGAAATCACGGACCTTGCACAGGCAAAGCCGCAACTCTACATCAGCAAGAGTTTGAATTGGGCGGAGGTTCTTGGAACCGATTCCCATCATCCGTCCGGTACTGATGATCAACACTACCCTGGGAGTCATTTCACCTGGGTAAAAATGTCGGAGCCATCCTATGACGGATTACGGCTGGCGCTCATTGATGGAGCTCTCTCCCTAAAGCGTTCGGACCGCTTCACTGATGACCCCAATACTCATGGACAACTCGCAATCGAAAGCATTGTGGTTAATGATGCGAAGTACCTGGGCAGAGGGCAATCCTTTTCCTGTCGACTGAACCCCTGGCTCAATACTATCATTGGCGGACGAGGCACAGGAAAATCGACTTCGCTGGAGTTCCTACGGATTGCTCTCAAAAGGAAGGAAGAAATACCTAAAAGCCTTGAAAGGGAATTCACTAAATACAGTCAGACATCGAGCAACCGCCAGGATGAAGGGCTGTTAACGGATGCTACAAAAATCACCATCGGCTTTCGAAAAGACGGTGGCCGTTTTCGAATCATGTGGTCTAACGCCGAAAATAAACACACCATAGAGGAAGAGACCACTCCCGGAATCTGGAGCACTTCCGAGGGAGACATAGCACAACGATTCCCCGTCAGGATATACAGCCAGAAACAGATTTTCGAGCTTGCGAAGCATCCCCAGGCGCTCTTGCAGGTTGTCGATGATGCCCCAGCGGTTAATCATCGTGATTGGCAACTTGAGTGGGAAGAACTGGTTTCTAAATATCTCTCGATTCGCGCACAGGAGCGTGAAGTCCAGGCAGGACTTCACGAAGAATCAGTAATCAAAGGTCAGCTTGAGGACGTCAAACGCAAACTCGAAGTTTTTGAAAAGGCTGGTCATGCTGAGGTCCTTAAGGCTTACCAGCTCAGACAGAACCAGAGCAAGGCCATCGATTCTTGGGAAAAGACCTGGGACAGTTTCTCAGAACAGGTCCGTAATATTTCAGAAAGCCTTTTGCCACCAGAATTTGATTTACATTATTTCGATGCTGGGAATATGGATGATAAAGAGCTGATAGATGCTGCAGCAGGCATCCGTGCGACGTTTGAGAAACTACAGAGTGAGATAAATTCAATCGCACAACGGATTGATGATACGAAGAACGCATGGAGTCAAGCGCGACCAGACCTGGAGATATCGAAAAAAATCACAACGACGAACCAAGAATACATCGCCCTCCTCGGTCAACTCAGAGCGGCAGATGCGGGCGATCCTTCTGAATATGGTGTTCTGGTTAAGCAGCGGCAAGATCTCGAGGAGAAGCTCAAGGGGTTCAACAAGAAGAAAGAAACTATTGAGCAGCATCGAAAAAGCGCTGAAAATTGCTTGATCAAGATTCAGGAGCACCGGACCAAGATAACCAAGCTTCGCGAAGATTTTCTCACGGATACCCTCGTCGGTAATTCATATGTACAGATCAATGTCATTCCATTTGGAAACAAGATCACAGTTGAGGAAGAATTTCGTAACCTAATCGACCGAGGAAATGGCGGCTTTGACCGCGACATCGGCGTAGTCGACGGGGATGAGGGCTTGCTGGCTTTACTGACACAGGACTCTGGCAAAACCATAGAACAAAAAATTGCGACATTAAAAACATCGCTGCTTGCCATCCATGTGAACGACACAACAGCCGTAACGGCAGCCAAAGATCGACGCTTCGTCTCTCACATTCAGGGACTGACCCCTGAGCAAATAGATCGAATCCACTGCTGGTTTCCCTGTGATTCCTTGGACGTAAGATACAGCCTCAAGGACGGTGAGAGCTTCAAACCCGTGGAGCAAGGATCGCCGGGGCAAAAAACGGCTGCTCTCCTTGCGTTTATCCTTTCGTATGGGAATGAACCCCTCATCCTAGATCAGCCAGAAGACGATCTCGACAATCACTTAATTTATGACCTGATCGTAACGCAACTGAGGGAGATAAAACAAAAACGGCAGGTTTTAGTGGTCACTCATAACGCCAACATCGTTGTAAATGGTGATGCGGAAAACGTCATAGCACTTGATGTGAGGTCTGGGCAAACCCAAATTGTGACTCAGGGGGGACTTCAAGACCCTTCCATAAGGGATGAAATATGTCGAGTGATGGAAGGTGGTAAAGAGGCTTTTGATCAGAGATATAAACGAATCACTGCAGGAAGGTAGAGGGATTTGAGTGATGCAATGGGATATTTGTGCAGATTGTGATGACAGATTCTATAGAGGAAGACTTATAGTGCTTAATGAACAAAATTTTGGATATCAGGCCAATCTATATTTTAAGAATTTATTTTGTTCTTAAACTAGTAGAGTACCCATCAATTTTTTTCATTATCGATACTATCCCCATTTACAAATTTAAGAAAATAATCAGTTTATGATTACACCTAAGGGAGAAAAAAATGACAGAACAGAAAATATTAGAACTCCTCAATCAGCATGAATGGAAAGATGTTGAATTTAAAGAAGCTAAGCAAGCTGTTCCTAAAAATGCCTATGAATCTGTATCTGCATTTGCGAACACAGAGGGTGGTTATCTCGTTTTTGGTGTTCAAAAGAAAGGGACTGATTATGATATAGTTGGTGTTTCAGATGTTGATAAAGTCCAAAATGATTTTATAACAACACTTAGACAAAAAGAGAAAATAAATTGTATCATTGATGTTCAAGAGAGTTTGAAAACGGTTTTAGGTAAAGACCTCCTCTCTTTTTATATCCCAGAGGCTAAACGACAAGATAAACCTGTATATTTAAACGGAGATATCAAACGAAGTTTTCTTCGCAAAGGCGCCTGTGATGTAAAATGTTCTGATGAAGAATTAAAAAGACTTCTTAACGATGCATCTAAAGATCGTTACGACGGAAGCACCCTTGATTTCGCTATAAACAAGTGTTTTAATTCTAAAGATATTACCTGGTATAGACAACATTATGAAGGAAAATCAGGAAATCGCAGCTATGCCGATGTAAACGATGAAGATTTTCTTTTCCAATTAGGCCTCATTAAGGAAACTCGAACAGGAAGAAAGCCTACTATTGCATCCATTCTATTATTTGGGCAAGATGGCTACTTGAGAGACATTCTTCCACGTCCTATCATAGATTGCCAGCGTTTTCTATATAATTCAACTTCTACTAATGAAGGTAGATGGCAAGACAGAGTTGTATGTGATCACAATCTGGTCCAGACATGGACCTCTATTTTGGAGTGGTATTACCGATTCGCAGAGATCCCTTTTCATGTAGATCCAAAAACAATGCAAAGAAAAGATCAGCCAGTTGACTACATTGCCTTTCGAGAATCAATCGTAAACATCTTGATCCATCAGGACTATTCCGACCACACCAGAAAACCTGTCATTCAGCATTTTGCTGATCTGACCCGGTTCTGGAATCCTGGAGATGCCTTCGCAGCTGTTGAAGAATTACTTGAACCTGGAGAAAAAGAAGTCCGAAACCCACTCATAGTTACAGCATTCCGGCGAATAGGCTTTAGTGAAAATGCTGGATGGGGATTACGTGATGTATTTACAACGTGGCGGAATTTAGGGCACATGCCCCCAGAACTTACCAACAATAAGGCAAAAAAAGCTTTTGAGCTCATACTTAAACAGGAAAAACTCCTTTCAGAAGACCAAATAGCCTTTCAAAAGACAATTGGGGTTCATCTTTCTCACGATGAAGCTGCTGTATTTGCTTATGCCTGTAAAAAACTTTCTACATTTCATGTATATGATATCAAGACTGTAATTAATAAGCCTGTTTCCACATGTGTTGAAGTGGCTAATCAATTAGTGAATCAGGAGCTTCTTGTCCAAATATCTGAAAATTCTTTTGATCTAGATCCATTGATGAAACAACGGTTCCATGACGAGGCCCATGACGAGGCCCATGACGAGGC
>Ga0265295_1001826_pt1 | contig 36246 bp, 48 predicted proteins | sample Munlansysbiofilm_FD_192503 | JGI IMG/M metagenome (GOLD analysis project Ga0265295, IMG submission 192503) | Leachate microbial communities from a municipal landfill in Southern Ontario, Canada - Methane capture system biofilm | ecosystem: Engineered > Solid waste > Landfill > Unclassified ... | reverse complement strand
AAACGGTTGCGGAGTTTGTGAGTTCCAAAGAGATTTACGAGAAGATTAAAAAGATAGATATCGATTATATGCAAGGGTTCTATATCGGCAAGCCAAACAGCACCCTTGATATACTAAAATAGGGAAAGTCCCCTATTTTTGAAGGTCTCCTTCGAGTTCTACCTCGATTTTCACCTCTTCGCCGACCGCAACGCCGCCGCTCTCTAAGATTTTGTTCCAGCTTACGCCGTAATCTTTACGGTTGATCGTGCCCGTTACGGTAAGTCCCGCTTTTTTGCCGCCGTTGTTTTCTATCACCCCGCCGAATTCATAGTCAAACACTACGTTTTTCGTTACGCCGTGCATCGTAAACTCTCCGTGGGCTTTATCTCCTACGAGTTTTGTAAGTTTAAAAGTGATCTGCGGATATTTAGCCGCATTGAAAATCTCTTCGGAACGAAGATGGTTGTCCCTTTTTTCGATCCCCGTATCGATCGAGGCTACCTCTACGACACCGTGGAGCGCTTTAAGTGCGTTTGTTTTGTCGTCGAGTTCAAAAGAACCGTTGAATTTTCCGAATTTCCCCTTGACGTTGCTGACCATCAAATGTTTTACTTTAAAACTTACGCCCGAATGGTACGTATCGACGTTATAAACCCCTGCCATAAGTGCGCTTGAAGCAACCAAGCTTGCTACGAGTAGTTTTAGTTTCATAATTTTTCCTTATCATTTTTAAAAGATTCAATAATCTTTGACAACGTCTATTCACAATAGACAACTTTCAGCCCGTCCGAGAACATTATAGCCCTTTTTTGGTAAATGATGTCAATTATCAATTTGATTTCGCTATAATGGCACGCATGAAAATGTCACTCTTTGCTATCGCCTTTATCGGCGTTTTTATCCTCTTGCATCTGTATATCTATAGGCGTCTTGTTTGCAAACTCGATCTCCATGCCAAGGTAAAACAGAGCCTCACCGTTTTTTTGATCGTAAACTTTGTAGGCATTGTCTTGTATATGCTCGCACGCTACTACCCGCTCCTTCCCAACTGGCTCTATTTTTTGCTCTCTTTGCCTATCGGGATCGTTTTTTTGCTTTTTTGTACCGCGCTCGTTTACGACATCTCCTCGCTTGCTGTGCGCTTTACGCCGATGCAGCCTAAACGGCGCACCTTTTTTAAACGCTCGCTCGATCTCTCCTCTTTGGGGGTTGCCTTTGCGCTGAGTTCCAAAGCGATCTACGAAGCGCGTTTTGTGGAGGTTGAAGATGTTTCTATTTGCTTAAAAAACCTCAAAAAAACCTATACGATCGCCCAACTGAGCGACGTGCATATCGGCGGTATCATCGATGCGGCGTTTATCCGCTCTCTCACGGCAAAAGTCAATGCCCTTAAGGTCGATGCGGTGGTGATTACGGGGGATCTCGTCGATATCAAAATCCCCCATGCCATGGCAGCCCTCAAAGAGCTGCAAAACCTCAAAAGCACCTACGGCACTTTTTTCATCGCGGGGAACCACGAGTATTTTCACAATCTCCAAGAGATTATCGACACCTTAAAAAGCCTCGGTATCCGCGTTTTGGAAAACGAATCGGTGTATATCGGGGAGGAGAAAGCAGGGTTTAACCTCGCGGGGGTGTACGATGTTTTTGGGTACCGCACAAGAAGCTACATGCCTGAAATTCGCGATGCTTTGGCGCACACATGCCAAGAATCCCCCACCGTTTTGCTTGCCCACCAGCCCCGCTACGTCGAAGAGGTTGCAGGCAACAGGGTCGATCTGATGCTTTGCGGGCATACCCACGGCGGGCAAATCTATCCGTTTCGTGCCCTCGTCAAACTCCAACAGCCTTACATCGCAGGGCTTTACCGCCACGACGACAAACTTCAGGTTTACGTCAACAAAGGCACGGGATTTTGGGGACCGCCGATGCGCTTAGGAGCAAGTGCCGAGATTACCCATATCCGCCTCTCCTAAGTCACCGACCTTACGCAGTTTCAGGGGATTGTAGGGACATCGATAGATTAGCTAAAAAACGTCTCTTTTCTTAAAAGCCTACTGTTTTTCTTAAACTGCAGATGTATCTCTTCGAGAATATAGAGCAACACCTTGATCGTGTCGGTCGCAAAGGCACCTTTGTTAAGCATGACGCACTCCGCGCGCCCCGCCATAGCGGCATCGGTCACTTCGGCGCGGCTTGGAAGGTTGTTTTTCATTTGGCTCTCAAGCACCTGCGTTGCCCAAATGACGGGAAGATGTGCGGCGTCGCATAGATCAAGAAGCATCTCCTGAACCGAAGCGAGATTTGCAAACCCCACCTCGATCGCCAAATCGCCCCGCGCGATCATCACCCCGCTTTTTTCACATGCCAAGAGCGCTTCAACGATCTGCACGATATTGACGAGTGCCTGCTTGGTCTCGATCTTGGCGATGATCCCGATGTCGGCTCTTTTATGCTCCGCCAAAAGATTTTGCAGCGCTTTGACGTCCTCCGCGCTTTGGCAAAACGAAAGGCTGAGATTGTCCGCAAAATCGAGCACCTCCAAAACATTTTCACGATCGCTTCGGGTCAATGCAGGGGTATTTATAGCGGTTTGGGGAAAGTTGATCCCCTTCTCCTCTTTAAGCACTACACCGCCCGCTTTTGCCTGTGTTACTTTGCACACAAGGGTATTTTTCTCTTTTGCAACTACCTCTACGCCGATTTTTCCATCGTCTATAAAGATACTCTCACCCACCGAAACCCTCTCTAAAACCCCTTTAAAGCTACATCCTATAAGGGCATTTTCCACGACGTTCCCCTCTTTGTCCAATCGCGCGGCGTGTCCTAGCGACTCCTCTTCGCTAATTACCAGCCGATCCCCTCTAAAAAGACGTATCACCTCGACTTGCGTCGGAATATTTTCGATGGTGCTTGCGGTAGATTTACGGCTGATCGTCGTTTTTTTATCTACGAAAACCTTGCGCTCTATGAGCGCTTCACAATAATTCTCTTCGATTTTCTCCACCCAAAGGGAAACTTTTTTGCCGTATGCATCGACGATTTTAAGACGATCCCCTTTTTGAAGTTTTTTATAAAACTTCGGCGTCAAAGCCAACTGCGCGGGCAGCTTTTCCAGTGTTCGCGTATCGAGCGTCTCCGAGCGCGTAAGCGCATCGCCGCTTACAAGCAGCACTTTTTTTTCCCGTTTGTTGCTCCCTATCTCTACGGGCAAATCGACCTCGTTTATCTTTCCCGTGCGGATTTTAGGTCCCGCCAAATCGACGAATATTTTAATCTTCTCACTCTCGCTGCGCGATGCGTTGACAATGGCGATCACCTCCGCCATGGCACGCCACTCGTTCGGTGTGTCGTGGGCGGTGTTGATCCGAAAAACATTTACGCCGCTTTGTGCCAACGCGACAATAAGCTCCCCGCCGTTATCTGCGGCATGCGAGGGCAAAGTTACCATGATGGCAGTATTTTGACGGCTAAGTTTTGCGCTTGCCCTCCCCCCAAAAAGTGCTTTGGAATTTTTTGAAGCGGTTTCGATCGCTTTGTCTATACTCAAATGTTTTAGTGCCGCCGTTTCTTCGGGGCTAATCTGCTCTTTAGAGAGCGAACTTGCCAGCTGATCGTAAAGGGTATCGATGCTCGCCGCAACATGGGCATACGAGCGCCCGAGCGAAGAGAGCGACATCAAAAAAAGTTTCTCTTGTAAAGGGGTGCGGTCTTTGCTGCGCAAAGCCAAATAGTGACGCAGATTAAGCAGGCTTTCGTAGCGAGGTGCATCCAAAGGGGTTTTCTCCCCCGCTTCGCGTAACTCGTTGCGTAGCATCGTAATATCTTCGAGCGTCGATTCCATCAGTTGGCGATCTAACATTTTTTTCCTTTTAGGATATTTTTTGAGATTCTAGACAAGAGAAGTTGCATTCGGATTACAACCGCTTTCATATTCACGTCATCCGACATGAGTATACTAACGAAAAAATTAGGAGATTCTTCATTATGAAAAAAATCGCGTTTTTATGTCTCTTGTCTGCAAGCTTGGCATTTTCAAACGATACGCTTATTCTTTCCAAAGAAAAGACCTATGTTCTCTCGTTTTTTGCTTCATGGTGCCCCTCATGCAAAAAAGAGCTGCCGCAACTTGCCAAACTCCATGATGGATACAAAAAAAGAGGGATCGAGATTATCGGCATAGACGTCGATAAAAAACTCGAAGATGCACACAAATTTCAGGAAAAAATGAAAGAGCATCTCCCTTTTAAAGTGCTAAACGACACCTCCAACACCATCGTAGGAGAGTACAAACCCCTCGGGATGCCCGCGATTTTTATCGTAAAAAACAATGAGGTGTGTGCAACTATTTTCGGTGCCGAAGAGCACTTAGAAGAGAGGCTTGAAAAAGAGCTACAAACCTGTAAGGAGAAAAAATGAGATACATAACTATGTTAGCCGCAGCGCTGCTCTTTGGCGGCTGTGTAAGCGAGGTGCAGCCGTGGGAAAAAGCCACGCTTGCCAAAGAGAGCATGAAAGAAGGGGGTGCAAACCCTTTGGTAAAAAAATACGAAGAGCATATCTACTACTCTAAAGAAGCCACCAAAGGGGGCGGTTCTATCGGTGCAGGAGGTTGCGGATGCAATTAAGAAAACTTTCCCTTATCGCTTCCTTGCTTGTCGCGGGAGCACATGCCGATGATTATGTAGCACTCGAGTATCTTCAGTACAACGAAAACGATTCGCGCGTAAGCGTGAGCGCACCTTCGCTTGAAATCAACAAAGATTTCGGTGCCGACTACACCCTCAACGCCTCATTCGTACTCGATAGCGTCAGCGGTGCAAGCCCCACCTACTACGATGCAACAAGCGGTGCTTCGGCACATGCCAAAGGTCCAAGCGGCGATATCCGCTACGGCAACGTCACTTTCGATGAGCAAAGAGCGGCAGGGAATGTCAATCTCACCACCCGTTTTGCCAACCGCGACGAGCTAAAAGCTGGGATCGGCTACAGCACGGAGAGCGATTTTTACTCCTACGAGGGGAGTCTGTCGTATATGCATTATCTCGACGATTCCCACAACCAAAGCATCTCGCTGGGAGGCTCGTACCAAAGTAACGAAGTGCTTATCAAAGATTGCAGCTACAACACGGCATGCGATGCTTCCAGTGGTGCAAGCCAAAAAATGACCAACGACGGCTACCAACTCCAACTCTCGTTCTCCCAAGTGATCGATACTACGAGTGTTGCCGATATCGGCGTTTTTTACGGCAGCGAATCGGGGTATCTCAGCAGCCCTTACCATAACATCGTGCGCAATGCCAATACGGTCGTCGCCGAGCTTAAACCCGATGCGCGCGACAACTACGGCGTAAAACTCGGATACAAAAAAGCTTTGGGCGAGTCTCTTTTTGCACATGCCTCCTACAAATATTACAGCGACGATTGGGGGATAAATTCCCACACGATCGATACGAAACTGCTCTATGAGGTAAACGACGATCTAACCCTCGGCGGCGGGGTGCGCTACTATATGCAAAGCGAAGCCGATTTTTACGCCAAAGCCTTCACTACCGAAAAATTTGCCTCAAGCGACGAGAGGGTGAGCGATTTTAATGCGCTTACCTACAAAGCGGAGCTTGAGTATAAATTTTCGGACGATTTGAGCTATAATCTCGGAGCAAACCTTTACGATCAAAGTACGGGCTTGCAGGCAACTTTCTTTACGACGGGACTAAAATACAAGTTTTAATGCAAAATATTTTCCGATTTGAAGCGATGAGCACCCCTTGCGAGGTGCACATCTACACCCAAGAGAGAGACAAAGCGCGCGAGGTAGCCAAAGAGATTCTTTTAGCAACCAAAGCGCTTGAGAAAAAATACAACTATTACGCGAACGATTCTCTTTTGCATCTTCTCAACGAACGCAAAGAGAACGCTCTTGATGCCCAAACCAAAGATATTTTGCTACATGCCAAACATTTTTACGAGCAAACGCAAACCCTTTTCGACATTACTTTAGCAACCGTAAAACCCCTCTATAACGCCCCGACTCTTGATCTTTTTTATACCCAAAGGGAGAAACTGCTCCCTTTTACGGGGTGTGAGCATTTTAGTATCAAAAAAAACAAACTCGTTTTTGACAACCCCTTTACCAAGCTTGACCTCGGCGGGTTTGTCAAAGAGTATGCCGTCGATAAAGCCGCCCAAACCCTGCGTAAAAGAAAAATAGAAGCCGCCCTCATTAACTTCGGCGGGGATATCTACGCATTAGGATACAAACCAAACGGCGAAAAATTCAAAATCGGCATAAAAGACCCGCAAAACCCCGCAAATCATCTTTGCTTCGTAGAGCTTTACGACGAAGCGATCGCAACCTCGGCGGGGTATGAGAGAAACTTCAAAATCGAAGGAAAAGAGTTCTCCCACATTTTAAGCCGCCAAGCGATGCAACAAGAGTTCAGCTCGCTAAGCGTCCTTGCGCCCACCGCCTTGCAAAGCGGCGTCTACGCCACCTCGCTCAACATAGACGCCTCTTTGGCATGTGGGTATAAAACAATCAAAATAGATACCGATTCGGGAGTGCATTATGAAAATTTTACTCGTTGAAGACGACGCAAAGATCACCTCTTTTTTAACCAAAGGGTTAGAAGAGGAGTATTTTTGCGTCGATGCAACACCCAGCGGCGACGAAGCGTACTACCTTGCCACCACCCGCGCTTACGACGTGATTATCCTTGATATTATGCTTTTAGAGGGGGACGGGTACGAGGTGTGTAAAAAACTGCGCGCCGCCAAGGTGCTCACCCCCATCATCATCCTCAGCGCCAAAAGCGCCATCGAAGACAAGGTGACTTTCTTAAACATCGGTGCGGACGATTACCTCACAAAACCCTTTAGCTTCGATGAGCTTTTGGCACGCATACGGGTACAACTACGCAAAAAAGAGCAAAAAGACAATCTTCTGTGCGTCGATGATCTGATCCTCAACACCGACACAAAAACCCTCACCCGCTCAGGCACGAAGATCAACCTCACCGCCAAAGAGTACGCCATATTAGAGTATATGATGCGCAACCAAGGGACAATTCTCGACGAGCAAACCCTCTTGGAAAACACCCTCAAACTCGACGCGGACGTCAGCAGTAACGTCATCAACGTTTACATTTACCGCCTACGCTCGAAAATCGACAAAGAGTTTGAAAAAAAACTAATCAAAACCCATAGAAATCTCGGGTTTGCCATAGGCGATTAGGATGCGCACCCTTTTGCAAAACCTCTCGCTGCGTCTTTTAAGCGGGCTATTTCTTTTTTTAAGCATCGTATTTTTACTTTTTTATCTGCTTATTATCTCGATTTTAAACACCCACTACAACAAAGAACTCGAGATGCTTTTGCAAACCACCCTCAAAGATATCTCCTACGAATACGCCCACATGCCAAGGGGGAAATACGATTTTAACCATATAAAGGAGGAGTTTGATATCCCCACCCTTTATATACAAATCTTTACGCTCGATGCAGAGGAGCCCCGCTTTGTATTTCGTTCAAACGATTTGGGAACGTTTAGCCTTTCGTTTGAAGCAAAAAAACTTTCGCATCTGACAAAAGAGAGCATTTTTTTTGAAAAACAAGAAAACAAACATCTCTCAAACAACCCCATCGAAGCGGGATACACCCTTTTAGACGAGGGGGTCTACCTTATGTGTGCTATCCCCTACGAGCGTAAAAACCCGCAGATAGAATACGCAAAAGAGACCCTTTTTGCGGGGCTTTCTGTGCTGCTTTTTACCCTATTGGTACTTTTTTACGCCATCATCAAGCACTCCCTAGCCCAAACAAAAAAGGTACTTGAGGAGGTGCGCACCGTCCATATAGATTCCCACATGCCAAGGATCCAAAAGACCCATATCGCCTCGGAGATCGACGAACTGATCGAAACCTTCAACACCCTTTTATCGGAGTTGCAAAGCTCTTATATCAAGATCAAAGAGTTCGGGCAAAACGCCTCGCACGAGCTGAAAACCCCGCTGACGATTCTGCGCGGAGAGATCGAGGTAGGGTTGCGCAAAGAGCGAAGTGCGCAGGAATATAAAACCATCTTGCAATCCTCCCTGAGCGAAATCGAGCGGGTGCAAGATATTATCGAGAAGATACTTTTTCTCTCCACCAATGCCCAAAGCGACATCAAAAGCCGTTTTGAGCCGTGCTACGTCGATGAGATACTAGAAGAGGTGATCGAGCAAAAAAGAGCGCTTGCAGCCCCAAAAGCGATCACCCTGCGCCTTTTGCAAAACACGCCGCTTACACTCCAAGGCAACCCGCTTCTGCTTAATCTCGCTCTTTCAAACCTTTTGGAAAATGCCATAAAATACTCGCCTAAGGGTACGACGATCGAGATTTCTCTAAACGAGCACGAACTGCGGATCCAAGATCACGGCATAGGGATCAAAGAGGAGCATCTAGGAAAAATTTTCGATAGATTTTATAGGATAGAAAAAACGCAGCAAGGAAGCGGTTTGGGGCTTTCGATCGTTAAAAATATTTTAAACCTCCATGCCATAGATATCGCCATTGAGAGTCATTTCGGCGAAGGTACGCTCGTCGTGCTCTCTTTTCTTGCCGATAAAAAAATATAATCCTTGCCGCTCACCACTACGCGGTATTTTTTTTGTTGCAGGTATTTTTTGCAAAAATGGATATCTTTGAGCAAAAGCCCCATCTCGCTAAAGGTGTAGTTGGGGGCTTTGGCACCGTAGAGCATCTCCCCCTCCACCCAGCGGCAGTTTGGAAACCCCAAGAGTACGGCTCCCCCCTCCTCCAAGTAGTTTTGATATATCTGCATAAAGGTTTCGTTGAAATTCAGGTTGGAGCTTTGCAGGGTACCTATGGAGATGATAAGATCAAACCGTCCAAGCCCTAGAGTGTGAAGCTCTTTGATATCGTGGGCATAAAAAGAGAAATTCGGATGCGAAAACGTTTTTTTGGCAACCTCGATCGCCGAAGCGGCATAATCGACCCCTACGAACTCTATGTGTTCGCAAGCACTCTCCAGCATCTTTTGGATCACGCCAAACTCGTCGCCGCGGTTGATACCCAGATTTAAAATCCGTTTTTTTCGTTTGAGTCCGCAAAAAAGAAGCGCTTTTTTGTAATTGTACAAAAAACTAAACTTCTCGTTTTTGTTGATGGCAAAAAATTTAGAGTCGGCTCCGTATTTCTCTTTTGCATCCTCGTCGTTGTGAAACGATGCGGCGATATCGAGCTTCTCAAAAACAAGCGTAACGTTTTCTTCTTGGCATGTAGGGGTTAAAAAACGCAAAAAATAAAGCTGTGCAAGGTCGATAAACGAAGCATACCCGTAGCGCAACACCTCGCTCTCTTCAAACAAAAGGGAGAGTTTTTCCCCCGCTTCTAAAGAGAGGTTTGCAAAAAGGGAGAGAATCCAAAAGGGGTCTTTGCCCCTGCAATCGTAGCAGATCACTTTTTTTTGAAGATTAAAAGGGTTTTGTCTTTGGTGTCGTACAAAGAGAAGGTTTGTTTGTCGATAAGTTTGAGTTTATCAAGCTTTTGGAAGGTTTTTAGCGGGTGAAAATACTGCACGATAGTGTCTTGGTATTTGGTGTAACACCCCTCCGCCCCTTTTTCAAAAAGGGTAAATTTCGTATGGAGTTCGTCGTTTGCAAACACCGCATCGACGTTTAAAAACTCCTCGTCGGTGTCGTTGCTCATGCTCCCCTCCGCTACGTCGCTAAAACCGTAGCGGGTATTGATATCGGCGATAAAAACCCCGTTGTCGTTCAGTTTCGCGGCAACGGCATCCAAAAACGCAAGCAGCGCATCGTGATTTAAAAAGTTTAGCACGTCAAAAATACTCACGATCGCATCGTAAGTACCTCCGACCTCGGAAACATCGATACACTCCGCATCAAGCCCCTGCTCTTTGCACTCGGCAACCATCATGCTGCTTAGATCAACCCCTTTACATGCCACGCCGTCGCTCATCATGCGGCGCATAAAACCGCCGCGCCCGCACCCGACGTCTAAAAGGGTTTTTACCTCATACCCTTCAAGCTCGCTTCTGTAAAGATCGTAAAGCGCTTCGGTCGCCTCTTCGATCCCTAAAAGATGCTCCGCTTTGGCGTAAAGATCGAGGTTCGTCATCTTAGTTTTGCTCCGCTTTAATCACGCCGTTAATCTTCTCGTAGATATCCAAAACCTCGTCTTTTTTAGCGATAAAGCTGTTTTTGTTGGCTATAAGGTAGGTGGAGGACTCCATAATATCCTGCACCACTTCCAAACCGTTTTGCTTCATCGTAGCCCCCGTCTCCACCACGTCTACGATCATATCCGCAAGCCCTATCAAAGGAGCCAGCTCGATCGAACCGTAAAGTTTAATGATATCCACGCTCACCGCGCGCTCTTCGAAATAGCGTTTGGTGATGTTCACCATTTTGGAAGCGACTTTGATCTCGGGTTTGTCCAGATCGAACTTTTCTCCCTTTTTCATCCCGATAGAGACCTTGCAGCGTCCGCGTTTAAGGTCTAAAAGTCGGATCACGTCAAGCCCTTGTTCTTCTAAAGTATCAAGCCCCACCACGCCGATGTCGGCTGCTTGGTGGTACACGTAGGTCGCTACGTCTTGGTTGCGCACGAGTAAAAAACGGAACTTCGGCGTCTCTAAAATAAGTTTTCGATCGTCAAACTTGAAACTATCGCCGAAGATAGTCTCGAAAATCTCCAAGGTCTCTTTTGCGATACGACCTTTTGGAAGTGCTACGTTTAGCATAGTTTTGCCCTTTGTATTATCTTTTGCATCCCGCCGAACAAGAGGAGTTCGTCTATCGTGGCACGGGGGAATACACATGCCAACTTGCGTGCGTCTCCCCCCGTCAAAATAAGTTCCGTATTATGAGAGAGCACCTCTGCTTGAAGCGGTTTGAGGTATCCGTAACTTATGGCGTCTTGGGAATTTTTCGGCATTTTATCCAAATCTACCTTGTAGTTAAATGAGTAATCAAGTGCCGAAGAGATATTTTTATAGGTTTGCTCCATCGCGCGCACCCCGGGGTAGATAAACCCCCCTGCAAATACTCCCTCTTGCACCTTATCGACCGTGATTGCGCTTCCCGCATCGATAACGATACCGTTTTTAATCGCCTCACATGCCATGATACGATCGATCCCCATCGTCTCGTAGTAGCGCGAGCGATCTACGTGTCTCTCAAGATTGACCCAGTTTGCAAGGGGGGAAAGCTTTTGCAAAACGGCGCCGTTGACGCAGATATAATAAACTTTTTCTTTGACAGTACGAGGATCAAACGAAGCGGCATCCTCTTTTTTCTCATGTACGCCGTCGTAAAAATGGTAGGAGGTATTGCCGATATCGCAAAGGAGCATTACTGAATCTTCCAGCCGAGTTCGCTAAAAGCTTTTTGCGCTTTGGAACAAAGCGGCGCATCGATAAAGATAAGTTTGTGTTTAAAGTTATGGTCGCAATAAAGCGTAAGTTTTGCATAGATCTCTTCCATTTTTTTGACATCTTTTAGCAAAAGTTTGCTTTTTTGGCTTAACGCAAAAATCGCCCAAAAGTAACCCGTAGTATCGACCGCTTTGTAGATTTTGATTTTATTGCGAATTCCGAGCTCTTTAGGTGCGATCTCTTGCATCTTTTTGTAGATTTTTCCCTTTTTCAAGAGCGATTCGACGATCATTTGCATATCTATTTCACACCCCTTTTAAAGCGTATAAGTAAGTCGCAATGGTAGCGAAATTATGCTTTATCTTTCTCCATAAAAGGCGGGTAGATTTTTTTGATCACGTAGTGCACTTTGCACCCGATACAGTAGTTAAAAACTATATCCAAAAAGGCACATGCCAAGTAGATCGAAGCGAGCGTAACGACGAGAGGGGCATTTTGCAGATAATGGGCAGATGCGAGCAAAATCATAAAAAATAAAGCGAAGTAATTTGCCAAACGCTTCGCGCCCGCATCGGCAAAAGCGGGTTTGAGATGCAAAAGCTTTTTAAGCCCGCGCGCAGAGATATAAAGCAGGGAGTATTTTTTATGGGCAAAAAGTTTCACGCTAAAGTCGTACACCAAAAAAAAGAGGATCATAACAAAATCGTAAAAGAGATACGCAACCACAAAAGAACTTGCCAAAAAGGTGTTGAGTCTGGCGACGTTGGTATCTATCTTGGTAAATGAGAGCGGGCAGGTAAACGACACGTTAGGCAACCTTCTTTAAAACTAATTATCAAATTTTAATCACATTTTCTTAAAAGAGTTTTATTTATTTTTCTTATATTTTATTTGGGTCGTATTACAAAGAGATTACAAAACCCCTACACGACCTTTTAACCAAGCTTAAACCGTAAAAAACGGAACATTTTAAAGTATAGGAAAATAAAATAGATGTTATAATCCCCGCTTAATTTTAAACCATTTTAAGGAGAAACAAGTGAAAAAAAAGATATGCCTTTTTTGTGTAGCTTTTTTGCTTCATTCCCCCTCGCTCTTTGGCGCGGAACGGCTCAGCCTCGAAGAAGCAATAGAGATACTCAAAACACGTAACCTTGAGATCCAAGCCGCCGACTACGACGTCGCAGCGGCACAAGCCGACAAAGACGCGGCATTCGGAGCGCATTTTGGAAAGCTCGATCTTATCCAAGACGTTGCACGTTCCAACGATGCGGGAAACGTCTTCGGATTTAAACTCGCATCCAGAGAAGCCAACTTCGGCGATTTTGGTTTTAGCGATTTTATGGCATGCCAAGGCGCAACACCGCCTGCTTACTGCGCCAATATCCTCACGCGCGAACCAAACGACCTAAACTACCCAGAAGATAGAAACTTCTTCCAAACCAAACTTAAATACGAAGTGCCCCTCTTTGCAGGGTTTAAAATCAACGGGTACAACGACATCGCCCAAGCGATGGCAAAAATGAAAACCCTTGAAAAAGAGCAGCTTCTCAATGAAAAAATCTACGAAACACGCAAAAGTTTTTACGATATGTCATTGCTGCAAGATGCGATCGCCAATCTTGAAATTATTCTCAAAAACATCGAAACGCTTGAGAACATGACCCAAGAGATGATCGCCGTGGGGTATGCTAAAAAAGTCGATCTTTTGGAAGTTCAAGCCAAAAAAGGAAACGTCGCACGCCTCGTACGCCAAATGCAATCAAACCAAGAGCTACTTTACCACTATATTAGTTTTTTGCTCAACCAAGAGGTAAAAGCGATCCAACCCCCCTCTTCGGACGTAAACGAACCTCACTTTAGCGACGAAGAGATTTTACGTCGCAACATCGACATTCAAAAAGCCCATACGGGTTTAGAGGTGCGCTCCTCTATGGTGGACGTTGCACAGGCTTCTTACTACCCTACTCTGGGTGCTTTTGCCGAAATCTCTACGGCGGACGATACCTTTTTAGGCGATGCAAGCGATCATAAATCTTACACCCTCGGGGCACGTCTTTCGTGGAACCTCTTTAGCGGCGGGGGCGATTATGCCGCTGTTGAGAAATCGCGCGTAGAGAAGCTCAAAACCAAAACCCAAGTGGAACTTGCCAAAAAAGGGATTATTCTCCAAGTTGCCAAAATAAGAACCGAGATCAAAACTTTTGATGCCGAGATCGATTCGCTCCAAAAAGAGCTCGCACTCGCAAACGAAATTTATAAAAACTACGAGGGGCGTTACCGTGAAAAACTCTCCTCTATGAGCGACGTTATCATTAAACAAAGCGAACAGATCCAAAAAATCTTGCAACTGCAAGAGGCAAAAAACAAACGCAACGAGCGTATCTTTGCACTTGAAAAATTAGCACACGGAGAACAACTATGAAAAAATTTTTAACCGCTTTAGCTCTTGGAGCTTCCCTTATTGCCGAAACGCTCACCCTCTCGGGAAGCGTCATTTCCGACAACCAAAAGATGATAACCAGCCGTTTTATGGGCTTTGTCACTACCGTTACGGTCTCCGAGGGGGATTACGTCAAAAAAGGGGATCTGCTCTATACCATCGACTCCAAAGAGATAGATTCGGCGCTTACGCAAGTACAGCTTGCAATCTCCCAAGCAGAGCTGAGTTTGCAGATGTACCAAAACCAATACACCAACGTCAAACTCAACCTAGAGCGCCACAGAAGACTTTTGGCACAAGATATGGTTTCAAAATTTGAGGTCGAAAACCTTGAACTTGCCGAACAAAACCTTGCCGATATGATTATCATCGCGACAAAACAGGTCGAGCAGGCAAAAGCGCAGCTTGCAGAGGTGAAGAACCAATACCGCTACCTTAATATCGAAGCACCCAACGACGGCGTTGTCGTGGCATGTAACATAAAAGTGGGAGAGATGGCGATGCCGGGGATGCCCGCAATCGTCCTTTCAGATTTAAGCGATCTTAAAATAGCCGCCGAGATAGCCGAGGGGAACCTTGACCTTATCAAGCACGGCAAAAAAGTAACGGTAGAGATCCCCTCGTTAGGGCTCAAGCAGATAGGAACCGTAAGCGCCATTATTCCGAGTTCCAACCCGATGACTCACACGTTTAAGATCAAGGTTTCGTTTAAAAATACGAATAAAAGCGTTTATCCGGGGATGTACGCGACCGTGAATATAGACTAAGGCGGCTCTTATGAACCACGTAAAACCTTATATTCCCAAAGATATTGCAGGTAAGCTTGCAAGCGGCTTTTTAAAAAACCCTCTCACCGTAGTGCTCGGGGTGTTTTTACTTGCTATCGGCTATATCTCTCTTATGGTAATGCCGCGCGAAGAAAACCCCCAAATGGTGGTAAGCGGCTCGACGGTAATCGTAGCCCTTCCGGGTGCGAGTGCTGCGGAGATACAAAAAGTGATCGTCCAACCCTTAGAGCGCAAACTCAAAGAGGTTAAAGGGGTTGAGAATATCCAAAGTATGGCGATGGACAACGTAGGCGTCGTCAATGCCGCGTTTTTTATCGGTGAGAAAAAAGAGGACTCCAACCTCAAAATCTACGACAAGATTATGCAAAATGCCGATATCCTCCCAAAAGGGGCGATGATGCCTATCATCAAACCTCTCGATATCGACGTTGCCATCCCCATCGTCTCGGTCGCTTTTTATTCCAACGATCAAAAGATGAGCCAAACCGAACTCTACGACAAAGTTAAAAAAATCCAGCACCACATCAACGGGCTGCAAAACGTAGCGGTTACGGAGCTTAAAGGAGGCTACAAGCACCAGTTCAATATCGAAGTCGATCTGCATAAACTCTCGGGCTACAACATCTCTATGGGGCAGATCGTCCAAGCGGTAGAAGCACTTGCCTACAGCGTTCCTGCGGTAAAGAACCGTACAAAAGAGAACGAAATCGTAATGGTAGGGGTTAAAAATGCCATCGAATCCGCCGAAGACGTGGGCGAGATTATCATCGCACAGTATATGGGTTCTCCCATCTATCTACGCCAGATCGCAAACGTAACCCACTCCTACGATATACAAAACTTTAAATCGGCACACATCAGCACCCAAAAAGAGGACGGCAGTTTTACCCCGCTTCAAGAGCAGGTCACCCTCACTATCTCCAAACTTCAAGGCACCAATGCCGTGGTGATCGCAAACGCCGTCAAAGAGGAGCTTGAGACCTACAAAGAGTTTTTGGCACAAAACGGGATCAACTACGTTATCACCCGCAACGACGGAGAGCGTGCCAATGAAGCGGTGAACGAGCTTGTATTTCACCTGATCCTCTCTATCGTTATTATCGCTATCTTGCTTATCTTCGTTTTGGGGTGGAGAGAATCGCTTATCGTCACCTTTACCGTGCCCGCCATCTTGGCGATCACCCTTTTCGTGGCGTATCTCACGGGGCAGACGATCAACCGTATCACCCTTTTTGCGTTTTTGCTCTCGCTGGGGCTTTTAGTCGATGCGGCGATTATCGTAATCGAGAATATCCACCGCCACTACCATTCACTCGAATCGCAGCATGAAACGCCCGAAGATTTAATGGTCAAAGCAACCGACGAGATCGGGCCGCCGACAAATATCGCAACACTCGCGATTATCCTCACCATGGTGCCTATGGCGTTTGTGGGGCAGATGATGGGGCAGTTTATGAAGCCCATCCCTGCCAACGTTCCCGTAGCACTCATCGCTTCACTTTTCGTGGCGTATATTTTTACGCCTTATATGGCTCTACGGATGCTTAAAAAACCCGATCATAACGATCAAGGGGGTCACTAATGTTTAAAAAATTTGAAATTATCCTCTTAGGAATTATCCAAAACGCCGCCAAGCGCAAACTTGTGCTCATAGGCACGCTTATTGCGTTTATTCTCTCGGTTTTAATGATAGCACCGACAAAAATGGTGCTTGCCAAGATGCTTCCGGGGAAAAACAACGACACCTTTAATATCTATGTCAACCTTCCAAACGGCAGCTCCATAGAGCAAACCAAAGCCGTCACCGACTGTGTGGTAGGGTTTATCCAAAAAGAGAAAGAGATTCTCGATACCGAAGTGTTTTTAGGGATGGGAAGCCCGCTTGATTTTGCGGGGCTTATCAAGGGTTCCCATTTTAAAAATTCCGAAAACGTCGCCGAAATCGTTATCAACCTCACTAAAAAACACCACAGAGAGGAGCCTTCCTACTTTATGGTGCAGCGTATGCGCCCTGCCATCACCGTGGCATGTGAGAAGATCCACGAAGGCACCGTCGTTTCGTTTGTAGAACCCCCTGCAGGTCCCCCTGTTTTAGCCGCGATCGTCGCCGAAATTTACGGAAGCAATACCGAGGGGATTCGTACCCTTTCGGAGGAGGTTGCCGCTATTTTTAGAGCCACCGAGGGGCTTGTGGATGTCGATATTATGCAAGACGAAATCTACGACACCTACGAGATTCAGGCAAACAGTACCAAAATCGCAAAATCGGGCGTGGACGTCAAACAGCTCAACGATATTCTCTACCTAGCGTTTGAGGGGATGCAGATAGCGGTGAAAAACTCCGATATCCACAACGACCAAATACCGATTTTTCTCTCTCTAAGCCAAGAATCTAAAAAGTTTTCAAACAAAGATTTACGCGCGGTAGAGATGAAACTCTCGGCACTCAAGCTGATGAACAAACAGGGGATGATGATCCCCGTGACGGAGCTTGTGAGTATCATCCCGAAAAAATCAAATCCGATGATTATGAGCAAAAACCTCCACCAAATGAGCAACGTTATGGCGGAGACCGATATGGTCTCACAGGTCTACCCGCTTATGGATGCACGCAACACCATTTTAGAGAAACTCTCAGACCGTTACGAGATAGAAAAAATCGGGCTTTTTAACCTTGAACTCACCGACAAACAAACCAAAGAGGTGTACAAGCTCCTTTGGGACGGCGAGATGGAGGTCACGCTCGATACGTTCGTAGAGTTGGGTGCGGCGTTTATAGCGGCACTCGTACTTATTTTCCTTTTAATGGTGGTGTATTACAAAAGCTACACCCTCAGCGGAATTATTTTGCTCGGGTCGTTTCTCTCGATTATCGGGGTGATCGTGGGGCATTGGATTATGGATATTTTCACCCACGACACGTTCTTTTTAACGGCGACGTCGCTGATCGGGTTTATTGCCCTTATAGGGATCAGTTCGAGAAACTCTCTGCTGCTTATCGACTTTACCAAAACGCTTATGTGCGAAAAAGGGATGGCAAAACCCGACGCAATCGCTTTTGCCACGGCAACCCGTGCAAAACCGATCTTTTTAACGGCGGCAGCGATTATCTTGGCTTCGACGCTTCTGGCAGGAGATGCGGTATTTGGAGGGCTTGGAGTAGCGCTTATTTTCGGAACGATCGCGGCCGTGACCGCTTCGCTTCTCGTGGTTCCCGTACTTTTATTTAACGCGGATTTGGAAAGACATTTCGGCGCACATCCAAAACAAGCTGTTTCGGCGTACGAGCCGTAAATTGTTTGCGGTTGCGGCACAAAAGCCGTAAATTGTTTACGGTTACGGCTTGACGCCGTAATTGTCTCGTGATTGCGGCTTGAGCCCTAACCGCTTTCTTTCAGATGAGGCTCCAGTCTCATTTTTATGGCATGCTAGATCCCGTATCAAGTACGGGATGACAGAATCTACAAGTTTTCGTCATCCTGAACTTGATTCAGAATTTACAAGTTTTCGTCATCCTGAACTTGATTCAGAATCTACAAGTTGTCGTCATCCTGAACTTGATTCAGAATTTACAAGTTTTCGTCATCCTGAACTTGATTCAGAATCTACAAGTTGTCGTCATCCTGAACTTGATTCAGGATCTACTATCTGCACCTCTTTTTGCACCCCGCGCCATTCTAGCGGAATATCTTTGCGGTAGTTTTTCTCTTTTTGTGATTTGATCGCATACACCGAACTATCGGCAAAATGCTCGCTAAACTCTTTGGTATAGGGCATATCCCACGTAATACACCCTATACTAGGGCAAATGGCGGCACATTGAGGGTCGTCGTAAATCCCCGCACACTCGACACATTTATCGGGGTACACGTAGTAACGTTTCAACCCCAAAGGGTTGGCGCTATCATCCACGATAGCGCCAACGGGGCAGTTTTGCAGACACGCATCGCACGTGATGCAACTTGCATCGATAATTACCGCCATCTTACACTCCTTGCGATTTGTAGTAGATTCTCAGCAACCACGGCGGGGCGGAGGTGCGCAGAACCTCTTGAAGCTTTGAGATTGCATCGACGATCCTCTCCCCTTCGGTGGTTTTTACGGGGTAGATCCCCTCGCTTTGCACCATCTTCGATGCCGTGGGTCCTATCTGCGTCGAGTAAACGATATCCGCCTCGGCGATGGAACCTATCTTATACGCCAACTTTTCGTGTTCGTCTTCTATCTTCTTCGAGCTGTCGATCTTTGCGACACACTCAAAGTGCTCTTTATCTATCTCATACAGATAAAAACGCTCCGACCGGCCGAAATGTTGATCGATCGTATCACCGTTTGATGATGCAAATGCGATCTTCATCGTTAACGCCTAAAAAGAGTCCATCACGTTGGCATGTGCTTCGCGCACGCTAAGCGGGATCGATCCGATAAACTCTTGCGATTTTACTTCGGGCAGCATCAGCCCCTTGCTTTTATGCTCGCGGATGGCATAAGTTTTAGCTTCGTGCCCCTCTTTGAAATACTCGTTGAAATCCACCGTATAAGGCATATCCCAAACAATAGAACCCTCCGTCGGACATGCCGCAGCACAGCGGGGCACATCCGCATGCCCTACGCACTCGACACAGCTCTCGGGCTTAACGTAAAATCTCTCCCCCTCGTGCGGGTTCTTCTCGTTGTCGTCTCCCAAAATTGCCGCGACGGGACATTCGGGTGCACACGCATCACAATTGATACACTCTTCCGTAATCATTACTGCCATTGTCATATCTCCTTAAATAAAATTTTTTACTCTTTTGCATATTTTATTCTCACATGCCAAGAGAATTACATCAAATAAAGTACGACATTTTTGTCGATAAATACTTCAAAATGTCGCAAAATCATCTCTGCCGTGGATGTTGCACCCAGATGGCATCCCGCGCATGTTCCCGTGTAGTTTAGCCACACCTGCGGCACATCCCCCGCGACATACTGTACCAAGCGAATCCCGCCGCCATCGCTTGCCAAAAGAGGCGTGATCGTGTTTGTCACAAGCTCTTGCACCTTGGCATGTTGCGCCTCGCTTGTAAGGGAGCGAAAGGTTTGGTTTTTTGCCGCATCTAGCCCTGCGTTGCTCGCATAGGTAATCATCGCTTGTGCTTTTGGGTTCCCCCCGTGTGCAGCACGTATGAGACACTCCATCGCCTCGTAAATTTTTTGGTTCTCTCTGTAGTACATCCCAAGCTCAAACAAAGCGTTTACGTCGCCCGCTTGAGCCGCCTCCGTGATACTAAGCGGTTTTTTTTGTGCTTGCATCGAGTGCTCCTCTCTTTTTCAGTCTTTGCCCCCTCACTGCATAAGCCGTTCTAGAACCGTTTATGCATTCGACTCTTTAAAAAGGATTGCACATGCCAAACGTAGAAGATATAAAAAAAGAACTTTTAAAAGCCGCAAGAGACGCGTTTGAACAAGCTTCGACGCTTTATACGAGTGAAAGACTCGAAGTGTATCTCGATGGGATGCAAGTCAAAACATCGCGCGTCTTGGAGGAAAACGAGCAAATTCTCTACGTGGGCGATAAAATCCTCTGCTACGGTGTTTACGGCTACGACAATCTCGAAGAGGAGATCAAAACATGGATCGACTACGCCCGAACCCCTGCGCCCCAAACCGACGATACCCCCTTACCCCAACCAAGCGATATAGAACTAGCCGTACGCGAGCTCATCGACGAACTTGCCAAAAAACGCTCCATGCCGCAAGAGAGCATCAGCTCCTACGAAGTTTTTGCCAACATGCCTATGAATCTTTTAGGCACTATAGAGCAACAGATCATCGAATACTGGTGGGGTGCCGAGGGGGTAGAAAACGCCAAAAGCTTGGCAGTGGAGCAGATAGAAGAGGCTTTACACAAAACTCCACTCGCTACAACAAAAGCATAACGCTCATGCAACCTATCAATATAACAAAAAACGTAGACTTCATAGGGGCATTCGACCCTGATATACGCACCTTTGACATCATCATGAAGACCGCCAACGGAAGCTCGTACAACAGTTATCTGGTGCGCGGAAGCGAAGGGGTTGCGGTGATGGATACCGTAAAAAAAGAGTTTAGCAACGATTTTTTTGCGCGTCTTGAAGCACTGTGCAGCTACGACGAAATCCGCTACATCGTTTTACATCACCTCGAACCCGATCACTCGGGTGCACTCGTTGCTCTTATGCAAAAAGCGCCACATGCCAAGCTTATCATCTCCAACCGCGCGATTATGATGCTCAAAGCGCTCCTAAAATCGGACGTGGCGTTTGAAGTGGCTCTAAGCGGCAAAAAAATATCGCTGGGGGACAAAACCATAGAGTTTATAAGCACGCCTTTTTTGCATTGGCCCGATACGATGAGTTCCTACCTGCATGAAGAAAAAATCCTCTTTAGCGGCGACGTTTTTGGAAGCCACTACTATGACGAACGCCTTTTCGACGATAAAGTAGGAGATTTTTCGTACGCTTTTAAATACTACTACGAACATATCATGCGCCCCTTTAAGCAGTATGTATTAGAAGCGCTCTCGCTCTACAAAAAATTCGATATCGCGCTGATCGCCCCGCTACACGGACCGATTTTACGAACCGATCCGTCGCTTTATTTGGAGCGTTACGCAACATGGAGCAGCGAAGCAAAATTCCGCAAACATCGTTTCGGGCAAAAGATGCTGAGCGTCTTTTATATGTCGAGCTACGCCAATACGCAGGCAATGGCGCAAAAGATCACCGAGGGAGCCGACAGCGTCGAGGGGATCATTGCCAGCATGTACGATCTCTCCTCTTTGGAAGAGCAAAACATGATCGACCTGCTTGAGGAATCGGACGCCATCATCATCGGCTCGCCGACCATCAACGGCGATGCCGTAAAACCTGCATGGGATCTCTTGGCATGTATGGCGTATCTTGAAAACAAAGCAAAAGTGGGGGCGGCATTTGGCTCGTACGGTTGGACGGGTGAGGCACCCGAGATGCTTCACGACAGAATGCGATGGCTCAAATTTCGCCTTCCCGTAGCACCCCTTAAGGTAAAATTGATCCCCACGGGTGAAGAACTCGAAGCATGTTTTGCCTTCGGCATAGAGGTAGCCGAGATCGCCATGGGCAAAGAGGTCGAAATCACGTTATAAAAAGTGTCTCGTCGGATGTGGGGTGTTGCCGTTAGTTACAAAACAAAACACTTTTTTTAACATTGACTCCGTTTTATGTGTTCTTAATGAAAAATTATAAATACTAATAAAATTTAATTTTAAGGAAGAACAATGTTTAAACAGTACAAAGTGGTTCATATCGTCGAGGGCGGTTTAGGAACGATATTTTTGGGTGCGTCGGGGATTCCTATCAAAAAAATGGAAGTTTCACTCAACGAGCACGCAGCAGGCGGATGGCAAATGGTGTTTCAAATTATAGAAAAGAAACGTTTTTTACTCTTCTGGCAAAGAGAAGCGGTTATCATCACGTTCGGAAAATAGTATGAAGATGGAAGAAGCGCTCCAAAAAGAGGAGAGTCTTCGCTCAAGAGCGGCGCAACTTGACGATGCAAAACGAAAAATCTACTATGCACGTCTGGACAAATCGATCAAAGACCCCGATACGTATGCGGTGTTAAACTGGATTTTTTTGGCAGGGTTACACCACTTTTATCTTAAAAAGTATCTTCGCGGTTCTTTGAACCTCGGCGGCTTTTTACTGGGCGTCGGAATGCTTTTTACCCCTTTTTTTATCGTCGGCATTATCATCATAGGATTGATCTTGATTTTTGAGCTTTACGAACTCTTTTTTTCCCAAACTATTATTCTTGAATACAACAATAAAATAGCGGAAGATATCCTCGCCGAACTCGATGCAAGCGTTTAAAATTATCCCCAAAACACAAGAAAAAGTCCCCGTTTCGGTGGCTTTTTTCAAAAATGAACTTTTCTTGGAGAACACCTCTTACAGCTTTAAAAGCATGAGCTTTACCTATCAAAAACATACGAACGAATACCTTTTTTATCTGCACGACGGCACTGTTTTGGCATGTAGCAACACACCCGAAGTACACGATTTCATCACTAAAAATCAAGAAAAAGAGCGCTTTGAACCGTTGCAAATACTGGGGGTAAAAATAGGCATAATCCTCCCTGCAATAGCGCTTATAGCGGCGCTTATTTACGGTTCGTACAACTTCTTTTTGCCCACGATCAGTAAAGAAATAGCGATGGGAATTTCCCAAGAACATGCCTATGCACTCGGAGAAGACACCCTTGAAGCGCTCGATGCGAACTATCTTACCCCCTCCGCCCTCCCCCAAGCAAGGCAGGATGCGCTCCGTACTCGGTTTTTGCAAAAATTAGTTCCAAACGATAAACTCCCCGAGATCCAAATCGTTTTTCGCTCCTCGAAAAAGCTCGGAGCCAACGCTTTGGCACTCCCGAATGCTACGGTCGTGCTGTTAGACGACCTCGTAGCCCTCGCACACGACGACGATGAGATATTTGCCATAGTAGCGCACGAAATCGGGCATATTTACCATAGACACGCACTACGCCAGCTCATACAAGATTCCGTTTTATACGTGGGGCTTGTATTTATCACGGGAGACGTTACGAGTTTTGCCACGGTTGCAGGGCTTCTACCCGTCGTACTTTTACAGCAACACTATTCAAAAGACTTTGAAAGAGAAGCCGATACCTATGCCTACAACATGCTAGTGGAACAAAACATCGATCCTAAAAACTTTATTAGCATGCTAGAAAAAATCGCAAAATCTCATAAACTCGAAGAGACGCAAGAGTACTACTACCTCAGCTCCCACCCCGACATCCAAGAACGAAAAAAGATTTTTATACACCGGTCTCAAATAGAACAATAAACTGCCATAAAAAAGCTACCAAAAATCAGCTAAACGGTTTATACTTCATGTAGTTTTTGACAAAAGGTGCCACATGCCATACGTTTTTTTCTTTCTCGCGAGTCTTTTTTTTGTCGGATGCGCCCCGAAATATGCGCCGCTTCCTACCGTAAAACAGGTGGAGTTGCACAAATATATCGGTGATTGGTACGAGATAGCAAGGTTTGAGCACTTTTTTGAAAAGGGGTGCAAAAACGTAAGTGCTACCTACGCGCTCAAAACAAACGGCGATATAAAAGTGACCAACCGATGCACGATGCTAGAGGACAATCGCAAAAAAGAAGCAATCGGCGTCGCCTACGCCACCGATACCACCAACGCAAAACTCAAAGTGAGCTTTTTCCGCCCCTTTTACGGCGACTATTGGATTATCGCACTTGCAGACGATTATAGTTACGCCCTCGTCGGTGCGCCGAGCAGAGAGTATCTTTGGATACTAAGCAGAACAAAAACCATCGATACAGCGACAAAAGAGAATCTTATAGCCAAAATAACCGATCTTGGGTTTGACGCTGCAAAACTTATTTGGACGGTTCAAGAATGAAAAAGCAGCTCACCTACGCCACCCTTATCCGATGCAAGCAAGAGGAGCTTTTTGATTTTCACACCGACTCTGCCAATATCACAAAGATCACCCCGCCAAATACCAAAGTGGTGTTGCTGGATGAGGACACGAGTACCTTCGAGGGGAAAGTTGTACATCTTAAAACCACGCGCCTTGGGATCCCCACCTACTGGGACGTACGCATCGAAAAACTATCGCGTCCTTCTGTGCTCGTAGACCTCGCTCTGCGTTCGCCGCTAAAATACTGGCGCCATCAGCATATATTTACCAAAAAATACGGCTCGTGCGAACTGCGCGACGTTATAGAATACGAACTGCCGTTTGGGATTTTCAACCCCTTGATAGAGCCTTTGTTTGAGCGCGATATTACCGCTATGTTCGCCTACCGACATGCCAAGACCAAAGAGATATTAGAGAGCTAAACCTCACTTGGCATGTGCTTTTTGCAGGGCGATTTTAAGCTTGGTGATGTCGTGGCTCACCCCTATGTAAAACTGGGGATTCCCCTCGTTGTCTTTGAGCAGCATGATCGTTTTTTTATCATAAAAGAGCGAACCGTCTTTTTTGTAGTTGGTGGTTTGCCCCTGAAAAAACCCGTCGATTTTGAGCCGTTCTTTGAGCGTTTGCAAAAGTGCGCGGTTGCTCTTTTGCCCTTGCAACATTTTAGGGTTTTGCCCTATGAGCTCCTCTTTGGTATAGAGCGTCTCTCTGCAAAACGCCTCGTTGACGTAGATAAACGACACCCCTTTTTCAAGATGTGCATCGGTCACCGCGATCGGTTCATTCGATGCATCAAACGCTTCAAAAAACGATTTGGGCGCGATCGCTTCGATATTGAGTTTCATAAGCTCTTCTCCTCTATTGGCATGTAAGAACTTATCATAATAAGAAACGGCGCTGTTTGGTAGGGCTGGTTTGGCGGTTGGTACGTAACACGGTTTAGCCCGTATATGTAGCTTCTACGGGCTAAAGCCCGTGTTACGTTACGAAGAGATTAGGAGAAAAAAGACAACAAAAAAATCAAATTCCTCCCAAAAAAGCTCCGATAAATGCCAAAAGAATGATTGCTCCAGCAAGAGCTATGGCAAATTTAAAAACCAAAGCGCTCATGCCGAATGAAATAGCAACACTGCTGTGTCTCCACTCCTCTTTTTTAAGAAAGCCTACAACACCGAAACAAATAGCGATGAAACCAAGCACCACTACACTGTAGCCGACTATTTTATCGGGACCGATTGCGTTATCTTGCGATACACTAACAACCTCTTCACCTTTGAGTTTCGATGCCACGGCAGACTTAATAGATATTGCTTTTTGGGCAACATATTCTTCTAGTGTCGGTTGCTTTTCAATCGGACCCAGAAAAAAATGAAATACCGCTATTGCAAATGCAAGCAGTCCGACAATCGCTCCGATATTGCTCAATTTATTTTCCGTAGTTTTCAAGGGGTTCCTTTTTATATCTAAAGTTTAGTCCAATCTTCCAAAACAAGCCCTTCTACCCGCTTAAACTCTCGGGTGTTGTTGGTCACGAGAATTGCGTCCAAACTCTTGGCATGTGCAGCTATAAGCATATCGTACGCGCCGATTACTTCACCTTTTTTTTCCAATGCGGCACGTATGCACCCGTACTCATATGCAGCATTCGTACCGAAAGAAAGTTTTGCCAGAGGGTATAAAAATTCGCGCACCGCGACCTCTAATTTCAAGCTTTCTCTCTTTTTTACGCCGTAAAAAAGTTCTGCTGCGCTGATGGAAGAGATCGCAATCGTATGTTCCTTCGAGAGACTTTCAAACCTGTCGATAAGGGAACTATCTCGTTTTTTAATCAGGTACGAGATGATGTTAGTATCGAGCATATAGATCAAAAGAGTTCCCTCTCTTGCATCTGCGGTTGTTCCCGCTCAAAATCGAACTCTTCCATCTCTTCTAAAGCATGGCGCATCACATCCCACTCGCTTTTCTCTTTAGGGGTAATCATAATCGTATGCCCAATTTTTTCGATATACACCTCGTCCGTATCGACGCGAAACTCTTTTGGAAGCCGCACGGCTTGGCTTCTGCCGTTTTGAAATACTTTAGCTAGCATACTCATAAGCAATCCTTTATTTGATACATATCAAGTAGTATATACCAAAAATACTAAATGCAATCATAAATTTTATGAAGTATATCGATTTTAGCAACAAAAGCGATCATGTAAAATTTACGCTATAATACATCACTACATCATTACACAAAGGTGTCTAAATGCATAGATTAAATCTTACTATCGATGAAGCGCTTTACGAGCAAGTACGAGCCGTCAGCTTTTTGGAAAAAAAGTCGATCTCGCAAATGATTCGAGAAAGTCTCACCGAATATATCGCAAAAAACACAAAAACCAAAGAGAAAGCAGAGTTGCTCCTTGAAGCCGACGACGAAGAAGAGGTTTTGGCAATCCTTAAAAACGATACGTTCTCTTCAAACGACGATTTTAAAAATAAATTCAACTTATGAAAATCTCGTACTCCAAAACTTTTGAAAAAAAATTTGCTACATACGATAGAAAACTTCAAGAAAAAATCTTTAACGCTATTCAAAAATTACCGCATGGGGATGTTTATAAATAACTACCCCCGTTCCACCAGATCGATCGCCTTGTCGCTTAGACAATAGGTCTGGATGCCGTCGTCGTGGAGGTTCATACACTCGCACAAGCAGTTTGCATCGAGCAGGGTTTGGATCGCCTGCTCTACCACCTCTAGGCGCAGCCCCAAATACTCCGAAATATCGTAGGAATCGTAGACGTTGTAGTTCTCCTCGTCGCACAGATTATAGATCGCTTTCATTACGCTTTTTAAAATTCCGCTTTGCATTTTTACCCCTTTCATGCGCTTATTTTCTCTTCTACGTTGCATTTAAAACAGTTCTCCATCGTCTCGCAGCTATGGCATGCGGGGGCGACGGCGTTTATGGAATCGTAAAGAAACTTCTTCCACAGCTTCTCTTTTGGTTTTTGGCATGCCAGCGTGGGGAAGTTGTGCATCATAAACTTGCCCATCTGCGTGCGGCTTGCAAACCCTAAGTCTTCGTAAAGATGGTGCATCTGCAGCGACACGCGCGCCACGTAGGGCGCCAAAATATACTTGGCATGTCCGTTTACGGCATGACATGCCAAAAGATTTTTAACGTCTTCGTACATTTTTGTCGTATCCATCGCTTATGCCCTCATCCAATTCTCGTGCACGTGTCCTTTTTTCTTCTCACTAAGCACCGCATCGAGTGCCTCTATGCACGCCGTATAATCCGCTTCGTCGGTGATCTCGCCTACCACCTCTTTGTAGCGAACCACCCCCTCTTTATCGACGATGAACACCGCACGGGCAAGGCGATTTTTAAGCTTCCCCTCCCCTATGAGTACGCCGTACTTTTTACCGAATTGGCGATCTTCGTCGATGAGAACTTTGGCATGTTCAAGCGGTTCACATGCCAAGAACTCCTCCAAAAACGGCGCATCGTCGGTGGTCACCATGAGGGTCGTTACATTTTTGTAGTTTTGCATCATCTCGTTAAATTTTTTGGCTCCCAAGGAGCACACTTCGGTTTTTAGCGAGGGGATTGCAAGCAGTAGCTGCACTTTGGGTGCAATCATCCCTATGACGTTTTGTTCGCCGCCAAGTTCGCGTACCCTTGCGGCGGGTGCCTCTTGCCCGAGGCGTATCTCTTTACCCTCGAGTTGCGTCGGCGTGTTGTGTACGGTAATCTGCATCGGTATCCTTTTTTGAAAGAATTTCCTTTTATTCTGCAATTTTTATTCTATAAGCCAAATTTATAATGATTATTTTTTATACACTTTTTTGCCCATTTTGCATAGCTAGTTCAAGTATAATACCAAGAAAAAAGTAGGGGCAACCCATGAAAAAAACACAACCTAAAAATACTCCCGAGTGCCAATCCTGTACACTCAATTTTGCTTATAACGAAATCAGCCTTCTCTACGATATTGCCGTAACACTAACAAGCTCCACCGATGCACAAGAGACCTTTGAGCGCTGTATGCGGCTGCTCAAACGCAACGCCTACATCGACCGTGCAACCCTTTTTGTCCTCACCGACGAGGGGGACGAACTCGAACTTTCTGCTTCCATCGACCTCACGCCGCAACAACAAAAAATGGCGCGTTACAAACTCGGCGAAGGGGCGACGGGGCTTGCGGCAAAAAGTGCCGAACCCGTGGTAATCGAGAATATCCACAACAACATCAACTACCTCAACAAAATAGGCACACTCAACACCAAATCGATCTCCTACGTCGCGGTGCCCATCATCCAAGAGGACGGCGTTATCGGGGTGATCTCGGCAAATATCGACGGCAGAGGGGTGATGGATTTTGACGATATCGTTCGGATGCTCACCATCGTCGGTTCCCTCTTTGGGGGCACGCTTGCGATGCAAAAACGCTTTAGCGAAGAAAAAGAGAGCCTAAGCGAGCTTAAAACCTACTACAAAGATCAGGTACTAAGCGAATACAAATTTGAAAATATCATCGGAAAAAGCTCCAAAATGCGCATAATCTTTAGCATGTTAGAGACCGTAGCCCCCTCGGACGCCACCATTTTGGTGCGGGGTGAAACGGGAACGGGAAAAGAGCTTATCGCCACCGCGGTGCACAACCTAAGCCACCGCAAAAACGGTCCTTTTATCAAACTCAACTGTGCGGCAATCAGCGAAACGCTTTTAGAGAGTGAACTTTTCGGGCATGAAAAAGGGGCATTTACAGATGCACGCGAAACCCGCAAAGGGCGCTTCGAGCTTGCCGACGGCGGGACGCTCTTTTTGGACGAGATCGGCGATATCACCCCTTCGCTTCAGGTAAAACTGCTGCGCATCCTTCAAGAGCAGGAGTTTGAACGCGTAGGGGGCACCAAAACCATCAAAACCAACGTCCGTCTCGTTGCCGCGACCAACCGCAACCTTGAAGAGATGGTAAAAAAAGGGGAGTTTCGAGAGGACCTCTACTACCGCCTTAACGTCATCCCCATCAACCTCCCGCCCCTTCGGGAACGCTACGAAGACGTCAAACTGCTCATCGAGCACTATTTGCATAAATTTTCAAAAGAGCACAAAAAGCAGATGCAGTTTTCCAAAGAGGCGATAGAGTTGCTGCTTGATTACCCGTGGCCGGGGAATATTCGCGAGCTGCAAAACACCATGGAGCGGATCGTTCTTATCTGCCGCGAGGGTGTGATAGAGCCGCAGATGCTCAGCCACGTACTCCCTTTTAATTTCCAAAAAATCTATATGCAAGAGGAGACAGCGCCAAAAGCGAGCGTGCAAGAGGCACCCCGTATGCCGCAGGAGCAACCCCCGATGCAACACCCCTCCGCCGCATCGGTGCAACAACCGCAAGCCTTGACCAAAAAAAGCCTTGACGAGCTTGAAAAAGAAGCGATCCTCCAAGCCCTCATAGAGCACCGCGGCATCCAAACCAAAGCCGCCGCACAGCTTGGAATGAGTGCAAGGCAGATAGGGTACAAAATGAAAAAATACGGAATCGAATTTTAACCGAAAAGTGGCAGGGACAAATGTCCCTACAACCCCCAAAACAAGCGAAGCGCTCCAGCAGGGATGTTTCCTGAAACGCTTTCCGTATCCGAGAGATACGGGAGAAAAACTAACAACTCACGTATTTTTTGTAATATCAGGTTACGCGTCGCCGCGGGAGATGATTTTTGCGTTGACTTCGTCTGGAAGTTTTTTAGGTTGGGGTTCTATGAACCATACGTCGCCGTTGGTGAGGTTTACTTCGCCGCCCCATTTTGCATCGGTGTCAAACTCCAGAGATTCTATGATCTCCTCCATATCTTTTTTCGCAACGTAAAAGAGGATTTTCCCCTCGTCGTTTTCTCTAAGCATCACTTTTGCCATTGTTACATCCTTTGTTTTTTTACGGACTAAAGTCGTGTTACGTGTTTGCCTTCGTAACACAGGCTTTAGCCTGTTTTTGACTCTCACACGAAGTGAAAAAACTTTTTGAGTTTATAAATAAACCCGCCTTTGTGTATTTCCCCGAACGTTACGTCAAAATAATCGCTTCCGTAGGGACTTACATACGAAGAACGCCCGAAATGTTGCTCATCTTTTTGCGGGTGATCCTCTCTGTAGTGCACCCCGCGGCTCTCTTTGCGTTTGAGCGCGCACATCACCGCCATCTCCGCGACAAGCAAAGCGTTTTTAAACTCCAAAATCGCCGAAAGTTCGACATTATTGGCGTACTCTTTGCTCACGCAGTGCAAGCCGTACTGCTTTTGCATCAGGTAGTGAATATACTCCAACGCATTGCTAAGACTCTCTTCGCTTCTAAATACTCCCGCATCGCGAAAGAGCTCCTCTCCGAGGTTTTTGCGCATCGAGTTGATGTTAAAAAGGCTCTCCCCGCCGATGATAAGCTCCACCTTGCGCATCTCTTTTTCTACGTAGGCATAATCTATCGGAGCAAATTCGCGCTTTTTGGCATTTCTTGCGGCTTCTTGCCCCGCAACTTTGCCGAAATATGCCGCTTCCAAAAGGGAGTTGCCCCCTAAGCGATTGGCTCCGTGAACCCCGTTTGCCGCACACTCGCCGCAGGCAAATATGTTTGGCATGCTCGTACTCGTATCTTCCCTCGTCCAGATCCCCCCGATGCTATAGTGCGCCGCGGGAGCGATCTCTAAAAGCTCCGTAGTTATATCCACCCCCGCACCGCTAAGCGCACTTTTTTTGGTGGAGGGAAGTTTGGCGTCTATCGTCTCCGCGCCCAAATGGCGCAGGTCGAGATACACCTTGTGCCCCGCTTTTTGGTGCAATAAAATAGCCCGTGAGAGTTTATCGCGGGTGGTGAGTTCATCGACAAACCGCTCGCCCCTCTCATCGACGATGTAACCCCCCTCCCCGCGCGCCGCTTCGCTTATAAGCGTGCCGCCGTGTACGAGGGTCGTGGGGTGAAACTGCATAAACTCAAGGTTGCTTAGCACCAGCCCCGCGCGGTGGGCGATAGCAAGCAGATCCCCCGAACTCTCTAGCGCGTTGGTGGTATGCCCGCGGTAAATCCCCGCATAGCCGCCCCCCGCTAAAATAAGCGACTTACATGCCATGGCAATAACGTGGGAGTTGGAGCGTTTGAGCACCACTACGCCCGAGAGCTGTTCTTTATATTTGGCGATACTTAGCAGCATATGGTTGGCAAATATCTCCACCCCCTCTTCGCGGCATGCGGCAAATAGTTTTTGGGTGATTGCCGCACCCGTTTTATCGGCGCTGTAGCATGTGCGTATTTTACTGGCTCCGCCGAAAGGGCGCTGTTTGGGGGTGCCGTCTTCGTTGAGGGCAAACTCCACCCCCATCTCCAAAAGCTCCTCAATCACGCTCGGCGCTTCGGCGCACATCTGCGAAACGCTCACGACGTTGCCAAGCCCGTCCCCGCCCGCCAACGTATCTTCTATGTGGCTTTGGATAGAATCTTCCGCACCAAACACCGCGTTGATGCCGCCCGAAGCAACCGCCGAACTTGAGCGAAACGGCGTGGTTTTGGTAAGCACCGCCACGCTAAGCCCCGCCCTCTTGGCATGTATGGCGCTCATAAGCCCCGCTATCCCGCTTCCTACCACTATGACGTCATACAGCATCCGATCCTCCGAAAAGTTGTTTAAGATTATGCGGTTTTGGGTTGGGCACTTTGGCAAGCAACAAGTTGTGCTCCACGTGCGCCGTATCTGCAGCGCCGACAAGGGCGCTCATGACGTTGGCACTTCGTGCAAACTGCAACGCACTTAAAACGTCCGATAGCCCCTCGGTTCCCAAAAGCGCGCCCACTTTTTCATGGAATTTTCCCTTAAAAAGGTTCATCTGCAAAAGCGATGAAGAACCCATCATTTTTAAGCCGAAACTCTCCGCTGCCGCCATAAAAGGGACGATTTTTCCCTCTTTGTTTTTTTGGTTTGGGTACACCAAAGCATCGGTTTTTACGAGATTGTAAGGGGCTTGCACGTAACGGAGGCGATGGTGTGAGCCCCCGACCTCCTCGGCTATGGCTACCGTGTCGGCAAGGCTTATATATTCGGTATGGTTTGGTTCATACAAAAAGCCGTTCCAGCTTGCGATCCCGTAACAGCGGATTTTCCCCTCTTTTACAAACGTCTCAAAAACCTCAAACGCCTTTTTGATCCGCTCTTTTAAGCTCTCGTACGAAACATATCCGAGCTGAAATTCGGGGTTGTGTAAAAAGAAGATGTCGATCGTCTCTACTCCTAGATTTTCAAGCGAACGCTCAAGGCTCCAGCGTAAAAATTCGGGGGTCATGGCATGTTGGTCTGCTACGATATCCTCTTTTGCGGCAAGATTTTTTGCCACTACCTGCTCCTCTATCCACACGTACGGATTCTCAGGAAAAGGAAAATCAAGCGGCAAAAACCCCGCCTTGCTTGTTAGCACCACCTCGTCGCGACGCAACATGCCCGAGGCAAAAAGCTCACGAAGCGCCTCGCCTATCTCCCGCTCGCTCATTTGGTAGCGGTAGTTGATCGCCGTGTCTATCAGGTTTATTCCCCCTAAAAGCGCCGTTTTTACCGCGTCTTTGTAGCTTATGGTGTAGTTCTCCTCGCGGTAAGGCTCTTTGCGAAACGTACCCAGCCCCAAACTCGACACAAACCGCTCCCCGTCGTAACGGTAGAAATCTCTGCTATGATCTTTAAAACGTTTGAGGTACCCAAACGTCCCCTCTTTGGTTGCGTAGCGCATTAGGTTACGATCACTTTTATGGGAGCTTTGAGTTTAAAGTTGAGCATATCTTCTATTCCCGCCAAGGTAGTCGTGGTGTTCATAGAACAGCTCATACACTCCCCTTGGTATTTGATAAGCACCTCAAAAACCCCGCCGCTCTCTTTTATATCGATAAGTTCGACGTTGCCGCCGTCGGCTTTTAACGTGGGGCGGATATACTCCTCCAAGATAGATTCAACCGCTTTGATCTTTTGCACAAGCCCCATAGAGAGGAAACTTCCGTCCCCTTTAGCTTCGATAATTTTGCGGCTGCGCTCTTCGGCTTCTCTTTGCCCCAAAACCTCGACAAGCAGGTCTATGAGATAAACATCTTTTTTCTCGTGTCCCCCCGGTTTGATGCACGATTTACAAAACCCGCCCGCTTTGGTAAAGTCGGTGATCTCCTCTAAAGTGGAGAGTTTGTTGAGTTTTATCACCTCTAGGAGGGTATCTTGCGACACGCGCGCACATTCACAGATGATAAACTCGCTCTCAAGCGACTCCATGTCTACATTTTTGTAGAGCGACGCCGCTTTTTTGATAACGTCGTACGCCATCACCGAACAGTGCATCTTTTGCCCCGGAACGGCAGGGATGTCGGGCTCGTCGCGCAGCGCTTTTTCCACCTCTATGTTGGTGATTTTCAGCGCTTCGTCCACCGTTTTACCCATACAAAGCTCCGCCATCATATCCGAAGACGCTATAGCCGTGCCGCACCCGAAACTTTTAAATTTACTCTGTGTGATGGTGTCGTTTTTAGGGTCGATGAGCCAATAAAGACGCACCGCATCCCCGCAGCTCTCCGCCCCGAAATCGGCTATGACAAGTTTGTTCTCCCCCGCCTCTTCGGGTTTGATCTCGCCCATGTTTTTAGGCTCGTTCATCCGTCTTTGCACCTCTTGGGAATACTCCTCCCACAACGCCCCGCCTATTAAAGTATCTCTTGCCATACCGTCCTCGCTTTTGCATAATCTAACAAAAAGATATGCAAGAGACGTTCTACATGCCAAGACTACAAAATTGTAACCGCCGTTTTTTAGCTAGAACAGCTTATGCAATGCAACTACAAATCAAGGCATCACATGCCGTAAAAGGATCAAAAATGTACCAAGTAACAGCCGTATTCAATAAATCGTGTCTTAGCGACGTTTTAAAAGAGTTGTACGAAAGAAAAATAGAGGGGATCACCGTAAGCGACGTGATCGGCAAAGGGTGTTTAGGGTTTTGCGAAGAGGGCAAAACCCCCGACCTCTACCCAAAAGTGCGCATCGACATTATCGTCTCCAACGACGACTACAAAGAGACCGCCCAAGAAGCGATCCGCGCAAATACGCAGGATTTAGGCTACGGAGCAGGGAAAATGTGGGTAACGCCCGTTTTGGAGGTGGAGCGCATCCGCACGGGAGAGAAAAACGAAGCCGCCCTCACCCAATCAACACGCATCCCCTCCAAACCTACCCAAGAGAGCTACTTCACCGCGGTGGACACCCCCGCTTCGTAACACGCATTTTCGTAACGCAAGCTTTAGCCTGTATATAAAGTGCATACGGGCTGAAGCCCGTGTTACGGTAACAGCATGCCATAAGCGTACCATCGTCATTGCGGGCTAGACCCGCAATCTACTTTCTCACATGCCAAGCCTTGGCATGCGGCTATCACACCTCCGAGAGCTTTCTCGTCACACCTCTCCTGATGTGTAATGCCTATTGTGTTCTATCTCTATTCCACCTTGGGAAAGGTGGAACGAGAGGGGGAAGTGCTCAAATGAAGTCTTCTTTATCTTTATAGACTCTACGTTGTTCCATCTCATATTGCTATTTCTATTTTGCTTACTCTTAAATCACTTGATCCCTCTTTAACCCACGGTTTTCAATTCCTTTTCACTCCAATGCTCTAGCGTTGGAGTGTATATATATCATTGTAAAGTTATATGCATTCCCAACGAGGACGTTGGGAACGAGAAAAATTGACCATAAAGAAAAAGATTTGTTATCTCATTAATGCCAAGTTCGTTCCATTTGTATCCCATTGTCTTACTCCATTGATTGATATATTAAATTTGATCCTCGGTTTTCACCGTATTCCCCACATGGCTCTATTAATAGCCAACTTCTAATTCCAACCACTTCTTCGGTTAAATTTTTATCTGCTTCATGAATACAAATCTTTTCTATCCATGGTGACTGAAAACATTGATCATAAGGTTCTCTATCTTTATCCTGTTTATAATATTCGAAATCACTATTGCTCAAAATAAACTGGCATATTTTTGTATCTGGAATAAAATCTATGCGAACATTAATCGGTAATCTAGACAAAGTTGCATATCTATGACGTTTGTCACGCCATATTTTGACTTGATTTGGATGTTGCTTAACATAGTCTCTTAATAAAGATTCATGCTCCTCATGCAACCAGTTTATATCTGAAAAAATATATCCAGCAACCCCAGAGGGAGGATAACAGTTTCCATTAAATCCTTTGTTTAACATCATCGCTTGAACTTCAATAGCTTTTTGTATGTATTCCTCATCACTTAAAAACCTTTGTTCTTCCTGACAATAATCAATAGGATCAGCAGTAATAAACAAATAGCTAATTCCCACTATTAAAAGCAATAACCACCAATACTTTTTTATAAAGTTTTCCATTAGGCTGCCTTTGTGTGGGGTTTATAGTTTTGGTTATTTTCTACTACATGCCATACATTTTCTTGGCATGTAGCTAATATCTCATACGGCACAAAGCTTAAGCCTAAGTGGGGCTTCACTGGTATCCAACTTATTGTCCATAATGCCATAAACAAAGGGTTATAATCCTCAATTACTATTGGCTCCTTATCATAATCTCTCGACTTGGTTTGATTGCTTTTTTGTACTTCGCTATCCATTATGCCACCTCTCTTTCTAATTTTAAATCTATGTTCTTCATCTCAAAAAACCATGATTTATTTTCAAGTTTTGCTTCTCTCGTTCCCAACGTCCACGTTGGGAATGCCTACTTGTGTTTAAACCATCTTGGCATGTGCAAAAATGTTTCTCTCGTTCCCAACGTCCACGTTGGGAATGCCTACTTTCCCTCGTTCCCAACGTCCTCGTTCCCTCGTTCCCAACGTCCTCGTTGGGAATGCCTATTTGTATTAAAACCATCTTCTCGCTCACCACATCCGCTTAACATCAATCAAACCCTCCTTGTTTTCATAGTTTCGTGCGCTGCTGTAACGCAAGTGTGCTGCTTCATCCACATAGCCCCGTTTGAGTGGGTTGTTGTGAATATAGTTAATCCGTTCAATCATCATCTCCTCGCTCTGAATCAATTTCCAAGCTGAACCCTCTTGCCATACTTGATAGCTTGTTTCTGTTTTATGAGCTTTTTT
>Ga0265295_1001825_pt1 | contig 36259 bp, 36 predicted proteins | sample Munlansysbiofilm_FD_192503 | JGI IMG/M metagenome (GOLD analysis project Ga0265295, IMG submission 192503) | Leachate microbial communities from a municipal landfill in Southern Ontario, Canada - Methane capture system biofilm | ecosystem: Engineered > Solid waste > Landfill > Unclassified ... | reverse complement strand
AGAACCTATGACCGAAAAATGCGTGAATTTCTTAAAGGTGAATGTGACCTGGAAATTTTTGTATATTGCAAAGGCGGGTTTGAAAAACAAAAACTCGCAAAAGAGTCTGAAAGATAAGGCATAACTGTTGCCGAAAAAGGCAATTTTGTAAGCATAAAAAAAGAGAATATTTTTAAAATAATGACAGTGTAACATAAGTTCTGTAAAATCACAAATCTCAAGAAGTTCTTTGGTAGAAACTTCCATATCGGGAGATCAATTTTCCCATAATACACAAAAAATTGACTTCAAATTTACAGCAAATTAGGCACACTGCCAAAATAATTCTATGAAAATAAGAAAAGAGAGTATTTTTAAAATGATTCTATAAAAAAGGTTTTCAGTTCTTCTTCCCTTTGACCTTCCACTTCAGAAGTATTCCATCTTCAATTTTTTCAGCTGAAAACAGTTCAAGCCCGAGGAGTTCGTTTTCTGTAAAACCTTCCCCGTCAGTAAAGGTTGGAGCTGTTTTCCCTCCTATGATAAGGTTTCCAACAAAAGTATATACCTCATCAACAAGACCTGCGGAAAGCATGCCCCAGTTCAGGGTTGCGCCTCCCTCGACCATGAGGCTGTTTATACCCATTTCCTTTAATTTCGCTGCAAGCTCGGTAAGGTCAACTCTAAAAGCTCCTGTTTTTATGACAAGGGCTTTTTTTTCCAGCATCCTGATTTTTTCTTCAGGGGCGGAATTTGAAACAGCAATTATCCTGAGCCCTTCACCTTTTTTGAAGATATCGGCATTAAGAGGTGTCCTTGCTGAGCTGTCAACAACAACCCTTACGGGATTTTCACTCTTTCCGGCAGCTTTTCTGGCTGCCTTTCTTTCAGGGGATTTTACTGTCAGGCTGGGGTCATCGGCAAGTACGGTCCCTATTCCCACCATAATCGCATCTGCATGAGCCCTGAGTTCATCCATTCTCTCAAAATCAAGTTTTCCAGAGATCTTTACCTGCTTTCTTTCCTTTGTTGAGAGCTTGCCGTCAGCTGACATAGCAGAATTTATAAAAATAAAGGGCCTGTCCATTTTTTAGCTCCTGAAAAAAAGTATTGAATTGAGAGTCACGTAATTGAGAATCACGTTTTTATTTTTTAGCTGTTTAATTTTTTACCATTTAATTTTTTAGCCGGGAAGGTTTGAACAGGGGAAATGATAACTCCTTCCCCGGCTCAAAACTGTCCTTTACCACTATTCAGGCTTCTATAAGGGGCTTCAGCAGGTCGTGGTCTCTTAAGAGCCCCTGAAGCTTGCGGTTTGAATTAATTATCGGTATCTGGTCGATCCTGTTACGCTTCATTTTTCTTGCACAGTCGCTTATAGAGGCAATATAAGTAGCAGTGATCGGTTCCCGGATCATAATGTCGCTTCCTATCAGATTGGGGACTTTGATTCTGGATACGCTGTAGTAAATACTCATGGTATCTCTCATGGACTCCCATGTCCAGGCATCGTCGTCCTGACCTGCGGACATGTCTGACATCTCAACGCTGTCCTCAATAACGCTGGCAGAAATAATGTCACGGTCCGAGATAATTCCTATGAGTTCAAGGGCAGCATCAAGTACAGGTACAGCCTTGACACAAGCCAGTTCCATGATCCTGGCTACTACAGGCAAAGGCGTTTCACTGAATATTGCCACCACTTCCTTTTCCACATAGTCTTTGATAGGAGTGTCTATATTCATATCCGCAATTGCGCCCACAACATCAGCAACCGTTACAAGCCCCACGAGCTTTCCATCGTCTACTACCGGAAGCCTTCTGATGCCGTGCTGAAGGAGCAGGCGGGCAGCGGACTGCAGGTCCGATCCAGGGGATATGGTTATCGGGTCCCGTGTCATAAGAAGGGCAAGCTGTTCTTCTTCGGGGTTCTGCAAGAGGTTTGTCCTTGTCACTATCCCGACCACTTTGGAATCTTTGAGTACAGGAACCCCCGAGATGTGTTTGTTCTTAAGGATTTTAAGAACCTCGTCCCTGGAACCAGGCAGGGTTGCGCATGCGACGTCCCTTACCATGATATCTTCTATGAAGATGTTTTTTGGCATATGATCTACACCTGTGTTATCCTCTGAATCCTGGATTTTCTTTTATTATTTCTCTACGGAGGGCTTCAGCTCAGCTCTCTTCTCCACTCCGAACGACCATTACCGGAACCTTTGAGCCCCTGGCAACTTTTTCTGCAACGCTTCCGAGAAGGAACCTGTCAAGTCCGGTTTTTCCAAGTGTTCCCATAATTATCAGGTCAACATTGTTATTTTCTGCGAATTCGATAATTGCACTGCTCGGGTTTCCTTCAAGGACAACTTCTCTTACTTCTACCCCTGCTGCTTCTCCCTGGCTCTTTACGGCAGAAACTGCTTTTTCACCCTCGGACTTCAGGATCTCGTACATCGCTTCCCAGCCGACTTCCGAGCTCATAGGTATTGATGAAAAAGAAGATATGTCCACCACATAAAGTGCGTGAACCGTAGCCCCGCTGAGTTTTGCAATCTCAATTCCGTGAGATATTGCCTTCTGGGTATTCTCGGATCCATCTGTTGCAATTACTATGTTCCGGTAAAATTCGCTATTCATGTTTCGTTCTCCATTTGATTTACGAATGAAGTACCGCTAATATATCATCGGGCCTTGCCCGTTTTGTAATTCCACCTACAGGGTCCTGTATACCTGCAAGATTATTAGAATCCCCGTTCAGGATCATTAAATTGGCTTTATTCCCCTTTTCGATAGAACACATGGAATCTGGTCCCATTACAAAAGAACCATTAAGTGTGCAAATTTTAAATACTTGCCTATCATCTATAGAAAATATTTTTGACATAAATTCCATTTCAGCAAACATATTTACAGAATTTAACATTACATTATCTGTCCCGGCTGCTACCCGAATACCCGCTTCAAGCATTTCAGCTATTGGAGCCATCCCTGCCCCTGTTACAAAGTTTGACCTCGGGCAGACAACAACCGGAATTTTTGCCTGAGCAATTTCATCGAGGTCTTTTTTTCCTGCATGTGTTAAATGAATTAAAAGGTCCGGCTCAAGAGAAAGGGCTTTTTCAATGTCGCTTCTATTCTTTTCACCTGCATGGATTGCAAAAAGTTTTTTTCTTTCCCGGGTGCAGGCTGTAATCTCCTGAAGGAGGTTCATGTCGAGGTCATTTGCTCCACTCATTCCGAGCCCATCGGAACGAAGTAAAATCCTTCTTACTTCGGAAAGTACCACTTGCAGAGGTAGATCCGGTTCTGCAGGTCTTCCGAATATCAATGAACGCAGCTCAAGTCCTTCAAGGGCTTTATTCAGAGCTGCAACCCCCAAAAACCCTCCTTCCCTGAAATCAGCAAAAGCACAGGTCCCGGTATCTATCATGTCCAGTAAAGACCTTTTTATGTGCCCTACAAGGGTTTTATAGGGAGTTTCCCTGAGAATCCTGTGTTTTAATCCGTCAGGCGGCTTTACAAGAGAGTCAAGGTCTCTCTGGACCCGAAAACCGGAAGTTTTTCCAAGTACAGGGTCTTTACAAACGGAGTCCCCAAGATGAGTGTGAGCATTGACAAAACAGGGAGCTATTATATTTTTTGAATTTGTACGTTCTTCTCCAATTTCCGTAATTATTCCATTTTTTACACAGATGTACCCCTCTATGGGCAAAATCTCGGGACCTGCAATAATTGTTCCGGAAATTATTTGTTCAGTGCCGTACATCTATAAGCACCTCTGCTGTTTATCAACCTTCTGTGCTCAGCTTATGGAGACCAAACATATACATCATATATAATCTTTCCTTAAGCCTTTTTATATTATTCAGGCATTTTTTCTTCTATTCTGGGCACGCTGGAGTATTTTTTTCGTCTTTTTGGTTAGAAGTTTCTGAATATATATACAAAACAAAAATTCTTTTCACCGACATATTTATTAATTATCAAATATATATATGGGTTTCAGTCGCATTGTATAGGTCCTTGCACGAGATAATGGAAAATCCTGACTGTGAGTGTACAGACAACCCCAATGCGATACATCGATAGTGTGATATTGCCCGGCACGAGGGTAACTGAAAGGGACTGCGGAAAACCAGAGTATGATCTTTCGGAGTTAGTGCGTCCGGGTTACAGCACTATTTTATGTTAATTTATTTTTATAACTCGAGTTTATAATTTATTTCATACCTGGTGTTTTTATATATGGAAAAATTCAGTACCTGCCCAGCCGTCCAGGGTTCGCCATTCCATGCGTGGTTATAACTTATTCATTTCGGCTGCTTTTTATTTATCCTCTGCCTTTTGCTAATGGCTCTTATTACAAATTCCCAGGTTTCGTCACTAATTTATATAATATATTTTAAAAGATGAGATCCATGTCCTTTGAAGAGGCAATAAAATCTTTGGATTCCGGTATTATTGTGGATATCGAAGTCACTCCGGGTTCCAGATCGCTTTCTGTCCCGAGCGGCTATAATGAATGGCGAAAGAGAATTGAAGTAAAGCTGACCAGAAATGCCCAGAAAGGAAAGGCAAATGAGCAGCTTATTGAAAGCCTTGCAGAGCTTTTTGGCATATGCAGTTCTGATATCTTTATAAGTAGCGGAGCCACAAGCAGCAAGAAGTCCTTGCTGATAAAAGGGGTATCCTATCAGCAAGCTGTTCTGGTTTTCGGGAAACACTTAAAGGGTTGAAGCCAGGAGTTTTAGACAGTTTTCCTGACTGGCAGGCTTTCTTACCACACTTCCTGTTTAACGAAAAAGGTTGAAGAATAACGTGACTGATGTTGATGTCTACAGAAAAAGGCTGGAAAGGATTGAAGAACTGCTTCTGGAACTTTCAGAATCTGCGGAAAGAGGGGCAGTAATTATCGTAGAAGGAAAAAGAGATATTCTTTCCATGAAAAAGCTCGGTATTAAAGGCAGCTTCGAGCTTGCAACCCGATATTCTCTTTTTAATTTCTCAGAGAGGGTAGCCAGCCTCGGCTGTGAGGTTATCATACTCACGGATTGGGATAGGAGAGGTGACCTGCTTGCAGCCAAACTCTCGGAATATTTTGAAAATTTCGGGGTAAAACCTGACCTTCAAATCCGAAATAAGTTGAAACTGATTTCCCAGAAAGAAATCAAAGATATAGAAAGCCTGTATACTTATGTTTCCAAACTCAGGGTAAAAACAGGTTCTTCTCTAAACTCCGAATATGAAACGAATCTGGAATTTGAAAGATAGTAACGTTACTATCCGGTAAAGTGCCCTTATTCTCAATATATTTTAAAAAAGAAAAAATGAAGATTTGAAGATCAATACTTACATCCGGTTAAAAAACTTTTATCCCTTATGCGTTGGATGATTCTCCTTTCTCCTGAATCATATCCAGGCCTTGAGGGCTCTTTTGATGATTGAATGTCCTGTCAAATTCCGGATATTTTGGAAATTTGCCAGCCAGTTCTTCAAACATTTTATGTCTTGGACTGATAATTATTATATGCGCAGGGGGGTGGATCTTCTTCAACCTGCTTATCGCCGCTCCCGCGTGGTTATTTAACTCTACAAGGGCTGCAGAGTTGCATTTTGACTTGAGTGATACGCCCATTACACTCACAAGAAGTTCATCAGCATAATTTGGCTCAATACATTTAGGAGTCGCTGAAAATTGAATATGTCCGTATCTTTCTAGGTCATGTAATGCTATTTTTACTTTATCCGAGTCGTCTGCCCGGACTAACGCGAATGATTTCATTTTTTACACACCACCAATCTATAAAGTTATCCCCATTTCGATATGGATTTACCCCTATAATAAACTTTGTGTATGAAATGGCTTAGCAGGCGACCATTATTCCCTTGCGAATGCGGCGTCCTCATCATATTATTTTAACTAAAAATGGTCATTTACGGAGTCGTAATATATTGTACGCCTTTCTCCTATACTCAAAAATTACAGGGCTATTCCATAATTGTCTTTTTTCAAGATTTAGTATGCGTCTCCATGATATGAAGCTGCGTATTCTATACTTATATGCATCGTATATATATTCGTTTTGAAATAATATTTCTTCTCAAGAAAACTTTACTTAAAGTTTTTTAAGTTGCGTTTTTTTAAAAAATTACTTTTTTTCTTTTATTAATATATTATTATTTTTTATCCCTCTTTGTCTATTTTAATATGTCCTGATTCAGCATGATGAATTTTTCACAAAATCAATCACTGACCAGAGAATTTTTTATCCTCAATTTATTTTATTGACTTATTAAATATCATTTATAATTAAATAAATACTTTAATATATTATTTTTTCCAGCCTGATGTTACTACAGGACCGGAATATACTCCCTCAAATGGTATCTTTTATTTAGGACCTTACCATATCATATACCTAAACAGTATACAAAAATATTTATCCCAGGACTCCCTGTGTCCTTTTTTCATTTCCATCTATGAAAAAGCTCAAATGTTTCGGGACTGAGTCCTTACCCCTTAATTCAGTTTAACTCCATGATTCAGTTAATTATATCTTATATAGCCCTTTGATTTTCAGGTCTGAATAGATAATTGAATCTGGTCCAGAACCTGTTTCAGGCTTATGTGGGCAAAGCCCTCGCAATTATTGCAAAGACGGTGAGTATATGGCTAATGATATTGAATCTAAAGTAATTAAAGCAAAAAAAGCTTCAATTGAGCTTGCCAGTGTAAGCTCCGAGGTAAAAAACAGGGCTCTTGAAGCTATGGCGGAAGCCCTTGATAAAGAGAGAAAAATCATCCTTGAAGCGAATTTAAAGGATCTTGAATATGCAGCCCAACTGAAAAAAGCCGGAAAGCTTACTCAGGCTCTTGTAGACCGGCTTAAGGTTACGGACTCAAAAGTTGACGGGATGATTGCAGGAATCAGAGACGTAATAAAACTTAAAGACCCTGTGGGAGAAACCCTTTCCACTCTTGAACTCGATGACGACCTGATCCTCTACCAGGTCAGCTGCCCTATAGGTCTTATAGGGGTAATTTTTGAGTCCAGGCCTGACGTGGTGCCCCAGGTAATGTCTCTCTGCCTGAAAAGTGGCAATGCAACCATTTTCAAAGGGGGAAGCGAAGCCAGGGAGTCTAACCGTACTATTTTCGATATTCTTGTAAGAGCCATAGAGTCCACCGGGGGCATGCCTGAAGGGGCGTTCCAGCTTATGGAAACCAGGGAAGAAATCATGAGCCTTCTGAGCCTTGATGCGTATGTCGACCTCCTTATCCCCAGAGGGTCCAATGAATTTGTCAAATTTATCCAGGACAATACAAAAATCCCTGTACTCGGGCATACAAGCGGCATCTGCCACATCTATGTGGACGAATTTGCAGACCCTGATACAGCCTGGCAGGTCTGTTTTGATGCCAAAGTCCAGTACCCCGCAGTTTGCAATGCCATAGAAACCCTTCTTGTGAACCGCAATATTGCAGAAGTTTTCCTGCCCAAAATGGCTGAAATGTATCTAAAGGCAGGGGTTGAACTGCGCTGCGATGAAGGTAGTTATTCTCTGCTCTCAGAAAAAGGGCTATCTCCCCTTTCAAGAGCAACTGATGAGGACTGGAGCCTTGAATACAATGACCTTATCCTCTCAATAAAACTCGTAGATACCATTAAGGAAGCAGTTGACCACATAAACACCTTTGGTTCCCATCACACAGACGGGATAATCACGGAAAACGCTTCCCGCAGGAAGGAGTTCATAGGGCTTGTTGACTCTTCAAGCGTTATGGTGAACGCTTCAACACGTTTTGCTGACGGTTACAGATATGGAAAAGGTGCCGAAGTCGGGATCAGCACAAATAAGATCCATTCGCGCGGGCCTGTCGGTATGGAAGGGCTGTTAATTTACAAGTATATCCTCATGGGTAAAGGGCAGGTTGTTGCAGACTATGCAGGAAAAAATGCAAAACCCTATACTCACAGGAAGCTTGACCTTAAGTTCGAGGATGTGAATTAACACATCCCTGATAATTTCTGATATGTTTATATATTTGAATCGAAATACCAGCGCAGGTTAAGTGCAAAAACCGGAAACCCGGCTATTATAGAAATCAAGCGCAGCCGCTTTCCAAATAACTTTAAGAGGCACTTCTATTGACAGAAAGAGAACAATTTTTCCGTGATGTTAATAAAATCGTCATTAAGATCGGAACTTCTTCAATTACCAGAAAGGGCTGTGACCATACCAGGGAAAACTGCAACATTGACCCGGCATTTATGGAAAGCATAGCCTTCCAGGTCTCAGAGCTCCGAAAGCAGGGGAAAGAAGTAATTATTGTGAGTTCGGGAGCAATAGGTGTCGGGCTGAATGAGCTGGGCATAGCCCCCAAACCCCGTGAGATCCCTATCAGACAGGCAGCTGCAGCGGTCGGGCAGAGTATGCTGATGCAGGACTGGAGCAGAGCTTTTTCCAGATACGGAATGAAGGTTGCCCAGATCCTTCTTACCTATGAATTCTATTCTGATAGAGTAACTTACCTCAACCTGAGAAACAGCATCTCAACCCTGCTGGAGTATGGTGTTGTCCCGATAATAAACGAAAACGACTGTACCTGTACAAACGAGATTGAAGCAATCTTCGGGGACAATGACAAGCTCTCTGCAATGGTTGCGAGCAAAATCGATGCTGATCTTCTGATTATCCTTTCGGATATTGATGGGCTTTTTGACAGGAACCCGAAAACTCACATTGACGCAAAGCTTCTGACCATTGTGAAAAAGATCACGCCTGAGATTGAAAGTTATGGGGGCGACCCTACAAGCTTCAAAGGCGTTGGCGGGATGCGGACCAAAATAAAAGCTGCAAAAATCTGCAGTATGGCAGGCTGCTATGTAGTTATTGCAAACAGCGATGTAGAGGACGTCATCCTGAAAATAGCCTCAGGGGAAGAAATAGGGACCCTTTTCCTTGCTGAACGGCATATCCAGAAAAACCGCGCTCGCTGGATTATCCTTGCCAGGGCTTCAGGAACGGTCCGTGTAGATGCCGGAGCAAAAGCTGCTGTCCTCGGGAAAAATAGCCTTCTCCCGGCAGGCGTTGTGGATGTGGAAGGGACATTTGATAGGGGAGATGTCGTGAAACTCGAATGTGACGGCAAAATATTTGCAAAAGGGATTACCGACTATACCTCTGAAGAGTTAATTAAAATAAAAGGAGTTCATACAGACCAGATTGAAAACGTTCTGGGCTACAGTAATTACAACAACGTGATAAAAAAGGAAAATATCGGCATACTGGAAGAGTTAAATTGAGCATCGGGTTTGTAAGAGTTTCAGGACCTTCTGGTTCTTTACAGGTAATTTACGGTAATTTAAGGTTAATTTAAGGTTAATTTAAGGTTAATTTAAGTTTATTTAAGTTTATTTAAGTTTATTTAAGGTCAATTTAAGTTTATTTAAGTTTATTTTTCTGGAAATAAGGAGATTTTATACATGATAAATCGAAAAATAGGATTCATTGGGGCAGGGAAAATGGGTTCTGCTCTCATGCAGGGCATAATTAAAGCCGGAATCGTGCAGCCTGAAAATATCGGTGCAAGCGATGTATACGAGCCTTTTTTAAAAGAGCTTCAGACAAAGCTGGGGATCAGGGTATCAACCGATAATACCGTTATTGTCCGGGAGTCGGATATCCTCATTCTTGCAGTAAAGCCCCAGACGCTTGGTTCTGTACTTGAAAACCTGAAAAATGAAATTACTTCCGAAAAACTCGTAATATCAATTGCTGCAGGAGTGCCTCTTTCAACTTACGAGGGCGCTCTTCTTGAAGGCACCAGGGTTGTCCGTGTCATGCCCAATATAGCAGCAACAGTTTCGGAGGCTGCTTCGGGAATTTCCCCCGGGAAGAACGCGACCCCTGAGGATATGAAAGATGCTCTTACTATCTTTTCTGCGGTTGGTACTGCAGTTCAGGTTCCTGAATCCCTGATGGACGCAGTTACAGGTCTTTCCGGCAGTGGGCCTGCTTTCATTTTCCCTGTCATAGAGGCTATGGCTGACGGGGCTGTACTGGAAGGCATGGACAGGAAAAGCGCTCTTACCCTCGCAGCCCAGACCGTGCTCGGAGCCGCAAAAATGGCACTTGAAACAGGCATGCACCCCGGAGAACTCAAAGATATGGTTACATCTCCTGCCGGTACCACTATTCAGGGAGTTCATGCTCTCGAGGAAGCAGGAATCAGGGCAGCTTTTATGAATGCAGTTATAAGAGCAAGCGAACGCTCAAGAGAACTCGGGAAGAAGTAATAATATCGGTTTCTTCCTTTTCTTAAATCCTCTTCCATTCATCTTTAATTCCTTTTCATCCTTTTTCTTTTTTATAAGTCTTCAATGTGTAAATTTCTTAAGACAAATTTTGCTTTCTAGATAAAAATTCCTTTCTTTTCGCTTTCTGGCGTCCTTTGTGATATTTACCTCTTATTTTCTTAGTTATAGTTCATGATTATTTGTTATAAATTTGGGTAAATTTTATATATCAGTGGAATCAATATTATTTTCTACCTGATAAAAGCTGAGCATGCATAAATGAGCTAGCGGGGGTCATAGTTCCTGTCCCATGCCTTACTCTCGTTTATGAGATGTTCCAGTCCGGGATATCCTGTATAAGTTCTCTAAAACTGAGAATTTTTCACCTATATTGTATTCCTCGGTGAACCCGGAAAATCATGCTTAATTTGAAAATAAGAAGCGAATAAATTACGATAAATTATGGTGGAACGGGGTACTGGACCTTCTCTGTTCGCCATGAGGGGGATCTCTTATGGGGGATACGAGATTCCTCTCCAGACTCCTCTTATTCTCGCCTGAAAGATTATTCGCTACAGGCTTTTTATCTTAAAAAATAGCAGCGTATTTTATGTCATTAATAAATAAAATAATGTTTTTAAAAAAGTAAAATAATGTTTTTATTGTACCCAAATTATTTCTGGGTATCTTTTTTCAGGCACATAAACCAGTCAAGGCAGCGCTTTCCTTCCTCTTCTTTTCCCATCCTTTCTTTTACTGCTTCCATTGAACTGGGAGGTGGAATGATAACGTCTTCTCCTGGCTGCCAGTTAGCCGGGGTTGCAACTTTTTCGGCTGCATTTTTCTGCAGGGCGACTACTATTCTCTTGATTTCCTGCATATTCCTTCCGGTTGACTGCGGATAGTAGAGTATTGTCCTTATTTTCGCCTCTGGGTCGATAATAAATACCGCTCTTACAGCCTGGGTGGTTGAGGCTTTTGGCTGGACCATGCCGTATTTCTTTGCAACATCCATCTTCAGATCTTCTATCACCGGGAATTTGATCTCCAGATTTTTCATTCCTTTATATTCTATTTTCTCTTCAATCCTCTTAAGCCAGGCGATATGGGAAAAGACGCTGTCTATGGAGAGCCCTATAAGTTCCGTGTTCATGCTCCTGAACTCTTCCTGCATACTGGCAAAAGTCATGAATTCAGTAGTGCATACAGGTGTAAAGTCTGCAGGGTGGCTGAACAGAATAACCCATTTTCCTTTATAATCATCCGGGAATTTGATAATTCCCTGTGTGGTTACTGCAGTAAATGAAGGGGCATCGTCTCCAATGAGAGGCATATGTATCTGTTCTGACTCTGTTTCTATTATGTTCTCACCTCATTTTAGTTTGCAATCTTTTTCCGTTATCCGAAGTACGATGTCAGGCACTGGTGCTTGAACTCTAAAAAGCACTATCCGTTCCCTCTATCGTCCCCAACAACTACCTTACTATTATTTTCCATTGTTATAAATCATTTACTGATTACTGAAAAAAATCTTTGTTTCTGGAAATACTGCTTTTAAATTCTTTTTATTTTCTATATTTTGTTTTTTATTTTCTTATTCTTTATATCTTATTTTTTATCACTTATTTTTACATTCTTTCTATATTTTACATCCTTTCTATCTTTGCATTCTTTTTTATATTATCATCACTTATTTTTTTCAGTAAGTCGCATGATCCTTTTTGTCTGGAAAACAATTTATCCAAGTAACTCCTTTTTGTATGGGGGTTAAATGAGAGAGTTTTCTCGACCGAAGGTTGTAATTAGCAGGTGTCTTGAGTTTGATCACTGCCGATACAATGGAGATATGATCAGCAGTCCTGTGGTGGTAAAACTCAAAAAACACGTTGATTTCCTGCCCGTTTGTCCTGAAGTGGAAATAGGGCTTGGAGTACCAAGAAACCCTGTGAGAATAGTCCTTGATAAAGGAGATCACAGGCTTGTCCAGCCTTCAAGTGGGAAGGATGTAACTGAGGATATGAAATCTTTCTGTTCCAATTTTCTTGATTCTATATACGAAGTTGACGGTTTTATTCTTAAATTCAGGTCTCCTTCCTGCGGTCTCAAGGACGTGAAGGTTTACCCGTCTGCAGGGAGTCATGGAGGCGCGGTTGAAAAGATTTCCGGATATTTCGGAGGTGCTGTTCTGGGAAGGTATCCTTTCCATCCTGTTGAGGACGAGGGCAGGCTCAGAAACGCCCGGATAAAAGAGCATTTCCTTACGAAACTCTTCACATTTGCAGCTTTTCGGAAAGTAAAGTCCGAGGGCAGTATAAAGGATCTGATAAATTTCCATGCGCAGAACAAGTTTCTTCTTATGGCTTATAATCAGGCTGAACTCCAAAAATTAGGCGAAATTGCTGCAAACCGAGAAAAAAGGCCCTGGAAAGAGCTGATTTCCGATTATGAAAATCACCTGTACAGCGCCCTTTCCAGAGCTCCAAGGTACACTTCAACCATAAACGTGTTAATGCACGCTCTCGGATTTTTTTCAGACCAGCTTTCAAGCCGTGAAAAAGCCCTGTTTTTTGATTGGGTTCAGAAATACAGGGAAGGCAGGGCTTCGGTCTGTCCTGCAATAAACATGATCAGGTCATGGATTGTACGGTTTGAAGACGGCTACCTCATGAGCCAGACTTTTTTCGAACCTTATCCTGAGGATTTAATAGAAATAAATCCTGTAGAATCCCACCTGAGGGAAGATCTCTGGAAATAAAGTTTTATTAAGATATTTCTGGACGGAAGTAAACCATGAAAGCTAGAATTAAACTGACTTTTATTTTCTTACTCGTATATATGGCTGCAGTTCTTTTTTTCTGGCCTTTTTCTGAGGGATCCGCAGTTTCTGGCAACAAAAAGATAGATAAAAACCTGCCTCGAGAAACGGGTGGTAATTATAACTCTTCTGAGGCTCTGGTTACGGAAGAACTCATAGAACCAGGGAAATCTTCCAGATCTTACTCATGGAATTATGAGGGATACCGGTGGCACCTTACTCTGCTGCTTGATGATAAGCTGTACAGTGCATATGAGTCAAGGACACGCAAAAGAGACTACGACCTTTTTGCTTCCGACCCTTATGATGACTGGTTAATAAAGAATATCGCAGATACGCTTGTTTCTCTTTCAAATGAATACGGGCTTGAAGAAAAAAAAATACCCGGGCTCTGTGTTTCTTTTATCCAGTCCCTTAACTATACTTCAGACCTTACAAGTTCTGGATATGACCAGTACCCCCGTTTTCCTTATGAGACTCTCTTCGATAACGGGGGGGACTGTGAGGATACCTCCATCCTGTCGGTGGCAATTCTTCAGGAAATGGGCTATGATGTTGTCCTGCTGGAACTTCCGGAGCATATGGCTCTGGGAATAAAATGCAGCCCTGAAACCAGGGGTAGGAGCTTTGAATACAATAATAATCATTATTACTACCTTGAAACTACAGGGAGCAACTGGGAGATCGGGGAAATGCCTGAAGAATATGAGGATGAACCGGTAGAAGTTATCCCTGTATATAGGAGGCCCCTTGTTAACCTTGATTTCAGTGCTCAGTGCGAATACTCCCAGAAAGAAGGGGTTGTGGACGTTAATGTTACTCTGAGAAATGTGGGCTCCGAGGTAGCAGAAAATACAACTGTTTATGTTGCCCTTCAGGCAGAGGACGGGAGTAAAATATGGGATCAGATCGAGAGCGACCCTGTAATAATCGAGCCTGAGGGAGCCTATCAGTTCACCGCAAAAGGACTCAGAGTCCCTGGAGGCAGGACCTTCAGGGTATATGTGAGAGCTCTCGGGGAAAACCTGTTCTCTGAAGAAATTACGAGTGAATGGGTGAGTATCTGATGGAAATTGTGGAGTATCTAATATAAATGGGAAGTATCTGATAGAAACGTTTCCCCTTATTCATGCACAGGGCTAAGCGCACAGGGTTAAAAACTGAAACAAACTCTGAAAAATGGAGAGTTACTTATAAATCGTATATATTTAATCAATTATATACGGGAAATCAGGCAAAATTCGGAACAACCAAAAAATCTGATATCCTTCAGATGACTCAGGTATTTTTCTGGAGTGGAGGCACTGATATGAAGAAACTGTACAGGTCAAAAAGAAACAAGATTATTGCCGGAGTATGTGGGGGTATAGGCGAGTACCTCGGCGTGGATCCTACGCTAGTAAGGCTTTTATGGGTGCTACTTTCTTTGCAGGGAATTGGGATAATCGGTTATGTCATAGCCTGGATCATAATTCCTGAAGAGCCTTAAAATCCGGAAGCTTTCATATTTCTGAATTTCTTCTTCCCTTTTTCATATTTCTGAATTTCTTCTTCCCTTTTTTATATTTCTGAATTTTTTCTTCCCTTTTTCTACTTTTGCAGTAAACCCGTAAAAAATGCTGCAATACCATTTTTGTAATTTATTCTATTATTTTTCAGTAATTGAGTTCCCGGAAGCGGTTTCCGGGAATTTTCTTTTTACTGATATTTCCGTTTGTGACCGGTTTCAGTTTACTCATATCTATCCTGAACATTCCTCAGCACAAACCGGGTCTGGAAGATTTATGACTGCCCGAAAAGCTGGTCTACAAACCATTCGGGTTCGAATTTTTTGAGGTCTTCATATCCCTGGCCTACTCCGAAAAAGAGGATCGGCTTGCCTGTGATGTAAGCAATGGATATGGCAGCTCCTCCCTTGGCATCAGCATCAATTTTTGTCAGGATGGACCCATCGATAGGGACAGCGTCATTGAACTGGGCAGCCCTTTCCACAGCATCGTTTCCGGCTACGGCTTCGTCCACGAAAATAATAAGGTCAGGAGAGCTTACCCTGCAGATCTTTTCCATCTGGGCCATGAGGTTCATATTTGTATGCATACGTCCTGCCGTGTCAGAGAGGACAAAATCGATATTATGCGCTTTTGCATACTGGACAGCATCATAAATAACTGCTGCAGGGTCGGCTCCTGCCTGGTGCTTTATCATCTTTACCCCGAGCCTGTCTGCATGAATCCCCAGCTGGTCAATAGCACCTGCCCTGAACGTGTCTCCGGCAGCAAGCACCACAGAATAACCCAACTTAAGCAGTCTGTGCGTCATTTTTGAAATGGACGTCGTCTTTCCTGTCCCGTTAATCCCTACAAAAACAATATGTACTGGCTTTGGCCGGTTTTTGACATACTCATCAAAATCAAAGGTATTGGCAGATACCACATCAAGAATCGCTTTCTTCAGGGCTTCTTCAACTATATCTCCGGTATTGCTCCCAATCCTTTTTGTCGTTCCAGTGAGCTGGTTCTTCACGGACTCAACAATTGCCTCAGATACCGATACCGCAAGATCGCTTTCCAGGAGGCCCATTTCAAGTTCCCAGAGGGGTTCTTCAAGGTCTTTTTCATCCAGGTATACTTCCCTGTTAAACACAAGGGCTTTGGCTTTCTGGGTAAACCCGACTTTCGGGGCAAGCTTTTTGAAAAAAGACTTTTTCTCTTCAACGGGTTTTACTTCCTCTTTTTCCTCTTTTTTCTTCTCTGCAGCCTTTTTTCTGTCTTCAACTTTTTTCCTGTATTCAGCTTTCTTCAGGTCCTCTACCGAAACATGGGAGATTACCTCAGGAACAGCACCCTTTTCGGGAATTTCTTCTTCAAGAGCAGCCTCGATAGTCTCTTCCTCTATTATGGGCTCGATTTCCTCTTCGAGGCTTTCTTCGCTTTCAGGCACCTGCTCGATGATTACCGGCTCGACTTCCACTGCTTTCTCATCAATCGTTTTGCTGAATGCCTTCTTAAAACTACCAAGTTTCTCTTTAAATTTATTGAACACAGGATCCATCCCGAAAAGATCAGTAAAAAATAGGTAAATAAAGTTCACGAATGATTGAAATTATCAATAATTCGAGTTAGTTAAGTTTACGAACTAATTAAAGTTAATGATATTATTCGATCATTGAATGTGGCTTCCGGATTCCTGCAATCCGTAACCTTTTCCTGAGCCAGGGCTTATTTATGCCTGGCCAGGTTGAATTTTTGCAGCTTCTGTTTCAAGGGCCTGCATTCCCTGTGCAATTTTAGTCAGTGAAGCATTCATCTGCTCAAGGATTTTTGTAAGCTGCTCCTTGCGGCGATTAAGAGTCTCAACAGCTGCCTCTGCAGTTTCTTCTGCACTGAAACCCGCTCCGAGATTTACAACAACCTTATCCGGATTCTTAACCTCAGCATAAACGTAAGAGCCAAAACCCACCGGTACCATGGTCTCTGCAGCCCTGCCAGCTTCTGAGGCTGCTTTCAGCTCATTTATCGTTGCAATGGCCTGGTCGCAGCTGGCAATGGAAGCCTGTACCATGCTCATTTCCTGCCTGAGCGCTTCAGCCTGCCTCTGGAACTCCTGATGCCTGGCTGCCAGATTCCTGATCTCTTCACTGACTTCTGCCATATCCTTCACTCCTCAGCTACGCTTTCGATCTGGATCTGGCTTCTTTTGACGCCGTGCTTGCTTCCGAAGATCGAGTATGTCTTATCTGTTGCGTTCTTTTCGTTCTGGCTTTCGATCTTCTTTGTGAATTTTTCCCAGGAATTTCCTGCTTTAAATTTACCTTTAACAATAAAACTCTTCATCATTACCACTCTCTTGCTGTAACTTTTTTCTGGAACAGATGGATGATGATGCTCACTCCAGGAACCCAAGGGCTTCTTCAATTCTTCCGAGTTCCGGTCCTGTTGTCTCTGAGCCCGCTACAAAGTTCTTTGAATTTGCAAGCAGACCTGAACCAAGCATCTGGGTTCCGAAATTAGTAGTTCCTATATTTACCGGAAGCCCGAAGATCTCTTCCAGAGCCTCTCTTTCCGAAACGGTCACTTTAGGGTGTACAAGAAGCCCTTTATTTGTAACGACTCCTGCCATCCCTACATTCTTTATCCCGGCAATTGTTCCCCTGTAAACCTCTACCTTGAGGGTTCTGGCGATAATTTCGAGAGCTCTGTCTGAAAGCTCTGGGTGAACAAGGGCTGCAGAGTCGTTTGCAAGCACAATGTTTCCAACTGCATTCAGCCTGTCCGGAAGTATGCCTGCAGGAACACCTGTCCTTTTCTGCATCTCCTCGACACTGGACCCGTATGGAAGTAAAAACCCATTTGAGTTGCCCCTTGAAAGGGCTCCTACCACAGTGCTTCCGTTTATAAGAGTTTCAACTACCCTTACATCCAGAGCCTCTTCGAGTATAGTGCAGACCTCCGGCTTTGTAAGAGGAGGAACGAGAGCAAGATCTTCTGTACAGGTTGCAAATACCCCTATAATCGAGGTATCGTAGATATCCACTGTTCGAATCATATTCTTTGATTTTCGCTTTAACGGTTATTTACTGGGCAAGCTCTGCCTGTACTTCACCATCTGCGAATTTGACAGCCCTTACCCTGATTGATAGAGGGGGCTTTTCGCAGCCCTTTTCCCAGAGGCATTCATTGATGGTTTTGTCAAGCTTAACCTGCTCAGCTTCGGTCTTCATGTGCCTTACAAGAAAACCTCTTACTTCTTTAACTGCCCTGCCGGCTCTTTTCCATGCAGGGACCTTCCTTACTTCTCTAAGTGGAATTGTATATATCTGTTCTTTTACCATGTCGTCTGCCATTTTTCCCACCATCCTCGCTTACTTCACATCCAGGCTTCCTCTTCTCCAGTGCCTGCGCCTGGGATGACTTACTACCTTCCGGTTAGTTTTTACTATAGCCCACACAGGGACTCTCGAATTCTGCTTGTGCGCCTTTGCAAGACGCTTCTTCTGTCCTTTCATGTTATGACTCAAGTGGATCACACCTGTTGACCTGTAGCAATTTAATTCTATTAATTTACGTTATATCCCGTAATTAGCTGATTGTGATTTTAACCCTTATAATTGCGGCTCTCCAATGCCTGAATGGCCATGGTCTGCAAACCGTATTCTGTAAATTTATGATAGTATGTGGTTAATCTGCAGCAGTATAGGGGTTGAATATAACTCGATTCTATAAATCTTTATTCCAGAATTTTTCCCTTCAGGGAGGCTTCCGATTTTTAAACACACAGGCTTCTTCAGGGAAATTTCTTCCTTGAAAGTACATGGGACTGGAAATGAACAGGGAATAGTTCCCTTATCCTCTCGTCTCCCTGCCTCTGACGGATCAACTCCCTGAGTTCTGTTTCGTAATCTGCTTTCTGGGTACTCTCACTCGGCCCCTGTTCAATATTCAGGTAAGACCTGACCAGAGAGTCCACAACCTTTTTGCCGTAGCCTTTAAGGGGGCAGAAATATTGAACTCCCAGCCTGTCTTCGATGCTTCTTATCTGTGAAATAGAAAGCACCGGGACCCTGTCATCCCTCCTGGTCCCGTCGGCAATCAGTTTAACTGCCGGGTCCAGAGCGAGGGTTTCAACAGCTCTTCCATGAATGTAATTAATTGCGCTTCTGGGGAACCCGTCTCTAAGTAACAGCTCGTATGCCTTTTCCAGAATTTCTCTGTCAAGAGAAACAGTCCTGTGAGGAAAATGTAACTCTTTTGCAGTTTTTGCTGCAATTTCTCCTGTTGGGAGCAATCCAAAGTTACAGGTTACGAGTTCGACCTCGAAAAACGGTTCCAGTAAAAGGGCAGAGAGCGAACTGTCTTTACCTCCACTGAAGAGGACCGAGACTTTCATCGTGCTTAAACCCGGGTTATGGACGTTTTGCGTTTCTTTGGCTGCATCCGCATCAGGAGTGTTTTCAGCTGCTCGTCGTCTATCTGAGACTGGAGCCTTCCGCTCTGGGCAAGCGAAATTAACTGCAGCTCAAGCTGTTCTCCCAGGGCTGGCCTTGACATTTTAAGGGTTGTCAGGCGTTCCCTCGCCTCCGGAGTCAGGATCTGCCTCAGTATAGACTGCTTTTGAGCTTCCATTTCAGCTCTTGCCTGCTCCTGCTGATATGCTGCCTGCATATCGGATGGCTGCTGCGCCTGCTGCCTCTGAATTTCTGCAAGTCGTCTCTTTCGGATTTCTTCGAGTTCGTCATCATTAGACATGGCAATCACCGAAAAAACCGGTTTTCTGGAATATGGTTATGGTATATCGAAAGGGGGTCCGGATTTTAAGGTCCCTTTCTGAAGGATTTTTCATCTCAGTATTTTGCAAGTTCCGGGATTTTCTCAAGCAGCTCCTGTTTAAGTTCGTGTGCTGCGTTATCCATCATGGAACGTCCTTTTGCAGATACTGTTCTTCCGTCCTTTACTTTCTGCAGGAAACCTGCAGCCTCAAGCTGCTGGACTGACTTCCTTGCAATAGAACCGCTACCCTTTGCCTTGTGGTAAGGCTGGGAGCCGTTGTCCTTCTTTCCTCCGTAGACTGATCTGAGCCTCTCGATTCCGATTGGTCCATCGGTGTAGATCTTTCTGAGGACTGCTGCGCACCTTACGTACCACCAGTCATCGTTGGTCGGCGGAAGGTCTTTGTGAACTCCGGTCTTCACGTTCCCTGCCCACTGGGGGGGAACGACATTTTCATTTTCCTTAAGAATACCTGCAAGCTTGTCGATCATTTCTGCTGCAGGGACGTCAAACACTGTTGTCATGTATCCTCCTCATGCGAATTAATTTTTTGCAGGTTCGGGCGATAGCGCCGATTCTTCCCCCCGAATCTGTCAGGAATGTAACTCTTGTTCTCGGATAGAGGTAACTCTTTTGCTCTTCCGAGTTGTCCATTGCTGGTTTATTAGCTGGCTACGGACTCTTAAAATTTGGGCACGAAGGCCCGATAATGCCGGTTAATATGAAGTTAGTCTAAACTGGAAAATGGGGTTGATAAATTTATTGGTTAATATATACATTTTTCGGTAATTTGCTGGACTGGCTTACTAAATGTTAGTCCTCTTTTTTAAATGTTTGTGCCCTCCCCGGTCCTACGGAAATATAATTGACAGGGACTTTCATGAGCTCTTCCAGCTTCTCAACATAATTTCTGGCATTTTCCGGGAGCTCATTGTAGGCTTTGACCTCTGTCAGTTCTTCTTTCCATCCTGGCAAGTCTTCATACACAGGGCTGCATGCCTGGAGGTCTTCCGTAAGTTCCGGAGGATAGTCCAGTTTTTTCCCTTTATACTCATAACCTGTGCAGATCCTTAGAGGGTCAAGCCCGGTAAGTACGTCCAGTTTCGTAAGGGAAATTTCCGTGTATCCATTGAGAGCAATAGCCTTCTTGAGGAGTGGGAGGTCAAACCAGCCGCATCTTCTTCCTCTGCCTGTAGTTGTCCCGAATTCTCCTCCGGCTTTCTGTATTCTTTCTCCAAGTTCTCCAATGAGCTCTGTCGGAAGCGGGCCTTCCCCTACTCTGGTTATATAGGCTTTTACTATGGCAATGACATTGTCCACTCTTGTTGGACCTACCCCGAGGTTTGCACATGCAGAACCTGCAATTGTAGAAGAAGAAGTTACGAACTTCTGGGTTCCGTGAATAACGTCGAGATGTGTGCCCTGGGCAGCTTCAGCCATTACATTTTTTCCTTCGTCAAGAGCCTGGTTGATTTCCCTGGAAACATCAGTAATATAAGCAGCAAACTGCTCTCCCAGTTCCAGGTACCTCTTTATAAGTTCAGGGTCTCTTACGATCCTGGGGTCACCGCCCATTGCTTCAATTTCTTTTTCTTTCTGGGGGGCGAGTTCTTCAAGCCTTGCAAGGAAGCGCTCTTTATCCACAAGTTCAGCCATGCGGATCTCGTCTCTTGCCACCTTGTCAATATAAGCATAACCGATTCCGCGTTTTGTGGTCCCTATTTTTGTTTCCCTTGAAGCTTCTCTGAGGCCGTCAAGCTCTATGTGGTAGGGCATAATAATGCTTGTCTTGGCGTCCACTCCCAGCTTTTCCGAATTGACCTTTACTCCGTGCTTTTCAAACATTTCGATTTCTTCAGCTAAAACCTCAGGGTTAAGGACAACCCCAGGCCCGATAAGGACCCTGGCATCAAGCAGGATGCCTGAAGGAATCAGGTGCAGTTTGTAGACCTCATCTCCTACCTTTACTGTATGGCCCGCGTTATTCCCTCCCTGGAAGCGGGCAACAACGTCATAGTCTTTTGCAAGAAGGTCGACAATCTTACCCTTTCCTTCGTCACCGAACTGCGCGCCTGTGATTATCGTAAACATAAGCCCTGAATCGGGCTTAACCTTAATAAGGTTTTGTCCGGTTTGTTTTACCTTCTTCTCAGCGTATTTTCAACCTGAAATTTCTTCTCAGTTTCTTTCGAGATCCGGTCTTTTGAACACATGCAAATTTAGAAAAGCACGCCTCTGAAAATAAGCAGGCTGAGGACCATGAGGATTATCGCAAGAATTATTGCAGTACTTGCGCTTTCTTTATCGCTTCCAAAGATGATCGGGATAGGACCGAGCATGATAACTCCTCCTCCCTTGATTTCAGGTCTGGCTTTTTCCGCATAAGGCTCTTTTTCATTTCCTGTGTACCTGAAAGAGTTTTCCGATTCAGCTTCTTTTCCGTACTCTTTCATTCTTTTTTTGTCTTCAGTTTCACTCTCCGAACCTCTGCGCAAGCCTGTGGCTATTCCGATTATAAGCATTAAAAACCCGATAAGTATTATGAAAAATCCAGTCAGAACAAGTAAGTTTCCAATCAACGTTTAGTCTTCCACAGGAATAGATAGAGAATTGTTACCAGTAATCCTAGCCCCAGCATATTTGTTGTAATTTCTGGTGTGGAACCGAAAACTATCGGAATGGGTCCGAGCATTATCAATCCGCCCATCTGGGCATTTGAAGGGTGCTGTAACATGGTAAGAACTATGCCTAACAATACTATAATGAAGCCAATAAATGTAACTGTTGCGCCTACTCTTAGAAAATCTTCTGATGCACGCATGTGGAATGATATTGTGCTTTTATTATTAAATCTATCCTTTAAATTTTTTATCTCAGTCGAGAACTTTGCTCTTCTTTTTCAAAACTATACTTCTTTTCTGGAATTTCTGGTTAATTTTTTAAAAAAACGGCGAATTAACAGGCTATTCTTGAGATTTTTAATAAGTTAATCTTCTCTATATTTAATCGCATACATTCTTATGTATAAACGTTTATATATGGCCCTCCTCTGGCGGACATGTATGAATAATGCCGCAATTTTTATTTTTACTCAGGAGTTCCGTTTCTTTATGGAAAAATATAAGGATGCTAAAAAGCGTTAACTACTTGCCTGCAAATTGAAGGAAAAATATATGATTTGAAAGAAACATAAAAAGATGGGGCGAATACCTGCTGCAAGGTAATTTCCCGGGGTCATCAATGTAATTATTAAAGAAACTTATATGTGCCCATTTTATATTTATAGATATATATTTATGTACCTTCCCTTAATATGTTGTATCTCAGTACCCGGCATCTTAATATATACTGTAAACACGATAAGAACCTCTTCAGTTGCATTTTAACCTTTGATATATGCAGTTCCGTATAAGGCAGGTATATAAATTGTTAAGTTGTCCTAATATAGTATACTTGAGTCAATTGCCTTTTAACCGTTATGTCTGATAAGTATGTCTGATAACTTTATCCGCAATGTTTCAGACTGCCTGTAGAGGCATCGGTAATGAGGTGCAGTACTTTGTTCGAAATAGCATTTAATCCTGTTTCGGAATAATATTACAATTCGATCAAATTAATCGAAATATACCGATATCATACCGGTTTAGAGGCCAGCTGGCTTGAAACCGAATAAGCAAAATCAATTTTATACGATAAAACAGGTGTTTTCAAATGTCAGAAGACAGTGCCATAAGATCCTCTCTGGAAGATATTAAGTCCAGGGTAGAGTTTCAGCTTGAGTGCGGGGAGATCATCCCGGAGGATGTGAAAACTCTCTTAACAGAGATAGAAATACTCAAGGTCCAGAACGAAAACATGAAGGCACGGCTCCTTGAAGCGAGCGTAGCTACAGGCAGGCACCTTCAGGAGATAAACAAATTAAAAGCCCATCTGGAGCAGCTTACCGAACCGCCTCTTTTCATTGCAACCATTCTTGAAGTAAACGGGGAGATTGCCCTTATCAGGCAGCACGGAAATAACCAGGAAGTCCTCACCCAGATCCCGGAAGAGTGCCTCGGGAAAATAGAGCCCGGGATGAGGGTTGCTGTAAACGGGGCTTACTCTATCATCTCCATAGTGAGCAGGGCTGCAGATGTGCGGGCTCAGGTTATGGAGCTTATCAACTCTCCGGGCATAGACTACAGCATGATCGGAGGGCTGGATGATGTACTTCAGGAAGTCCGTGAAAGCGTGGAACTCCCACTCACCGAGCCCGAACTCTTCGAAGACCTGGGAATCGAGCCTCCATCCGGAGTTCTTCTCCACGGGGCTCCGGGTACCGGAAAGACCCTTATTGCAAAAGCCATAGCCTCTCAGGCAAAAGCCACCTTTATCAGGATGTCAGGCTCTGACCTCGTCCAGAAATTCGTTGGAGAAGGTTCAAGGCTTGTCAAGGATATTTTCCAGCTTGCAAGGGACAAGTCTCCAAGTATCCTTTTCATAGACGAAATCGATGCGGTGGGCAGCATGAGGACCTATGACGGGACAAGCGGCTCGGCAGAGGTAAACAGGACAATGCTCCAGCTCCTTGCCGAGATGGACGGCTTTGATCCCAAAGGCAACGTAAAGGTAGTTGCTGCAACCAACAGGATTGACCTTCTTGACCCGGCTCTCCTAAGGCCAGGCAGGTTTGACAGGTCGATTGAAGTCCCCCTCCCTGATGACAAGGGCAGGATCGAGATCCTGAAGATCCACACCCGAAAGATGAAGCTTGCAGATGATGTGGACTTTGAGAAGCTTGCAAAGGTCATGTCAGGCAGAAGCGGTGCAGAGATCAGCGTAATTGTCAAGGAAGCCGGAATTTTCGTCCTGCGCAGGCGTGGAAAAGAGATCACCATGGCAGACTTCATGAAAGCCTACGACAAAGTCGTAAACGTACAGGAGCCCACAATCCCGCAGGCTATGTTCGTGTAAATTTGAGAAGCAATTCTTTTTAAATTGCCGGGAAAAGGCAAATTCCTTCCCGGCTGCTTTAAATTTTTTCTAAAATCAGTCGAAAGGTTTATATTTTATAAATCACTTGAAGGTATGCTGTCTTAGGGACAGAGCATAATTAACAGCGTGCTCCGATAGTGTAGCTCGGCCAATCATTCAGGACTCTCACTCCTGCGACTGGGGTTCAAATCCCCATCGGAGCACTTTTCCTTTTTTACAGTTTTTTCATAATTCTTTTAGCGCCTTTTGATCTTAATTTAGATTTTGCAGCTGAACTTTAAATAAAGTGTAAATCATTAAATTGATCTCAGATAAGTAGAATTTAAGAGTGTCAACTATTTGTTTTTAAATATTTTCGTGAAGATCGTTTTTGTGGAATGTATACTCTCTACCCTGACTCCATGAATTTTAAACATGTTGTCTATCCATATTGTAAGTAATTCGGCAAAAGTGAGGCCAAGGTCGTGGGTTATTGCCAGCTTATAATAACTGCCATAATCTGTATAATCTACAGTATCAACCCAGTTAGTTATCTTGAGATTTATAACCAGACCATCTATAACTTCGTTAAGACTACATTCTTCCAGAGATTTCTGAAAGTAGAACTCGATCGTATATTCTATGATTTTGTTTCGGACAAAAAGCTCACTTAATAGTTCAATATCAGCGGTTTCTATTAATGATTTAAAGGCAGTTTTTTCGATGATAACCAGGGATTTTGCCGGTTTAAGGCGCATCCAATATTTCTCTTCTAGGGTTAATTCTGGAATCTGCCTTGAGCCATTTTCTAGACTTTCCAGTGCAAGCTCCAGGGCTTTTTGCTGCGTTTCAAATTTTTCTGCGTGCTTTTTTAATAATTCCCAGTGTTTCTGCGAGATTGTGGTAGAAATGCGGTGTGTATTCAAATATTACCCCCTGTAATTTCATTCTCTTTTCAAATTCTTTGATTTCTATGCGCATATCAAACGTATTCTGCGCATTTTAAACATATATTATTGTATCACCTATTTTTACTTACGTATTTTATTCTAGTACAGTGACAGTAAAGAATTACTATGGGATTAACTCTTACTTTTCCCATCCACATATTAAACGAATCATATGCAGCCTGTACATACGTTATCTGGATAACCTATTTTTACCTGCGTATTTTATTCTAGCTTTGTTCACAGCAAAAAATTGTTGTGGGACGAACGCAGTTTAATTGAAAATCACGTAATAAACATTCATCCGTGCAAAAGCAAATAGAAAAAGAAAATGAAAAACATTAGGCAAAAGAATTGCTTAGTGGTGGGCATTGTATAGTTGTGTTAAACTGCTTAGTCTGATAAATAGTGCCAACATAACCAAAAAAGAATACTGGAATTGAATAAAACAGAATTATAAGAAAAATATTTTAGAGGAACCCAAATGACTATGAATGCTGTTCAATTGATTGAAGCTAATACTTATAACGTGAGTGATCCTAAAAAAGAAAACGTTATAATGTATACTCGTAAAGGTCCTAATGGTGTGCCAGCAGTTCTTACGATCGAGTTTCCGGACTGTAAAAAGATCTTTAAAGGCGAAGAAATTACTGAAAGCGAGGTGCAAGAACTAGATATGGTAACTGTAGATCTGTCTAAACATCAGCCTGGGGCTTCACTTGTTTGTTTATCCCTTCTAATACCGACAGTTTATCTGGAGAATCCGCAAAAAGCTGAGCCAGTAACAACGTTCTGTATTAAAACAACTAGGAAACCTGGTTCAATAGGTCCTGAATATCATATTGGACAAGATGATTCGTATGAAATAACTGAATTGAATGGTGAAGCAACATTACTGTTAAAATAACTTAGCTAAATGGTAAAGCAAAATCTAAGCGGAATTCATTGATCATCGGTTTAGGGAGAATCGTTCTCAACTGCATCAATTTCCACATTTAGGTTTTTTACGTTCCAAACAGTTTCTGTGTTCAACTTTAAAAAAAGAAATGTTTATCCCTAAAAAGTTGTTATTTCGCAACTTCAAAAACCCGAGTATTTATATTTTAAGCTAAAAATTTTAATGTTTAAAAATCTATTTGAAAAGTTTTGAAGTATCTTATATTATGACATATTAACATGACAACTCTCAATTCAGAAAATAGGTGATAAAAAGATGGATCTCAAAGATTTGTTAAACAAAGCGTCAACCTCTTTGAACGGTAAACCAATGGCTGGACTTCTGTTTAAAAAAGCTCGTATCAATAATGGAAAGGGCAGAGAAGTAGGAGATATTTTAGGTTGGGATTGTATAGTCCGTGCAGAAGATGGAACTTGTTTTTCATTTTATGTAGCTCAATCTCATATAGGGATGACAAAGCCAGTACAAATACCATGCCCTCTTGGGATAAGGATCATTTCATCTTACAAAATTGACATTGAAGATGCAATTAAAATTCTAAATAAAAAAGATTGTGGAGATACATTTGTAGACGTTGAACTCTCTTGGCCATTGGTACCTGATTGCAATGAACCATATTGGCACTTTAGGATGACTCTTGGGAATGAAGTTTTTATCGGTGCAAATTCCGGCACTGGTGGTTGCCACAAATTCAAGGAGCTTTTAAATAACACGCAAAAAATGGAAATGACTAATACAAAAATTAATGATATAAATATTAAAGTTGGTGAGAGGACAAAAGTTGAACTAGAAGACAATGGTGGATCAACTGGTTATTCTTGGGTTATTGGTCACAAACCAGATTCTCTCTGGCTCATAGAATCTTATTATATACCTCCTGAAGACCCGATACCGGGTAAACCTGGAACAAGAGTTTTCACATTCTATGGTGCTGAAAAATGTCAGGATTCAATTCAATTCATTCATGTGCAATTATGGAATAAAGAAAGTGCAGAGATTATAGATTGCGCAGTCAAAATAAGTTAATGAGTAAGTATTTTTACAATATTTTCAGGTCTGTTACGAAATAACCTATAAAACATATGAGCTTATTCCAAAATCCATTTTTAATCTCAATTCTCAGAATTATTCAGGATTGTTTTCACAATCAGAAGCGCCTGGTAACTTAAAATATGAGACTTAAGAAGCAAATTTTGGGTTTTGGGATAAGCTCTATAAGTAAACTTAATCATACATAGATAGTTGCATTTCTCTTTTGAGACGGAATTGAAATAATGAATTCAGGAAATATGCAAGATACTCTGGATCTCGAAAAAAAGCTCCGCGGCTACCTTTTCGGCACAGCCTGTGCTGATGCTCTCGGCCGCCCCGTAGAACACCTGACCCTTAAGCAGATTAAAGAGAAGTATGGAGAAAAAGGAATCCTTGAGCTTCCTCCAAACTCTTCCTGGACAGATGATACTCAGTTAATGCTTGTGCTTGCCAGAGGACTTCTTCATGGAGCAGAATTTGAACTTCCTGAGCTTATGAAACATATAGCGGGAGAGCTTGTCCTTTGGCTGAAAGAGCCTGACCTCGGGGCAGGAGCAACAACAAAAGGTGCAGCTTTAAGTCTTAAGGACGGAATTCACTGGAGCGAATCCGGACTAAATTCAAAAACCTGCGGAAGCCTCATGCGGGTTGGTATTCTTGGCTTCATCTTCAGTAATGATCCTGATAAATTGATTGAAGCTGCTTCCCTTTCCGGCAGAATAACTCATAACCATCCGACAGCAGATGCTGCATCGGTTGCAGGTGCATATGCTGTGAAACTGGCTCTTGACGGGATAGCTCCCGAAGACATGTTTTTACCTCTTCTCAGGGTAACGGAAGGAATTTCGGATGAATTTACCGAAGCCCTCAAACATTCTTATGAACTTGCTCACAGTAACCTGAGCGACGAAGAAGCTCTTCAAAAACTCGGGCAGGGCTGGTATGCGGATGAGACTTTTGCACTTGCTTATTTCTGCATCCTGCGGTATCCTGATAACTATAAAAAAGCAGTCCAGACCGGAGTGAACATAACAGGAGATTCGGATTCAGTGGGCAGTGTTGCAGGCGGGATTCTCGGGGCAAGGCTTGGGATTGAAGCAGTACCGGTTTCCTGGGTTGAATCTCTGAAGGAAAAAGAGATAATTGAGGAAATGGTAGAGCCCCTGATTGAGAAGTATCTTGAAGTTTCCGAAAACAAACATCAGGTCTCTGAAGACGGGTTTGGAGCCTGAAATTGAGGTTACCAAATGGATTTTTCCGAAAAAGGTGTTTACTGTCTGGTGTTTGAAAACCGGGGCTGTGTGGTAGAGGTCGGGAAAAAAGGAACTTTTTCTTTTCCTGAGGGCTTTCATATTTATGTGGGGTCAGCTCTTGGGTCAGGGGGAATGAAGCGGGTAAAAAGGCATATTGAGCTATCTTTAAAGAAGGATAAAAACCCCAGGTGGCATGTGGATTATCTACACCTGAATCCTTCATTCAAATTGCTGGGGGCTGTCTGTGCCAGTACTTCTGACAGGTTTGAATGTAAAATTGCTTGCAAGCTCGGGAGTGATTCAGCTCCGGGGTTCGGGTGCACGGATTGTGCCTGTATATCCCATCTTTTTTACAGAAGAGAAGATCCCTTTCCTGAAATCACAGCAGTTTTTGAAGCACTTGGGTTGCTTCCGATCGCTTTTGAGTGTTAAATTTCTATTTAATCTGTTAAATAGATTCTATTAAATACTGAATTTTTTATTATTCCTTTTTTCTTTCTCACAGGTACAGGAAAGTTTAAAGTAAGGCAGGATTTTATTTTAATTATCAGAAAAAACGTTCCAATCTGATCAGGGGATGTTTCATGGAACAGTTCTCTTTTATTGCCTCAATGCCTGATGAGCCAGGAGCACTTCACAGGGCAGCCGAAATTATCACACGGTATAAAGGAAACATCAACCGGATCCAGTATGACCGGAGAATTGACAGGAACATTGTCTTCTTTGAGGTAGCTGCTGCTTCAGAGGTTTATGAAAAAATTCGTGAGGAGCTGGAAAGAATAGGTTACCTCCAGACCTCTCTGCATCCCGTAGCTTTCCTTAAATTCAATGTTTATCTCCCTAACTGCCCCGGAGCTTTATTTGATTTCCTGAACCATACCACTTCTTCAGGGGCAAATATTACTTTCCTTGATTTCGATGATAGGGGACATCATCCCGAAAGGCTTGTCGTGAGCCTGAATATTGAAAATACTGACCTTATAGATTCTCTCCTTAACAGGCTCAAGTCAAAGTACAGGCTTGAGATTGTAGAGTATGATACAACAGGCGAAAAGCTCGATGATACGGTTTTTTACCTCAGGCTTGCCCAGAAATTGAGGTACTATCTTGGAAATGCTGAAGACGATTTTTTAATGAAATTTCTCCATGATATCAACCACATCGCTCAGGAGCTCTCAAACCTGAAAAAAGATCCTGTAGAGGTCTTTGAGAATATCCTTAAAGTCGGGGAAACCCTCCGCAGGACCTCAGGTGAAGGGTTTTATGCCGATGTGCAGAGGGTCAGGATAAATAAAGAGATTGAACTTTTCTGCTTTCAGCTTCCCTGTGGGGGAAATATCTATCTTTTCGATACCCCTGGAGAAAAGGTCATGATTGATGCCGGTTATGGAATATACCAGCCTGATGTCGTGAACATGCTCCAGCACTATGGGCTTGGGGACCTGAGCCTGCTTAAAAGGATCTATATTACTCATGCAGATGCTGACCACTGCGGAGCTGCCGGCTTTTTCTCTGCCCCTTCCTATCTGAACCGGGAAACCCTGAAAATTACACAGGAAACCAGCAGGGCTTATGGGTCCAGCAACCAGGGATGTATCCTGGAAGAAGTTTATACGAAAATGATTAACCTCTTCTCAAGGTTCACCCCTCCTTCAAATGTAATCCTTTTTCCGGAAATTTCATACCAGGATAAGGAAATAGAGAAAAGGGGAGCTTTTCCGGTTGTTTCCCGTTTCACGATAGGAGATCTTGAGTTTGAAGCTCTTCAGGGCCTTGGAGGACATATGTATGGGGAAATATTCTATCTCTGCCCTGAAGAAGGCCTGCTTTTCCCTCAGGACGCGGTGATTAATTTCAGGAGTTTGAGCCCGGAGAGGACGGAATATAATGTTCTGGCTGACTATCTTATGACTTCGGTAAATGTGGACAGCAGCCTTGCAAAAGAGGAAAGGAATGCTCTACTTTCTCTTATACAGGAACTGGATTCCGAACTTGTTAAAAAAGGCAGGAAGTGTCTTGTTTGCTGCGGTCACGGTTCCATATCCGTGCTTGAAAACGGGAAACTTGTTGAACATTCTAGCTCAGAGAGGTACTTTGCAAGAAAAGCTCTGTAAATTTTAATGGATATTAATAAATAATAATGGATAATAATGAACAATTATTCTTCTGATATCCCTAAAACCTACTATCAGTTTTACTGACAAATGACTGAAGCAGGTTCAAAATCGGATAAATGGGAAATCCGATTTTTTTCTGTGGTTAAGTTTTCTGCGAATGGGTTATGAATAACTCATACAATATCGTATTAAAAATTTAGATCTCGGTTACTTTAAATATAAGTGCGAGGGGTGCGATTCGAACGCACGAATTCCTACGAAAATGGGTCCTAAGCCCATCGCCTTTGACCTGGCTGGGCAACCCTCGCACTAATGTTGTTTAGTTTATACAAAACAGTAAGAAAAGATAGTTTAAAACTAATTGAAAAATATTAAATGCGCCGACCGGGATTCGAACCCGGGTTTTGGGCTTGGAAGGCCCAAGTCATAGCCGCTAGACCATCAACGCAAACTGCAACACACTAGAGGTATTTGTCAAATATAACGTTTTCGCTTGAAATTGCCTACTTTTTATACATCTCAAAGTTTTTGTAGTTTTTTTCCTTCTTTTACTTCCTTTTTTCTTCTTTTTTATTTATTTCACTGTGTTTATAGACTTTCGTGATCGTCTCTGAAAATCCTCTTCTTTAATTTCGGGTGGCCCCGGTTATTTAGCTGGCAGGTTGATCAGGATCAACTTGCTGGTTGTTCCGTATTTCTGGAAATTTTCTTTCTGGGTTTCATCCTGCAATTTGAATTTCTGGCTTATCCGGTTTCATTCAGGAAAATGCTCCTTTTCAGGAAGATACTATGATGTTGATTTCTCAAAAACCATATCTATGTATTTATCTATCATATCTATCTATCATATCTATCTATCATACCTATTGTTCTTTTCCCGGTATTTTTGTTCCTTTTCATATGTTTGGTATTTTGTTTCTTTTCATATGTTTTTCTCCATGCTGCATGCAGCTTCTCATGCCTTCAAGTTATAGTTATTATGCCGGACTTTGATTACAGGTTGCTAAATCTTCTTATTATTATATATTTTAGTTTTATATGGACAATTATATTTTATTGTTAACCTTGCTTGCCGTAAAAATAGAATTTTTAATACAAATATCCTGGAGTAAATTACACCAAATATATCTTTAACTGAACAATATATTTTCTCCTTATAATTAACCGGTTTTTCAGTTAAACTCTCTATTTTTGCTACATTATGGAAAAAAAGTACTTAATTTCAATAGTTTTCTTTGTAAATAATCTAAATTATAATTATTCACCCCTGATGCTTTTACTGTGAAAACAATATTCTTCTCTTCCAGGGAAAGTCGATGTTATTATTCCAAAGGTTAAGAAGTAAACCTTGCTTTTTTTCTGCTATCCTATCAATTTATTTCTTGATAAGGAATATATACTCTTATATAGGGCCAGACATAAGTTCTCAAAACCATCTTTCTTCTCTTATGCTGCCCTGGCTCCAGTAGAAGTTGAAGAAACTGATAATGTAAAGACGTGATATGAATGGAACCCTCAATTCTGGCATTTGCAGTAAGCTGGATTCTTATATTTGCATACCTCCTTTCGCTATTCAGGACATATGCAGAGCTTAACAAAAGGTTAATGTAATGATTGAGTCATACGGGATTTTAGTATGAATAAAAAAAAGAAATCATTGCTTGCAGTTTCTTTTATTGCTGGTGTGATTCTTATAGGGCTCTATGGAGTTGACTCTTCGGAAAGATACATCGCAGTATCTGAGCTCCTCGCCAATCCCCAGGACTACTCCGGGCAGAATATAAATGCTATGGGAGTTGTAGAAGACAGGAGCCTTCATAAAGACCCCGGTGTGACATCATTCGACCTGAAAGATGAAAACGATGAAAACCTTAAGATACATGTAAATTATGTAGGGAACTTACCTTCCAACCTTGCTGAAGGAAAACAGGTGACCATCAGAGGATCAATGATTTCCGAATCTACCTTTGAGGCAAATAAGATAGTTACCGGATGCCCGTCAAAGTACACGGAGTAATACTGATGAATATTGAAGAATGGGAAGAATACAGATATGTAGAAGCCGGAATAAAAGAATCTATCACTCTTATAGAGGATCCTGGCTTAAAAAAAATGGTTGAGCATGTCTGTCATTCCGGAGGAAAAAGAATTCGGCCAATTATCCTCCTTCTGGTCAGCGAGATCTGTTCAGGCTCGTATTCCCGGAGCCTTAATGCAGCTCTGGCAGTTGAAATGATGCATTCGGCTTCCTTAATTCACGATGACCTGCTGGATCAGGGGCTTGTCCGAAGAAACCTGCCTTCGGCTCCTGAAAAATTCGGGCCTTCAAGAGCCCTGCTCTGCGGAGACTATCTTATTGCAAAATCAATTGCTTTCATTTCTCCTTATGGGGAAAAAGTTATTCAGGACTTTGGGAAAGCAGGGATGGACATGGCAGAAGGAGAAGTCCTTGACCTGAAGCTTGAAGATGAGAGTTTCGGAGAAAATGATTACTTTAAATGCATCTATAAAAAGACGGCTTCTCTATTCGCAATCAGTGCATCCATCGGGGCTTATACGGGCGGAGCTGAAGAAGAGCTTGCAGAACGTTTCAGTCATTTCGGAAATGCCCTCGGAACGGCATACCAGATTGTTGATGATATCCTTGAATTCCTTGAGGTTGTCGAGGGAAAGGAGTCTAAATTCACATCCGAAACCCTGCCGCACATCTATATGAAAAGCACGTCAAAGGAAGAAGCTCTCAAAAAGTCAATTGACTGCGTAAAGTTGCATGTTGCTGCCGCAAAAGAAACCCTCGAAACGTTCAGAGAATGTCCTGCAAGAGACAAGCTGTTCCAGATTACGGATTATATAACCGTCGACATGCTTGAGAACCTCTGACAAACCTTAAACTGTCCTGAAAAATGAATTGGTTCTTTAAAATGAATTGGTTCTTTAAAATGAATTGGTTCTTTAAAATGAATTGGTTCTTTAAAATGAATTGGTTCTTTAAAATGAATTGGTTCTCTAAAATGAATTGGTTCTCTAAAATGAATTGGTTCTATCTAATTTCTACATCTACAATCTTAGAATGATATTATTTGATCTCTTAACTAAAAACCCTGGCAGGCTTCAGCTTTGCCATTAACTTTACCAGGTGTATCCATGAAAGTGTATGATAGTCCGGTGATTAAGGTAAACGCCAGCACTGAAAATGAAAAGGTGGTGCTCGACGCAGAAGGACCTCTTTCCCATATTGTAAAACCCTTTCTGAAACGTATAAATAATATTTTTTCGGAAGAAAAACCAATTTCAATAAACGAAGACGAGATTATATTTTCTACCTGGATTCCTCCTATTCCCGGCCCTGTTTTTAGCCGGGTTATAAGCGCTGAAATTGCAGCCATAAGGAAAAAACGTGTCCCGGATCAATTTACAATAGGGATTACTGCCCGATGTCCAAATAACTGTATCCACTGTGGGGCAGCCGGCATAAAGCCTGAAAAGGAATTGACGCTTGATGAAATCTGCAATGCTGTTGATCAGAGCATTGAACTTGGGTCCTATCTGGTCGCCTTCGACGGCGGAGAGACGATGATCAGAAACGATCTCGTTGATATGGTCTCAAGGGTAGACAAAACAAAAGCAATTGCCACATGTTTGACTTCAGGCTTCAAACTATCCGAAGAGCGAGCTGCTGCACTTAAAGCTGCAGGCCTGTATGCCGCCAGGATCAGCCTGGACAGTCCTCTTGAAGCCGAGCATGACCGTATCAGAGGTCGTAACGGCGCATACAGAGACGCGATCGACGGGATTAAAAATGCAGATGCTGCCGGAATCCTTACAGACATGTTTGTTGTTGTTTCCCCGCACAATATTGATGATCTTGAAGATTTCTATTCCCTCGCAGCTGAGCTGAACGTAAAAGAAATGTCAATTTATGAAATCATTGCAGTAGGACGCTGGCTTGAACACGAGGATGAAGTAATAAGCGATAAGGATGTATCCAGGCTTAAGGATTTCCAGATAACAATGAACAACAAACCTGAAGGTCCCAGGGTCACAGCTTTTCCCTATTTTATGGGTCCTGAGCTTTTCGGGTGCTTTGCTGGAAGGCGCTGGATGCATGTTGCATCTGACGGAGAGGTCATGCCCTGTGCGTATACTCCGCTTTCTTTTGGAAACATATGCGAGGAGCCTCTGGAAACTATCTGGAAGCGCATGGGTAAACACAGCGCGTATAAGAAAGATAATGCAGCTTACTGCATGATGCGAAATCCGGATTTCAGGAAGAAGTATATACATACCATCCCCACCGGATCCAGAATTCCATACAGGGTTAAATAAAACCTTTTAAGTTAATTAAATCTTTAAAATTTAATTAAAGATTTTAATTCACTTATTTTAATTAATCTATTTTTAATTCACTTATTTTAACTAATATATTTTTAATTAAATTATTTTAATTAATTTATTTTTAATTAATTTATTTTTAATTAATTTTTAAAAAGTTTCTATTTATCTATCACTTCTTACTAATTTTTACAAATTTGAATTGATTTCTCACTTTTAATTAATTTTTATATATTTTAATTAATTATGCTTTCAGTCGATTTTTTTCATGTTTTAATTAATTTTTCTCTCTAATTATTTTTTAAAGATTTTTTAAAATTTTATAAAAATTTTAATTTCCTTTCAAAAGAGATTTACCTGTTCCCTGTCTTTTTTCTTTGGCTTTGATCAGGAAGTTTTTTCTTTTTGTCATCCCTTACCCCCTTTTCTCTCCTGCAGTTTTTTTCCTGGTTTTAAAGCCAGGTTTAAATTTCCAGTAATTATATTATCATTTTCTTTCTAAAATATTGTTCATTCATTAACCCTTTATCCTGTCTCCTTTTTATTTCAACGGGGTTCTTTAACCTCAGAATTTGTGGAAATATTTTTATTACAAGGGAGCGCAGAGGGTCACGAATACCCCAACCTTTAGGTTGGGGATGAAGTGAACCCTCGCCTCTTCGTTTTTCACTTTAAATATCTAAATCCTTACTTTTTTTGTAAAATGAGCTTGATTTGGCACCATGGCCATAGGAGGTGCCAGCCGCCTATAGCCTGGATGTGATACACGTTGGAATTGAACAGTTTTAGCCATGGCTATGGTCAGATTACCTACCATCTCGTGTTGGTGCCAAAGTATCGATACAATATATTCTACAGCAAGCAAATTAAAAAGGATTGTGAGTTGATCCTCAATAACATTTGTATTGAGCAAGGCTACAAGCTTCATGCTCTTGAAATTGTAGATGATCACGTTCACTTGTTTGTGGAATTTCATCCAAGCAACTCCTTGTCAGAAGTAATTCAATACTTGAAAGGAGGAAGTTCTTACAGGCTTTTCAAACTTCATCCTGAACTTAAAAAACGATATTGGGGTGGAAGTCTATGGTCAAGTGGCAAATTCTATCGATCAGTTGGAAATGTAACAGCTGACACAATCAAACATTATATAAAGGAATCACAGAAAAAACCGAAAACAGAAGTCAAGTCCTCTAAATCAGCAAAACCTGATCAAAGAATTATTGATGATTTCTGACCCCAGAAACCGGGCGGGCGGCCCGAAGCATACCCCATCCTTTAGGGTGGGGTGGCCGCCCGCAATTTGATTTTT
>Ga0265295_1001824_pt1 | contig 36265 bp, 35 predicted proteins | sample Munlansysbiofilm_FD_192503 | JGI IMG/M metagenome (GOLD analysis project Ga0265295, IMG submission 192503) | Leachate microbial communities from a municipal landfill in Southern Ontario, Canada - Methane capture system biofilm | ecosystem: Engineered > Solid waste > Landfill > Unclassified ... | reverse complement strand
TAAGCTCATAAGCGAGAATCAAGCGATAGCATTGGAAACTTTAAACGTTAGCGGTATGTTAAAAAATCATTGTCTTGCTCAAGCAATTAGTGATGCTTCATAGAGTTCTTTTGTAACTAAACTCGAATATAAGGCAGAATGGTACGGAAAAACTATACTTCGTATCGGGCAATTCGAAGCATCAACTAAAATATGCAGTTTGTGCGGTCACTACAAATCAGATATGACACTTGCTATTAGAGAATGGCAATGTCCTGATTGTAATAACAATCATGATAGGGATATTAATGCCGCTATTAATATCAAAAAATTTGCTTTAGAGAAGCAAAATTTAATAGGAATATAAAAACCGTAGGAACTACGGGGTGGGCTTGTGAACTTGTCCTAAATGGAGGAAAGAATGAAGCAGGAAGCCACCCTATTTATAGGGTGGTAGTTCACCGGACGATGAACTTTGATCCTGCATATGCATACATCTCACATTCCGCAGGTATAATTCCATTTTGAACAATTTTGCATGATAGCGTTTTTCAAACATAATTAATATCAATCTTATTTTTATATATTCAGGAAAAGCTTGTTTTGGTTGCATTCTTATTGAACAAGCAGAACATATTTTCCAGAGCATATAATCAAAATCATTACCAAGCAAAATGATGAACTTTTATTGTCGACCTGCGGAATGTGAGATACATATTTTGATTTGAAAGTATAATTAAAATACAATTCAAACAAAATATAATTTATATAAAATACAATTAAAATAAAAATGTTTGTGGTTTAAATAATAATGTTAATAAAAATTTCTCATGGCAGATACTTTGATCATGCCATGAGGGAATAATATACCATCATTGTGGCAGCAAGCCCGGTCAGCATCATAGCAAATTTTCTTAGATCTATATTGTTGTTGTAGTATTGTTCTGTCATGATTTATCATGATATACAAGTATCATATTATATATATAGTTTTGGGTTATATATCATGATTAATCATTTGCGATATGTCGGTGAACTCTAAAAAATATATGTAGATAAGCAATGAATGGACAGATAAATGTCTAATCTCATTTCTGTTTTCTATTTATAAAGGCTGCAATATATGCGATGGCAATCCCTGTAATAATTGAAAATCCTGGAGTAGTACGAGATTCCTTATTCTCTGGTTCAGGCTCTTGAGTATATTCAGGCATTGAAAAGCTCATTTCTTCATCTACTGTCCTTTCCCCGGTTTTAAAGCCTACAATAGAAAAAATTGAAAAGCCAGATGTTTGGCTGGTGAAGTATATTGATTCATCATCTTCATCTACATGGATGGTTGGGAGGTCATTCCATTGATTATCATTATATTTTGTCATGCGTATTGTGGATGTATCAATTTTATTCATCGCTGCCCATTGCTTACTGACACTGAAATGGATGTTGATATTCTCAGCACTGTCTGTCGAGATTGTACCTTTATTTCCTACATTTATACTTATGAGTTTATAACAAGTGCCCGGTGGGGAAGATACTCCCTCAGGTGTATCGTTGAGCACCTCTACTCTGGCCATAACAAGGCCTTTATTGTTCTTTGAATCAAAGTTTATTCCTGTAATTGGTGTACTACTCTCTGAGAAATTGAATTCAACTTCTGCACCGTTATTAACTCTTATTATTGATGAGGCAGTACTTCCTATAACCTTTTCATTTTGATCTGAACCATTTTGTTCAATGTTTTTGGAGTTACTGTTCAATAGAATTGGTGGGGAAGGTGCATTCACTGCAATTGTTGTCGATGTGCTGTTAGATAAGCCCCTTGCATTAACAGTAAGTGTTGCAGTATATATTCCAGGATTGCTGTATTCATGTGTGGTACTAACTGCTGACTCATTTGTTGTATTATGCCATTTACCATCACCAAATGACAGGTTCCATATAGTAGGGCCATCTGTAGATCGATCTGTGAATGCAACATTTAGCGGTGCAGCTCCAGATCTTGTATTTGTGGTGTAATGTGCTTTAGGTGATATCGGCACCATTGAAAAATTTATTGCAGGATTGGACCCATTAATAATGACCGTCTGATGTGCCGGTGTTTCATAGAAATCTTTTGCAACACTTATGTTATATGTTCCGACTTCAAGCACTAGAGTTATGTTGGTCTGAACTGCTTGTTTAGCTCCATCTACATATATCGTAGCATCTGGTATGGAAGAGTTAACAGAAAGAAAACCTGGCTTTAATATAGTGGCATATTTGAGTGTCATCTTAGTACTGTCGTAATAACTAATGGATACTTCATCTGACGAATTAAAAGCAAGGGATGCGTATCGTCCAACATCACCAATGCTGTCAATAGTTTCTGTTTTCCATCGGTTGCCATTGTAATATGCATACTTAAGGTCTCTATTATTAACATCGTAATAGCTTATTGCTGGATTATTTTCAGAATCAAACCCAAGGGATGTGTATTGTCCAACGTAACCATTGTTGTCTATTGTTTCCACATTCCATTTCTTGTTGTTGTAATAAGCAAATTTGAGATTATTGTTAACACCTGCATCAAGATAGCTTATTGCTGGTTTATTCTCTGAATTAAAAGCAAGTGATGTGTATTGTCCAACCTGACCATCGCTGTCTATTGTTTCCGCATTCCATTTCTTGTTATCATAATAAGCATATTTGAGGCTATAGTTAGTGTTGTCCCCATAACTTATTGCTGGTTTATTTTTTAAATCAAATGCAAGTGAAGTGTATAGTCCAACATCGCCATCATTGTCTACTATATCTATTTGCCATCCATTATCATTGTAGTGGGCATATTTGAGAGTACCGTTTGTATTATCATAGTAGCTTATTGCCGGATTATTTTTTAAATCAAATGCAAGAGATGTGTACCTTCCAGCATTACCTGCGCTATCAACAATCTGTACTTTCCACTGGTTGCCATCGTAATAAGCATATTTGAGGTTTTCATTCTTGTTATCGTAATAACTTATTGCTGGTCTATCTTCCAGGTCAAATGCAAAGGAAGTGTAGTATCCAACAGATTCATTGTTATCAATTGTTTCAATGATCCATTGGCTGCTGTCATGATAAGCATACTTAAGATTTCCATTTGTGCTATCGTAATAACTTATTGCAGGTCTGTCAGTTGAATCAAATGCAAGGGCGCTGAAATATCCAACAATACTGTTATTATCAACTGTTTCTATCTTCCAGGATGATGCATTGGCTGTTGTTGATAGCAAAAGTAATGATAAGAATATAATGGTTGGAAATCGATATTTTTCCAGCAAGCTGTATTTTAAGGATGACATTCAAGTTGTATATTCGTTCTACATATATATAATGTTTTCATTATAAATTACAATGAAAAACTAACAATGAAAAACTAACAATGAAAAATTAAAATATATTCGTACATTTAAAATATTTTTGTCAGTGGTGAATCAAAAATAATTTTCTGGAAAAGGTCTAAACAAAAATAGAAATGATTTAAAACAATAAAAAAAGGCTGAAAAGAGGTTAAATCCTCTTTTACATCATTCCGCCCATGTCGTAATTGTGGATGTTATGCTCAGGAGCGACATCCATCATGGCCTGTTCTCTTGCACGGAGCATGTCATCAATACGTAGAACCATTATTGTTGATTCTGCAGCTGATTTGATGGCCTGTGTCTTAACTCTTAACGGGTCTACGATACCTCTTTCAAGCATATCTACAACATCACCTGTTTCAATGTCAAGGCCTGCATTTTTAACAGTTCCATGTTTTGCACGCAGGTTTATAAGTGTGTCAATAACATCAAAACCACAGTTTTCTGCAATAGTTCTTGGGATTTCTTCAATAGCTTCTGCAAATGCCACTATTGCAAGCTGTTCACGTCCTTCGACAGATGCTGCATAGATTTTTAAAGCCTGTGCCACCTCTATCTCAGATGCGCCACCACCAGGTACTATCTTTCCATCTTCATATACTGCTTGCACTACATGCAATGCATCATCGAAAACACGTTCAATGTTATCGGTGACATGCTCTGTACCACCTTTTATGAGAATGGTCATGGTCCTTGCTTCTTTGAATCCCTTTATATAAGTCTTCTCTTCATGCTCATCTTCCTGCTCAATAAGTTCAGCATACCCAAGGTCATCAGCTTTAATCTCATTGATATTTCTTACAAGGCTTGCACCGGTTGAATATGAAAGAACGGTCATATCCTCATCTCTTACACGCCTTGTAGCATACATATTTGCTTCTTTGAAGAAATGAAGTGTATAGTCATCGATATTCTTGGAACAGAATACTGCATTTGCTCCTGTGTCAATTATTTTCTGAATCTGTTTTCTGAAGTTTGTTTTTTCTTTTTCCTTGAAATCAGCTAACTGTTCAGCACTATCAATATGAAGCTTTGATTTTGTACTTGTCTGGGCAAATGTGAGGTCAGTATCAATAAGGATTATCTTCGCATTTTCTATGCGGCGTGGCATCTCGTTATGTAGCGCCCCTTTTGCAACAGCTATGCCGTTAATGAGTTTTGTATCGTGGATAGCGCCACCTACTTCTTTTGCTATTACAATGTCTTCATCAACATTGACCTTGTCTTCATGTTCAATAGCATAGATCGCATCCACACATATCTTTGCAAGATGTTCCCCTGCCATCTCTGAAGCCTTTCCTGTGATGGAGGTATTTGCTATCTTCTCAAGCATTTCACTGTCTGTTTTATCTATTGTGATGGCATAATCATTGAGAACACTTAGAGCCTTCTTGGTTGCCATCGTGTAACCATTAATAAGAATTGTTGGATGAACGCCTGTTTCCATGAGCTTCTGTGCTTTGTCAAGCAGGGCAGCAGCCATGACCACTGCGCTGGTTGTTCCGTCACCAGCAATCTTTTCCTGGGTTTTGGCGATCTCTACGATCATTTTTGCCGTGGGGTGCTCGATATCCATTTCATCAAGGATGGTTGCACCATCGTTTGTGAGGGTTATGTCACCCAGAATGTTAACCATCATCTTGTCCATACCTTTAGGGCCAAGGGTGGTTTTAACGATACTTGCAACTGCTTTTGCAGCAGCGATGTTCATTGACAATGCATCTTTTCCTGTAGTGCGCTGTTTACTTGGATCAACAATGGTTATAGGCTGATTTCGATATCCTGCCATGACTTAGGACCTCCAATAATATGTGAATTTAATTTATCAATATAATGTATGAGTGAAACTAACTGTATGTAGTTCTATAAAAACATTGCGAATATTGCCTTGTTTGCTATCATTCTATATCGTTCTTAAAGCATTTAAGTCATAAAGGCATATTTGCGGACTATGCTTACTTTCATAGGACTTGGCCTTTTTGATAAGAATGATATTTCCCTGAAAGGACTCGAAGCTATAAAAAATGCTGATATGGTATTTGCAGAGTTCTATACTTCTCGTTTGATGGGTAGTACTATAGAAGAACTTGAAGCGCTCTATGGCAAACCAGTGCATGTGCTTTCCAGGGAAGATGTGGAGATATCTCCGAATTGGCTTGCTGAGGCGCAGCAAAAGAATGTCGTCTTCCTTACAGGAGGGGATAGCATGGTCTCTACGACCCATGTTGACCTGCGCCTTCGTGCAAAGGATATGGACATTGATACACAGCTCATACATGGCTCATCCATTGTTTCAGCTATCTGTGGTCTTTCCGGTCTGCAGAATTATAGATTCGGAAAAGCCTCCACCGTACCTCATCCATACACCAGTATCCGTGGAAATACTATAATTTCCGAAACACCCTACGATACTATTAAACTTAACAAGGAACACAACATGCACACCCTGGTCTTTCTGGATATAGACAAGGATAAAGGTTATATGACGGTTAATCAGGCATTAGGGCTTCTCCTTGGGATTGAGAAGAGGCGGGGAGAAGGTGTTATAGAAAACGCCATTGCTGTTGGTATTGCCAGGGCAGGTTCTGATAAACCTGTTGTAAAGGCCGGATATGTGCGTCATCTTCAGGAGGAAGACTTTGGGGAACCACTGCACATACTTGTTGTTCCTGCATCACTTCATTTTATAGAAGCTGAAGCACTTGTCAAGCTCTTAGGCGCAGCACAGGAAATACTGGATGAACTTGATGACTGAGGGAAGATATAATAATACATAATAAACATAAAAGATAAGACCATGAAAATGAGGGATGTAATATGGTAAGAGGTTCAGTAGGCATAATCTTTGGAGAAACCGGGACCTTTGAGTTCAAAGTAATGGTTTTTGATAGTGCAAAAGTGTACAGGGGCGCCTATGTCAAAGTCTGGCATGACGCTTCTTCAGATGAAAAAGATCATACATGGGTCCTTGGTCAGGTAATGGCGATCAAGAGATACAGTGATTCATTTTCTATTGAAGAGGCAATGAAAGGACAACGTGCGGACAAAAGTGATGACAAGATAGTCGCTGAGGTCATGATAATTGGTTCAAGGGATGAGACTGGAATGCTCAGGTCACCTGTAATACCATTCAGTCCGGGAAGTCCTATATTTGCCGCTGATGAAGGACTAACAAGGTCTGTGCTTGGACTTACAGGTAATGAAATGGATATTGGTCTGCTTGAGGGAACGAATATCAAAGTTCAACTTAGTGTCAATAGTCTTGTACAGAAACACTGCAGTATACTGGCAAAGACCGGTAGTGGTAAGTCCTATACAGCTTCAGTGCTGCTTGAAGAGTTGCTTGATCAGAATATTCCGCTTCTTATAATAGACCCGCACAGTGAGTACTCTTCCTTAAAAGTTCCCGGAGAGGCTGCCAAAGAGGATTTTTCACGCTTTGGCGTAGCTCCTAAAGGATATGGGTCCAAGATCAAGGTATACACACCTGCAAGTAAATCCTTAAATCCGGATGTAGATGATGTTTTCAGGTTGAACGGGATGAATCTCACGGTCAAAGACCTGACATCCATCTTCCCTGATAATTTTTCAACCACACACACTGGAATATTGTATGAGGCAATACAGAAAATACGTTTAGAAATGGAAACGTACACCATTGAAGATATTATATTTGAAGTTGGTAACGATAAGAGCAAAGCCAAGTGGAATGTTATAAGTGTCCTTGAGCAAATAAGGGATACGGGCATACTCTCTCCTAATCCCACGTCCATTGAGGAATTATTCCAGAAGGGAAAAGCATCTGTCATTGATTTTAAGGGAGTCACACCTGAATTGCAAAGCATGATAGTTGCAAGTTTGTGTACCAGTCTTTTTGAGGCGCGCAAGCTCAATCGTATTCCTCCGGGAATGCTTGTTGTAGAGGAAGCTCATAACTATGCACCTGAAAGAGGATTCAGCAAAACAACGAGTACTGATATTCTCAGGACAATAGCGTCCGAGGGAAGAAAATTCGGTCTTGGTATGATGGTTATTTCCCAGAGACCTGCAAGGATAGATAAGAACGTACTTTCACAGTGCGGTACTCAGGTCATCATGAAAGTCACAAACCCTAATGATCTCAAGGCTATAAGCAAGGGTCTTGAAGGGGTTACTTCCTATGTAGAGGAAGAGCTCATGCGTCTGCCACCTGGGGTTGCCATGCTGGTAAGTAATGAAATAGAAAGACCTGTGCTTGTGGACATCAGGATAAGAAAGTCAAAGCACGGCGGTGAGTCCGTAAATGTGCTAAAGGCAGCAAGGACAGCAACACCTCCTCCACCAGCAGAAATGCTTGCTGAGAAAAACGAGATTTCAAGACCGTCTCCAGTTCGTAGACCGATGCCGGAGCTTCAAAGTTCAGCGAGTGTAGCTGAACCTGAAATTATGGCGGGTATGCCTGTCTTAGATATACCAACCATAGATGTGCCAGTTGTAGATATGCCAGAACCAAGTTCTAATATCACTCCGCCTCCAAAGAGACAACCATCAAGGAAACCTAAAGCCGGGGATGGAAGTGAAGGAAAAGGCAAATTGTTCAAGAAATTATTTGGGGCGAACAGATAATTAACTATGAGCACTGTTGAGGCAAGTATAAATGGCTGCTGACCTGAATGAAAAAGTTAAGAGATATGAAAGACTATTAAGGGAAGCACTTGAAAAGGCGAAATTTGCCCCAATACCTCAATCTCATATGTATAAAGCTGCCAGTGACTATCATAATATGGCAAGTTCATACTATAATGACGGTCTCCACTTTGTTAAGTGTGAAGATCCTGTCAATGCGCTTGTCTGCTTTAGTTATGGGCATGCATGGCTTGATGCAGGGGCAAGACTTGGTCTTTTCGATGTTGATGACGATGTGTTATTTACTATATGAAGACAGAATTATTTGAAGAAGAAATGGAGTATAAACTGGAGATATCTAATGTCAAATTATCATGTTACACTTGAAGCTGCCTGGTTGGTAAGAGATGTAAAGTCAGCAGATGATGCAATCGGCGTTGCAATTTCTGAGGCAGGAAAACGTCTTAATCCTAAACTTGACTATGTTGAGGTGGATGTCGGAACAACGTTCTGCCCTGCCTGTGAAGAACCCTTTAGTAGCGTATTTTTAGCTGCAAACACTGCAATTGTCGGTCTCGTTCTTGAAATGAAGGTTTTTGATGCAGAAAGCTCTGAGCATGCCGCAAGAATTGCAAAATCTGTAATTGGAAAAGCATTAAGGGATGTCCCTCTTGATGTGATAGATGTCGGGGAATTCGAATAAAGGGCGTATCATAACATGGATAGAACGATCACTGTTGTAGGACATGCTGCAATAGACATGCTCTTTGATGTTGAGAATATCGCAGTGCACAATGAATCCCACCCCATAATCAATTATGACCAGTATTATGGTGGCGGGGCTGCAAATATTGCCATTGCCATTGCCATACTTGGTGGCGATGCGCAGTTGATATCAGCAGTTGGCGGAGATTTTGCATCATCAGGCTATGAGGTTGAACTTAAAAAGTACGGTGTCGATCTGTCCCTGTTATACAGATTCCCTGAAAAGAAGAGCACCCGGGCTTTTGTGTTCACTGACCGGGATCATCAGCAAAGTACATATTTCCACTGGGGAGCATCTGAAAAGCTCAAAGAACTGGAAGCCCCTGAAGTTGATTTTGTACATCTTGCAACGTCTGATTCTACATATAATGCAAAGATAGCTAAAAAAGCCGCATTTGTTTCTTTTGATCCGGGGCAGGACCTTGTTACTTATTCCAGGGAAAACCTTGAAAGCATACTTGAAAATACTAATATGCTTTTTGCAAACAAGCATGAAATAGAACGTGTTTGTGATATGACCGCTAAGTCATTTGATGATATTCTCAGTATGATCGAGACTGTCGTTGTTACCTATGATGCCAGTGGCAGTAAGATATACAACAGTGGAGAAGAGGTAACTGTTCCTGTAGTTCCTGTAAAGGCTCTTGATCCTACAGGTGCAGGTGATGCTTACAGGGCAGGATTCTTACTTCCATACACACGTGGCTACTCGCTGGAAGCATGTGGTAAGATAGGATCAACAGTTGCTTCTTTTGCTGTTCAGAACATTGGTTGCCAGACCGATCTTCCTACCTGGGATATCATGAAAGCAAGATATGAGGATAATTTTGGTAAGTTTCCTGAAATTGTATAAGTAACTTATGTGGCAGTAATAAAATCTCAAATAAAAAATAGATTGTAGGAATGGACTACGTTATAATAAACCCTATATCACTCATATTTTGCAGAGTTGAATACCTGCAGGATATCAGGTTCAAGGTAGGTTGGTTAATAGATATCCTACAATTCAGAGATATTTAGCTCATATTTTTTTTTCAATACAAGCAGCATCCACCGTGTTCTTGCAAAAATCATGATATGGGAAAGGTAAAGTTCTCCTAATCCATATTTCAAGGGTTTCTTTTGCAGCTGCCACACAGCGCCTTTTACGTCCTGACTTACAAATGTATCTCGGAGTTTGATTAAGATTTCCTTGTTTGACATCCAATAGTAGTTTAACTCAAAAATAAAAATAGGGTTTTACTGATCATTTATTCATATCTCCCATATTTTTCTGCAGCATCCAACATGGCCATTAATTTAATAGGTGCCGCGTTGGGGGGGAATTCACAACCCGCAGCCAGAATGAAGCCTGAGGGAGAATTTTTTCCTTCAAGTATGTTCTGTCTGCATATTTCCAGCAAATCCTCGTATGATTCAGTAATGAAGAGTGATGGATTGACGTTACCACATATGACATCATGATCACCGAATGCTTCTATCTGGTCTTTTATAGGTGTTTCCGGACCAAAGAGCCAAACATATTTTCCAGCCCATCCCATTTCTTCCCTCAATTTAACATAGTAGGGGATGTTCTTGTTTTGGTCAGAACATGGATGCATAAGTACAGAATTCACTCCCAGTTCTTTCAAATGAGTGTGGATTCTTTTCATGTAAGGATATGCGAATTCAGCAAACATATCAGCCGATATCATTGTATTGGATTCAGAAGGCCCACCATCGAAGGGGAGCAGATTCTCTGCACCATATTTGTCTGCAAAATAATCTGTAGCATTAATGAGCATATCACATACTTTATCAAGTAGTGAGTGTACAGCCTTAGGTTCCATGATGAGCCAGCTAACAAATTCAGATGTATCTGCGATAACTGAAGCTGCAGTAAAGGCACTGCCTACCTGTATAGAAACAGGCATGCCAAGTTCAGCGCATCTGGAAGCTAATTTATCAGCTTGTTTATATGCACCAGGTAATTCTTTTTTAAAATCCGGTACTTCAAGTTTTTCGATGTCTTCAATACTATTAACAAGATGCCTCTTGACAGATGGAGCTCCCTGACCTTTTCCATAAGGATACTCTATTTCGCCACCAAACTCCAGAGCTCCCATTGATGCGTACCCATACATCGGAGTCTGTTCATAACCATGCAAACGCATTGAAGCGAACTGAGCTTCAAAACATTTATCTCCATCTGCATAGAAATCACCAAGGGATATACCAGTGATCTGTGAAGAATAGCCTAGAACAAAAGGAACTACTGGTATACGGTCGGGCTTTTGTCCGGTCATAACTGCCATCATTCTTTCAGGCGGTGTCATTCTATTTGTCATTAATTTTCTACCTCCTACATATTACTTGATCCTTGTTTATTGTTTGCATGTTCGTTTCATGGACGAAACATGTTAGTATGGTTTCATAGGAGGTCATTTTTGCGCATATTTTTGATTCCTACGTACTTTTGATACCTATTTTACCCAAGTTGAAATGTGTCAATAACAAATATATAAACATTGTGTAATGTCAATTAGCAAAAATTTTAAATAACAAATATAGAACTTATATTCCGCAGATGTCTAATAAAAAGTGGATGTTTTTCTTTTCCATTGATCTTTGCATACTTATATTAATGCAAATCATAATAAATCATACTTAAATATTAAATAGTGATACTGATGGTTGATAAATAACTTTAATTCAAATAATTAGCAAAATATCTGGACATCTGCAGAAGGTCGGATATTACATTTTTAAAAAATCAAAACATGTTCTTTCAAGTGATTTTTCAATTACTTTTCTTTAATATAACTATCGTAAGACGTTGCTAAGTTTGTGTGGCCAAAATTAATCCCATGGAAGGTCTAACAGCTGCACGATACTGAAAGGGTAATAGAATGCTTGAGCCGTATGAAGGTAAACTTTCACGTACGGTTCTTAGAAGAGGGAGAGCGAGTAATCGCTCTTTCTTATTTGACAGGTAAAGCTCATTAATAATATATATTTTAATAACTATAATAATGATGGACTAAAGTCTTTGATCCCACAAGAACGATTTTACTTCAGAAAGTATGAACCGGAATATAGTACATCAAGTACCAAAAAAATGAACAAAAAGTGAATAACAGTTTCAGTTTGAAACTCTTATTCAAAGGTAGGCCTCTGTAACATAACGTTGCATCATCCTGTGAGTATTGAAATAATAAGCTATCATCTCTATAGAATTGCTCATAAGGTTTATCCACTCATCTTTTCTATAGTAATATTTTGGGATCATTATGTATTCCAGCTTATTATACAGATCATCCAATTCCATCAATTTAATTTCTTGTGGCGACTTATCTATTTCTGGTTTTGGTCCAATTGCATAACCTGTGACCCCTTCGACACAGCCTTCAATCCACCAGCCATCAAGCACACTGAAATTGATAACACCATTGTGCGCTGCCTTCATGCCACTAGTGCCAGATGCTTCAAGTGGTTTTATGGGGTTGTTGAGCCATATGTCAACACCAGGGATGACCTTTAAGGCAAGGTCCATATCGTAATTTTCAAGATAGACGATCTTTATTTCATCCTTAAGATCCTCTATATACCTGAATATCCTTTCGATGATCTTTTTTCCCTGATAGTCTTTTGGATGGGCTTTTCCTGCAAATATGATCTGTATCTTTCCTGCTTCATTCACTTTTCTAAGTCTTTCCAGCTCGGAAAATATGAGGTCAGGTCTTTTGTATTCAGCCATCCTTCTTGCAAAGCCGATGGTCAATGTTTCATAATCCATTTCGATATCATGTTTACTGTTCACATGATCGATAAGTTCTTTCTTTGCAAGTTTATGAGCCTCCCATATCTCATTATCGGGTATGTTGCGGGCCCTGACAAGAAGTTCAGGCTCATTTGCCCACCCGGTAAGATGTTTGTCATAAAGCTTTCTGAAATGAGGAGAAACCCATGTATAAGAATGAACGCCATTTGTAATAGAATTGAACTTGTACCCCGGAAACATTTTTTGGGATATCTGTCTGTGTCTTTTTGCAACTCCATTGACATAGTTGGAAAAATTAAGACCAAACAGGGTCATATTCAATTGATTTTCTCCTCCATATTTTTTAAGGATATTGAATCGACCGTTCATACCTATCAGATCCTTTACAAGCTCATGGGAGAATACATCATGTCCACTTTCAATGGGTGTATGGGTGGTAAAAACACAAAGCTCTTTGACCCTGTCCACATTCATAAGATTCTGGTATAGCAATTCAAGAGCCAAAAGACTTGAATGACCTTCATTCATATGGTATTTTGTTATGGAATACCCAAGTTCGTTCAGCATCCTTACCCCGCCGATACCCAATACTATTTCCTGTTTTAATCTGTAGCTTTTATCTCCACCATAAAGCCTGTAGGTTATCTCCTTATCCTCCGGAGAATTCCCTTCAACGTTCGTATCCAAAAAAAGTACAGGAATTATTTCTTCGGTATGACTTTTATGTTCATAAAGCCAGGCTTTGATCTTAACGTTCCGTTTTTGGATCTCCACTGTCACCTCAGCTGGCAAAAGCTGCATGCAGTCAGATGGTGACCATTCCTGGGGATGTTCGGATTGTCTTCCGAAGGAATCGAGTTTCTGCATGAAATATCCTTCTTTATTTATAAGAGTCACAGCAATAAGTGGAAGAGACAAATCAGCACTTGCCTTTATTGTATCGCCTGCCAATATACCCAAGCCACCGCTATATGTAGGTATCTCACTCTTTAATCCTATCTCCATTGTAAAATAGGCGATCTTAGACTTTTTATTCCCTATAAGAGGATTCATATTGCTAATACTCCTTTATGTTCTATGAACGATCATCGTTAATAACCAATTGTTTGAAACTTACAATATTAGCATTAACACTAAATAAACCTCTGTTCATTTATAGGCTTTGGCAGCAAATTTCTATCGATTAAAGGTCTTTTGAGGTCTTTTTTAGTTGTTCCGCTGGCACAGGCATTGCCTTTAATGAGCATTCCCCTCAAGCTGTAAATGTGTTTTCATATATCAAAATAGCTGTTGTCTTATTGATAATATAAAGTAACGTTCAAACGACATGGATGATCTGGTAAAGACGGAATTTTGAAAGAACAAACAAATGCATTCCAATTCTGAAATATTTTACATTCTTTGTTCATCTGTAGTAAAAGGAAAGTATTCGATCATCTATTTTTCCCGACAAAATCCACAAAGCTCCCTGCAAACTCCCTGTAAGAACTAGCAACAAGATGAGCATAGCATCCCAGTGTATTGTTCACCGTAAGCCCATCCCAACCGTCAATTATTCCGGTACCTCTGGAAAGTTTGATGGCCAACTTCGCATCCTTTGGAATATCAGTCACTTCGGAATGATGGAACTCGTGACCACGGAAAGAGTTTCCTGTTTTACCAATAACAGTATCCATTGCAAGTGATCCTATATTGTAACTGACCACGCGCTTGTGTCCCATTAGAGTATGTCCGGGGAGTGCACCAACCATTTCATGGGTTGATTCAGGCATATCGGCCATGTTATGAGTGCCCTCTCCTTTTACTCCAGTGCTGAGTTTTTCGCTCAGATACATAAGTCCGCCGCATTCAGCATAGATCGGCAGACCGGAGCGTGATGCATCCAGGATGTCCTCTCGCATTGAGATATTGTTCTCGAGTTCGGCGGCGAAAAGCTCAGGGTAGCCGCCGCCAAGATACAGACCATCAAGATCCGGAAGTTCTTTGTCGTGGATAGGGCTGAAGTATTTGATATTGGCTCCTGCCATTTCAAGCAGTTCGAGATTGTCATGATAATAAAAGTTGAAAGCTTCATCAAAGGCAACACCGATGACCGGACGCTCGCCTTGAATCTCGCTGGGAGTGAAAATACTCTTTGAAGGACGCTCAATAGCAGGAGCTGCGCTGGCCATTTCCAGCAGGCGGTCTATCTGGATGCCATTTTTAATAGTATTTTTAATGAGGTCTATCCTCTGGTCGTAATTATCAGCACGGCGGCGTTCCTCTATTGCAGGAACAAGACCCAGATGCCTCATGGATATTTTCATGGAATTATTGCGGTGAATCATACCGATAACAGGAATTCCTGTATAGTGTTCAATGGCCTGCGTGGCTTTTTTCTCGTGCCGTGGCCCGCCTATGTTGTTGAGGATCACACCGGCTATATGCACATCCCTGTCGAAGTCCTTGAAGCCATTTACAAGGGCCGCAGCAGAGCGGGTAATGCTTCTTGCATTGATTATAAGGATAACAGAACATTTCAGTATCTTGGCTATCTGTGCAGTGCTGCCTATGTCCGTAAAACTGTCAAATCCTTCGTACAAACCACGGACACCTTCGATGATGGCGATATCAGCATCACCGTCTGCCTCTGTACCATGTATGAAAACATCCCGCACAGCCTCTTCATCCATCAGGAAACCATCGATATTGCGAGCCCTGCGGCCCGTTATCTCAGAATAGTAACTGGGATCTATGTAATCCAGCCCAACTTTATATGGCTGAACCTTATACCCCGCCTCAATAAGAGCCGCAAGCAAACCAATGGTAATCGTGGTCTTGCCTGAGGAGGAACTGCCTGCAGACAGGAGTATCCTTGGCATTTCTTTTCTTTCCGGTTTAGAAGGGGTGTTGGACATTGCGATCAACCTTTAACGTGTAAGTTCACGCAGCCGTTCATCTTCAAGAGCCAAAGGCATAACTGAACCCTCATTGGACATGATCGTATGTGCAAGCTCACGATAGACAGCTGCAACAGATGAGTCAGGAGCTTTTTCAAGCACTGAGAAACCGTCCCTTTCACAGTCCTGAACGATCTGTTCCTTTGGAATGAAAGCCATGAGTCTGCTGCCGATCTCTTCTGAGAACTTCTTTACGATCTCCTCTTCCCTGGTAACAGTTCTGGAATTGCATATAATACCTGACAGTGGAGTGTTTATCTTAATAAGTCCCCTGCAGATATTGTTTGCAGCATAGAGCGGCATGTATTCACCTGATGTGAGAATGTAAGCTTGATTAACAAGTCCCTTGCGTATAGGTGCAACAAATCCACCGCATACGATATCCCCAGGAACATCGTAGATGATAAGATCCATATCATCTATGGAAGTGCATACTTTTCTCAGTTTCTGTATAGCAACAATGATACCACGACCAGCGCATCCTATGCCAGGTTCCGGTCCACCGACTTCCACGCATTTGACACCCCTGTAACCTTCATGAACAATATCCTTCTCAGTTACATCGATCTTCTGCCTCAGAAGGTCAAGAATTGTTGGTATTCTCTTGCCGCCAAGAAGTGTAATGGATGAATCACTCTTGGGGTCACACCCAATAATCATAACTTTATAGCCCTCATCAGCACAGGCTGCTGCAACATTTGAAGCTGTGCTTGATTTACCGATACCGCCTTTACCGTAAATGGCTATTCTTTTCTGTGCCATCAAACAGCCTCCGAATTCCTTTCCAGCATATCTTTTGCAAGTTCTCGAATCGTTGCTCCAAACTCGGATTCAACAATATTGTTCACTCCAAGTGTCTTTGGATGCAGATCGATCTCTACAATAACATTTTCATGCCCCATTTCCTTTAACGGAATAACCTGTCTGGGACCATTGGTAACGGATATTACTTCCATTTTCTGAAGTTTGTCCATGGGTATTGCATGAGGTACACCAGTGATAACAGCAAAGTCAAAGTCGCTGTACTTTTCAGCGATCAGCTTACTGACCTTTTCACCAGTGATCGGGTACTCATCCATACCACCTATGTTCTCATGGATAGTGATTCCTTTTTCTGTGAAATCATCCATTATGGACTTTGCATGGTGACGCACCCGCGGAAGACCAAGAGTATCGTCCACATTTGCCATATTGATGACATTATCTTCCATGCCAAGCTGTGCAGCCACTTCATTAATGGCAACGGTGATGTCAGCGAACATATAACCGGTCTCTTTCTTGGCATTCATAATAGTAAGACAGCGTTTTCCCTCTTTCAGATAGTTGATAATTTTCTCAGCTACCTTGTACTTCAGATCCCCACGTGAAGGGGTCAGGTATTCTCTGCTTGCTGCACCATGGCGTTTCTCAACATTTGTTGCTTCCTCAAGAAGGGCCCTCTGCCTTTCAAGTTCCTCTGCATCAATGATACCCGCATCACATGCAGATTCCAGTGCTATTAAAACACCCCTGGTATTGTTGGGATATCCTGCATGCACTTCCACCTCAATGACAGGTACATCCAGATTTGCATCCTGGATGGGTTCACGAAGTTCTTCGCCAATGATCATACTGGCACATGTTCCTACAACACCGATGAGCTTTGGATCGAACATCTCATTTACCTTGCTAAGCAAAGCTGAGAGTTCATCGCGTCCTCCAAAGACAAAGCCATTCTCATCAAGGGCAGTGGTAACAACATGGATTCCGTCTTCTTCAAGAAGTCTTGCGTGTTTGAATGAGCAGCCAGGTGGACCGTGAAGTATAGCAACATCAACATTCAGGTCACGTAACGTGTACAATGCAGCCACGATAGAACTGGGCCGCGGGTGTATTATAGAGATATCGTTTTCCGCCATATTGATTCCTTTTTTATTAGACTTATCTAATTATTATAATTGTTAAATTTCGTATTAAATAGTATGCTCAAAGTATAGGTGTTTTTCTGCACTATCTAGTTCTTTATCGTATAAAAGCACTAATCATGACAAAAAATAGAGGATAAAACTAAGATAAAATAAATTATAAAAAGGGGCTTATCTTACCTGAAACATTTCACACAGGACAATATAATATCACTTTGTGAAGAGGCTGCAAGTGCCATTTCAAGCCCTTGATCAAGTCCGGAAGCGTATGCAAGATTTTCCCCACCTACTTCCTGCATCCTCTCACCCACTAGTATCAACTGTCCTATATCCTTAGCACGCCTTGTGACAAAGTCCGCAACATTCTCCGGGGGAAGGCCTTCACAAACCTGGGCAGCTTCTTCCCCAAGCAGCATTATAATTCTTTTGGACTTGGTCTTGCTTTTACTCAAAGCATAATCCAATGAGCGCTCTGCTGAGCGTATATCCATACCGGAATTGGAATTATCAATTAGCTTTCTTCCGGAAAGTTCCTTCTCCTGCATCCTTCCCTGCAAACCTTCAAAAGAGCTAATGACTTCTGATATATTCTTTGTAGATATTCCCATCCACATTGCCACGGAAACTGAAACTGCAAAAGCAGTCACATATGACCTTGAATTATAGTTGGACGTCAGTACTGAGGAAAAACTAGCACCCCTGTGGTCTATAACTAAAGAATCATCCTCAAAATAGAGATTAAGATCAGCGTTCAGTTCTGCAGAATCACTGAACGTGAAAAAAGCCCTGTTAATTTTTATTGCCTTAGCCAATACCTTAGTATCCCTTGCATTCAGGAAGAATACCTCTTCGGGCTTGCATCGGGAAACTGCCCTCATCTTGGAATCGCTTGCATCACAAGTTGAAGCTGCTATCCTGTAATCAGGCTCCAATGTGGTAATTATCCCCGCATCAGCAAATCCGGTCAGGCCTATTGAAACTTCAAGAATATAGCAATCTGCAGTAATATCCAGCTCAGCCAGCCTGCCAACAGCAAGCAATATGCTTCCGGGAGCTATGCTTAAACCAAGGTGAACTGTACTGGAATGTCCCTGTTCCCACAATTCAAGGCCTCTGGAGGTATGGAGTATGACCTTCATCTTCCTTGAAAGCATTTCAGCAAGCAAGGATGCAGAACTGGTTTTGGCTTTTGAACCTGTTATCTCGATTACAGTGCTAGCATCAAAAGCGCCAGTCATGGACAATATCAAACCCACAGCTTCGTGGTGTGTCATGATATCAATACGTTTTTCCCTGGCATCTGTGAGCATGGGATATCCCGGGTCCAGATGTGCAGGACTTACTATAAGGTCAAAACCGTCAACACATGCCGGATCCTTTGAAGTTATTATACCATGTTCAGATCCCATTTTTGAGAGAGTAGCCTCATCCACTGTTCTGTAGACATCTATTGCTGTCACATTAAAACCAAGATCAGCAAATTTCTCAGCGATGATAATGCCTGCATGCGTCAGGTCAAGAACTGCGATGTTGCTATGATCTAACATAGTACCAGTATGATATAGAATTTAAAATAGAAAGAATAAATTAGAGTTAATTATGAAAAAGAGAGAATAGAAAGAGCTTAGCTCTTTCCATCGTCTGCTTCATCATCCTTATAACTATCAGAACCTACCATTGCAGCAGCAATTGAATCGATACCATCGAGCCATTCTGCAACAAGACCGTAAGGGACTTCTTCCATTACTTCTTCAGTAAGCTCTTTACCACTGATAACAAGAGCACCTATTTCTGCAACTGTGCCAAGGGCTATCTCGATATCATCAGAGGATTCTGCTTCAAGAGCGACCTTTACAAGGTCTGCAATATCAACACTGCTGTCATAGTCACCACTTAAATAAGCTTCACATGCTGCAAAACCGCCCATGAGGGATGTCTGAAGAGAATCGATCATCATATCTGCATCCTCGGAGATAGGGTCTATTTCCGCAAGTGCAATATCCCTTACCTGCGCAATATATTTCAATGCAGATTCTGGAGATAGCTTCTTATTTTCGCATTTTGCAATTATCTTCAAACATGCAAGGACAATATCATCCTCCATGTTAACAAAGATAGCTCCTTCCTTGCCCTGCGCTTCGTCAGAATCATCAAATTTGAAATCACTTTCTTTTACCTGTTTGATCCAGTTATTCCAGCGTTCTACTGTATAAAAATCATGATGTAACACATCACCGTCCTTCCCTGCCATATAATTACCTCTGTATAATAGTATTATTTAAATATTTCAGTATATTATTATGAATTATTTATTATATAAAAAATGTTCGCAACGAAACTATACTTTTAGTTCCACCTTTTTTAGAGAACATCCTGAAGTCATGTCCTCATCCATAGGACCAAGTACCTTTACAACTGTACATTTATCCCCTTCCTTAAGACCTTCAGGATAAAGGATGTCATATACACTGTCATCGGAAGTCTGGCATTTTGGGTATTCATAGCTTATCTTGGAACCTTCTACTGCCTTGCGAGAATCAATCGCTGCAACGATTGGGGAACTTTCAACATCAACAGTTAGCACTCCACCATCATGAATGAAACATTCGTGAACTGTATCGCTTCTGACCTTTACAACACGATACTTGCGACCAGGCACAAGATTCAAACAGGTGCGTCTTAGCTTGCATTTCTTACATTCACGGGACTCACCCATAAATATGAAATCCTCGCCTTCTTTTGCAAGCTTTGAGCCAATAAGTGTAATGCTAGTATTGTTATCTGTCATATAAATCACCTTGAGCATTTGAATTTAGTTATTCTGTCATGAAATAACTTTTGTTAAACGTGCAACCTTCTCTGCAGCCTCGGAAGTAAGACCTGCACCAAGTATTGTATATCTCTCAGGACGTATCTTATGTGCAACTAGAAGCGCCTCTAATATATACCTATCTTCAATTCCAAGTTCTTTAGCAGTAGTCGGTGCTCCTATTATCTCCAGGCATTCCTTTATTGTCTTCCAGTCGCCACCATGCAGGTACATCATCATTATGCTACCTATACCACATTGTTCACCATGAAGGGCCGTGTTTGGGATGAGCATATCAAGTGCGTGGCTGAACATGTGTTCCGAACCGGAAGCTGGTCTGGATGAACCTGCTATGCTCATTGCAACCCCACTTGAGACAAGCGCCTTGACAACTATCCTCACTGAACTTTCCATTTCGGGTTTAATATCTTCAGGAGAATCCATCAAAATCTGGGCCGTCATTCTGGAAAGAGCTGCTGAATACTCGCTAAACGGTTCATTCCTTAACCTGTGGGCAAGTTCCCAATCAAGGACCGCAGTGTAGTTTGAGATTATATCCCCGCAACCTGCAGCAAGCAAACGGTAAGGAGCACCGGCTATTATATGAGTATCCGCTATCACAGCCATGGGGGCATTTACCTCGATCGATGTTTTCTTTCCCTTATCGTGTATTGAAGCCCTGGAGGATACAATACCATCATGTGATGCAGCTGTAGGGACACTTATGAAAGGAAGATCGAGCTGAGTGGCTGCAAGTTTTGCCACATCTATGGACTTACCGCTCCCGACCCCTAGCAGGTATTTCGAATTTGATTCCTTTGCCTGAGCAGCTACTTTTTTGACCTCAGCCATGGATGCTTCTTTTGAAACAGTGATAGAAGGCACGTAACCACATTCGGACAGCAGGTCAAATACAACATCCCCTGCTATCTTCTTAGTATTGTTTCCCGTAACAATAAAAGCACCTTCCCTAAGTTTCAGATCATCGCAAACGTCCTTCATATCATAGATGACATCAGGACCTACAACGACATCCCTTGGTAATTGCATCCATTTTTTCTTGCCTTTTGTCGGGATCACTCATATACCTGCCAAAAACTGAATAATTGAATTTTTAATAATCAGATACTATCAAGCATCAACTGCAAATAGGAACATGACTTGATTCGGGGAATTTCTTTTGATATATTAGGTATTTCCCATAAGCTATTAAATATTAGTTGTATTTAGGATATTCCTATCTTATGCTACTGCTGTGATTATAATGCCATTAATAGATAAAGTTACCCGATTCATTAATGATTATTACATAGACCCCATTCTTCATGATAGTGGTTACAATATCGTTAATACGCTTACATGGGCGATATTGCTGGGAATATGTATTTTCGGCGTTGTGAAGTTGTTGAAAAAACTGGATATAGAGATAGATGACAGGTTTACGGTATCTGTTATTCCTTTCATCCTTGCAGGTTCATCCCTCAGGGTTGTAGAAGATACAGGAATCCTGAGGGCTCCTATAAGTTACCTGTTCATAACCCCAAATATCTATTTTCTTGTATTTGCAATAACAGTGTTCTTCCTGGTCCTTTCAAAATGGATCGTGAAGTTAAAGGGAGAAGGAGATTATCGAAAGAACTTTGCAGGTTTTGGACTTGCATGGTTCCTTGTGAACCTGACGATACTGTTCTATCTTGAAGACATGATACTCCCATGGGTGCCTGTTTTTGTTGTATGTGCAGCAAGCCTGATAGTATATATTATAAAACTTCTATTCAACCGTATAGGTTTTGACCTGCTCAAAAGTAAGATTAATATAGCAATACTCTGGGTTCACCTTATGGATGCATCTTCAACCATTGCAGGAATTGATTTTCTCGGATATTACGAAAAGCATGTGGTACCGGCATACCTTATCGACCTTACAGGCACTGCATTTGTGATGTATCCGTTAAAACTATCTATATTCATCCCGGTACTGTATATACTGGATAATAATTTTGACGAGGACGAAGAATCACAGACATTAAAGACCTTCCTTAAACTGGTCATCATAGTCCTTGGATTATCCCCTGCATGCAGGAACACTATAAGGATGGCATTTGGGGTTTAAACCTATGCATGATGAAAACACAAAAGAGACATTCAGGACCTACATTGATGAGCTGATGCCTTTCGTATGGTTCAGTCTTTTATTTTTTGTATTGTCAACTATTGCAGGTTACGTCTATTACACAATTGAACCTTCATACGCATTGAATTCACTTAGCGGACTGGAAGAACTCGTAGAAATACTCCGGGGTCTTTCTGCTTTTGAGATAATGCTGTTTATTTTTGTAAACAATTCAGTGAAAATGTTCTTCTCGATACTGCTTGGTTTTGCCCTGGGCATAGTTCCCTTTGGATTTTTGGTGCTGAACGGCTTTATTTTGGGAGTATTCGCACATTATCAGGCAGTTGAAAGTGGAACCTTGTTTGTGATCGCAGGCCTGACACCCCATGGCATCATAGAGATTCCCATGCTGATAATATCATCTGCAGTTGGAATGAAGATAGGGTATGTGGCACTAAATGTCATCCGCTCACAACCTGCTGACCTTAAGAAAGAGATGATCAGGGGAATTAAATTCTACCTGCACTGGTTGTTCCCACTCATATTACTTGCAGCTATTATAGAGACTTTCATAACACCCATAATAATTTATCTGGTTGCTGGAATTTGAAATTCCAAATAAAGCATTTTGACGTGAACAGATTTATTAATACTTAATACAATGTCTGATGTCTGGAAAAAAATCGAGGACATATAATGATAGACAGAAAAGAGATCGCAGAGATCATTGAAGATTATGATATGGACAAGGTCAAGATAGGTACTGTTGCATCACACTCGGCACTTGATATCTTTGATGGCGCAATTGAAGAGAACTTCAGGACATATGCAGTCTGCCAGCAAGGCCGTGAAAAAACATACACAGACTACTTCAAGTCACAGAGGGACAGCAACGGCAACGTCGTGCGGGGCATTGTGGATGAACACATATTATTGAACAAGTTCAGTGAAACCACAAAGCCGGAGATCCAGAAAAAATTGCTTGAGGAGAATGTGCTTTTCATACCTAACCGTTCCTTTACATCATACTGTGGTATCGATGAAGTGGAAAATGATTTTAAGGTACCTCTTGTTGGAAGCAGGAATATGCTTCGTAGTGAAGAAAGAGGTATGGACCGTGATTATTACTGGCTCCTTGAGAAAGCAGGATTACCCTTCCCTGAGAGGATTAATGACCCACAGGACATAGAGGAACTTGTAATGGTTAAGCTACCTCATGCAGTTAAGAAACTCGAAAGAGGTTTCTTTAGCGCAGGAAGCTATGAGGAATACCAGCAAAAAGCCAAATCCCTCCTGAAACAGGGTGTTATCACCCAGGATGCACTTGATAATGCAAGGATAGAACGCTACGTGATTGGTCCGGTGTTTAACTTCGATATGTTTTATTCACCTATCGAAACAGAAATGAACAAGCTTGAAATACTTGGAATCGACTGGCGTTTTGAGACAAGTCTGGATGGACATGTCCGCTTACCTGCACCACAGCAGATGACACTTGCAGAACATCAGCTTACACCTGAATACACAGTATGTGGTCACAACTCTGCAACTCTTAGGGAATCACTCCTTGAGGAAGTGTTCAGGCTCTCTGAGAAATACATAGAGGCTGCAAGCAAATACTATGACCCAGGTGTGATCGGTCCGTTCTGTCTGCAAACCTGTGTTGACAAAGATCTGAATTTCTACATATATGATGTAGCACCAAGAGTTGGTGGCGGAACAAATGTGCACATGTCAGTTGGACACCCATACGGGAACACTACATGGAGAAGACCAATGAGTACTGGTCGCCGTGTTGCCCACGAGATCAGAAGAGCTATTGAGACAGACCAGTTAGATAAGATCATTACATAATTTCTCTTTTTTGTAATAGTCTGAACTTTTAGTTCAGACATTGTTTTTATATTATTTCCTCTTTAGTCAAAAAAGAAAAGTACGGGTTTGAAGCAGGTTTTTTACATACTGCAATAGATTTATATTGTAATTGCACATATACTTTCATGGGTCTGGTAGTACAATGGGAGTTGTGGGCATTCTCCAGACTTGTCCTGTGTGGACACATCTATTTATTGTGGAATGGTTCGCTCACTTTTAAGCTTTTAAATATTAATGGGGTTTCAATATGGATAAAATGACAAAAGTAGGTATTATTGGAGGAGCTGCACTGATTGGTTTGGGATTAGCAGCTTTGTCTGAAGAACGAATAAGAGAGTTCGTTAACGAAAGGGTTGATGCTGGTGCTATGAGCGTGGAAGAGGGAAAGGCTCTTGTAGGGGATATGGTTAGCGAAATCAGTAAACATAAGCATGGCTTGGAGAAAAACGTTGTTGAAAAGATACATGCTACAGTCCTGAAAACTGATGAAGAGCTCTCTGAGCTTGAGCACAGGATTAATGAACTCAGGATCCAGGAGCTTGAAGCTGCGCTTGAAAAGTTGAAAAGTCAGCAGAAAAATGCAGAATAATATCTAATCAACTCAATCAAGCTACTGGAATGTTGCGTGGTTTGACCAGCAACATCTTGCTGTTTTTTATATATAATTGGGCAGCTTATTTACTAGTTAATATATTCAGAAGAATTCAATAAAGAGCAGGAAAACAAGGTTGCTTTTAAACGAGATATCTATACTTGAAATGGCAACACTTGTTGCTTCAAAATGCGTGCTCAATATATTCTATTCACAGAATTATATAAAAAGGCTTATGAGGTTAACTTATGAGAAATGGCATAATGATGCAATACTTTGAATTTGCAATGGTAAATGATGGTCAGCATTGGAACAACTTAAAAGCTGACGCAGCTCATTTAAGCGAACTGGGGATCACGGCTGTTTTGATACCACCTTGCTTCAAAGGTACCTCTTCCAGTGATACAGGTTACAGTGTGTATGATTTATACGACTTGGGAGAATTTGACCAAAAAGGCACCGTAAGAACGAAGTACGGGACTAAAGATGAATTGATCGAAGCTATTAATGCGCTGCATGATAACGGAATAAAGGTATATGCTGATATAGTGCTTAACCATAAAGCCGGAGGTGATGAAACCCAGAAATTTAAAGTGGTTGAAGTTGAAATTAATGATAGAACCAACATTGTTTCGGAGCCTTATGATATTGATGGCTGGACAAAATTCACCTTTCCTGGAAGAGATGGTAAGTATTCTGATTTTAAATGGTCCTTTGAGCATTTTACCGGTACTGATAATGTTGATGCAAATGGAAAGACTACCTTATATAAGATTCTAGGAAAAAACAAGGACTGGGCAGAGAATGTTGATAAAGACTTCGGCAACTTTGATTATTTGATGTATGCTGATGTTGATTACGATCATCCAGATGTTAAGAACGAAACACACAAATGGTTTAAGTGGTTTGTAAATGAAACCAAAATCGATGGTGTCAGAATTGATGCGATCAAGCACATAAACCAGGATTTTATCAAAGAGTTCTTAAAGTTTATAAAAACTGAGCAAGGAGATGAATTTTTTGTTGTGGGTGAGTATTGGAAACAAAATTTAGAAGTATTAAAGGATTTTTTGGGTCAGGAAGAACCTCTCTTGGATTTATTTGATGTACCCCTTCACTTTAATTTATATAAAGCCTCTAAAGAGGGCAAGAACTTTGATATGAGGACAATTTTTGATAATTCTTTAGTTAAAACTCATCCCCAGTTTGCAGTAACCTTTGTAGACAACCACGACTCGCAACCAATGCAATCATTGGGATCCTTTGTTGAGGATTGGTTCAAGCCCTTGGCATATGCATTGATTTTGTTAAGAAAGGATGGATATCCCACAATATTTTTTGGTGACTATTATGGAATTGCTAATGTGGAAGGGCACAGGCCAATACCAGAAATGATTGACAAGCTGATCCGATTAAGAAAGGATTTTGCTTACGGAGAACAGCTGGACTATTTTGACCATGGAAATACAATAGGCTGGACTCGGCTTGGAAATGAAGAACATCCTAATGGCTGTGCAGTAGTATTGACAAATGGATCAGATGGGGAAAAGGAGATGTCTGTGGGAACAATTCATTCGGGGGAAGTATGGATCGATCGTGTAGACAATAATTCTGTGGAAGTAGTTATTAATGAACATGGAATGGGAATATTTCCGGTATCCGGAGGTTCAGTTTCATGCTATACAAAAAAAGAATAGGAGCAATCTCTAGCCCTATCAAATCTGCCATATTCCATCATTACATATTAACTATATATTTTTAACAAACTCATGGGAGTTTTAATTCCCACGAATCCGCAGTTATATGAGAAAGGACCTTATGTGGGATATTTTATGTGGTGGACCTTTCACTTTTTAATAGATTACGAAACGATTTTCTTATTTTATTTGCTTTTTCCATAGATTCTGCTTTTATTTCTTCTGTGTTCTTTATTGTTGTCATGTTAACATTGCTCGTAAGGACAGATTAATTATTCATTAAGATTCAGCTTGTTTCAAAAATCAGCTTTCCTTTTTGCTTCAGGGCTTGCTTTGTATCCTGTGGCATATAGAAACTATTTTTGAAACAAGTGATTTACCATCAATTGTTTGAGAACTCCCCAGCCCCCAAGCACATATATGTTCAATTGAGACAGGCGTTCCTTCCTCAATTTTACAACTACATAATATGCTGTTCACCTACTTAACACAGATGCAATGAACTATTAGATGCACTTTTATATGTATAATTATAATGTAAAGGCTTGGAAGCTAATTAGATATCATCGTCTATTGCACTCTTTTTTGGTAGTAAGCTATATACACCATTAAAATAATAAAAGCTATTTTGCCATACTATAGGCATTTGTACTTTCTGTTTTGTTCGAAATCATTTAAATATGATTAGTCGAATGATACACAACAATCTAAACAGATAATATATTCAAATTATACTGAACTTATTACGTTTTTAGAATATTGCCCAACTGGGAGGGAAATCAAAAATTGAGTCAACCTTGTGTTAATATCGGCATGGTAGGTCATGTCGATCACGGAAAAACCACACTTGTCAGCGCGCTGTCAGGAGTCTGGACAGACATGCACAGCGAAGAGCTAAAGCGTGGAATATCTATCAGGCTAGGATACGCCGACGCCACGTTCAGGAAATGCCCTAACTGCCCCGAACCTCAGTGTTATACTGTAGCAGATACTTGTGAGGGATGCAGTGAGCCATCTGAAGAGCTAAGGACAGTGTCATTTGTAGATGCACCAGGCCACGAAACATTGATGGCAACTATGCTATCAGGTGCAGCCATAATGGATGGTGCAATGCTTGTTATTGCAGCAAACGAGACATGCCCACAGCCCCAGACAAAAGAACACCTGATGGCATTGAATATCATAGGCATCAAGAACATTGTCATTGTGCAGAACAAGATAGATCTTGTACCCAAAGAAAAGGTTATTGAACATTATCAGCAGATAAAAGAATTCGTAAAGGGTACTGTTGCCGAAAATGCTCCAATTGTGCCAATTTCAGCACAGCAAAATATAAACATCGATGCACTTATCATGACGATGGAAAAAGTAATTCCAACGCCTATGTATAAGAGTGGCAAAGCACCTCATATGTTTATTGCAAGATCTTTTGATATTAATAAGCCTGGGACCCCTATTAAAAATATAAAGGGCGGAGTCATTGGTGGAACACTCACAGAAGGTGTTTTGCATCCCAACGATGAACTAGAGATCAGACCTGGCAGGAAAGTAGAAAGTGATGGAACTACCAGATGGGTACCTATTAAAACAAAAATAACTGTGGTAATTGCTGGCAAGGATGAAGTAGAAGAAGCAATCCCAGGAGGACTCCTTGCAGTCGGTACAAGTCTTGACCCCACACTTACTAAAAGTGATTCACTTACAGGACAGGTTGCAGGTCTGCCAGAAACTTTACCACCTGTACACGATGATTTGAAGCTGGAACTGCATCTGCTTGAAAGAGTAGTTGGAGTATCTGATGAGGAAGAGATCGGTGCTATTAAGACAAGCGAGCCACTTATGTTGAATGTAGGCACAGCTACTACAGTAGGAGTAGTTACCAGTGCACGTAAGAACATCGCAGAGGTCAAGTTGAAAAGACCTGTGTGCGCAGAGATCGGCTCCACTGTAGCTATTAGCAGACGTGTAGGCTCACGCTGGAGACTTATAGGTGTAGGAGTTATCACGGCTTGAAGGTAATTATTGATACAAATGCATTGATGATACCTGTTCAATTCAATGTTGATATTTTCACAGAGCTGAAAAGACTGGGATATGACATATATTTCACTCCTACAGCGGTTATCAACGAGCTGGATATCCTGATAAAAAATCTCAAAGGGAGAGACAGAACGGCTGCAAAGGTTGCGCGAGCAATGGCAGACAGATGCGAGATAATCCAGGCAGAAGGACATGCAGATGATGTCATCCTGGATCTTGCTACCAGTCATGCGGCATCTGTGCTCACCAATGACATAGGATTACGGAAAAGATTGGAAAAAAGAGATGTCCCTGTCATATGCCTGCGACAGAAGAACAGGCTTGAGATAATATCATAACAGGATGATTATAGATTGATATAAAATTATATAAGTTGTTAAAGGCTAATTATACAGGATTATTGGAGTTAGTCACCATGTACAAAAAGATGAAGCTTGCCGATACAATTCGCGTTGCACCTGACCTTTTAGGCAAGGATGTTAATGAAAGTGTCAAAAATGCCTTAAGACATAAACTTGAAGGCAGGATTGATAAAGACCTAGGAGCCATAGTTGCTATTACACAAATAAACGAGGTAGGAGAAGGACATATTCTCGTAGGCGATGGCGCTGTATATTACGACGCAGTCTTTGAGGCAATAGTATTCGTACCAACTATCCAGGAAGTAATAGAGGGAGAAGTTGTTGAAACTGTTGATTTCGGAGCATTTGTAAGCATTGGCGCTATGGATGGACTCCTTCACGTAAGCCAAGTCACTGATGACTTCATGTCATATGACGGTAAGAATGGTAGACTGGTCAGCAAAACAGGCGGCAGGTCACTTGGTGAAGGTGATAAGATCAGGGCACGTATAGTTGCGGTAAGTATTAATGAAAGAGACCCAAGGGATAGTAAAATAGGACTCACCATGCGCCAGCACTCATTGGGTAAGATGGAATGGCTTGAAGAAGCTAGAAGGCCATCTGCAGAAAAAGAAGAATAATATTGGAGAGTATTAAATGAGTGAACAGGTTTGTCGGGAATGTCATCGAATAATCAATGGCCAGACATGTGTCATTTGCGGATCAAGTAATCTCAGTTCAGACTGGGGCGGTATGGTAATTATCATAGATGCGGAACGCTCAGAGATTGCAAAAAAAATGGATGTAAAAATGCCGGATAAGTATGCATTGAAGGTGCGCTAATTGGGCTTTCAGTTAACTTTGCCCGATACACTTCGACCACGTTTTCAGGAGAGCTTTGGGAGCCTTTACAGAGGTGAGGGCGATGACGCCATCAAAAAACTTTCCAAGGACCTTGGAAGTCCCACAAAACTTATATCCGTAGGTGATGTTACTACATTCCACTTGCTCAATCTTGGAATAATACCGGACATCCTCATAGTGGATGACCGTACCAAACGCGTACCGGCATCAGACCGGATCGTAGTGGGTACCAAGCATAAAGGGTTCACCGAAATATCCGTTGACAATCCAGCAGGGGTAATAACCGAGGATCTGATGGACGCTGTAAGAAATGCGTTGAATGCAGATAAAAATGTCAGGATATTTGTGCGCGGCGAGGAAGACCTGGCTGCTGTGCCTGCGATTCTTATGGCACCTGAAGGCTCAGCTGTTCTTTATGGACAGCCGGACGAAGGTGTTGTACTTGTTAAGATAACATTAGATAAAAAGGAACAAATGAAGGACCTGTTGACTGAGATACTCAAAGGACAGGCACATAATTCAGAACAAATAGAAACTATTCGGAGGAAACTGGATGGATATCAAAATCATTAACGATAAAAATAATGCGCTTCTTAACAGGCGTGAATTAAATCTCGCGGTCACTTTTGACGGAGCAACACCGTCAAGAGATGATATTAAGGATAAGATTGCAGCTATGCTCACTGTACCACTAGAGCTTGTAATCGTTCAAAAAATAGATAACGAGTTCGGTAGGCAGGAACTTAAAGCATATATCAAGATATATGAAGATGAAGCCCGCATGAAGCAGGTTGAAGGTGCATATGTTCTTGAAAGGAACAAGCTTCCTGTGCCTGAAGTTGTTGAAGAAGAAACACCTGCAGAGGAATAATCATGGCAGTAAAAGATTACTACAAGGTCAGCGGAGATTCCATCGAGCGTACCCGTCAGTCCTGCCCACGCTGTGGCGAAGGAGTATTCCTTGCAGAGCACAAGGACAGGCGCACTTGTGGAAAGTGTGGATACACCGAATTCAAGAAATAATTTTTTATAGTACAGCCCGTGAAGGGTTGTCTTCTCTTTTTTATAAGTTTTCTTTCAAAAGCAGGTACTTTAATTGGATCTATTTTGAATTTGAAAGATTTAGGTTTCAAGCACAGTTTTCAAATCACATTCATTTTATTATTATTATTATTATTATTATTATTATTATTATTATTATTATTGTTGTTATTCATATAATATATAACATGTAATAATATGTTATTTCTTGTATATTATTTTTTTTATACGTGTTGTATCAGTACTTTGTGAAGTTTTGTGCTGCATGATGCGTATTTTGTATACTATTCACTCCGAAAGGTTTAATAATGGTTAGATAGTTTGCATTTGTTAGTTACAGAGCAAACATGCATACTTTTATTTATTAGACACAGTGTGTGAAGTACAATGCATGAATATTGCTTTGTTATAACAATTAATCAAATTAACATTCATATTAATTATAAAAAAGAGGGTTTCAATGAGCTACATTTATGCAGCAGTAGTAGGAATACTAATAGGCATCTTCATATTTGGTTTGAAGACAGGAGTAGGATGTGGTTTTTCCACTGTCAGAAAAAGAGATGTCCTGATACTTGCAAGCAGTTATTTTGTTATTTCCATAATACTTGGAAGTCTTGTGGAAATGGTAGACCAATCATATATTGAAGCAATTTCAAATCTTGGAATGACATTACATGTTCTCATTGCATTTGTTCTCATTGGCGCAGGGGTATATACACAAAAAAAATGGACATGTGGTCATGACGTTTCAAAGAAAACATTCCTTGCGATCTCCGTACCCTGCCCTGTTTGTCTCTCAGCTCTTTTTGTCTCATGCATGATACTGGCATCAACCCTTGAGGTCAGCGGCTGGAAGGTCGGAGTACTTGTAGGTTTTGTTTTCTTTATTTCAGTAATATCATCAACGTGGGTCTTCAGAAAAATGAAAAGAACACCAGAAGATCTTGGAACAGCAATGATGTTCCTCGGAATTTTCTATCTTCTTGGAGCAATGATAGTTCCTGCCTACATCAAAGCAAAGAAACTTAACATGGCACTGAGTAGCGGAGGAGAGTTTGAGATCATTCCACTCTTGATATTCACTTTATTTATAATTGGAGGCTATGCCCTCAATAACATTAGAGGTCAATAAAAATGGATGCTACTTCTTCATTATTTGGTATACTGTACACATTTTCAGCTTCATTGCTGTATCCGGTGATCATCACTCTCATACTACTGGTAGTCTTTTCCCTGATGCTTATAGGAGAATTCCTGTCAGAATATGCGAAAAGACATAGAGATGTCGGAAACCTTGAACTGTGTTGTAACAAGGTAAGAGAACATGTCAGCTCCCAGAATTATGGGGAGGCTGCCAGTTCGTTGCGCAGTGTAAAACAGAACTTCATGGTTACAAGCTTTGCCATTTCCGCTGCAGAATATCTTGAAAAGAACATGATACCTGCTATTGAATGGCTATCTCAGGAATATGAGATAAGGATGGCAAAGAGACTTGAACAGACAAGGATCGTTGCAACTATCGCACCAATGCTGGGCCTGATGGGAACCCTTATTCCCCTTGGACCTGCATTAATAGGCCTTTCACAAGGAGATATAGAACAGCTCGCAAGCAACCTCATGATAGCGTTTGCCACAACTGTGATCGGTCTTTTTGCAGGAACTATTGGCTATGTACTTACCCAGATAAGAAAAAGATGGTACTGGCAGGATATGGCTGACATAGATTACATCCTTGATACTTTGGAGGCAGGGGAGTGAAGAGGAGGAGGAGTCGACGAACAGGACTCATTAATGATGAGGATGAACAAAACCCTCTTACAGGGGTTGCCAACCTTTTTGATATTGCAATGGTTTTCTCAGTTGCGCTTCTGGTAGCACTAGTGATGTCATACCAGTTGCCGGAACTTCTCAGTTCTACAGAGGACATAACAATAGTCAAAAATCCCGGACAAAAGGATATGAAGATAATCATCAAAGACCAGGGGAAACCTATCGAGGTCCTGAATATGACAGACCAGATCGGTGGTGGAACAGGAGAAGCTCTTGGTACAGCATACAGGCTGGCCGATGGCACGGTGGTCTATGTGCCTGAGGAGGATGAGGAAGCGAATAATACCTCTACTTAAATTATTATTTTTTTGTTTTTAAAACAAGTTAATTTGTTTTAAAACAAGTTATATTTAATGTTTAATAAAAAATCGTGGGTGGAAATCAGTATAAATAACTCAGATGGTGGTCGATATGATAGAAAATAGAACGATTGGAAAAAGTAATGTCGGAATAATTGGGATATTTTGCCTTATAATGGCAATACTGTTGGCATCTGTCCCAGCAATTGCAAGTGCAGAAGAACAACATGATGTATGTGGTATGGAACTTATTGACCATACTATATGCGACGCAAACGGAAATTATGTTTTTGAGAACTTAGCAAACGGGGATTATTCACTTGTAGCAGTGAACTGGTCCTCAAAAAAAATGTTATGGTATACAGGATCAAGGGACATAACGTTAGCAGGTACAAGTCTTACGGACCAGAACATTAAGATCAACAGCACTGCAGGTATAGATCAGGACTACATTTTCGGACTGCTGAACCGGTCTGATCTATCAGGTATGACCTACGTGATGAAACCGGATTATCCAAGACAGAGCACAGTAGTTCTGCTTGACCAGCAGACAAAGGAACTGGTAGCAGACACAATGTCTGATGAGACCGGAATCTACTCTTTCACCGGCATTCCAGATGGTGATTATAGTATAGTGGCTGTGAACTATTCAACAGACAAAGAATTGTGGTACAGGGGTATCAGCAACATAAAAGTTAAAGGCTCTGACCTTAGAGAGCAGAACATAAAGGTCAGCAGTTCTACGGACATCGATGAGAACTTCATACTGGGACTGCTCAATCGGTCTGAAGTATCGGGTATGACCTATGTGATGAAACCGGATTATCCAAGACAGAGCACAGTAGTTCTGCTTGATCAGCAGACAAAGGAAATGGTGGCAGACACAATGTCTGATGCTACCGGAATGTACTCTTTCACCGGCATTCCAGATGGTGATTATAGTATAGTAGCTGTGAACTATTCAACAGACAAAGAACTGTGGTACAGGGGAATCACCAATATAACACTCACAGGCTCAGACCTTACAGAGCAGAACATAAAGGTCAGCAGCTCCACAGACATCGATGAGAACTTCATACTGGGATTAACGGATAAATCATCAGTTTCGGGTGTTTCTTACGTCATGAAACTGGATTACCCAAGAGAAAGTACAGTTGTATTACTTCAGAATAAAACAGAAAAGCTCTTCGTTGAATTACCTTCTGTTCCGGATGATGCCGATGATCAGAATACGACAGATCCACAGGAACCACCTATAAATACAACAGATGACGAAGGCTTAACCTTTGCTCCGGTATTCAAGTACTTTAGCAACACGGCAAGTGATGAATTCGGAGATTATCAGTTCACTGACGTTCCAAATGGTAATTATCTCATAAAAGCAGTACAATACAGCACTGCAATGAATGGAATGTGGTTAACTAACGTCCAGAACATAACTGTTCAAGACGGACAGCCAATTGCAGACCTCAATCTCTCAATGAGGCTGAATAATGACATCGACCATCTGGAAATATTGAGCTTCTTGAATAGAACTACGATAGCAGGTAAGACAATATCAAAGAAAGGTACGGACAAGGCATATGTGGATGTGATACTCACAACCCCAAATTCAGAGTTCATAGTGAATACTACAAGTGATGAATTTGGAGATTACCAATTCAGTGATGTGCAAAATGGTGACTATCTCATAAAAGCAGTACAATACAGCACTGCAATGGATGGAATGTGGTTAACCAACGTCCAGAACATAACTGTGGAAAATGGACAGCCAATTGCAGACCTCAATCTCTCAATGAGGAAGAATGATGACATCGAGCATCAGGCAATACTGGGATTATTGGACAGGACTACAATATCCGGCAAAACAATTTCCAAGAAAGGAACGAACAGGGCATATGTGGATGTCATGCTCACAACTCCAAATTCAGAATTAATATTTAACACAACAAGTGATGAATTTGGAAATTACCAGTTCAATGATGTGCAAAATGATGACTACTTCATAAAAGCAGCACAATACAGCACTGCAATGGATGGGATGTGGTTAACCAACGTCCAGAACATAACTGTGGAAAATGGACAGCCAATTGCAGACCTCAATCTCTCAATGAGAAAGAATGATGACATCGATCATCAGGAAATAATGGACCTGCTGGATAGGACCACAATATCAGGTAAGACAATATCAAAGAAGGGAGCAAACAAGACTTTTGTGGATATCGTACTGCTTAAAGAATCCTTTGCTACTGTTGCAAAACCTTCAAATGCTCCACACCTGAATGTTTCCATAGTAACCGGATATGCAAATTATGAGGTACAACTTGCTGACTTTGCAGAGAGGATAAATAACAACCCGGACCTGAACATGACAGCAAGTTACCATCTTGCTGAAAAATTATCAAATGACGTTGACCTTAGTCATATGGATATAATTTACATCAACATGTTCACTTCAACCGCCTATAAACTGCAGGAAACGGTGCAGGATGCCATTGATAATGGAGCACTTGTCATTGGATATAACACATATCTGCCTCAAAGCGAATACGACATTCCTGTCAGGTTCAACAATGATGCAGGTGAACTAAAGTCACACCTTCAGGAGTATTGGCTCAATGGTGCATCGAACAGCGAGAACTTTGACAACCTGATGTTCTTCCTTGCCAGCGAATATTATGACCGTGAAGATCTTACAGTGGAAGAGCCGATAGGCCCCCCAGGAAGTGCAATATATCACAGAAACATGACCGATACATCGGCTAAGTTCTTTACTGACAATGCAACTGAGTATTTCCAGTGGTATGCAAACAGGGCCGATGGACATGTATTTGATGAAGATGCGCCAACTATTGGTATCACTTTCTACAAATCTTACTACCCGCTGAATATGAATCCACTTGATGCTCTTGTACAGGGATTTGAGGAAAAGGGCGTGAATGTTGTGGCATGCTACGGTACAGCCAGCGATCCTATAGATATATACCTGAATCACGATGAGAACACAAAGGTTGATGCTGTTATATCTTTCAACTATCGTGGCAACTACTTTGACATATCAGAACTTGACGTTCCTGTCATCAATGGAGTTCTTAACGGATACATGAATACCAGCCAATGGATCAACAGCAGTAATCCGATACCAGTGAACAGAATGCTCAGACTTTACGGTCCTGAAACAGATGGGCTGTTCGATCCTATAATGATAGGAGCAAAGGAGATAGATCTGGTTAACGGCGGAGATAAATACGTGCCTCATCCTGCTCAGGTTGAGTGGCTCATTGAGCGCACTCTTGCCCAGGCAAATCTTTCCATTGAAGATGATTCTGATAACTCACATTCCGCAGGTCGACAATAAAAGTTCATCATTTTGCTTGGTAATGATTTTGATTATATGCTCTGGAAAATATGTTCTGCTTGTTCAAT
>Ga0265295_1001823_pt1 | contig 36278 bp, 30 predicted proteins | sample Munlansysbiofilm_FD_192503 | JGI IMG/M metagenome (GOLD analysis project Ga0265295, IMG submission 192503) | Leachate microbial communities from a municipal landfill in Southern Ontario, Canada - Methane capture system biofilm | ecosystem: Engineered > Solid waste > Landfill > Unclassified ... | reverse complement strand
GGGGAGACTGGGAGACAAGAGGAGAAATGGCTTCGGATCTAAAGACCCAAGTCCAAAGACCAAAAGCCAAAGACCAAAAGCCAAAGACCAATAGCCAAATTGAGCGCAGCGAAAAGGCGATGGGGCGATGGGGAGACTGGGCGATGGGACGATGGGGCGACGGGGAGACAAGGGGAGAAATGGCTTCAGATCTAAAGACCAAAAGCCAAAGACCAAAAGCTAAAGACCAAAAGCTAAAGACTAAAAGCTAAAGACTAAAAGCCAAAGACCAAAAGCCAAAGACCAATAGCCAAATTGAGCGCAGCGAAAAGGCGATGGGGCGACAAGGCGATGGGGCGATGGGGAGACTGGGCGATGGGGCGATGGGGCGATTGGGAGACAAGGGGAGAAATGGCTTCGGATCTAAAGACCAAAAGCCAAAGACCAAAAGCTAAAGACCAAAAGCTAAAGACTAAAAGCCAAAGACCAAAAGCCAAAGACCAAAAGCCAAAGACCAATAACCCAGAACCCCGAACCAAGAACCAAGAACCAAGAACCAAGAACCAAGAACCCAGAACCCTACCCCCTCATACACTTTAGCAGTGCCTCTGTCCTTGTGCGCACCTGGAGCTTTTGATAAATTTTACGGATGTGAGTTCGCACCGTTTCAATACTGATGAAAAGTTCAGCGGCAATTTCCTTGTAAAGGAATCCTTTGGAAAGATAAGAGAGAATTTCTTCTTCGCGGGCTGTTAGTCCTGTCCCGGGCTGTGGGAGCATTACCGGACGGGCAAAGGTTTGCACCACTTTTCGGGCAATTTCCCCGCTCATGGGTGAACCGCCGGCTACCAACTCACTGATGGCTTCCAGCAATCTGGCAGGAGGTGTCTTTTTCAGTAAATAGCCGGTAGCTCCTGCTGTCAACGATTTGAAAATGTCATCCGGATTATCGAATACGGTCAGCATCATCACCTGAATTTCCGGCCAGGTATTCTTTATATAAACCACACATTCAATGCCATTCATCCCCGGAAGATTGATATCCATCAATACCACCTGTGGCTGATGTTGAGGTATCTCCATCAAAGCATCCTCTGCTGAAGCACAGGCTACCGGACAAAGGAAACCTTCCGAACCGTTGATGAGCATCCGCAAAGCGTCACGAATGGCTTCATCATCTTCAACTATCATTACATGTATAGGCTCTGGCATGTTACATCTTTTTTGCAACGCAAAGGTACAGCTATGGACAGTATTTTCATATCACCATTTAGTAGTATAAAAAGACAATGGTTACCGAAATAAATTCAATGTTTGAATGATATTGTTGCTGAAATGCTCAGTTTTTCATCCCGCAAATCAGCCTTATTTCTGTCCCTTTGCCGGGAGAGGAAACTAAGTGATAACTTCCATTGCATTCAGCCAGTCTTTTAGGCATATTTTGTAATCCATTGCCCTTATTTGAAATATGATCAGGCTCAAAACCCTGTCCATTATCTTTCAGGATGATCTCCAGCTTTTGGTTTTCAACTTTCAGGGAAATGTCCACTTCCGTTGCCCGGGCATGTTTTACAATATTATGAAGTGCTTCTTTCACCGTAAGGAAGAGGTTTCTGCGCAATTCCCCCGACATAGCAACAGCAGGGATTTCTGCCGGGAAATGAAAGCGGACTTCAATCTGTGAAGTTTCCAGATAAGTTGATGCATATTCCCGGATATAGGCAGCAAATCTATCCAAAAGATCATTCTTAGGATTCATTGCCCAGATGATTTCACTCATTTCATCCACCACATTGCCGGCTATTTCAGAAATTTGTCCAATAACCCTTTCCGCTTTCTCCGGATCGTTTTTCTGTTTCCTGGCCAGTTCACTCAGGATAGAAATCCTGGTAAGGCTAGCGCCAACTTCATCATGCATGTCCTTGGAGATGCGCAGGCGTTCCTTTTCAATGGCCCCTTCCTGCTCAAGCGTTTTTATACGTTGGCGGTAGCGCGCAGAATTCACCCTTTTTACAATTATAGCAGTACACGTAGCAATAATTGTTATGAGTAGAAAAATAAACCAGGGCGTTCGCCAGAAAGGAGGTTTCAGTGAAATTGAAAGTAATTCAACCGGTTCGCTCCAGTTATACCATAAATCAGCCGTTTTGGCATATAGTCTGTATTTGCCGGGAGGCAGGTCGCGATAGTTAAAGTGAGCATCAGTTGATGGTTTGCTCCATTCCTGCTGATATCCCTCCAGGTAAAAAGAAAACAGTTGCCTCCTGGGATTGGTATAATCTGTAGAAAAAACCCATCCGCTGATGTTTGGAGTCCGGCGGTTCAGGTGCAAGCTGATATTTTCTGGGGGTATTCCTCTTGTAAACAGGGTATCGGCGACCGAAAGCGATAATAAATGCACCCCAGGCCCCACCTTTCGATGGTTGATAAGTTGGGGATCAAAACCATTAATTCCCCGAATACCTCCAAAATAAATTTTCCCTTCCGGAGAACGACAAAATGCGTTGCTATTAAATTCCTTCGATTGAAGGTTGTTCCCTGAATCGAAATACAGAAGATGCTTTTTATCTTCCAGCACGCATCCAATCCCCCGATTGCCAGTAAACCATATTTTCCCTTCTTCGTCGGGAACCAGCGCATAAATTACCTCATTCCGAATTTCTTCAAGATAGGCTGGAAGTGGTAATTTCCCTCCCGAAAGGTTAAATAGTTGTATGCCATTGCCTGTTGCGGCCCATATTTTATCCTCATGATAAATCAAATCATAAATCTGACCGAGGGCTATCATGTTATTTGAATCGAATATCGTATTTGAAATCGGGTGTGACCTGGTATAGCTTTGATACAACCCGATGACATTTCCGAACCATCGGTCGTTATTTACTTTCAAACTGGTAGAAATGGGTGTAAAAGGAATTGATTTGATGATTTCTGGCTTCCCGTTAAGGCTATATACATCTAATATATCATCATGTGATAGACCAAGGGAACCTTCGGCATACAAAAAGAACTTTGCTTTATAACATTCAAAATTACGATGATAAATGAGAACACCATTTTTGTTAATCACATCAAGGCCCTGGCGCGATGCAATCCAGAGATGCTCATTTTTATCTGCAAAAAAGTCAAATAAGTAGTTGTCATTGGTAAAATAGTCTGGTCTTATTCTTCGCGTATTTGAAAGGTCGTCAGAAAGTTGCCACAATCCATTGTTGAAAGTTCCAGCCCATACTCTTTGATCAAACCAGGCTAAACATCTTGTAAATCCTATCCTGGCAACATCGAACCGCAAATTTGTGGGAGAATATATCAGTACTCCATAATTATCGGTTCCCATCCACAGATTGTGATTTTGATCTTCAAATATGGACAACGCATTGGGTACAATAGTATCTGCTACAAATCCGTTTCGGGGTTTTATTAAAATTTCCTTCAGTTCCTTATGTGCATAGGAGAATATCCGGTTATAATCATGTTGAATAATCCAGAAATTATTGCTGCTGTCAATAAACAATTTCAAAGGACCTCTGAGTTTGGTGTTAAAAAGCTCAATTAAATCACCTGTCTCTTCATATCTGCATATCTTCCCATCGAAAACTATAAACACATTTCCGATGCGGTCGTAAGCCATGCATTGCATAGTAGGCATTGCAAACCAACTGCCGGTAAACGAGCATGATTTATCATTTTTACACGGTTTTAAACGAAGAAATCCCTCTTCATTGCTCAGCAAAAGATCACCGGAAGGCAGATAAACTGAATGTTCGGGAGTGAAATTATTCGGAGGTCGTGCAGTATCATTAAATTTTAAAATAAGGGTAACAGCTTTATTATCAATAACCTGACACAACCTTTTATCCTGCAACCAGAGGACAGGTTTGTTCTCTATAAGTGTTTTCAGCAGTATTGGATAGCTTGTTTCTTTGCGATAAATAATGGTAAAATTTGCAGTAAGTGTATTAAATTTCAATATAGAGGAAGTAGAAGCGATGATCAGTTCATTGGGTCCGCTAACAATAATATTACGCATGGTATTATCAGAATGGTTGGTGTTACCCTCAAAAGGCACCCTGAAATCCTTAAACTCATGACCATCGAAACAATGCAGCCCATCGCCGGTAACCATCCAGATGAGCCCGTTGGCATCCTGAACAACTTCACTCACCATACTTTGCCGAAGGCCCTCCTCCAGGCCATAGGAGTTCACAAAAATTGTTTCTTTAGGCAAAAGGCTTTGGCCGGTAAGGGTATAGAAAAGGAGGAGAAAAATCAGCGAAAACCATAGCCTGCCCAATAAAGGGCTGAATAGCCGGAAACCGTTTGGAATAATGGTTTTCAATGTTTAAGTAGATCAGAGGCGTATAAAGATAGGAAATTGTTTCGAGAAAATTTAGTCCCGCCCACTTTATAAACTGTGTAATCTGATTATATGGAGATAAAAATCCAGCAATGTCGTTTCAACTCTACACTAATTAATATATATTGCACATATATTCCAACATATTGTACGTATATTTGTTGAATCAATACTACAATTATGGAAAAACTATTTGAATTTCAGGAAACTTTACTCCAGGCGGTTGACAATACTTTCCGCAGATTTCTTCATACACAGATAAATTGGAATCAGCGGATGATTGCCATTAAAGGGCCCAGAGGTGCTGGAAAAACAACCCTACTACTACAGCATTTTAAATTCGATTGTGGCATGGCAGAAGAAGTATTGTATATTTCCCTGGACCATCATTGGTTCTATAATCACTCCCTTTATGAAACTGCGTTGGATTGGTACAAAATGGGTGGAAAAACGCTTTTGATTGATGAAGTGCATAAATATCCCAGATGGTCAGTGGAGCTGAAAAACATTTATGATGGAATACCTCAGATGACCGTTGTATTTACCGCATCATCGGCGCTGGATATTTATCGTGGAGAAGCGGATTTGAGCAGAAGGGTGATTACTTATAATCTTCCCGGGTTGTCCTTCCGGGAGTATCTGAAATTTACCGGACAATTGGATTTCTACCCTGTGACACTTGATGAAATTTTGAACAATCATCTTAGCCTTACGCGGAATATTGTGGAAGATTTCCGTCCCCTGGCAGCTTTTCGTAAATATCTTGAATTTGGTTATTTACCGATCATTTCTGAAGGGGAAGATACCTACCCGATTAAATTGGCCCGAATCATTAATACCGTAGTGGAAAACGATTTGGCATACATAGAATCATACAACACCGGAACAGCTATAAAAGTGAAAAACCTGCTCGGCGTTATTGCCGAATCGGTACCATTTAAGCCCAATATTGCGGCATTGTCCAGGAAGCTTGATCTGAGCCGTGACAGAGTTTATCAATACATTTACCAATTACGGAATGCCGGATTGCTCAATACGATTAGTGTACCCGGTAAAGGGATATCAACCCTTCAAAAGCCAGAGAAAATCTTTCTTGAAAATACCAATCTTGCTTATACGCTAAAAAAGAACCCCGAAATTGGAAATATACGCGAAACTTTTCTGCTCAATCAATTGCTTAATGCCGGTCTGGAAGTTTATGCTCCTGCCGAGGGTGATTTTCTGGTAAACGAATTAATCCTTGAAGCAGGTGGTAAAACCAAAAGTAGCCGTCAGGTAAGCCATCAAAAAAAATGGGCGATCGCTGCAGATAATATAGAGACCGGTTATGACAGAAAAATACCTTTGTGGTTGTTTGGGTTTCTTTATTAATTCTACTTTACTAATTTGAAAAAACATGTTATTTTATTTTGCTATATGCCTAAGATTTAATATCCTAGCCTAATTATTAACGCACTCTGATTGTTTTGACAATGAAGCCAAAACGAGCAGATAAAAAAAATTCCTTCAAAAAAACCAAAACCAATAATTTCTCTGTTAAAGACCTTAAGGAACTGATTGTCAGCAGGTACAGTAGTTTATTTAAGGTTTGCACAAGGAGCTGTACGCATGTTGCAGAAGAGTATTTGTCGGGCTTGTTACAATGCGAAAAGGGGCATGGGAATATGTAGCGAATGGTAGAAAAGGTGAATAATTCCGATTATAAGCGATATATACATTTTCTGTCTGTCAGTAAATGGAGTGCATCTGATGTGAATTCAGTCACGATGAAATTAGTGGACAGCTCATTACGAGAACAGAAAATAAAAAGTGGATTGCCCACGGGACTTGTAATTGACGAAACCTCACATCTGAAAAAGGGGAAGAAATCAGTAGGGGTATCACCCCAATACGCTGGTGTTGTGGGCAAAGTCGATAATTGCCAGGTAGCCGTACATTTGTCGTTGGGCAATGAAAAATTTTGCAGTTTGGTGGGTACGGAGTTATTTTCACCGGAAGTATGGACAAAAGATAAAGAGAGGTGTGATGCAGCAGGAGTGCCCGAATTGGATCAAAAATTTCTAACAAAACCTGATCTGGCTCTAAAATTGGTCAAGTGGGCAATTGATTCGGGAATAGAATTTGATTTTATTGGTGGCGATGGGCTTTACGGCCATAATGCAGAACTAACCAGGTCATTGGATGCTTTGGCCCAATTTTACGTGTAGATGTTCATAAAGATGAACTTGTTTACCTGACCGAGCCTAAGTTCTCGATACCGGAACGCAAAGGGAATAACGGGAGGTTCCCAACAAAGATACAACCAGACATTGAACCTGTTCAATTGCAGAACTATTTAAAATTACTCTCAGACAAAGGACTGCTAACAAATCAACACTATCTATTTAAACAAAAGAAGTCGTAAATTAAACAGATAAATGCATCTTTAGTCCCTCACGCACCGCACACTATAAGCATCTGATTTTAAGCCGCTGAAAAAATATACTTGTAAAAGCTGATTGTTTAATCCAACGGCTTTGGCTGAGGCTGTATCATTTTCTGTGGATGTCCAAAAGCGCGCCTGATTGTTTAAGCCGACAAAGGAGTCAGCGGTATCGGAATCTTTTAATCCACCGGGAAGTACTGTAAAGCGTGATAAGTTTGTTGTACCCTTAGTTTTTTGGATCCAGTGATTATTACCTAGCTCTTTCATATTTCCATAGGCATAGTATGGCCCGCCAAGAAAAGAAATGAGATTCTCCCATTCCAGGGAATCGGGGATATGCCAATGTTTCGGACAGATCCCTTGATTAATCTTAACTGTTGAATATTGAGTGGCTTCATCCCATTGATATAAACCACCGTAAACATCACATTTCCCCGGATCATTATTATAACAGTATTTTTCAATCAAATTGTTCTCCATTGATTGAACGCTACCTTCAATTCCATAACCCGTATTAAGATTTTGGATCATCCATATCTGGTTGCCAAGGCGTTTCCATTTATAGGATATTCCATCCCGGCGATCAATAAACCTTCCAGCATCCAAACCATCGAAGATATCTGGCTCTGTAAAAACCAGGAAATCGAATTTGCCTCTTAACTCAATACCTTCAACAAACCTATCCCAAATAATTTTTTTCTTTAATCCGGATTTCATTGACGGCCCAACATCACCGGTAACTTTTGTTAAATGTATCCAGGTTGCCTTATTGTCTGTACTGATAAATAGATCAACCCAAAAACTTTTAATCACTGATCTTGGTAGATCATAATAAACCACTATTTGATCTCCAGAGAATTCAAATTTGACATTCGTGGCATTTTGAGCGAACACATTGAAGCCCGCCATTATAATTAACAAACCAACATAGATATTTTTCATTTATCTTCTATCCTTTAGCCTTGTTAGTCAATTACTCGCCTGGTAATAAATTTGTTCCAATTCTGACTTTGCTTAATTCTACAGCAAATTGAGGGCTTACAATCATTTGCGGATTTTGTTCCTTGCTATTGACAACCAGTGATTTAAGGCTTACTTCTTGCTTTACGTAGTGAAATAAACTTTGATAGTCGGCATTGCCTTTTGTCTCCTGAATCTTTTTTAAAAGATAATAAGTAAATAAGCCATGTTGTTTTTCTTTATAGAAGCCGGAAGACTCTTCTCCTGAGGAAGAAGTAAATACAACCATGTTTCCTGAAACAGACTCGTCTTTAGGTTTAATTTTCACCTTTTTCAGTGCAAGTAAACTTTCGTTTCGACCACCCCCAGAAAAGCAAGCATCAAGAAAAACCGTAACTTTTCTGGTTGGCCATTTCGATAGTTCTGAATAAAGGTTGCCAAGTTTAATTGCCAGTGATAGGTTCGTACCCGTAACATCTACAGGTATCAGGTAACCCTCCCCAGTATTTTCGTTGGGCAACCCATGTCCTGAATAATAAAAAATAAGTTCCGCATTACCCTTATTGTTGGCTGCAATGTTACTCAACCAGACAATATCCTGGTTCATTATTGCATAAGTTGCATTTTTATGCAACCTGATATTTTCAGCCGGTACTCCGTATGTGAGCATCAGATAGCTGGCAAATACTTCAGCATCTTTTTCGGCAAACTCAACATTGCTTTCTGATTTCAGACTGAGCTGATTGCTTTTATAATCTTCATTACCAATAACAACAGCATAAATATTCGGATTGCTGATAATAACTTCAGGAATATTCAAATCAACATCAGGCTTCCCAATGTATATACTACGGGCTTGTTCGGCTATATAAGTAGTCTCTCCACTGTTTGCCAGGCTTATATTTACAGGGTCGAAACTGAGGTTCAACTGGGTTGGACTAAAAGCAATAAGATCGGTGCTGTTGTATAAATAATTTTTGTTTAGAGAGATTGAATCAACCAAATCAAAATGTAGAAAAGCAAAATTATTCTTATTAACGGTATAAGACATGTTTTCTAACTTGTATTGTTTAAAATTCGCCTCAAAAATACGTGCTTCATTTCTTGGGACTTTAAGAAAAATCGGATCAAACTCAGCTAAGATAATTTTAAAAATTTGATTGTCAGCATCATAGTCAGTAGTTGCCTTAGACCAGTTCAAATTTTCTTTCACAAGAGAGTCAAGGGTACTCTGGGTGAATAGTGAAATTTGTTTTTCCCGTGAACTCTCAGTAACACGATCTTTATATTCTGCAGTGGTTTCCCATTTACTTTTATTTTGCCATCTGATAATTTTATTTTCAACGATTGTCCTTATTTCTTCAGTTAGCGTAGGTTGGTATTTCTTTACATAGATTGAGTAGTTAGCTGAAATGTTAGATAATCCTGAAGATTCACTTATTTCAAAACTAAACGCGGCCTTGCCGTCCTGCGCTTTTGTCGTGGCTCTCACTGGAATTTTTAGTATCAGCGCGGTTGAATTTCCAATATTTCCAAAACTGGTTACCTCTCTAAAATCAAGCATCGAAGTGGGTTTGTCGCATAACACCTTAACCTGAACATTATTTGCTACCCCAGCACCTGAATTTTTCAGGTGAATGTTGAAGGTTCCTGCTTTACTGCCGATTAAATTAGTGCTTGTATCAGGATAGATAAACTGAATGGTGTCAATTTGCAGAAATGGGGATGCAACAGTTTCAAAGGACATGCAGGTGTCTTTCAAAGGAAAGGGAGTATTGCTAACCATCATGAAATCCCTGAAACAAAACTTAGCCCCGCCATTAATTAGGTTTGGTGAAGCGGATACCATTATTTCAACTTTGTAATTTGTGCGCGCAGGGATAGATTCAATAAAAAACGAGGGAAAATAGGTTAAACCCTGAACTCGTCTGACCTCTGAAACATTAAACTTTAAGTTGGATGCATTCCCGTCTCCGGAATTTTGAATATAAAAGGTTAGTTTAACTTCTTCATTACCTTCAATTTTGTTATTTTGATTTTTATCTTCAATTTTTAAACGATTAATTGATAATATTGGGAAACCCCATTTCCAGTACTTCAAATAACTATTTCCCGAGCAGGATAATAATTTTCCTTCAGAATAGAAGGATATGAAATTTACTTCTTCACCCTGATTTCTTCCAATTGTATTTTTCAGATCAAGTATTACCCTGTTCTTATAGTCCCATATCTGAATAGTTTTATCTTTTGATCCACTGCCTAAAAACCTGCCGTCAGGCGTGAATTCAACGGCAGTAACTTCCTTTTTATGACCCAATAACACGAACAGCGGTTTTTGCGAATTATATACATCCCAAATCATGATGGTCCGGTCATCACTACCACTGGCAATTAGTTTTGAGTCGGGGCTAAAAGAAACCGAATTAACTCTTTTTTTATGACCGATATATGTTTTTAAGTCGTTATTAGTGGCCAGGTCCCACACAATAGCGGTTTTATCTTTACTGCCAGATACAAGGAGTTTGTTGTCAGGACTAAATTTTAAGCTTGTTACTTCATTATTATGACGTGGTGGTAAAGTCCGGAGTTCCTTAAAATATTTGGTTTCGAAAAGCTTTATCGTATGATCCTTTGAACCCGTTGCCAAAAGATTCCCGTCTGGGCTTATGGCAATGCATAGGATTTTGCTTCTGTGGGTATGAATAATCTGACTTCGAATGTTATTTCTAAAATCCCAAAAAAGGAGATTTCCCGATTTATTGTTATTGTCGAAGCTTAGCACCATTAAATTCCCATCCTGGCTCAGGCAGATTGCTTGTACTTCTGAACTTGTTGGTAAATTGTAAAGGACCGCATTTGTTTCAGTGTTCTGAATCTCGATAGATGATTTTTTGCCCAATGCAATCAATTTGCCATCAGGAGTGGCCGAAACGGCGGTTATCTCATTTTGTTGAGTGGCATAAGTCTTCATGAGTTGTGCATTTACCTGACCATTGATCATGGTAAATAATGAAAAACCTATTGCCACACCTGTGCTAAATGTTCTCATGATTAAAAAATTATCGGGTTTTTAATAATTGTTGACGAGAGCGGATTATTTTAAAAAGCAATCCGGATAAAATAAATGAAAGAACAGTAGTCCGCCAGATTATTAAAGAGATTCTTCTGAGAATGTAGAGTTTTGTATAGAACGGGCAGGTATGGCAGTTATTTAAATATTCGTTAAAACTCCGGGAATCTGGCTTTCCCGGAGTTTTGCAGGGCTTAATTACTTGTTAAAATTCATTAGTTTTTCTAACTTTTCATGAGCGATTTCTGTTTCCTCTTCCAAACTCTTACGAATAACTTTTTTTGCAACTTCATAGGCTGTATCCAAATTATAGGCAAGTCTTACATTAGCTTCTACATTGGTGCCTATTTTTTTGTACAATTCAACCAACGGTATCACCTTACCCAGTTCCTGGGCAATCAGGTTTTTGGAAGCGGCAACTGTTTTGGTTATCGAGGCGGCATCTTCGTTATTTAATTGCTGATTGGCAATACTGTTTTCAATCAACGCAGCAATCTGAGAGCTAATCTGACCCGCCAGCTCAAGTTTAGCGGTTTCTGTAGCCTGCAATTTTGCTGCTGTTTGTGTCTCTGCAACAGAGTTCCCTGTGGCCACGATGTACTTAGGTTCGTCCTTATCATCAACCTCATATTGCTTCATCCAGGCATTCTCCAATTGTTTGTCAAGCAGAAGTGCGCCGGGTGCAATATAGTACCCGTCTTTTTTGTAGGTTTTAGCTTCCTTGCGTGCGCTCTTCATGGCTTTGGCCGAAATTTCCTTTTTAAGTTGTTTTTCAGATTGTTGTGCCTGAACTGCATTGGTTGCAAAGAATATGAATACCATTGCAACGATTAATTTAAAATTTGTTTTCATAACGTTGATTTTTTGAGTATTAAATTTTTGTGGATTTCGTTAATTAGTACTTCGATAACAGGAAATGTGACAAAAAGGGAATAAAAAAATCGTTATAAAAGCAATGGAGTGTTAACCAGGTAGATATAAGCTTATTTGCATCGCTTTCACCACCTAACAAAAATATGAAAATTATTTCAATAGTTGTTCAATTTGTGAAAAAGAGGATGGCAGTGAAACAATTTTCTTTGTTTTTGAATCCAATAAAATTATAACCGGTGTAGCAAGAATAAAATAATCATTGGCAACCTTGCTGTTGATGCCTTCAGTCGCTATAAGGTGCTCCCAGCCGGTGAGTTATTTAGCTTTACTTATTGCGGTAGCTACATCTTGACTGAAAACAAAGGCTGAACAGATAACTATCAGAGCCAATAGGAATAAAAAATATTTCTTATCACTATTTTTTACTAATTCGTATTTTTATTTTCTTGTCCTGAAATGAGGCAGAGGCAGCCCGGCTGTCGCTTAACCATTCCTTGAAAGTTAAGGATGGGAGATTTTTTGGAATGATATATTCATTTTCAGTCGGCACACTTTTTTCGAGAATGGGCTTCACATAAGGTTCCTCTGAAAAAACAACATATATCGTATTGTATTCATACGGTTTAGTGGTGTACAATTCCAGCTCATCAATGATACCAGAGACGGCAGTGCCTTTAGGCTTTTGAAAAAATATATATTCTTTATCACCCTCAACCCACACTGCACTGTGATTTTCCATTTGTTCGTAAGGAAGTATCCGACGGGTTATTTCCCCTTCGTCGAGGAAAACAGAAAGGTAACCATCAACAGGCGCCTTAAAGTATAAATACAGGCTTTGTTTGTTCTTGAAATCAGTAGCTGCACACTCTTTTTGCGGACATCGCAAAGTAAGGATATCAAGGTTGGCTTTTGAGCTGATTTCTCTTGCTTCGCCTTCAATATTGCATTTAATCCAAATAATTTTTTCTTTTAAATTGCTTGTTTGTTCAGGATAGGAGAATTTGATTCGGTTGGTCCTTATCCAGTCTGCTTTCATTTTGGTGCCGGCCAGGATACTGTAGTTGACTTTCCCATCTTCAACATACATGTCAGTACTTTGCTCCACATAGGTGCCAAATGCGTTTTGAATGGCATCGAGTATGGCCAATTCTTCCGCACGTTGCATTGCGTTATCGCGGCTTTCATTGTTTTCGATCCTAACCTGTGCTTCGCCTTCCACTTTGACAATAGCTTGCTTCTGTGCGTCAACCGTAAATGGATTTAACCATAAGATTACCAAAAGCATATAGAACCACTTTGCCTTCATGTGAAAAGGGGAATTGAGACCCATAAAGTTAAAACATCTTTTTGAGTTAACAAACATTGATAGGTTATTTAGAATTGTTCTAAGGGACATGGGGCCTGATATTAATTAATATTTCAAAAGCTTTGGTATACAACTTCAGGCGTGCTATGCTTCACAGCTTCCATGGCTTTTCCACAAAGCGCTCCAAGATACGTTGGATCACAATGGTAGAATTTTTTGCCCTTATAATTTACAAAGTCACCTTCATCACAATCAGTTAACGCAACAGCCATGGTGACGTGCATAGGATACAAAAGCCCGATGGCATCGAGCTTTAAATATCTTTTAATTAATCGGGCAAGGAGCACTGATCTGTCTTCGCAATCGGCACCCGGGTAATAGAGTGTTTCGTCCGGGAAAAAGTAACGTTCCTCGCCGAATTGTTCTTTATCGGTTTTATATACAATTGCCTGTTGTACAAAATCGAGAAGTATAGCCAGCTTTTTACGCTCAGTTTTACCTTCAAATATAGGCAGAAAAAAGGCATCAAGCTGCTTAGTTAAGGTTGGTGAAATTGGGGTATTAAAATAAACCGCCAATTCGCAGGGTGGATAATTTTCGTAAAACTTTATCAGGTTTTTATTCATCCGAAGATCAGGCGCGTTCACATACTTAAATGTGCGGTTATACTCCTCATTCCCAAGCCGGGGCACTTCTTTTATCATAAAGTTAAAATCTGTTTTGTTGCCTGGATAGTCTCCCTCATGAACAAAAACCTTTTCTGATTCAGCAGGAACCGGACCAGGGCCCAATACATAATAATCCTTATTTCCAATGGCATAACTTGGGGTATAAAGTTGAACATTGGCCGGAACCATTAAATAAAGGCGAACGGAGCTATATCCCACCTTAACATTGTAACCGCTATGAAGAAGGCCCATCCAGGTAAACAAAATACGATCATTCAGATTGGAATGGAATGCTTCTGCAGCTTTTAGCAACATGGATGCATAGCCCCAGTCATTGAGCTTATATACTTCCGATTTTTTTTTAAGGTTTAACACAATCTCCTTTAATTCTGTTGATTTTCCGGCATTAACAAAATAATCTAAAATTCCCTGACGGCTTATACCGGATAAAGTGGGTAAATCCTTGCCGCTGGAAGGCAGAGCGATCCAGGTTCCGTAATAAGAGAATGAACTGGCTGCAGAGAGATATTCCGGGGCATCCTTCTGCCTGGACTTGGGTTCTTCAATTGAGCCGCGGTTCTCATCGATGATTGTTTCGATGTTTAGGGTGTCATTCAGATTTCCTTCTGTATTATTCTGATTGATTTTCGGCTGGTTTACCGGCTTTGGTGAAACCGGTATTGGGTTTTCTTTTCCTTCAAATTCCTTCCAGGAATTCTGTAAAAACAGGATAAAAATTGAATCGTTTTGATGACTGAAGGCTTCAAAATCCTGATTAATCTGCTTGTAGAAGTCATTGTATTCTTTCAAAAAAGAGGAATCAACCACCTGCCCCTTTGCCTTTCCGGGGATAAAAAAAGCCAGACAGAGCCAGATATTCAGCAGGTAAAATATGTATTTTCGGGTTCTCATAAAAGTATCTGATTAAGCAAGACGATTAATTACTGACTTTGATGCGGATTAATGCTGAATCGTTCATAAACTTCCAGTAGTAAACTTCTGGTTTCAGAACTCCGGGTAACAGGGTATATTTTATAACATTTGCCTTGATGGTGGCCTTCTTTACCAACTCCCCTTTGCTGTTGTATATCGTTAGATATCTTTCGTTGAGCGAAGCGGGCCATTTAAAGATGATGGTGTCTGTTGGCTTCAACACGGTGAATTCGTCAGGGAAAAAGTCATTAACTGAATCTTTTCTGACCAGGACATCCACATTACTATACTCTTCCATGCTATTAACCTTTCTTTGTGTTGCAGCTCTGTCTCCGTTTTCAGGCGAAGTTTGTTCTTTGGCAAATTGTTGCTCAGGCTTGCGCCAGGAAGAATTATACAACAATACCGAGCCTGCTAAAGCAAGTAAAATCAATGATGCAGCAGCCAACCAAACCCGGCGATTGGTTGTGGTTCTGCGGTTCTCCTCAGCCATTACTGATTGGATGGATTTCTTAATTTTAGAACGTACGGTTGCTTCAAAAAATGCTTTCTGAAGGAGTTTGCGTTTGGAAAATGCGTTGGCAAAGACGGCATCATTCGCCAGGCGTTCCCGAAAGGCTGCTTCTTCGTTTTCAGATAGCGAACCATCAAGAAACTTTTCAATAAGGTCAATATCATTATCTAAATTTTTCATGGCTTTTAATATTTTGTAGTAGCCAGCAAATCATTCCATACCCGGTCATTAAAAACCGTTTCTCTTAATTTTTCAAGACAACGTTTAAATCGTTGCCGGGCATTGTCAGGTTCAATCTTCAATATAGTCGCAATTTCCTCAAATCTCACATTGGAGCCTGAATCAGACAAATTGTTCTGTCCCTTGATTCCGTCTTTTAAACCAAACCGCAATTCAATTATCTGTCTGCATTTTTCATCCATCTTATCTTTGAGCACGGTCAATCTGTAAATCAAATCCTCAAGATCAGCCGCCGGTTCCTCTGAAATTTCTATTTTCGGATTTGCCGGGCGAAATTTACCAGCCTGTTCCAGTTGCTTAAAGCATTTATTACGGCAGATGGATGTCAGATAGGTATAAAATGTACTGTCTCCCCTAAATCGGTCTTCCATCACATTGCGGGAAGCGGTTACCAGGCCATCCTGAAAGATATCATCAGCATCCAATGCCAGGGAATGGAAACCCACAACCATTGATTTGATTCCGGGGTAATAGCTTTTATAGATAAACCTGTACATTTTGTTGTCGTTGTTTTTAACACCTTCCAAAATTTCGCTTTCGGTGTACTTTTGCTTATTGTACCCTAAATTGGATAAATGTGACAGGGGAGAGGGCTTTTTATTTTTCATTTATTTGTGATTGCAATTTATATAGAACCAACAACGCCGGATGTTATAAAATGCTCACAAACAAATAATTCTTGTTTTTAAGCACAATAGTTTAAACAAAAGTATCAAAATTCTGGATAAAATCAAAAAGCACAGCAATGGGGATTTTGTCCCGGTTGCTGTGCAGTTGTATTTGTTCAAGTTATTAATAAATGAAGAAACCATCTGGCAATTCCCCTGCCGGAAAACTTTCGGATGGCAGCTACAAGAAGTTGGCGATTTCGGAGATAAAGACTGTCAGCCAACGCAAAACTTGGTGCGAAGCACATCCCGATAGCGAAAATGAGCATTTAACCATTGAACCGCCAATTTCTTGTAGCTGCTTTTTTGCGTTCGTGCTATTCTCGTTATGTAGGTGGTCTGCCGTTTCAAGTTAGTTACCAGTCCGCCCTGTTTTTTCTTCGTTAAACCAATTTGTCCCTCTGTGAATATTGCCATCTTCGTCAATCCTTCCTGTCTTTTCTTCATTAAACCAATTTGTGCCTTTATGTAAATTTCCGTCCTTGTCAATTCTTCCAACTTTATTCTCGTTGAACCAATTTGTTCCTTCTAAAATGTTTCCATCTTCGTCTATCCTGCCGATTTTTTCTTCGTTGAACCAACTCCTTCCTTTATATATATTTCCTTCATCATCAACTCTACCTTTTAGTTCTTCATTGAACCAATTTGTTCCTGAATAAATTTTCTTTCCTTTTAATCCCACATAATCAGTTGCTTCTTCCTTTCTGTTTTGATTGTTTGAATTAAAAACGCTTAGTCCATTTTCGTATCCTCGTTTAGCATCTTCATTATAGTTTACAAGAATTTTGAAAATGATATAAATGACTACTGCTCCAATTACAAGTATCACAGCAACCATAAAAGCCGCATAGATTAAGAAGCACCAAGCGGCTATTAAGTAGAGTGTCGATGCCACTCGTACACCATTTTTAAGTCCACGATGTGTAAATGAGTCCGTCCAGTCAGAAAGCTTTACAATTGTCCAAAGCATTGGGTTAACAATGTAACTATAGAACCAGCCACTTTTTGCTGAAACATTGATTTGTGTTCGTCTGGTCCAAGCTTCTGCTTTTTCGGTCGTGTCATTAACACTGTTAGCATTGATAGCCGCAATGATTCCACCAACAAGTAGTGGTGAAACCAAGATTAAAATGTTGATTGTGTCCTGGTTCATTTTATTTAGATTTAAAAATTTGCTTACTCTATTCGGTTTTCAGCTTCCCCGTTTATGTCAGTCGGTTTAAGTTTACACTATCGCCAAAGCATGATGCATAACTCATGGCTAATTTTTTGCCGGGAGATTCATGAAAAGTTTAAACTCATTGTTTCCTGATGGGGTTGCTATAGCATCCGGAGAAGCTACATTGGATAAAGAATTTACCGGAGTAATTTGCCCGTTTGACAGTTCAAACACTGTCCATAGTGTTCCTTCGGTATTTGAAGGGACATTGAAGTTGGATATTAATGTACTTCCCTGATAGACCCTGACCTGTGCCGATGAATTTGAAAGTGCCACACTATATTCCTCATTCCGGTTTGAATAATCATGCACACTGTACCTATATATACCCTCTGATAACTGATATATTGTTACGGTTTCAGGTCCATAGGAGCTAACGTCATCATAATCAAGTGCTGCATTGACAAATTCATTCTGATAAAATGTTTTTGAATAATAACAAACATGAAATCTGCTTCCGTCTAAAGTAGGACCAGTCAGGTGGGAATCAAGATCAGAAGGGGCCACTCCCCAGGTAAGAATGATCCTGATTTCATCATCATTTAGCGTAGGCGTCATCGTTCCATTCTGGTTGTTCTGATTTTGCCCTCCAATGCACACAACAGTGAAGTAACAATCCGTAAAACCCTGTCTTTGTGCCTGAATAGTGTACTGTCCGGCAGGCAAGTTCTGCAAAGAATATAAGCCATTATTGCCTGAAACAGCAGTTACAACAACAGCACCCTCAATAGCGTTAATGCCTGCCCGGATACTAAGAGTACACCCCGGAACACCTGATCCATCTAAAGCATTCAGAATAACACCTGAAATACTGCCATTACTGCCATGAAATTCATCAATCTGAAGCACAGGCTCCAGGTATGTATCTTCATTCACCGAAACAATTACATTATGGTATACTACTGGTAAATATCCAGCCTTTGCGAACTCCACAATTATACCTTCTCCTGCCGGGGCTGCAATAGTGAATTGTCCATCAGATTCTGATACACTGGTTCCAAAATATTGGTTACCCTTTTTAACTTTAACCATAACACCTGCCAGCCCTGTCTGTGTTATGGCGTCTTTTACATTTCCTTTTATTGTTCCCTCGGCACTTCCATTCGCCTGAGCTATAATTTGCTGGTAATTGATTACATTAGGCAGGTAAAAATCGGCAAGGCTTTTTCCCAGAAAATCAACCTGAACTCCTACCCCAACTTCCGCTCCACCATATAGCGTCCACCATGGGGTAGCAAAAACATCGGCTCCGAGTTTCATAAATGCATTTGCATCGGTATAAGGACCTGCAATACCGTATATCAACAAATTAAGTTGAGGGCCGAAATATCCTTTAACTTCAGCACTGGCTGATAATTGGGGAGGCTGATAGGAAAACGACATTTCTGCATGACTGATGGGCTCCCATGAACCATTTTGATATTGAACGCCGTACTCAAGGGTTGATGACTGCGAAGCTTCGGTTTGGACGCGTAGATTTACTCCTATCTTTGCTCCCAGTGTTACCTCGAGAACAGGAATTATTATAATAGGTACTAATCCTGCTTGTATGCAGATTGGATTCATCGTGATACGGGTAAGTGAAATTTCTACTTCTCTTGGCATTATTTCACTACCCACAAACACCGTCAGATCAGTGCTTTGATTGTTCTTCAAGGAAAAATATAAATCCTCAAGTCTTCTGCGACGAATCTTGAAATCAAGGTTTACTATAGGATCCATAAAGAAGCTGCCATTGGCTTTAATCTGATCTTCCGTTGTCGCAGGATTCCCGTCGCCATCCCATAAAATAACATTATCTGCTTCAACAAAGAAACCCTCCCCATTAACACTTTTAACATTTACCCCCTTTTTCAAATTGTTCGAACCTGAAACATCACCAAATGTCAATTGCCTTGAAAAATCAACACTTAAATTGATGAATGCATCTTCAAATGTTGCATTTTCTGTTGTGAAAGTTGAATTGGATCCATTGTTAGTCACTCCGGTAATTTTTTTAAGAAACCCATATGGACTGACATCTGATATGCCACCGGCAATGATCATTCCTGTCTGGAGTTTTCCTGCAAGATCAGTGCTTGTTGGTATTACAATACTTCCCTGGTCATTGATAGATGTTATACTCAGTAGGTCAGTGCTATCAATCACCAGGAGGTTTTCCGCATATTCAGTTTCATTTGACTGAATTTCCTCCTCGTCCTTTTTGCATCCCGAAAGGATGGTCATAATAATGACAATAATGGTTGCATACAATGTAAAGCGTGTTTTCATGGCTTTTGGGTTTAGATGAATTCCTTTTAAAATGTATTCTTCAATAATTAATTTATTTCTTTGGTGATAAAATCAAAGAGTTTTGTTAAATTGTACCTTATGGGGTAAAAATGTGACAGGAGGATGAAAGAAATCACAACCTTCCAATCTAAAAAATTGAGCCCCCTCCGAAAAGTCCACCTCCAAACTCCAATTTTTAATCCCGGTCATAAATTAGGTGGTTATTAACAATTTGATGCGAGTTATAAACAATTGAATGTCAATAACCTAATTTGGTTTTTTTGATTAAAAATGTTATCTTTGCGTTGAATTACAAAGCGATAATCCATGTTTAGAAAATCAGAGAAAAACCACAGCTTGATGCCTTCATGAATGTGCCAAATTAGTGGTTATCAAACACCTGATAATGATACATTTAGTCAGAATATAGACCTGATTTATACTGGGATACAAGGATCTGCTTCCAGATATGATTTAGAACCAAATCTTGATGGATTATGGGTTACCGATACCCAAACAGGCGAAAAGATTTTGTCCAGGAAGGTCAAAAAACATAAAAACAGGACGGAAGACAGATATCAAATCAAAACCCCTGAAGAGAAATATCGCTATTTTGGCGCAATAGAAATAAGGGCTTCTGAGCTACGAGGGCAGATCAAACAACGACCAACAGCACAAGCCCAAAAGCGAAATAATGTTGAAGCAACAATATATCACTTTGGGTGCGAACTGAAAAACAAAAAACAGAATACAGAGGGTTGATCAAGCAAAAAATATGGTCTTTCTGTAGATGCCTGTGGATCAATCTTGCACGGATTGTCAAATATTCCGTACATCTAGATCGGAAACCCAATGCAAAAGTTAAAAACCAAGCTCTTTAGAGCTTTTTCGACCTGCTATCCACCATACTGAATCATTTGGCACAAAAACTACTCAACTTACTCAACTTGCCCAACCGAATTTTAAACCACTTTACTTTTATAGCACGCCTGCGCTATTGTGGTGCGGTGCGAAAATGGTAGTTATCGGAGGGGGCTCAATCTTGCTTATACGCTAAAAAAGAACCCCGAAATTGGAAATATACGCGAAACTTTTCTGCTCAATCAATTGCTTAATGCCGGTCTGGAAGTTTATGCTCCTACCGAGGGTGATTTTCTGGTAAACGAATTAATCCTTGAAGCAGGTGGTAAAACCAAAAGTAGCCGTCAGGTAAGCCATCAAAAAAAATGGGCGATCGCTGCAGATAATATAGAGACCGGTTATGACAGAAAAATACCTTTGTGGTTGTTTGGGTTTCTTTATTAAAAGAAAAGCTTAGCTGACACACAACCTAAAATTTAAGTATGTTTATATTTATGCAATGTATCACCTGCACCTGACCCATGCAATCCGAACCTGATATACCCCTGCCTATAAAATTCAATGCCTGCAAGCACCACTTGCCTTATATGTTGCAGTTCAACCCTTCAGAACCCGGTATATTACCCGATAATTTCTGTAATAACTATACGGATTTATATACCGGTTTTCTTTCTCCGGCAACCATAGCCCGGGAGGTAATTGTTCAACTTAAGGAGAGAAGGCTCCTGGAAATTCAACCCTTTGAGAAAGCCATGTCGGCACTTTCCAGTTTTTTTATCCTTACCCTGAGCGACAACTCCCAATGGATTATCCGCAAAGGCGACAACGCGGACAGATATATTCATATTCATCCTGCCCGCACAGGTAATTTTACTTTACGGTTTAAAAAATCCACCCTCAAAACTTCACTGCTGTTGTTCCACGAATACCATGGAGAAACAGGTGCCCTCACCCTTAAAAATGTCAACTCAGTGAGAGTGCAGGCAGGCCTTTCGCCCATTAATAAAATAGAAAAAAGCAAGAGTATTGGCAGGTGTTATTCCACTTTGCTGAAATTTGCTGAGGAATGACGCAAGCCAATGAATGCTTGCACCGTTTATTAAACCGTCCATTTTGCTGCTAAACCAGTCATCGACCTAAGGTTTCTCTTTGGACGATGTGGATTTCGTGCATTAATGTTGACAAAAGCTTAAGAAATAAATGTGCTCATTGCTTACCTGGCCTTCGTCAGCAATGCCTCAAAATACATGGCAAAAGAGCGGTATAAAAAGTGGGTCCATTTTCCAAAAGGAACGATGATGAGTGCCCACTGTGCAAGTACAGTCAGATGGATTAGATACATCCACAGGTTATTCTCGATGATGCCCAGATCAATGAATGAGCGGACCAGCAATGCGGTTAAACCCATCAGCAGCAGCCAGATAACAAAGAACCAATCCGAAGGCTGGGAGTTTTTGCTGACTTCGCGGTTTTTCTGAATCCTGCTTTTTACAAAATCAACAGTGATAATAAATATCAGGGCACTTTCAACATACCCTAAAATTATTACAAACAGATTCTGCGAACCAAACCAATCGAGGAAAACCGTAGTAAAAAGCAACATCAAATAGCCAATAACCAAAACAAAGTGCTCTAGCCACCTGAACTGATTGTCGTCGCAACCCAGTGAACGTTTTTGAGTAAACATATGAACAAACAACTCACCGCTGGTTTTAAGATAAGTCATGAACGAAAGCTTTTTCCCGGGCTTCAGTATCACAAAATACCACATACGGATAATGTTTGGCAGCAATATAAAAGTGAATACCGCACCAATAGCAGTCATTTCAAAATAATGGCCAAAATGCATTATAGCTTCGGGATTAAATGCCTGAGAAGCGGCAAATGAAATCACTCCAATGGCTACCAGTAAAAAGGCTATAATACTCAGGGGAAGCGACTTATATAGTAATCCCGATAGCCCCGTCCAGTCGTATTTGGAGGTAAGCCAGCGCCGGAGCGACATCATCAGTTCGCCCGGATTTGCCGTTTGCGGGCAGTAGGTGGTACATTCCCCGCAATAGTAACACAGCCAGGGTTTGAGTGAGGAAGTGAGCTCCTCTTCCATCCCCAGCACACTCAGGCGAACCATTTCGCGCGGGAAGGAGTTTTCGGGCGTGGACAAAGAGCAAACTGCTGTGCAGGTGCCACAATTGTAACAGGCGTTAAAATTAATTGCACCATAATTTTTTAGTGCTTCTCCGAATTTAGGATCAATCCCTGCCATTACTGCTTTATTTTATACGTAAAATACTCATCCATATCGTCCACTTCACCGGTAGCAACAAAACCATACTTTACCAGCGACATAAGATAGTAAACTACCTCAGGTCTCGGCATACTCAGCTTTTCAGACAGTTGCATGATGGTTAGCTCACCCTCCTTAAGCGCTTCAAGAATGGCTTTTTTTATCCGGTTAAATTCCTTCAACTGGTCTTTGGCCTGCTGCGAAACCTCCCGTTTCTCCTTAAGATATTTGAAGGTCTTTCCTTTTTCTATTTCCATTGTAAATCTTTTTTTAATGGGTTTCCCTGTTTAATCCATTGCAAGTGCATCAATCATGCTTTCAATTTCCTTGTTGGAATAAGCAATCAGATCGAGGGCATCCGTCGGGCATACCGGCAGACACATGCCGCATCCTTTACAAACTGAATTGTTGATGAGCGCTATGGCCTTGCCACTTTCGTTACTCATGCTGATGGCATCAAAGGGGCAGGCTTTAGTACAGGCATCACACCAGGAGCAGAGCTCAGCATCCACTTCAGCTACAATGGGTTCGGTTTCCAGCTCACCTTTGCTCACGTAGGAGTATGATTTGGTGGCTGCCGCCAGGGCTGAGTTTACAGATTCCATAATATTCTTAGGGCTCTGACACGCACCAGCAATAGTTACGCCGTCAATAAAGGTTTCCACCGGACGGAGTTTTATGTGGATTTCATTGAAAAAATGGTCCCGTCCTTTCGGCAACTTAAACAGGGAACCTACAGAATTGTCAGCACGGGGAACCATGCCGGTAACCAGCACCACCAGATCGGCTTCAACCTCCATGGGGCGACCGGCACTCAGAATGTCTGTAATTTTTACCATGGTTTTTTCGCCTTCGCGGGATACTTCCGGCAAGCTTTCTTCGTCGCCCTGAAGATAAATATCGCCAAGTTCCAGGGATTCAGCATAAAGCAATTCTTGTTTACCATAAGTCCGGATTCCCCGCGTAAAGTGGTAGTTGTAAACTTTCGGAAATTTTTTCTTCACCTGCACCGAAGTATGAATCGCCGAAGTGCAGCAATACCTTGAACAATAGGTGTTTCCACCTTCTTCCTGCCGGCTGCCCACGCAATAGATATAGGCAATGTTTTTAATCTCTTTGCCGTTGTGCATCAGCTTTTTATCGCTCAACTCCAGCATGCGGACAAATTGCGGAAGCGTAACCACATTATCTACCTCGCTGTATCCATACTCACCTTCCGCCGGAGTGTATGGGTCAAAACCGGTAGCCATCAACACAGAACCCACATGTAAATCGAGTACTTCCTCCTCTTGCGAAAGATCAATTTTATCACAAATGGCCTCACATTTGCCACAACGGGTACAGCTTTCCATATCAATGGTGGCCGTTTGCGGATATTCGGAGGCAGCATTGCGGTAGATGGCTTTGCGCTTGGTCAGGTTGAAGTTAAATTCATCGGAAACTTCCACCGGACAGGCATCAATGGCCTGCTGAAGTTGTTTTTCTTCGCATATTCCGGTAAAATAGCGGGGCTGAACACTCACTTTTAATCTAAAATCACCTATACTTCCGGCATTGTGAGTTACTTCAGCGCTGGTAAAGATGGTTACATTCTTTCGTTTAACCAGGTCGTTATATAATTTGGTGATGAGCTCTTTTCCCGTTTGATTGTTGGTGAACATAGCACCCCACTGGGAAACCCTGCCGCCTACAAAAGGGGCTCTTTCAATCAGATAAACCGGACAATCCATATTAGATAAGGCGATGGCTGCTTTCATGCCGGCTACTCCTCCTCCAATAACGGCTACAGCTTTTTGTGCCAGAATTTTGTTGGGTATGAGCGGTTCAGCCAGGCGGGCTTTGGCAATGGCTGCCTTTACAATGTGTATGGCTTTTTCGGTGGCTCCAACCTTATCGTCGGAATGCGCCCAGGAATCCTGTTCACGGATATTGGCATGCACATAGTTGTATTTGTTCAGGTCAGCCCGCTCACTCACATTTCTAAAAGTGGTAAGGTGAAGCTTGGGTGAACACGAAGCCACCACAATGCCATTGAGTTCATTGCCTTTGATATCATCAACCATATCCTTTTGGTTGGAATCGGAACAGGCAAACATGGTGGTTTTGGCCAGGTAAACCCCGCCTTCATCTTCAATGGCTTTTTTCACTTTTTCAACATCCACATAATCAGAGATGTTGCCGCCGCAATGGCATACGTAAACGCCTATTTTCTTTTTCATTATCCCTGTATTAAATAACTTATGGCTTCTGAAGAGGCAGAACCTGCCGAGAGGATTGAATCGGGAATATCCATGGGCCCTGAAGCCGTACCGGCCACAAAAACACCGTCAATGCTGGTGAGTGCAGGGCTTGCCAAAATATCAGTCTGATGAATAAACTTATAATTGTCAAGTTGCAGTTGATTTGGCTCAAAAAAGTCCGAAGCATCCTGATTGGGAAGTACGCCCACCGACAGAATCACCATGTCGTGATCGGCCTCTTTCAGTATGCCTTCGTTAATGTCTTCGTAACGCAGGGTAAGGTTACCGTTTTCCTGTTCGGAGATTTTGCCAATTTTGCCCTTTACAAAATTTACACCCATGCCTTTGGCCTGCTGGTAAAATTCTTCGAAACCTTTACCAAAGGATCGGATGTTGATGTAGTAAATGGTGACATCAGCCATGGGCAAGGCTCCCATCAGCAACTGTGCCTGTTTAATGGAGTACATACAGCATATTTGCGAGCAGATGGGGTTGCCTATAGTAGCATCCCGTGAACCGGTGCAAAGTACATAGGCAATTTTATCCGGGACTTTACCGTCACCGGGACGTAGTACTGTATTGAACGGTCGGGTAGGAGCCAGTTCGCGCTCCATTTGCATAGAGGTAATTACATTTTTATACAATCCAAATCCGTAACGCGGAATCATCAGGGGATCGAACAGTTTAAACCCGGTGGCAAGAATTACTGTTTTTACACTTATCTGCAAGGTTTCTACTTCCTGCGTAAAATCAATACAATTGGTCGGACAAACCTTTTCACAGGCACCGCACAATACACAATTCTCTATATCAATGGCAGCAGCTTTTGGGCTGGCGATGCTAAAAGGTATAAAGGCAGCTTTTCGGCCAACCAGGTTATACTGATACTGATCCGGCACACTCACCGGACAAGCCTGTTCGCAAAGTTGACAAGCGGTACAGTCTTCAATTACCACATAACGCGGCTGCCTGACTATGGTTGCCTCAAAATTATTCTCGGCAATTTTGTTGATACTGCTTACTTCACTACTGGTAAAAATGGTGATGTTTGGATGCCTGGAAATTTCAGAAACTTTAGGCGTAGTGATGCAGGCTGCGCAATCGAGGGTAGGAAATACCTTGCTCAGCATTATCATTTTACCGCCTATAGACAGCTCTTTTTCTACCAGCAATACTTTATAACCGGTAGAAGCCAGGTTCAGTGCTGATTCGCCACCGGCTACGCCACCACCGACAATGAGTGCATCGAAATTGAGATGATTGGATTGTCCGTTCATTATTACGGGTTTGTGGTTTTTAATAAGTATTCATTAAAGCCTTTGATCTGCTTTACAAACGATTCACTACATACCGAGCAGATGGCGGCCATTTTCAATCGGGCAGGGTCTATGGATTTTTCTTTCATCAGCACATGTGTGCGCCCCACAACGTTTCCGGTTTTTTCGGTACATGATTCTCCAAATACACAATCGGTGCCATCGGCGGCAATAAAAACGCCGTCAAAACCCTTTTCATAGGCATGTAAAATCCAGCGGGATTTAATACCACTTGAACAGGGAACCGTAATGGTGTACACCGTTGGCGGATAGTGAAGTTTAAGTAAGCCCGCCATATCAATGGCGGGATCACTTATTTTTTCTGTAGAAAAGACTAAAATCTTAGCGCTTTTCCTAATCTTTTCAGCCATGACTGTGATTATTTTTTCTTCATATAAACTTTGAAGAAACCATCTTCTTCTACAGCACCGAGATATTCATGACCCTGTTTGCCGCACCATTTGGGAATATCACTTTTTGTACCTTCATCGGCTGATAATATTTCCATAATATCGCCTGACTTTATGGTTCCAATGGCTTTTTTTGCCTCGAGCAGCGGTCCTGGACAAGCAGTTCCACGGGCATCTACTGATTTGGCTACAGTTGCAGTTTTCAATTCTTCAGTTGTCATTTTCTTGATTTTTAAAGGTTTATATTTGTTTTAGTATTTCATTATTTGCAATTTTCTTTGAAAAGGGACGTCTAATTCTGCTCGACAGTCCTGCTTTTAATTGGATGACAAGGAGACTTGGGGACAAGGAGAAGCAGCTGGGACGAGGGACGCTTAAAAGGGACGAGGAGCGTTTAAAAAGGGCAAGGGTAAATAGGCAGGCAGGCAAAGGGATGCTTCTAACCTCTAACTTCTAACCTCTATCCTCTAACCTCTAACCTCTAACCTCTAACCGATCACCGCTCATCACAGATCACAGATCACTGATCACTCAAAACCCACAGCTAAATAAAAAGCTGCATGGCACTTTCACCCGCATCGGCCACAAATGTGGTGGCGCCGGCATAGCTCAGGTATGGATAATCAATCATCTCTTCTTTTTTGAATCCCATAAGGTTCATGGACATCTCGCAAACGATGATCTCGATTTCCAGTTCAGCGGCCTGTTGAAACATTTGCTCCATCGACATTACCCCCTGGCTTTTCATCAGATATTTAATCATCATTGGGCCCATACCGGCCATGTTCATATTTGAAAGCTTCAGTTTGTCTTTACCTTTGGGAAGCATCATGCCAAACATTTTGGAGATAAAGTCCTTACCTTCTCCTTTCTTTTCTTTAGCGCGCAATGCCGAAAGCGCCCAGAAAGAAAAGAACAATTTGACTTTTGTATCCATGGCCGCTGCCGCAAGCGAAATAACCATGGCAGCCAGGATTTTATCCATATCGCCCGAAACGATGGCAATAGACAGTTGATCTTTTCTGGAGCTTTCCAGTGTTGCTACTTTGGCTGTAAGAACATTAATCTGCTCTTGTAATTGCCTGACATCCAATTCTGTTTCCTGCATTTGAAATAGTTTTAATATAGATTAGTATGTAAGGGTTGCTTTGGCCGGGAATACTTCTTTCACTACAATCCCTGTAGCAACACTTGGTTCTTAAATTCAAAATAAAAGGCTCTCCCATCACACTTAGATGATTCAAAAAACCGGCTCCATTGTGAATGAATTAACATTGACAAAATTATATATATAAAACTACATGTGACGTATTAGAATGTGCTGCTTGAAACATATAAATGTGATATAATTCACACTTTATGTTTACTTTTGTCAAATGGACGACAATTGTACAACCTGCAGGTTTATGTCGAAAGCGGCAGAGACCCTGAGCACTGAAAACCTGGGCTATTTATCCTGTAATAAGGCGATGGTTCGGTTTAAGCGGGGAGATTCCATCATCAAGCAAGGCATGTTTTCCACCAATATCGCTTACTTGCGGAGCGGCCTTGCCAAAATTCACCTCTCTGGACCCAGCCAGGAACAAATCGTAAGATTGGTGAAAGCACCTTCCTATCTGGGATTGCCAACTTCTATAGGTGATAAGATTAACCAGTATTCGGTTACAGCCATCAGCGAAGCTGAAGTATGCTATATTGATATGTCCTCCTTCAGATATTTATTGAAAGAGAATGAATTGTTTTCCTACCAGATCATCCTTGAACTCTGTAGTAATGAGCTGGAAGCCATACGCAGGTGCGCCAACCGCACTCAAAAACAAATCCGGGGAAATATTGCGGATGTGATTCTCGAGTTCGCTGACAAGATATACAAAACGGATACTTTTACGCTTCCCATTTCTCAGGCTGAGATCGGAAACCTGGTGGATACCAGCCGCGAAAGTATCAACCGCACCTTATCCGAGTTTCATAAAGACGGTATCATTCGCTTTACGGGTAAAAAGATTGAAATCCTGAATAAAAAGTCTCTGATGCTAATCAGCCAGACCGGATAACTTAAATAATCCGGTACTTATCCACAATTCAATACCTTTGCGCGCTTTCTTCATAGAAAACTCCGCAACTTAATGGCTTCTACCCTCAACCGGCTTCGGCTTTGCGCATTAATGGCTTACCCTAAAGGGCTGAAAACGGCGTGGTGGCTGATAAAAATTACCGTACCGGTATCGTTTGGGGTAATGTTGCTCCAGTACTTTGGCCTGCTTGATCTTATTGCCGGATATACCGGGCCGTTTTTCCAACTGCTTGGCTTGCCGGGAGTGGCCGCTATCGTGTTTATTACCAGCATCTTTACCAACATTTATTCTGTGGTGGCCATTCTGGCTATGCTTCACTTACCTATGCGTGAGGGAATTATTCTAGCCAGTATGTGTCTGATTTCGCATGGTTTCATCATTGAATCGGCTGTATTGCGCAAAACAGGTTCTTCGGTGCCCCGGATGCTACTTTTAAGACTAATGGGAAGTTTTGTGGTTGCCTTTCTGCTGAATCAAATTATGCCCGGAAGCAGTGAATCCGGACAATCTGTTTATGTTATAGAAACACTAAGCTTTTCGGCAGCCTTCTCAAACTGGTTCTTCTCCATTGGCCGGACGGTGGTGAAAATTCTCATTCTGGTAAATATATTGCTGTTTTTTCAGCAGGTGATGGAAGAATTCAACTGGATCCGACTGATTGAAAAACCGATGAAACCTGCGCTCAGGCTTATGGGATTGCCGCCATCAACAACCCTTTCATGGATTGTGGCCAACCTTATCGGACTGGCTTATGGTTCTGCCATAATGATTGATCAGCGCGAAAAAGGCCGCATCACTGCCGAAGAAGCCGACCTGCTCAACCACCATGTGGCTATTTCCCACTCGCAACTGGAAGACCCACTGCTTTTTCTCACCCTCGGCTATGCCATGCACTGGCTGATGTGGCCGCGATTTCTGCTGGCAGTTGCAGCGGTCTGGATAAGAAGACTGTTGAAATAGTTTCAGGTTATAAGATGACCTACCAGGTTGCCTCGACATGGTTCGACAATTGCTCACCAACCGGCTTAGGCACCGGAAAACCTGGGGAGTCCCATCTCAACAAATCAACACATCAGCACATCAGCAAATCAACACATCAACTTCGCTTTACTTAAACATCAGTACCTGCTTCGTTTTTCCTTCGGAAACAAATCCCCTGAACATACCGGGCGTATTGAAAGGCATGGCAATATTTCCATCCTTATCAAGGGCGATGAGGCCACCTGTGGCTCCCTGATCTTTTAGCTTTTTGTTGATGATGTAGTCGGTAGCCTGAGCGACGGATTCACCCAAATACAACATTCTGGCAGAAACATCATAGGCTACCGCATTCCGGATAAAATACTCCCCATGCCCGGTGCATGAAACGGCGCAGCTTTTATTGTTGGCGTAAGTCCCTGCACCTATGATAGGTGAGTCGCCAATGCGACCGAACTTTTTATAAACCATGCCTCCGGTGGAAGTTGCTGCAGCCAGATTCCCTGACTTATCCAATGCTACTGCGCCAACAGTTCCTTTGCGGCCATCGTTCTCCATCCGGGCTTTCACTTTCAGGTATTCCTGCCAACTTTCTTCGGTATAAAAATAAGAAGGATCAACTATTTCCAGTCCCTGCTGCCGTGCAAATTCTTCTGCACCGCGTCCGGCAAGCATTACATGTTCGGATGAATCCATCACACGCCGGGCGGCTTCAACAGGACTTTTTATCGTCATAACGCCGGCTACAGCGCCTGCTTTGCCGGATTTCCCATCCATAATGGACGCATCCAGATCGTTTTTACCTTCCGCATTAAATACGGCTCCTTTGCCCGAATTGAATAAAGGACAGGCTTCCATCACCTGAATCGCGACTACTACTGCATCTAATGAAGTGCCGCCTTTGCTCAATATTTCTTCTCCGGCGCTAAGGGCTTCGAAAAGTGCCTTCTCATAGTCAGTCTGCTTTGCCGGTAAATAGCGGTCAGAAGTTATGGTGCCGGCACCACCATGAATTACCAGCACGTAACCTGGGTTTTGAGCAGTCGTCTCAAATCCGGCTATCCATAAAAGAATTAAAAGGAAAAAAGAGAGCTTTTTCATAACAGACAGTTTAATTAATTGCACTACAGAAAGTTACCACGAAATTATGAAATTTTAAAAATCATTAAATACTGGAAGCTTCAATTGGGTCAGGAGAACATTCCCCGGATATCAATAATCCCGAAAAGGTCAGCCGAAGAGATAATGATAATCACGATGATGAACCACCGGATAAAATTGGCACCCCAGGCATTGGCATAACGTGAAGCTACAAAGGCGCCGATGATGTTGCCAATGGCGTGGATCAATCCAAATTGCCAGTTCACTTTATCGTTCAGAATAAATACTCCCAAAGCAAAAATAGTGTAAATCAATACAATAAACACCTTGATGGCATTGGCTTTTACCAGATCATAACCTGCACCAAGCACAATGGCGGCCAATAAAAAGTAACCAACGCCCACCTGTACGAAACCCCCATATACCCCAATGCCAAAGAAAATCAGTATTTGAACCCAGCTTATCTTTTTCAGTTGAAGGTGCTCTTGTCCTTTCAGCCACTTATTGGGCTTTGTAAGGATGAAAAACACCATCATAATCATTACCAGACCAATGGCTTTGCGGAAGGTAGCTTCATCTATTTCAACTGAAAGCTGGGCACCGACAATTGAGCCAATCGTGGTGGGAATCGCGAGCCACCAGGCCTTGCGTGTATCAAGCAGCTTTTGTTGCCTAAAGGTAGTTACCGAAGTCAGGTTTTGAAGAATCACCGCGATGCGGTTGGTACCATTGGCAACATCTGCAGGCAAACCCATAAACATAAACAGCGAAAGAGAAATAATGGTACCTCCGCCGGCCAGCGTATTGATAAATCCAACAAAAACACCCGACACTATTAACGCGATGATTTGAAGGCTGGTCATGTTATTTTTTTTGAATTACAAAAGTAACAAAAAGGAGAGAGCGAAGAGCTATGGCTGAAATGTACGGTTAAGAGGGTTGCATCCCGCTTACCGAATCTTACCCATGAAAATACTTGACAATGGGTTTTATAAATTAGGTTTTGCCCCCGAAGCATATCCGAGTCGCACAAATAGAAGCAGGGCAGTACAATAAAAGTCAAACCACTACATTCACAATCTTCCCCGGCACCACAATCACTTTACGCGGCGCTTTTCCTTCCAGCCATCTGGCAGATTCGGGGGCTGAAAGAACAGCTTTTTCAATTTCAGGTATCGGCATATCAAGAGGTAATGCCAACTTGAAGCGCATTTTCCCGTTGAAGGAAACCGGGTATTCAAAAGTGTTCTCAACAGTATGCGCCTCATTAAATATGGGAAAGATGGCTTTGGTAACACTTTCAGTATTTCCCAACAGGCTCCAGAGCTCTTCGGCAATATGCGGTGCATAAGACGAAATAAGCACGGTAAGCTCGCTTAAAATACTGCGGTTATTACATTTCAGTTCCGAGAGTTCATTCACACAAATCATAAAGGAACTTACGGCTGTATTGAAGGAGAAGCGTTCAATATCTTCCTGTACCTTTTTGATGGTTTTATGCAGCGCCTTTAATTCAGCAGGTGTCGGAGGGTTGTCATTGACCACAAAATTATTGTCAAAGTCATGGAACAGCCGCCACAACTTGCGTATAAAGCGAAATACGCCTTCAATACCATTGGTGTCCCAGGGCTTGGCCTGTTCAAGCGGGCCCAGAAACATCTCGTATAATCTAAGTGTGTCGGCACCATATTTATCAATCAGGTCATCGGGATTTTGTACGTTGTATTTGGATTTTGACATCTTTTCCACTTCCCACCCACATATGTACTTTCCGTCCTCCAGGATGAATTCGGCATTGGAAAGATGAGGCTGCCATGCTTTAAAAGCTTCAACATCAAGTATATCATTATGAACGAGATTGACATCAACATGAATGGCATCGCTGAAATGCTCCCTTCCGGGATAATTCTTAGATACATATACGGGAATGAGCTTCAGGCTTTCCTGTTCAATAAATATAGGCATCTTTTCACCATGAACCACCTTCCGAATACGCTCCATCACCTTGTCTAAATCGAGAAAATCACGGATGGGTATCAGCATCAGTTTCAAGCCTTTTTCTTTACAATAGGCTTCATAAGGATGGGCGATTTTTTCAAGCGCCTGCTGGCGTTTTACTTCAATAATTAATCCTGCTTCTTTACTGAAGAAGTCAAACTTGCGATTTCCATCCCGGTAATCGCGTTCAAAGCCAACACCAGTTTTGCGGTCTCTTAAGTTTTCCCACAGCATATATTCTGCCATCTTCTCCAGGTTAACGCGGTACACAAAATTCGACCTGCCCTGAATCATACCCTGATTGATAAGCTTTTGGAATGGTTCATCTTTCACCGTAAGGCCCAGATCGTACAAAAACTTATTCCAGAAACGGGCGTAAATCAGGTGGCCGGTAGCATGCTCGGCGCCGCCCATGTATAGGTCAACGTTTTGCCAATAGGAGTTGGCTTCTTTCGAAAAATATTCATTTTCATTCCGCGGATCCATATAACGCAAATAGTAGCCGCTTGAACCGGCAAATCCGGGCATGGTATTAGTCTCCAGGGGATAACCATCTTTGTTTACCCAGTTTTTGGCACGTGCCAGGGGCGGCTCACCACTTTCGGTGGGCAGGTAGGCATCTACTTCAGGCAATTCAAGAGGCAATTCGTTCTCAGCAATGGTAAAGGGCATGCCATCCTTATAATAAATCGGGAAAGGTTCGCCCCAATAGCGCTGACGGCTGAAAATGGCATCACGCAGACGGAAATTTACCTTACCGAAGCCGAGATCCAATTCTTCCACTTTGCGGATGGCGGCAGGAATGGCTTCCTTCACTTCCATTCCCGAAAGGAATTCGCTATTGATCATGATGCCTTCCTTTGAATCGTAGGATTCTTCCCATAACGACGGGTCAACCGGGGTTTCGCCTTCGCGGGAAACCACCTGACGGATGGGCAAATTAAAGTACCGTGCAAAGGCAAAGTCACGGCTATCGTGGCCGGGTACCGCCATAATGGCTCCGGTACCGTAACCCATCAACACATAATCGGCTACCCAAACCGGAATTTCTTCGCCATTGAGCGGATTCACCGCATAGCCGCCAGTAAATTGGCCCGAAATCTTCTTAACTTCAGTCATGCGCTCGCGTTCCGAACGGTTTTTGGCCCAAAGCAGGTATTCTTCTACTTTTTCGCGGTGTTCAGCAGTGGTAATCTCCCTGACAAAAGGATGCTCAGGAGCCAGCACCATAAAAGTTGCCCCCAACAAAGTGTCGGCTCTTGTGGTGAAAACTTCAAGGTCTTCGTTAAAATTCTTCAATTTAAAACGTACCGAGCACCCCTGCGAACGCCCGATCCAGTTACGCTGAATTTCACGAATAGATTCGGGCCAGTCCACCTTATCAAGACCGTTAAGCAGCCTGTCGGCATAAGCGGTAATGCGCAGCAGCCACTGTTTCATGGTTTTGCGTTCTACCGGATGGCCGCCACGAATTGAAAACCCCTCACTTACTTCATCATTGGCCAAAACGGTTCCCAGGGCAGGGCACCAGTTTACCATGGTGTCGGCAAGATAAGCCAGACGGTAGTGCATCAATACTTCCTGTTGTGCCCTTTCATCCATAGCATTCCAGTCTGAAGCAGCAAAAGGTTCAATCTCGCTGTGAGCAGCATCAATGGAAGCATTCCCCGAAGATGAAAATATTGAAGTTAAACTGGCAATGGGTTCTGCCTTTTGGCTGATGTTGTTGTACCAGGAGTGGAACAACTGAATAAAAGTCCACTGCGTCCATTTATAGTATGCAGGATCGCTGGTGCGCACTTCGCGATCCCAGTCGTACGAAAAACCTATCTTATCGAGTTGTTCGCGGTAGCGGGCAATATTTATTTCGGTGGTAATGGCGGGATGTGTACCGGTTTGAATGGCATACTGCTCTGCAGGAAGTCCGTAAGCATCATAACCCATGGGATGCAATACATTAAAACCTTTCAGGCGTTTGTAACGGGCGTATATGTCAGAAGCAATATAGCCGAGTGGATGCCCAACGTGCAATCCAGCTCCAGATGGGTATGGAAACATGTCAAGCACATAGAATTTGGGCTTGTTATAATCGATTTCCGTTTTATACGTTTTATTCTTTGCCCAGGCTTGCTGCCATTTTTGTTCAATTTCCCTGAAGTTGTAATCCATTGATAGTAGCGCTATTTTTGAATGAATTTGCAAAGGTAAGCATGAATTTGTCGCGAAGAGATGCAAATTATTGGCTAAGTTTCAATAAACCGTAGACCGGATGCAGAATAAATGGGAAAACACCCGGATGTGACGAAAAATCTTATCAAGGAATGACCTTTCTTTATGTTTTTCGTTTAAAATGCGCTAAAAATGAAGGGCATTCAATTGTTTCTGGCTAACTTTGCAGGCAAATGCTACAAATATGAAACGAATTGCCGTTTTTGCTTCCGGAAACGGTTCAAACGCCGAGCACATTACGCGATATTTTGCCGAGAGTAGTCTGGCAAGGGTTGAAGCCATTTATTGCAACAATCCTAAGGCTCACGTAATCAGACGGGCTACCAATCTAAAGGTTCCCCTCGTGCTTTTTGACCGTGAGAAATTTTATGCTTCTGATGTTGTATTGCGCGATCTTCAAAGCCGCAACATTGACCTGATTGTGCTGGCCGGATTTCTTTGGCTGATGCCAGGAAGTATTACCAGGGTTTTTAGCCAGAAAATTGTTAATATTCATCCTGCTTTATTACCATTATATAGTGGTAAAGGTATGTTTGGTGATAATGTTCATGAGGCGGTTGTTGAAGCCGGTGAAAAAGAATCCGGTATCACCATTCATCTTATAGATGAGGTGTATGATCATGGAGCCATTCTTTTGCAGGTGAAATGCAAACTGACCCCGGATGAAACCCCCGAAAGCCTGGCCGAAAAAATCCATCAGCTTGAGTATGAGCACTATCCAAAGGTGATAGAACAGCTTTTAGAGGAGTAGGATATTTGTAGTGATCGGTGATCAGTAATCGGTGACGTGTGATCAGTGATCTGTAATCTGTTGATTCGTTGATTTGTTGAGGTGTTGCGTGTCCGCCTCAGGCGGGAGGTGTTGTTAAAAATCCGAAATCTTCATATCCGCATATCCGCACATCAACACATCAGTGATCTGTGATCTGTAATCAGTAATCGGTGACGTGTGATCAGTGATCTGGAAGGGTTGATTTGTTGAGGTGTTGCGTGTCCGCCTCAGGCGGGAGGTGTTGTTAAAAATCTGCAATCTTCATATCCGCACATCATCACATCTGTAATCTGTTGATTCGTTGATTTGTTGAGGTGTTGAGGTGTTGCGTGTCCGCCTCAGGCGGGAGGTGTTGTTAAAAATCCGAAATCTTCATATCCGCACATCATCACATCAGTGATCTGTGATCTGAAAGGGTTGATTTTGTTGATGGGTTGATTTGGTGAGAGGTGATCTGTTATCTGTTATCTGTTATCTGTGATCTGTAATCTGTTGATTTGTTGAGGTGTTGAGGTATTGTTAAAAATC
>Ga0265295_1001822_pt1 | contig 36285 bp, 30 predicted proteins | sample Munlansysbiofilm_FD_192503 | JGI IMG/M metagenome (GOLD analysis project Ga0265295, IMG submission 192503) | Leachate microbial communities from a municipal landfill in Southern Ontario, Canada - Methane capture system biofilm | ecosystem: Engineered > Solid waste > Landfill > Unclassified ... | reverse complement strand
AAATCCGATTTTGGCGGCAAACAACTTGGGGCCAGCATTGGTTGGCACTGGAGTTACGTTACCCCAGCGCAAAACGGCTGTGCTGCCTATGTTGAACAGGCTGTAGGGGGAGTGCCAGAATCCGCGGATAAAGAGATCTGTCGCCAGCACTATCATTATCCACTTAGCGCTGGTAAACAGAAAAATTGCGGCGCAGAACACGGTAAGCGCTGCATTCGCTTGCGCAACTTTAGCGTCAACTTGTTGAAACGAGATTGGACATACCTGTGCCATAATTTTCCTCTTTGGTGAAATAGTTCCTTAAGATAGAGCAATAATGTAGTTACTCAGATATGCGGATTATTGTATGTATAGTGGGTGTGAATGTCAATGGTTTGTCTGAATGTGACCAATGGCAGGGATGATTGAGAGTGGCACTTGATTTTTGGCGAAACGGTAACAAAGGTTTGTTGTGGGGGTGGGGTGGAGTGCAGATAGAACTGTGTGAACCGGGGCGAAGATAATCTCTGCGCCCCGGCTGTGTGGATTGTATTTAAAGCTATTTTTTCTTTTCTGATTTTTTGCGCTCGTTGGCATCGAGTATTTTTTTGCGCAGACGAATGGACTTTGGCGTGATCTCTACCAGTTCATCGTCGTCGATATATTCTAGCGCCTGCTCTAGAGTTAGGATGCGTGGCGGGGTGAGGCGGATAGCATCGTCAGTACCAGAAGAGCGTACGTTGGAGAGTTTTTTCCCTTTGTTGGTGTTGACCACCAAGTCGTTCTCTTTAGCGTGTTGTCCTACAACCATCCCTGTGTATACCTTGGTGCCCGGATGGACAAACAGAATGCCCCGATCCTGCAGGTTGAACAGGGTGTAGGCGGTAGTTTCCCCCGGTTCAATGGCAATCAACGAGCCGTTCTTGCGTCCACTGATCTCCCCCTTGTAGGGGGCATAGGTGTCAAAGCAGTGAGCAATGGTGCCGGTGCCGTGGGTGTCGGTCATGAACTCGGTGCGAAACCCGATCAGACCGCGCGAGGGGATGGAGAATTCGATGCGGTTGACCCCGTCGAGCTGTTTCATGCTGAGCATCTCGGCTTTGCGCTGTCCAAGTTTTTCTATGATGGTGCCTTGGTATTCTTCTGGTACATCGATGGTGAGGCTTTCCATCGGCTCAAGTTTTTGCCCGTTTTCTTCGCGCAGGATCACCTGTGGTTTCGACACTGCAAGTTCAAACCCTTCGCGCCGCATGTTTTCTATAAGGATCGACAGATGAAGTTCACCCCGCCCTGAGACTTTAAAGGTGTCGGTGGACTCTGTCTCTTCTACACGCAGGGAGACATTGGTGCGCAACTCACGTTGCAGACGCTCATAGATATTGCGCGAGGTGACATATTTCCCCTCTTTGCCCGCGAAGGGGGAGGTGTTGACCATAAAGTTCATCGACAGGGTGGGCTCGTCGATATTCATATACGGTAGCGGTTTCGGTGCGTCGGTAGCGGCGAGGGTTTCGCTGATGCTGATATCGTTGAAGCCAGCGATGGTGACAATGTCGCCTGCCTCGGCTTCTTCGATACTCACTTGTTGTACCCCTTGATAGCCGATAAGCTTCGATATGCGCCCCTGGGTTATGTTCCCATTTTTGTCGATCCGCGCCAAACTCTGCCCATCACGCACCCGTCCGTTAAAGATTTTGCCCGTAGCGATGCGTCCGATGTAGTCGTTGTAGTCGATACTGGTGACTAAAAACTGAAAGGGCTTGTTTGGATCGCAGTTGGGGGCGGGCACGTTTTCTTTGATGCACTCGAAAAGTGGTTCCATATCGGTGTTGGTGTCTTCAAGTTCTTTGCGCGCATATCCCTCTTTGGCACTTGCAAAGATGATGGGGAAATCGAGCTGCTCTTCATCTGCGTCGAGCTCGCAAAACAGGTCAAATGCCATGTCCACTACTTCTTGCGGGCGTGCCCCGGGGCGGTCAATTTTATTGATAACTACGATGGGGCGTAACCCCAGATCCAAAGATTTTTTCAGCACAAAGCGGGTCTGCGGCATGGGGCCATCAAACGCATCCACGAGCAGAAGCACCGATTCAACCATCTTCAAAACGCGTTCAACTTCGCCACCAAAGTCGGCATGCCCGGGGGTGTCAACGATATTGATCTTAACGTCGCCATGCTGGACGGAGAGATTTTTTGACAGGATGGTGATGCCACGCTCTTTTTCCAGATCGCTGCTATCCATGATGCGCTCGGTTATCTCTTGGTTGGCGCGAAACACCCCGGATTGTTGTAGCATAGCATCGACTAGTGTGGTTTTGCCGTGGTCAACGTGTGCTATGATGGCGATGTTTCTGATCTGTTCTGTCATGTAGTGAAATCTCCTTGATCTGTTCTTATTGAAGTTGCAAGGTTGATTCTTGCGCAAGAGTGTATCAGTGTATCAGGCACAATGGCTAAATTAAGCCAAAGTTGAAGTTCGAAAAACGTGTAACTATACACGAACAGCAGGGTGCTGGCTATTTTTTTCTCTTTATATCCCCGTTTTTATGCATACTAGCGGTGATGGTGTGCAGAGCGGGGTTGCCATTTGTCAGGGCGTTTGAGTATCTAGAAATGTGTAAATCCCGTTGTGTTACAGATAGCGGCACGGAAGCCTTGCTGTGGCAGGGGCGTCCGGCGCCTCGCTGCTATACTCTGCGTCACTGGCGCCGTGCTCTGCTTTGGGCGCCGGTGTTTGTGGGTGCGCTGCTCTGGCAATGGTGGCTGTGGCATGCTCGAGGTGCGGATGGCGCTTGGGGGACGGTTTTCCTCCCCACACCTCTGGTGTTGGTAGCGTTTATCTTAAGTTGTGGACGCCTGCTACGTGCACGGCTGGAATGGGAGCACGTTTTTTACTTTATTAGTGACGCAGGTGTGTGTATTCAAGCGGGAAGAAAAAACCAGATTACGCACTATCCCTATACTGAGCTTAAGGATGTGCGCCTCGAATTGTACCACAATGATGTTGCCACAGGGCTTGGATGGGTCTATGCGCAGTTCGGTGAGCAGAAAGTGACCCTTGAATGTCTTGAAGATGCACCCAGAGCCTACGCGCTTCTTGCGACAAAATTGGAGCAGCAGAGTGCGAAATAGCGGGTAGAAAAAAAGCGAAACAACGTTGAGAAAATAAGCGTTGACTTTTGCTGTTTCTTTTGGTCTATTCACTGGATTTACCCAGTGTTTTAGCCAGATTAGCTAGAGGGCAGTATGAGTAATAAGACATGTAGAAATCTTTATTTGGAAACATTTGGGTGTCAGATGAATGTGGTGGATTCCGAGTGGATCGTCACCATGCTTGCCGACCTCGGATATCAGCAGATAGACCAGCCCGATGCTGCCGATCTTATAATCCTCAACACCTGCTCTGTGCGCGAAAAAGCGCAGCGTAAAGTCTATGGCCATTTGGGGAGCTTCAAACCCCTGAAAGATAAAAATCCGCACATAATTATTGCTGTTGGTGGGTGTGTGGCTCAGCAGGAGCGCGAACGCCTCCTCCAGGAGGTGCCACATCTGGATATTGTGTTCGGTACCCACAATGTGCATAAACTCGCACAGATGGTGCAGGAAGTTGAAACTTCGCACCAACAGCGCTGCGAAACCTCCTTCAACCACAGTGCTACGCGCTTTGACAATTTCCCCATCCGCAGAGATGCGAATGCGGTGAGCAAGTTTGTCACCATCATGCAGGGGTGTGACAATTTCTGCACCTACTGTATTGTCCCCTATGTGCGGGGGCGCGAGGTGAGCCGCAGTAGTGACGAAATAGTAGCTGAGGTTCAAGCGCTAGTAGAGCAGGGAGTGCGTGAAATCACCTTGCTGGGGCAGAATGTCAATTCCTACGGCCATACCAGCGCGGACGAAAAAAGTTTTGCCCAGCTGCTGCATACTGTACATGCAGTTGAAGGGTTGGAGCGGCTCCGCTTTACCTCTTCCCATCCCAAAGATCTGAGTGCGGAACTCATAGAGTGTTTTGCTGCACTGCCCAAACTGTGCCCGCAGATGCATCTGGCACTCCAAAGTGGTTCTGACCGCATCTTGCATGCGATGCAGCGGGGCTACACCCGCGCTGAGTATCTGCAACGTGTTGACGAACTGCGCCGCCGCTGCCCCCAAATCCGTTTGAGTACCGACATCATCGTGGGGTTCCCCGGAGAGAGCCATGCCGATTTTATGGACACCCTCTCAATGCTTGAGGCGGTAGGCTTTAGCGATGCGTTTACCTTTCTTTATTCCCCGCGCCCCGAAACTGCGGCAGCGCACTTGGATGATCCAATCTCTAAAGAGGAAAAACAGGGGTGGTTTAATACTCTGCTCGAGCGCCAGAGACAGATAGGCACCAATATCTGGGCTCAGGATGTGGGGACAACGCAGCAAGTGTTGGTGGAGGGGAAGAGTCGCCACGGCGATGGGCAGGTGTTCGGGCGCAATGTATGGAACCGGATTGTCAATTTTGATGCCCCGGCAGAGCTTATTGGTACCGAGGTTGAAGTGGAGATTGTACGCACCCTTAACAACTCCCATCTGGGGACGTTGAAACGTAAGAAATAAGAGATATTTGCACCAGAGCACCCATTAAATAGGAAGGCAGGTCTTAACATTATGCACCCGATGAGCGACGAACATTTTTCCCTTCTGCGTGAATTTTCCAATACCCCCAGCCCTTCAGGGTTTGAGCAACCCCTGCAGCGCATTGTACGCCGTGAGGTTCAGGCGTGTGCCGATACCTTGCAGACCGATGTGATGGGCAACGTTATTGCGTGTAAACGCGCCGCAGCCAGCACCTCTGAGGAGCGCGCACTGCGGGTAATGCTGGCGGGGCACTGTGATGAGATCGGCTTTATGATCCACCACATAGATGAGCAGGGGTTTCTGTTTTTTACCCCCATCGGCGGGATTGATGCCCATCTTGTTCCTGGGCAGCGCGTCCATGTCCATAGCAATAATGGGCGCATCCTTGGAGTGGTTGGAAAAAAGCCGATCCATCAGATTGATCCGAAAGAGCGCGATAATGTTATTAAGTTCAAGGCGCAATTTATCGATATCGGGGTGGAGGATCGGGAGGCAGCGCTAAAACTGGTCAGCATTGGTGATCCGGCAACGTTTGTTCACGGAATGGAGCGTCTCCAGGGTTCTCTTGCAACTTCACGCGCTTTTGATGACAAAATGGGTGCTTTCATCGTCACCCGCGTAATGCAGGAAGTGTGCGCGCGGCGTAATAATAAAGTGGATCTATACAGTGTTACCACCGTGCAGGAGGAGTTGGGTCTGCGTGGCGCAATCTCCAGCACTTATGGGGTGAACCCCGATGTGGGCATTGCAGTGGATGTAGGTTTTGCTACCGACTACCCCGGTCAGGACAAGAACGAAGCGGGTGACTTCAAGGTGGGGAAAGGGCCTATTCTCGCACGTGGTGCCAATATTAATCCGGTGTTGTTTGACCTGATCAGGGCCACCGCGCAGGACAAACAAATTCCGCTTCAAATAAGTGGGCATGCGCGTGCTACCGGTACCGATGCCAACGCTATGCAGCTCAGTCGCGGTGGCGTGGCGGCGGCGCTATTGAGTGTTCCGTTGCGCTATATGCATTCGCCGGTGGAGGTTCTCTCCCTTGACGATATTCAGGCAGCAATCGAATTGCTTACCGAAGTGGTGATGCGCATCGATTCTACCACCTCGTTTATTCCGACATAGATATTTGAAAAGCACTAAGAACTCAGTACTAAGAACTAAAGTTTTAAAGCACCAACCACCACCCAACCACCAGTACCAGCACATCTATAAGGAGAACACCATGTTTGATCCTGAGCTACGTGAAGGTCTCACATTTGACGATGTCTTGTTGATTCCAGCGCAATCGGACATATTGCCAAAGGACGCAGATCTGACCACAAATTTGACGGAAAAAATTAAGCTGAATATCCCCATTATGTCGGCGGCGATGGATACGGTCACTGAGGCACGCTCTGCCATCTGTATGGCACGCGAAGGGGGGATCGGTACGATCCACAAGAATATGTCGCCGCAGGAGCAGGCGCTCGAAGTGGATCAGGTAAAAAAATCTGAAAGTGGCATGATTGTGGATCCGGTGACGGTGGAGCCGGAACAGAAGATCTACGAAGCGCTGGCGCTGATGGAGAAGTACCGTATCTCTGGGGTGCCGGTAACCAAAAATGGGGTTTTGGTGGGTATCCTTACCAACCGCGATTTGCGCTTTGAACCCCAATTGGATCTGCCGGTGGAGCAGGTGATGACCAAGGAAAACCTTGTTACCGTGCCTCCGGGCACTACTCTCGAAGAAGCGAAGTTCCACCTGCACAAGCACCGTATCGAAAAGCTGCTGGTAGTGGATGATGATTTCACCCTCAAGGGGCTGATTACCATCAAAGATATTGAAAAAGTGCGCAAGTACCCACTCGCATGTAAGGATGAGTATGGACGTCTGCGCGCCACTGCTGCTGTTGGGGTAGGGGGCGACAGTATGGAGCGGATCGAGCTGTTGGTGAAGGCTGGAGTTGACGCCATTGTAGTAGATACGGCCCACGGACATTCACGCGGCGTTATAGAGAGCGTAATTGAGATCAAGCGCTGCTATCCTGATCTTCAGCTTATCGCGGGAAACATCGCCACTGCGCATGCCGCTACCGATTTGATTAAGGCTGGGGTAGATGCACTCAAGGTTGGGATTGGTCCTGGTTCCATCTGTACCACGCGTGTGGTTGCCGGGGTTGGGGTGCCGCAGATTACCGCTATCGCTGATGTTGCCGAAGTTACCAGCCGTGCGGGGATCCCTTTGATTGCCGATGGGGGTGTCAAGTTCTCCGGTGAGATTCCAAAGGCGATCGCTGCGGGGGCAGATGTGATTATGATCGGCTCTCTCTTTGCTGGTACGGATGAATCTCCCGGCGAGACCATCTTATATCAGGGGCGTACCTACAAGTCTTATCGTGGGATGGGAAGTTTGGGTGCAATGAAGCATGGGAGCAAGGATCGGTACTTTCAGGGCGATGTGGAAAGCGATGTGAAGCTGGTTCCTGAAGGGATTGAAGGGCGTGTTCCGTATCGGGGTACTTTGTCCGCCAATATTCACCAACTGGTGGGTGGGTTGCGCGCAGGCATGGGGTATACTGGCTGTGCGAGTATTAAAGAGCTACAACAAAAAGCACGCTTTATCCGCATCACCAACGCCGGTTTACGCGAATCGCACGTACACGATGTAAATATCACGCACGAGGCACCAAACTACCGCATTGGGCGCCAGCTTTAGGGAATATGCAATCGGTGTAACAAGGTCTTGTGGCACCCATGCCAAGGGAGCCATAAGACCTGAACGCTCACTGGTCCTAGCCAGTTTAACAGCTACTATCTTAATAACATCAGGAGTAATTCATGGCTGATCTTCACAGCGAACGGATCCTTATTCTGGATTTCGGCTCACAGTATACCCAGTTGATTGCGCGCAGGGTTAGAGAGGCGCATGCCTACTGTGAATTGCATCCCTTCGATATGGATCTGGAGAGTATTAAGCAGTTTAATCCCAAAGGGATTATCCTCTCCGGCGGGCCTAATTCAGTGTACGAAGAAGATGCTCCGGCAGTAGATGAGGCGGTGTTTGAGCTCGGTGTGCCGGTACTGGCGATCTGTTACGGTATGCAGCTGTTGGTACGCCACTTTGGTGGCAATGCGATTTCGGCAGGCAAGCGTGAGTACGGACATGCGGTGCTTGAAGCTAAAGGTGAGCCGGGGCCGCTGTTTGATGAGTTCTTTGTCGATGGTAAAGCCCATGTGTGGATGAGTCACGGCGATCATGTGGATGTAGTAGCTCCGGGGTTCGAGGTCGTTGCCGGGAGCATGAATGCGCCGGTATGTGCAGTACAGAATGTAGAACGCAACCTGTATGGGGTGCAGTTTCACCCCGAGGTAAATCATACTGCGCGTGGAGGTGAGCTGATCAACACCTTCGTGCGTAAAATCTGTGCCTGCACCGGCAAGTGGACGCCTGGGCGCATTATTGAGGATGCCGTGGCGCGGATTCAGGAGCAGGTTGGAGCTGAACACGTAGTGCTGGGGCTTTCCGGCGGGGTAGATTCATCAGTGGCGGCGGCTCTGATTCACCGCGCCATTGGAGATCAGCTTACCTGTGTTTTTGTAGATAACGGTTTGCTCCGTTTGCACGAAGGGGACCAGGTTATGGCCACCTTTGCGGAAAATCTGGGGGTAAATGTTGTGCGCGTAGATGCGCAACAACGCTTTATGCAAGCGCTGAAGGGGGTTACAGATCCGGAACAGAAGCGCAAGATTATCGGCGGTCTGTTTATCGACGTGTTTGATGAGCATGCTGCTAATCTACCTCAAATAAAGTGGCTCGCGCAGGGAACCATCTATCCGGATGTGATCGAATCTGCCGGAGCGAAAACTGGCAAGGCGCACAACATCAAGAGTCACCATAATGTGGGCGGTTTGCCTGAACATATGAAACTTAAGCTGCTGGAACCGTTGCGCGAGCTGTTCAAGGATGAAGTGCGAGCGATTGGGGAAGAGCTCGCCCTGCCGCGGAGCATGGTGTGGCGTCATCCGTTCCCCGGTCCCGGGCTTGGGGTGCGTATTCTGGGCGAAGTTAAGCAGGAATATGCCGACATCCTGCGCCAAGCCGATGCCATTTATATTGAAGAACTGGTTACCAGCGGACACTACGATAAGATCAGTCAGGCATTTGCAGTGTTTTTGCCGGTAAAAAGTGTCGGGGTTATGGGTGACGGACGCAGCTACGAATATGTGGTGGCGTTGCGTGCCGTAGAAACCAAGGACTTTATGACCGCAGGTTGGTACCCTATGCCGTATGCCGATCTGGCTCGCATCAGCAATCGGATTATCAATGAGGTGAAGGGGATAAATCGCGTAACCTACGATATCTCCAGCAAGCCACCGGCAACGATAGAGTGGGAATAAGTTTTCATCCTAAATGGCCACTTGGTAAGCTTAGTGGCCATTTCTTTTGCCGCACACATTCAGATCCCGCGCATATTTAGATAGAGTAAACGGATGGAAAACAAGCAACGCAGCGCCGTGTTTCTAGATCGGGACGGTACCATCAATGTTGAGAAGAATTATCTCATCGATCCGCAGGAGTTTGTTTTTGTTCCGGGTGCGCCCGAAGCGATCCGGGCTTTAAAGCAGGCGGGATACTTAGTGGTGGTGGTTACCAATCAGTCGGGGATAGCGCGTGGCTATTTCAGCGTAGAGCAGGTTGAACATTTACACGCACATATGCAGCACATGCTGCAGGAGTACTCCACCCAGGTTGATGCATTCTATGTGTGTCCGCATCATCCCAGTGCGGGTGATGGTCCATACACATGTGAGTGCACGTGTCGCAAGGGGGAGCCGGGCATGCTCTTTGCCGCAGCGCGCGCTCTGAATATTGATCTTACAACATCGTATATAGTGGGCGATAAAGTCGCAGACTTAGACGCGGGTTTCGCCGCCGGGTGCAGCCCCATCCTTGTACGCACCGGTTATGGAGATAAAACCTTACAGACTCCAACCGTGCAGAAATGGCAGGAAGCTGGGCGTATAGCGGTGTGTGCCGACCTGCCGACAGCCGTGCAGCACATTCTCGCCCAACCTTCGCGCATGCATGGCCAAGTAAGATGATTGCGCGAGGGAACTTTCCCTGTTTGACCCTTTACCTGCCTCAGGGTACACTTAGCCGCAGTTGAAACGGCACGAAACTTACCTAGCAGGGGCGTGAAGTTTGTCACCTTACTAATCGTTAGTATAAACACAAAGGATTACCCATGGAACTTACCTGTTTTAAGGCCTACGATATTCGCGGCAGAATTCCCGATGAACTCGATGAAGAGGTGGTCTACCGTATCGGACGCGCGTATGCACAATTTCTGCAACCGCGGCGTGTAGTGGTGGGGTACGATGTGCGCTTGACCAGCCCGCTTCTGAGCCAGGCACTATGCCTTGGGCTCACAGAGGCGGGGGTAGATGTGTACGATATCGGTCAGTGCGGCACCGAAGAGGTGTACTTTGCCACTTTCCACGAAAAAATGGACGGCGGCATTATGGTTACCGCCAGCCACAACCCCATGAACTACAACGGCCTTAAATTGGTGCGTGAAGAGGCGCGCCCCATCAGTGCAGATACTGGTCTGGTAGAGATTCGTAAACTTGCCGAAGCAGCAGAGTTTGGCGATCCAGATCGGTTTGGCACCGTGCATCCGTTGGATGTGCGCGAGCCCTATGTGAAACATCTGCTCTCCTATCTTGACACCCTCGACCTACCGGAGTTCAAGGTGGTGGTGAATAGCGGTAATGGCTGTGCTGGACCAACCCTTGACGCTATCGAACCCCATCTGCCGTGTAAGATGATTAAAGTATTTCACGAGCCTGATGGAAGGTTCCCTAACGGAATTCCCAACCCGATGCTGCTCGAAAATCGTGCTGCTACTTCGAAAGCGGTTCTTGAGCATGGTGCTGACGTCGGGATTGCGTGGGACGGGGATTTCGACCGCTGCTTTCTGTTTGATGAACAGGGGCAGTTTATTGAAGGGTACTACATTGTAGGGTTGCTCGCAGCGGCGTTCTTGGACAAAGAGCCTGGAGCGAAGATTATCCACGACCCACGTTTAGTGTGGAATACACAGGAAATTGTAAAAGCCGGGGGTGGCATTGCGGTGCAAAGTAAATCTGGGCATGCATTTATCAAAGAGCGCATGCGCACCGAAGATGCCATTTATGGTGGGGAGATGAGCGCACATCACTACTTCCGCGATTTTTCCTACTGCGACAGCGGCATGATTCCATGGTTGCTGGTGCTGGAGCTGATGGCAAAGAGCAAAAAACCCCTGTCACAGATGGTGCAAGAGTGTATTGCAGCATACCCAGCAAGTGGGGAGATCAACCGTGAAGTTAACAATGCTCCCGCGGCGTTAAAAGCGTTGGAACAGGAGTATGCTCCCGCGGCACGCGAAATTGAGCATCTGGATGGTTTGAGTATGGATTTTGGTTCTTGGCGTTTCAATCTGCGCAGTTCCAATACCGAGCCGGTTGTACGCTTGAATGTAGAAAGTCGCGCTGATCAAGAGCTGATGGAAGAGAAAACCCGCGAACTTCTGGACTGGCTCGAACGCTGGCAGAATAAATAATTGTTTCCTGGATGTTAGTTACACGGTGGCATCCCACCCGTGTTGAGTTGGAGATCTTAAGCTGTGCAACGATCCATAATTCTTGCATCTTCAAGTCCATACCGACGCGAGCTCCTTTCCCGCCTAGATCTTGACTTCGAAGCGCTATCCCCAGAATTTATCGAAACCATCGATCCGGGGATAGCGCCGGAGTTGCAGGTGAAGCACTTAGCGCTGGGTAAGGCTCGGAGCTTGGTAAAGAGCTGCCCCGATGCGCTGATTATCGGTTCTGATCAGGTTTTCTGCGATGCCTCCGGGCGGGTTTTGGGAAAACCTGGAGATATGGCTGGTGCACAACGCCAGCTTGAGCGCATGGCGGGGAAAAAACACCATTTCTACACCGGGTTGGCATTAGTTGATTCAGTAACAGGGCGTACCCAAGTGACCAGTGTGACCTCTACCGTGGTGTTGCGTGATCTGAGCAGAACTCAGATTCGCCACTATCTGGAGCGCGAACGCCCTTTTGACTGTGCCGGCTCCTTCAAGGTGGAAGGGCTGGGGATAGCTCTAATGGAGCAGGTGAGCGGGAGCGACTATACCGCTCTGATTGGACTTCCCCTAATTGCGCTCACTAGTATGCTGCAACAGTTTGGCATCGATCCCCTCGCCTGAACCCATGCGTAAGTTCCACCGCGGCCGGTTTGTTTTACGCCCCAACCTTATTGCAATACTATCTTGTTGAATCCCTATTTCATCAATCGCCTTCTTTCACAACGGATTTTCCCATGAAACACGCCGATTTTGTCCATCTCCATCTGCATAGTCAGTACAGTTTGCTCGATGGTGCAATCCGCATCCCTGAATTGGTTAACCAAGTAAAAGAGCTCAATATGCCAGCCGTTGCGATCACTGACCACGGTAATATGTTCGGTGCGGTGGAGTTCTACACCAGGGCTGTAGCAAAGGGGGTGAAGCCCATTATCGGATGCGAGGTGTATGTTGCTCCCTCCAGCCGTTTTGATAAAAAGAACGCGCGCGGTTCATCTGAAGCGGCGTATCATTTGGTGCTGTTGTGTAAAAATAAAGCGGGATATAAAAATTTATGCCAGATGGTGTCAGCGGCGTTCCGAGAGGGGTTCTACTATAAGCCACGGATTGACTGGGAGTTGCTCGAAGCACATAACGAAGGGCTCATCGCCATGAGTGCGTGCCTGGGAGGAGAAATCCCTACTCTGATTAACCTTGGGGCTATGGATGAAGCACGGAAGCGCACAGAAGATATGGCGCGCATTTTCGACCGCGATCGCCTCTATCTTGAATTGCAGGAAAATAACATTCCAGAGCAGACCACAGCCAATGCCGGCCTGATTCAACTTGGCAATGAGTTAGGGTTACCTCTGGTTGCAACCAACGACTGCCACTATCTCACCCGAGAAGACGCCTACGCCCATGAGGTATTGCTGTGTATTCAGACCGGCAAAAGCATGGACGACGAGAAACGGATGCGTTTTCCTAATGATGGTTTTTATCTGCGCAGTGCAGATGAGATGCGGGAGCTTTTTAGTTATGTACCTGAAGCTGTTAGCAATACGGTGGAGATTGCGCAGCGTTGCAATGTGGAATTTGATTTCAACACCTACCACTTTCCTCAATATGAAAAACCTGCGGAAAAATCCTTGGATGATGTGCTGGTGGAGATGGCGCATGCGGGGCTCAAAGAGCGGATACAGGCGATTAAACGGTTAAACGAGGATTTTGGTCCTGAGGATGAAGAGAAGTACCGCACCCGTCTTGAGCGCGAGTTAGAAACCATCATCAATATGGGATTTCCGGGCTACTTTCTCATCGTAGCTGACTTTATCAACTGGGCTAAAGATCAAAATATACCGGTGGGGCCGGGGCGTGGCAGTGCCGCAGGGAGTCTGGTTGCATATGCGATTCGCATCACCGATATCGACCCCATGCCCTACGATCTACTCTTCGAGCGTTTCCTGAACCCAGAACGTATCTCTATGCCAGATATCGATGTCGATTTTTGTATATATGGGCGTGAAAAAGTGATCCGCTTTGTGCAACAAAAATACGGCGAGCAGAATGTGGCGCAGATTATCACCTTCGGTACTCTAGGAGCCAAAGGGGTTATCCGCGATGTGGGGCGTGCTCTGAACATGCCTTACGGCGAGGTGGACAAGATCTCCAAGATGGTGCCGACGGTACTTAATATCACCCTGAAAGAGGCGCTGAAACAGGAACCGCGGCTGCAGGATCTTGCCAAAAAAGATGTGCGTGTTAAAGAGCTGATCAATATCGCGTTGCGTCTTGAAGGGCTAACCCGCCACGCCTCCACCCATGCAGCAGGGCTGGTGGTTACGCCAGAGCCTCTCACCGACTATCTCCCGCTGTATACGGACCCTAAATCAGGTAGCCAGGTAACTCAGTTTGCCATGAGCTACGTGGAAAAAATAGGTCTGGTGAAGTTCGATTTTCTCGGCCTTAAAACCCTTACCGTTATCGACAAGGCGCTGGAACTTATCCATGCTTCCAGCAGCCCGGAATTTGATCTGGAGAAGATTGCTCTGGATGATGTCAAAACCTACGAGCTTTTATGCCACGGTGATACTACCGGGGTGTTCCAGCTTGAATCATCTGGGATGAAAGAACTGTTAATCAAGCTCAAACCCAACTGCTTTGAGGATATTATTGCGGCGTGTGCGCTGTATCGTCCCGGCCCTCTTGGATCAGGGATGGTGGATGACTTTATTTTGCGTAAACATGGCAAAAAGAAGATTGTGTACGACTTCGAGCAGCTCGAACCTATTCTCAACGACACCTATGGGGTAATTGTGTACCAAGAGCAGGTAATGCTCATCGCCCAAGTGCTGGCCAATTACTCCCTCGGGGGCGCTGATTTGCTGCGTCGCGCCATGGGTAAGAAAAAAGCCGAAGAGATGGAGAAGCAAAAAGAGCTCTTCATGGCGGGGGCGCGGGAAAACAAGCTGAATGAGAAAAAAGCGGAAGCAGTGTTCGAGCTTATGGCTAAGTTTGCTGCGTATGGATTCAATAAATCACATTCTGCTGCATATGCCCTCATAGCGTATCAAACTGCATATCTTAAAGCGCACTATCCGGTGGAGTTTATGGCCGCGCTGCTCACCGAAGATATGGAAAATACCGACAAGGTGATTAAAAACATCACTGAGGTGCGTGCGATGGGGATCGCGGTACTGCCGCCAGATATCAATGCCTCCGTGCGTACGTTCACTGTGTCCGAAAATGCCATCCGCTTTGGTCTGGGGGCAGTAAAAGGGGTGGGTAGCGCAGCGTTGGAATCTATTATCCGGGCGCGCGCAGAGGGTGGCGAGTTTGAATCACTGCACGATTTTTGCGAGCGCGTTGATTTGAGTAAGGTAAACAAAAAAGTGGTGGAGGCTCTGGTGCGCTGTGGTGCATTTGACTCTCTGAGCGGAAAACGTGCTCAGTATATGCTCGCTCTCGAAGACGCCATGGAGATTGGGCAGAAGCTTCAGCGCGAGCGCCAACAGGGGCAGGAATCGCTGTTTGAGATCGATGAAATGCTTTCCCACGGCGGTAATGGCTATGCCGATCTTCCCGATGTGGAGGAGTGGTCGGATAAAGAATTGCTCATGGGTGAAAAAGAGGCGTTGGGTTTTTATATAACCGGGCACCCTCTGTCGCGTTATGCAGCGGATATCAAAAACTTTGCCACCTGCGACAGTGCCGGCCTCGCAGATATGGCGGACAGATCAGAAGTCAGGGTGTGTGGCATGGTTGCTGGGTCAAAGGAGCTCATGACCAAAAAGGGGGATAGGATGGCGTTTGTGACGCTGGAGGATCTGGCCGGCTCAGTAGAAGTGGTGGTGTTCCCAGAGGCATTTCAGGCGGCAGCGGAATATCTGGCTACCGATGAACCCCTGATGGTGTACGGTACTCTGGATGCGGGGGAGGACAGCAGTAAAATTCTCGCGACTGAAATTATCCCTCTGGATATGGTGAAAGAACGTCAGACCAGGAAGGTGAAGATCCGCTTAAGCACCCCTGGGTTGACAGAAGATCACCTGCGTCAGCTTAAGCACACCATGATGCGCTACAGTGGTACCTGCAAAGTGGAGTTGATGGTGGTGATTCCCAACCGCAGTGAAACCAGCATCGCAGCCGCGCAAGAGTTAGGCGTTGCCGCAAGTGAAGAGTTTGTCCAAGCAGTTGAAAAATTGTTCGGATATAACGTTGTCACATTCGAATGAATTATATAGTATGCCTGAAATAACCGCGCGCCATGGAGCTTGGCGAGTTAAAAACGCGCGCCAGCTACCCTGATTTGCAGTCAAACAGAATATTGTTTTTAAATATAAATAAAAAATGTGCACTGCTGTAAATAGATAACCTTGGAATTTGCCCGTTTCAAGTTATGCTATTGTAGCACTCAACGGCACCATAGGAGATTTAACATGCTGGCATATCTGGATTTTGAGAAGCCTCTAGTCGATCTGGACAAAAAAATTTACGAGCTGCGTGAGTTTTCAACTGAAAATGTAGATTTCAGCAGCGAACTTAAAAAGTTAGAAGCAAAAGCAGAGAAGTTGCGCGAAGATATATTCTCTAAGCTTACGCGCTGGCAACGCACCCAGTTGGCACGTCATCCACGCAGACCATTCACCATGGACTATGTTAACGGAATTTTTACTGACTGGTTTGAACTCCACGGTGACCGCGCTTTTGCGGATGACCCTGCCTTGGTGTGTGGGTTTGCCCGTTTTGATGGGCAGCCATGTGCTGTAATTGGGCACCAGAAAGGGCGTGACACCAAAGAAAAGGTGGTGCGCAATTTTGGGATGCCCAACCCGGAAGGGTATCGTAAAGCATTGCGAATTATGAAGATGGCTGAGCAGTTCGGTTTGCCCATTTTCACCTTTGTCGATACCCCCGGGGCATATCCAGGTATCGGAGCGGAGGAGAGAGGTCAGGCGGAAGCTATCGCGCGGAATTTGCGTGAGATGTCTGCGTTAAAAGTTCCGGTTATTGTCACCATTACCGGCGAAGGTGGATCTGGTGGTGCCCTGGCAATAGCGGTGGGGAATCGCGTGCTGATGATGGAGTATTCTGTATATTCTGTTATCTCACCGGAAGGGTGTGCCGCTATTCTGTGGAATGATGGCACTAAAGGACCCCAGGCCGCTGAGGCATTGAAGCTAACCGCTACAGATATTGATGAGTTGGGGTGTGTTATCGATGGAGTGGTGTCTGAGCCTCTTGGCGGAGCGCACAATGATGTGGCGCTGGCGTGCAAAAAACTCAAAGAACAACTTAAACACCACCTAGATGAGCTTAAAGAACTTTCTGCAGAAGAGCTGGTAGAGCAACGCTATCAGAAGTTCCGCGCGATGACCATTATCGCTGAAAGTAAAGCTGGAGAGTAGATGCTTGCACACAACAACGCAGAGTAGTTGCAAAACGGCAATGATACGACTTGCTCTTTTAGTCCTCCTGTTGCTGGTGAGCGCGTGCGCCGTGCAACGTGCGCCAGAACCAGCACCTTCAACGGGTGTTCTCTCTGCGCCAGCCCCTCCTTCAACGCCCCCTGCAGGTCAGGTTCTTAAAGGGTGGCAAAAACCGTATGTCATTGATGGGAAGCGCTATACTCCACTTCAGGATCATGATGGATTTGTGCAGGAGGGGCTAGCTAGTTGGTATGGGGATAAATTTCACGGGCGCAAAACCAGTAATGGGGAAGTGTACGATATGTACGCCATGACTGCGGCGCATAAAACTCTCCCAATGGGGGTGTTTGTGAAGGTGGAAAATCTTGCTAACGGGCGCAGTGAAGTGTTGCGGGTGAACGACCGTGGCCCTTTTGTTGCTGGGAGGATTATTGATCTGTCCTATTCCGCAGCGCGCAATCTGGATGTCGTTCATCGAGGGACTGCACCGGTACGGGTGACGGCGCTGGGGTACAAAAAAACCGATTCCCATGGGGATACATTTTTCAACATACCCCAGGATATGCTGGATGGACCGTTCGGAGTTCAGCTTGGAGCTTTTACCCTTGAAGAAAACGCTGTACGCTTGCGCGATCGTCTCAGGCAACAATATGAGATAGCGGAGATATATCCTGCTGTTATCGATGGACAGCACTTTTTTCGTGTGCGCGCCGGGAAGTTCACCTCCCTTACCCACGCAGAACAGGGGCGCACCCAGATGTATACAGATGGCTTCGGGGCGGGGTTCGTGGTCGCGCTAGACTGATTTTCATCTGCAAAGGCACACCTTTTCATGTAGCAAAGAGCTTTTGTCCTCTCTTGCTTTCGTCTTCTCTTTAGTAATACCTCTTGGTTCGCTATTCTATTCTAAGTTTCAGTATGGGCTTGTGACACCCCTTCCAGGGGGGACGCCTGCTTGTAAGTGGGGCCATCCATGGCGCCAGAGCCTCTTTCTGCGGATGCCTCAAGCGCCAGCGCGTGGTGAATAGTTACATTTTTTTCTGCCCTAAAATATCCCTGATCCACTCTTTTTGTGCTGCATTCAGGTGTTTACTGAAGAGAAGCTGGCGTGCCTGTTGTGGTGCCATCCCAGGGAGAAATTGGGCAAACAGCACTTTAGGGGTGTGGCAATTGCGGAGAATTGCAAGGCGGATGTTGGGGCGTTTGTTCCAGCGCGGGTGTCTGGCGATTATGTTGATACTCTTGGCACCAACGGTTTGACTGTGGAGATATCTATAGATTGCCGCTTCTTTCATGCGCGGGTTATTCAAGCATGGTTCGATCACCTGTGGATGTCCTTCAAGCATTAGTGCTTCAAGGACTGGGTAGGTGGCGCGCCGCGCTAAGGTAATTTTGTTGCCCAGAGGTGCCGTGGGAAGGCGCAAACGCAATTGATGTTCTGCTGCAATGCGGACGTCCGTAGCTTGTCCTGGCAGAATGGCGATATTGAGTAACTCAAACAGATGCAGGCGCTCGAGCACTATTTTTATCTGCTGCGGATTTATGTGTGGATGCGCCAGCAATTGATTGATCACTGAGCGGGTATGCGCCACCTTATGTTTACAGATTAAAGTAAGCAGGGTGTCGTCAATCTCCCGCTGCTGTAACAGGCGTTGTAGATGCTCTGGTTCCAGAGCTACATTCTTCAACGCCGCCCGAACAACCTCTGGTTCTGGCGTAGCTAAGATGGTATGTAATTCAGCACCATCGCATGTAAGAGCGCGCTTCAACAGTGCGGTATGTTCTTGATTGAAGCTTCCCGTTGTGCTCATACACGCCGCCCTTCATGCCGGTTTCTGAAGCCATATATCCGAAGCCATATATCCGAAACAAATATTTACTTGGTATCAAAAAACCCGTAGTTACCTAGAAATTCCTGTTTAAATGCTGGATAGTCATCATTTTCAATTGCATTGCGCGCCTGTTCCACCATGTCAAGATAGAAATGTACATTGTGGATTGCCGCTAAAGTAGCGGAAAGGATCTCGTTGGCGTTGTAGAGGTGGTGCATATAGGCGCGACTGAAATTGCGGCAGCAGTAGCATTTGCACGCAGGGTCAACGGGGAAGAAATCCCGCCGATAGCGTCTGTTGGTGAGGCGCAGTTTCCCATGCGAAGTAAACAGAGTCGCACTGCGCGCGTAGCGCGTGGGGATAACACAGTCGAACATATCCATGCCACGCTCAATGCTCTCTAAAATATCTTCAGGGAGCCCCACTCCCATTAAGTAGCGCGGCTTGTTTGAGGGGAGGTATGGTTCGGTATACTCCACCACGCTTTTGAGCAATTCCAGCCCTTCTCCAACACTTACGCCACCCACAGCATAACCGGGGAAGTCCATGGCCGTAAGTTGTTCAGCGCATTGACGGCGTAGATCTGGATAGATACTCCCTTGCACAATGGCAAACAGTGCTTGGTCTGGGCGTGTATGCGCTTCTTGGCACTCGCCTGCCCAGCGCAGGGTTTTCTGGATCGACTTTTTAGCGTAATCGTGGCTAGCAGGGTAGGGTATGCACTCGTCAAAAGCCATGATAATATCAGCACCTAGGACGTTTTGGATGTGCGTAGCTTCCTGGGGACCAAGAAAAACATCCTTGCCGTTGACTTCATGGCGAAAGTATACCCCGGTATCGGTAATCTTTTTATTTGGTAAGGAAAATACCTGAAAGCCACCGCTGTCGGTTAGAATTGGTTTGTCCCAGTGCATGAACTTATGCAGCCCGCCCGCCTTCTTTATTAGGCCCTCACCAGGTTTAAGGTGAAGGTGGTAGGTGTTGGAGAGGATAATTTGTGCACCAGCGCTGTCTACTTGGTCGGGTGTCAGTGCTTTCATGGCACCGTGGGTCCCAACTGGCATGAAAATTGGGGTTTCAATAACACCATGGGGGGTTTGAAGGCGCCCGCGTCTGGCGCGAGTATGTGTATCGGTATGCAGTAGGTCAAACTTGAACATGATTGAGTGTGTCCTGATTAGAGATGATTAGGGATGATAGGGGGCGCTTTTTAAAGGAGCGCTTTTGGAGTAAACCCCAGCCCCAAAATTTTTATGTAGAGTGGTACAATGAACCCGCACTAGAGGTGGAGCCCTGAGGGTGCCCCGACAGAAGAGCACATTAGCAAATGGGGCGGAATAAAGCAATCGACTCGCACTGTGTTTCCCCTCTGATCTTCGCGATTTAACGCACTAATTCAGCAGAGTTGACAGGTAAGCAGAATGTTGATCCGATCTAATTACTTAATCCCTCTTCTTTCCCAGGCCGAATTTGCTCACTTGCGCTTTGAGTGTCGGATGGGAGAGGCGATTGACATTGACGTTGCGACTTTCCTTCGGGTGCGCCGCCGCCTGCGTACGGCGGCACAGGAGGTTCTGAACGGCAGAACAGAGCTTTTCAAGCGCCTGTTTGAACCCCAGCTCTCTGCCGATCCAGTGGCGCTTAAACGCTATCAGAAAGGGGCCCCAGCATTTGCCATAATACCGTCGTCCATAAGTTATGGAAAATACAACGCCGGTGAGTTGTTTAGTTTTGAGGTGCGCTTGTTTGGAAATATCGCGCTGCAGGCAGCAGGGCTAGTTGAGGCTTTTGTCGCTCTGGGTGAAGATGGCTTGCGCCTCGATGCAGGTAAATATACCTTGGAGCAAGTATGGGCCAGTGATGCGGCGGAAAACGCTATCAAGGTCTGGCACAGGTCTGGAGGAGCAGCGTTGCATAATATCCCGCGTCTCGATCTAGGCTGGTGGCTCGAGGGACAACCTCAAACATGCTTTGAGCTAGAGTTGAAATTCAATACGCCCGCGCGTCTTCTAACCCGAACGCGCCCTATGTTTAACCCTAGCATGGAGCAACTGTTTCCCTTCGTTCTGCGCAGGGTTACAGCTATGCTCTATATCCACTGCGGGATTGAGGTGGATCCGGCTCAGCTTGAGCTAGTGCCTGAAATAAAAGGGTGGAGGTGCGCACAAAACAAACTTTACTGGTACGACTGGCGCCAGCTTCGCAGCGACGCGGGACAATCCACGCCTCTGGGGGGGGTGTGCGGCAGTCTGCGCATGCAGGGAGAGGTGGCTCACCCTGTGCTGTCTCTGCTCCAGTTGGGGAGTTTATTCAACCTAGGTAAAAATGCCGCCTACGGAGCTGGAAACTATTCTCTCGTGTGTTTCGATGCGTATGAACAAGCCTGATTTGCACCTTCTCTTCCAGCCTGGAGCCAACAGGGCATAACGATTCTTGAGTAAGTAACTGTCCGGCAATGAGTTCATGCGTGGTATAGCTAACTCTTGGTCTTGAACAGTGTTTGGAACAAAAGCAGCTATGTTTGTGGAAAAATCTCATGATAGCACTGTGTGGGAAGGGCGCAAGAAAAGTACCCAGCAGGAAAAAAACTCAAGCGCAGGGAGGTGCGTCAGGCACTTCTTCGCAATAGAAAAGGGCACTTGCTGAGCTTGGATATTCCATAACTTAGACTTTTCATTGATTAATTTCCTTTTTTAACGTAATAGTAACGCTAATGCTGATGGCGATGCATAAACTAACTAATTGCTTCGCTGCTTGGGTGTGCGTGGGTATGGCATGTTGCTTGACAGTTGTGAGCTTTTCGTTTGACCGCTTTACTCCGCCATCTCATGTGTAGCTGTTCAAGAGGAATGGATACACTTGATCGCATCGCATATGTTTGTGCTGAGCGCGACTGAGTTTTGACCCCCCGATGTGCTGATCAAAAGGTACTTAGGGAGTTCGATTATACGCATGTTTACGCTTGGACTGGTTTTTTGGTTGACGCAGCAGCAGCTAAACGTTCCAGAGGGGGATTGTATGGGGCAGGTTGTCTTTGTATTGTTGGTGGTTGGAGGTTTAGGGTACTTTTTCTACCGTCAGATGAGTGCGGGCGCGACGCAGTCGGACTCCAGCTTGGTGCAAGATGAAAAACCAAAATCTGGGGCTGGCGTCGAAAATAACACCGAGACACCAAGCGCTGGTGGTTTCGCCGAACCAGATACACTAGAGGCGCAGATTGTCGCTTTAGTATCACGTACGCCCGGTATTCTCCAGACGGAGATATATACTAACTTCCCGGACGAAAACCGCAAAAACCTCCAGGCTATCCTGTTGCAAATGGATCGGGATGGAGCATTACGGCGTGAGCGCGAAGGTTCAACCTACCGACTGTTTGTTGCCTGAACTTCGCACAGTGGCGCAATTACGAGCTGGGCTTAATTCACACCTAAGATTCCGTGGGTTTTTATCCCTGCTACATTCCGCCCCTTGCCTCATCTAGGGCTGCGGCACCTTTAGTGGATACGAGGTTGATGGGGGTTGATGTAATAAGTGGGGTTATCCTGAGAAAGGCGCTCCTAAGTACGTTGGACGTTTAACCTTTTTCGTGGAGAGCATCGGTGTCTTCGATGTAGATATCTCTTCCCTCTATTCTTATACTCCCTTCGGCGGCGAGTTTACTCAACAGACGTGAAAAGGTCTCCGCTGTAGTCCCGAGGAGTAGAGCCACTTCCCCCTTTGCTGCCGGCAGCCGGACTAGCTTGCTCCCCTGCTTATCACTCAGCGTCATCAGGTAGGTAACAAATCGCTCTCTGATATCACTTAAGGTCAATTGTTCCACCATTCCCAGCAGATATTTTATGCGCTGCGACAGAGCTCCGATAAACTGCATGGCTGCAGCAGGATTGCTCTCTATGTGAGCTAGTATCTTCTGTGCATCAATAGCGAGGAGTTCACTTTTTTCCAGCGCAAGAGCACTTACAGGATAACGTCGCTTAAGTTGAAGTAAAATTTCAGCAAAATATTCGCCTTTTTCCAGCAGGCGGATTACCGCTTCTTTTCCATCCTCGGTGGCGCGATACAGCTTTACTTTTCCCTGCGCTAGAAAGTAGAATTCCGACCCTTCATCCCCCTCATTGAAAAGAAGATGTCTTTTCTCAACCTTTATAAAACGGCTACTCTGTTCCACTAGGGCGCGGTGCTCTGGTGTTTCTGCAGTCCCGAAAAAAGCCTGCATAAATAAGGTGACAGCAGCGTTTTTATCCATTTGAACTCCTGTAGCTATTTGAATTCTGTAATTAGTAAGAGCTTGTGGCACCCATTCTATGGGACACGACTGTTTGAAGTTGGGGTTATGGGCACCACAAGCTCCTGCAGTTGGTGGGTGGTGCATGGTTACACGTTATGCCCCCGGTCCAGGTTGGGTTGGGTCGTGGTTTTGCTCCGCAGCGGCATGCGGTTCCAGCAGAGCTAAAGCCTGTTCGGCGGCATGCATAAAAGTATGAAGATTTACGCTACCCCGTAATTCTTCCGGAAGGTGCTCAAGGCTGGACTGGAACCTCCTGGCGGCACTGAGTGCCTGTTTAATGTCGGTGTATTGATTAAACTGAGACGGCGCCTGCTCGCGTTTAAGGTCGCGTACGGTTTTTGCGAGTTTTGGATGCGTTAAGGTGCCAGAAAACACCTTGTCCTTTAGGGATTGCAGCTCTTCGTCCCCCATGAGCGCTTCGGTGTTGATCTGCTCTAGAAGGTTCAGACTGCGGTAGTCGGGCAGAGGGACGGGATTATCCTGATTTGAGAGGGTGCTGGGATTGTGTTGTGTGAGATAGTGGTATGCATGCGTGAGTTTATCCGCAGTTTGGCGGCGGATACGGATCTCGCGCGCACAATAGTCGGCAAAATCGCCATATCCCCACTCTTGGTACAACTGGGCATTGCGCACTTCGCTAAGCAATTGCCCCAACTCCACCCAGGAAGATTTGAACTGTTTGGCGCTGTGGAGGATAGTGTAGCGGGTAGATCCAGGCTCCACGTGCTTGAGCAGGTTTTCTAAGTGTTGTTCGGTTTTGGATGCCACGGTTTATACTCGTTGTGAAATGTTGAATGTAACTGTCATGGTGAGTGTGCTTTGCACTTAGCATGCGGATGGTAGCATATCTCCCTCGGGACGGGAACTGAGTTGTATTGAATGGTAGCTTACGCGGATGGGGAACTGCTGCGCGCTGGAAGATTCTAAGTACTGTTTAAGTTGAGGATTTTGATGCCCTTGCGTAATTTTTTTGAAGTAGACACAAATTATTTATCTTTTTTATGCACAAATGATTGGAATTCTTACTATGGCGACAAAGGGATGGAAGCGCTGTGTGGTTGGTCCTCAAACAGAGCAGATGCTCAAATTGGGGCATCCGTGGATTATTCGGGATCGTTACACCGATAAGTGGTCTGCTGGGTCTTGTGGAGAGCATACTGCACTGTATAGTGGGGAAGGGGAGCTCCTTGCATACGCACTGCGCGATGATGATCGCAGAATTGTGGCACGGGTAATTGAATGGCCACACATGGGCAAAATACCACATATAGATGAAAAGTGGTTCTATCTCAAATTTGAGGCAGCGCAGAGGTTGCGCCGTATGCATGTAGATTTGGATATGACTGATGCGTATCGCCTGGTTAATGCCGAAGGAGATTTGCTCCCAGGTTTGACTGTGGATATATATGGCGAATTTATTATGCTGCAGCTTTATTGTCGTATGTGGGAACCGTTCCGAGAGCCACTGGTGCAAGCGCTCCAGCGCTTAATGTGCCCGCAGGGGATTTACGAGAAGTTTCGCCCGCGCAAGACCCGAGCATTGGAAAAGCAGGGGGACAAACGCTATAGTTCGCTCCTTGTTGGGCAGCAGGCACCGCGTAATCTTACAGTTAGGGAGAATGGCCTCCTATTCGAAGTTGATCTGAATCACGGGCTGCACACTGGGCTATTTATGGATCAACGCCAGAACCGCAGAGATATTATCCCCTTTTGTGAAGGGAAACGGGTGCTGAATCTGTTTTCATTTACTGGAGCATTTTCTGTAGTAGCTGCTGCATCCGGAGCTGCCGAGGTGATCAGTGTGGACGCATCGACCCAATATCAAAACCGCGCACGCAACAATTTTGCGATAAATCGGCTGGATCCCAGCAGACACCAGTTTGTCGTAGGTGATTGTCATAGGATGCTGGATCGATTTGCACAGCAGGGGAAGCGTTTCGATATGATTATTATGGATCCGCCGAGTTTTTCCACAGTGGGAAAGAGTCGTTTTACCACCAGTGGGGGGACATCCAATCTAGTTGCTACTGCGTTAGGTGTGTTGGAAGAGGGGGGATGTTTGATAACATCATCCAACCATCAGAAGATTGATTTGGCAGAATATTTAAAAGAGTTGCGGCGCGGGGCGCTGCAAGCTGCAACGCCCCTACGCATTATTCAGACCAGTGGTCAGGGGCCCGACTTTCCGTTTTTGATAACCTGCCCAGAGGGGCGATATTTAAAGTATGTGGTAGCGATCAAAGGGTGAATGGAAACAGGCTTATAGGGTTTTCACTTATGGGGTTTCTACCCTTGCATGCAGGATGGTGATCGGCTCTTCAGGCACATCCTGATGGAAGCCGCGCGTAGTTGTAGGGGTTTTTTCGATCTCTTTCACCACATCCATCCCCTCAATCACCTTGCCGAAAACAGCATATCCAAAACCCTCGGCACTAGAGTTACGATGGTTGAGAAACTCGTTGTCAGAAACATTGATAAAAAACTGCGCGGTGGCGCTGTCGATAACCTGGGTACGCGCCATAGCGACAGTGCCTATGGTGTTTTTTAGCCCGTTGTTGGCTTCGTTTTTGATGGGTCGCCGTGGCTTGCCTTCCTGCATCTTGGCATCCATCCCTCCACCCTGAATCATAAAGCTGCGTATAACCCGGTGAAAAATTTTACCATCGTAGTATCCATCATTTACGTATTTCAGGAAGTTTTCCACGCTGATAGGGGCATCTTCGGGGTATAGTTCAAGGACTATGTCTCCGGCACTGGTGTGCAAGCGTACCTTAGGTGTAGTAGTGTCCACGTGCTTATTCTCCTTGCTGTGTAATTATAAGGTTGAAATTTACGAAATTGGGTGAAGATAGCATATATTGACCCAAAAACAACTGCTTAATGAATAGCGAAGTTGTGGTCTAGGCGTACACTATGGGAAGCGCAGTTGAGCCAGAAAGTTATTGCCCTGCAAGGTGTACATGCTTATATTAGAGTTTTGGGTACAGTTTTTAGCATCACCCTTCCGGTGGACGGAGGATAACCTTATGACATTGAAGAGAGTCTAATATGGCTTCTGATCCGGAAAATCCCGGTATCGTTAAAAATATATTTACTGGTTACTTTATCCTTCTACTGCACGTTTTGCTCCTTGTGTTGCTGGGTTTGTTCATTATTTTTTTCCGCGGACTTGTACAGTATATGCCGTGGATACTAGGAGGTGGGCTCGTACTTCTCCTATCGGCTCTGGTGTGGGCGTATGTGAAATTCAGACGCCACCGGAATCAGGTGCAACATATGCGCGCTCAGGGGCGGGGGGTTGAAATCAGTTTTCTAGGTGGATTGGCTTCCATGCGTGTTGGCGGGAACCTCGAACATCATGGGTGGAACACTAATGCTCCTCTTCAGCTCGAAGATCCCAACACTTCACGGATGCGCAGCTTGGAGCGCCTAATGGAGATGTACAACCAGGAACTCATATCGCGCGAGGAGTTTTTACGCCTTAAGCAAGAGGTGTTGCATGAGAATGGCGATAAGGCAGAACCTGAGGCCGAGGTGGAGTACGAAGAAGCGACGATAGTCGACTTAAGAGAGAAATTGCGCTAAAATAACACAAATTTGATTCTTTCTCCTTGCCCGCACGTATATGGGTCTGGTATAAACGCCACCATTGCTGTCCGTGAGCACCTGATTTTGCACATGCGGAGCAATTGTCACATCAGGTGACAAAAAAGCTTGCAATTCAGCTTTTGCAGTGATAAACAACAGCGTCTTGAATGTCGGGGTGTAGCGCAGCCTGGTAGCGCACCTGCCTTGGGAGCAGGGGGTCGGAGGTTCGAATCCTCTCGCCCCGACCAGTTTAACATCAAGGCGCCAGTAGCTCAGCTGGATAGAGCATGTGACTTCTAATCACAGGGCCGGGGGTTCGAGTCCTCCCTGGCGCGCCATTAAACCTAACCACCTTTATTGGTGTTGACAGCAAATAGCTTAATACGTAATATCGGTTCCCGTTTTGTGGTGGGTGTAGCTCAGTTGGTAGAGCGCTGGATTGTGACTCCAGTTGTCGAGGGTTCAACTCCCTTCACTCACCCCATTTAAATACCCAGACTCGATCGTCGATGTTCTTGCCGGACTCCCGGCGGGGTCAATCAGGGGTCGGGTCTTTTTTGTTAGTATAAGTGTTTTTCGTGCCAGACGCTGGCACATCAGCTCAAACGTTAGACTACAGAGCACACCTAGAACTACAGTCGAATATATGGTCTCTACATTTATAAGGTGAATGCGAGAGTGGCGGAATTGGCAGACGCACTGGATTTAGGATCCAGCGGGAAACCGTGGGGGTTCGAGTCCCCCCTCTCGCACCATTTTATTATGCATGTAGGTGACACAGCCACATGATGAACCTGCGTATTTAACCCTTTATGGTTCTTACCCCTTTAAATGGCGGCATAGTATTGCTACTTTGCGCTTCACAGTATGCAGCGTTATTCCGTTTTCTTGTTTGTACTCAAATTCAATTGTTCCCCTATATATAAATAATAGACCGATAGATAAATATTTTAAGAGAGGATCGCTATATGAATACTCAGGTTGAAGATTTAAGCTCGGTAAAAAAGAAAATATCTGTTGAAGTTGATGCTGATCAGGTGAATGAAGAGATCACTTCAGTGTATGCCAAGATCGCGCGCAATGCTAAACTCAAAGGGTTTCGGGCGGGTAAGGTTCCTATGCGCTTGGTAAAGCAGTACTATGCAGGTCAGATGGAGCAGGAGGTAATTGGCAAACTTATCAACGATACCTTCTTTAAAGCCATTTCCGATAACGAAATTGCTGCCGTTGGTGAGCCAGCCATTCAGGACAGTGGCGAACTGAGTGAGGGTAAGACGTTTACCTATGAGTTTCATGTGGAGGTCAAGCCGGAGGTTGAAAATCCCGATTACTCCAACATTAGCTTGAAAAAAGAGATTTACTCCTTTGACGATTCTATAGTGGATTCTCAGATTGAGCAGATGCTTGATTCCCGCACGCAGAAAGAGGCTGTTGCGCGCGACGACGTGCAACAGGGAGATTTTGTCACTCTGGATTTTGAAGGTTTTGTAAATAACGAAGCTTTTGAAGGTGGCGCAGCCACCGATCACGAACTTGAGATCGGTTCCGGCAGTTTTATCCCTGGTTTCGAAGACCAACTTGTTGGGATGAAGCGTGGTGAAGAGGGTGAGGTTACGGTAACTTTCCCCGAAGAGTACGGCAGTGACACACTGGCGGGCAAAGATGCTACCTTCAAAGTTAGCATTAAAGAGATAAAAGCTAAGGTAGTTCCTGAACTCACCGATGAGCTGGCGCAGGAGTTTGGGGCGGATTCGGTTGAAGATCTTCGCGCTAAAATTGGTGAGAACTATGCCAAGCAGGAAAAACATCGCATCGAGGAGGATCTCAAGGAGCGCCTCATGGCGCAGCTAGTTGAGCGGAATCCCATTGAAGTTCCGGAGTCAATGGTAGAGCGCCAGCTCGACTTTATGCATCAGAATATAACAGGGCGCCTAAAATCTCAGGGGATGTCACTTGCGATGATGGGACTCAACGATGAGGCTTTTCGCACCATGTATCGCGATACTGCAGTGAAACAGGTGCAAGGCAGCCTGCTTCTTGAGGGTGTTGGCAGTGCAGAAAATATCTCTGTCGATGCTGGAGAGATTGACACACGTCTAGAAGAGATTGCCGAGATGGCTAACGCCCCGCTTGAAGAAGTGAAGAAATACTACTCTTCTGAGGAGGCCAGGAAGGGGCTTTTGGCGCAAATTGAGGAAGAGAAGGTTATCACATATCTGCTCGGTCAGGCTGAAATCAAGGAGATTAGCAAAGAAGAGCTAGAGAAAGAAAAGCAGGACGCTAACGAGGAGCAGGAGTAGTATATGAGTCTGGTTCCTATTGTAGTTGAACAGACCGGGCGTGGGGAACGTTCTTACGATATATTTTCGCGTCTGCTCAAAGATCGCATCATTATGCTCAGCTCTCCCATTGACGATCAGATTGCCAATCTGATCGTGGCGCAGATGTTGTTTTTGGAGTCAGAAGATCCAGATAAGGATATTCACTTCTACATCAACTCCCCTGGGGGTGTGGTGTCTGCCGGGATGGCTATGTACGACACAATGCAATATATCAAGTCACCGGTATCTACTATCTGCGTTGGACAGGCTGCAAGTATGGGGGCGTTACTACTCGCTGCCGGTGCGCCGGGGAAGCGTTTTGCCTTGCCTCACTCAAGAATCATGATCCATCAGCCTCTTGGAGGGTTCAAGGGGCAGGCATCGGATATCAGTATTCATGCCAAGGAGATTCTCCATCTGCGCGACTCTCTAAATAATATTCTGGTCGCACATACTGGCCAGAGCAAGAAGAAAATCGCTGCAGATACTGAGCGTGACTATTTTATGGGTGCGCAAGAAGCTTGTGATTACGGCATAATTGACCGTATTGTGACGCGCGACGAGAATAGCGAAGAAAAAAAGAAATAATACTACAGGTTTCAATACCCACTACAGTTGACGGTATTTAAGCAAAACGCCAAAATGTCAGGGTGTTAGAACCAGGAGGAAAAATATGGATTCAGAAGATGTACGCAACAAAAATTTGACTTGCTCCTTTTGTGGCAAGTCCCAGGATGAGGTGAAAAAGCTTATAGCTGGCCCGTCCGTGTATATCTGCGATGAATGCATAGATCTGTGTCAGGAGATTATCGCGGAGGAGTTTGCCGAAGCAGATATAACCGATGATAGTAAACTTCCGACCCCGGCTGAAATCCTTCAGACTCTCAATGACTATGTGGTTGGACAGGAACGCGCCAAGCGAGTGCTTTCTGTTGCCGTATATAACCACTACAAGCGGGTCAGATATCTTGCTACAAAGGGAGATGTGGAGATCCAGAAGAGTAATATACTTCTTCTCGGCCCGACCGGTAGCGGAAAAACGCTACTTGCCCAGACCCTGGCACGGGTGCTTAATGTTCCATTTGCTATTGCAGATGCGACCAACCTTACCGAAGCCGGCTATGTGGGCGAGGATGTTGAAAATATAATTCTTTCTCTCGTACAGGCCGCAGACTACGATGTAGAAAAAGCGCAGCGTGGCATTGTCTATATTGATGAGATTGATAAAATAGCACGTAAGGGTGAATCACCCTCCATAACTCGGGATGTTTCTGGTGAGGGGGTGCAGCAGGCGCTGTTGAAAATTATCGAGGGAACCACTGCGAGTGTACCTCCAAAAGGTGGGCGTAAGCATCCACAACAAGAGTTTCTTAAGGTTGATACCTCCAACATCCTTGTGATTTGCGGGGGTGCATTTGCCGGACTAGAAGATATTGTTTCTCGAAGAATTGGCAAAAAAGGTATTGGGTTTGGCGCAGATATTCAGTCTAAAAATGAGATTGCCCAGGGCGAGTTGCTTGCCAAGGTTGAGCCGGGCGATCTGCTTAAATTTGGTTTGATCCCTGAGTTTGTTGGACGTCTGCCTGTAGTTGCGACCCTCGAAGAGCTCGACGAGAAAGCTCTTATTCAAATCTTGCAGGAACCTAAAAATGCTCTGGTCAAGCAGTATCAAAAACTTTTTGAACTTGAAGAAGTTGAACTCAAGTTTACTGCTGGTGCCCTTGAGGCAATTGCCCGATTGACTGCAAAACGTAAGACGGGCGCGCGTGGTTTACGTTCGATTCTGGAAGAGACCATGCTTGACATCATGTTTGAGATCCCCTCACAAAGGCATGTGAAAGAGGTGGTTATCAGCGAAGATGTCGTAGTAAACAAGAGTGAGCCTCTAATTGTGTATGACTGTGCTGAGACGGCTACAGCCTGAAAGTAACGTCGTATCTTGGATATTACATGACACCTGAACAAAACTTAACGCCCGCAGAATTAGAGGGAGCAGAGGAATATCCTCTGCTCCCTTTGCGTGATATTGTTGTTTTTCCCAAGACTGTTACCCCGCTGTTTGTCGGGCGTGTTCGTTCTGTTGCTGCTATTGAGCAGGCAATGGAAGGAGAACGGAAGATATTTCTCGTCACGCAAAACGACCCTGAAGTAGATGATCCAGATGTTAACGACTTGTATAGCGTTGGCACTGTTGCGATCATCTCCCAATCAATGAAGCTGCCGGACGGCACGATTAAGCTTCTGGCTGAAGGGGTTTCACGCGCTAGGATCGTCGAGTATCATGAGTTGGAGGGATATACCTCTGTTGAAGTAGAACGACTGCAGGAGAGCAGCAGCGACAATCTAGAGACTACTGCATTGTGCCGCAGTGTGCGGGATATGTTTAGCAGTTATGCTGGATTGAGTACGAAAATCCCTGCCGAAGTAGTTACAGCAGTAGGGGCAGTTGGCGCTCCGGGACTTTTGGCCGATACTATAATGGCGCAGATCAATGCCAGCGTAGAAGACAAACAGGAGGTTCTTGAGATCTGTGACGTGGAAGAGCGTCTTGAAGCTGTTTTGCAGATTTTAGAACGTGAGGAGGAGATTCTTAAGGTTGAGCAGAAAATTCGGAAGCGTGTAAAAGGGCAGATGGAGCGGACTCAGAAAGAGTACTACCTCAATGAACAGATGCGCGCTATTCAGAAAGAGCTTGGCGACAAAGATGAGTTTAAACAAGAGCTCAAGGAGCTGGAAGCAAAAATAGAGAAAAGTAAAATGCCTGCGGCTGCCAGACAAAAAGCCAAAGGAGAAATGCGAAAGCTCAAGATGATGTCTCCTATGTCTGCTGAAGCAACAGTGGTACGCAACTACCTGGGATGTCTTCTAGACCTACCGTGGAAGAAGACCACGCGTGACTGCAATGATATCGCACTGGCACAGTTGGTTCTGGATGAAGACCATGCCGGACTTGAAAAGGTTAAGGAGCGGATACTCGAACATCTTGCGGTTCAATTGTTGGTGAAGAAAATTAAGGGACCAATATTGTGTCTGGTTGGACCGCCAGGGGTTGGAAAAACATCGTTGGGGCGCTCTATTGCACGTGCAATGAAGCGCAAATTTGTGCGTATTTCTCTTGGCGGTGTACGTGATGAAGCCGAGATAAGAGGGCACCGACGTACATATATTGGTGCGATGCCCGGCAAGATCATGCAGGGGATTCAAAAGGCTGGGGTGCAGAATCCTGTTTTTTTACTGGATGAAATAGATAAAATGTCGATGGATTTTCGTGGAGATCCATCTTCAGCCATGTTGGAAGTCCTCGATCCAGAGCAGAATTCAACCTTTGGTGATCATTTTATAGATCTAGACTTTGATCTCTCGCAGGTGATGTTTATTGCTACAGCCAACTCCATGCAGGGCATTCCCGCGCCGCTGCTGGACCGTATGGAGGTTGTGCGTCTTGAAGGTTATTCTGAAGAAGAAAAGATCCAGATCTGTAGGCGCCACCTCATTCAGAAACAGGTGGAAGAACATGGACTAGGTCGGCTTAACTTTAACCTTTCAGAGAATGCTCTTTCCGAGATTATTCGGCGCTATACGCGCGAGGCTGGGGTACGCGATTTGGAGAGGCGTATTGCCGCCATATGCCGTAAAGTAGCTCGCCAAGTAGCGGAGAACGTATCTCATCCTAAGCGGTGGAATATTGGCATCAACCAGTTAGAAAAATATCTTGGAGTACCACCTTATACTTACGGGCGCAAAGACTCAGTATCGCGTTGCGGTATTGCCACCGGTTTAGCTTGGACTCCTGTTGGTGGTGATATCCTCATGATTGAGGTTTTAGAGTTCCCCGGCAAAGGGAAACTTACCGTCACTGGTAAGCTCGGAGAAGTTATGCAGGAATCAGCGCAGGCTGCTTATGCATATATTCGCTCGAAGGCGAAAGAGCTTGAACTTCCAGAGGATTTTTACCGCAATCTGGATATCCATATCCATGTTCCGGAGGGTGCAATCCCTAAGGATGGACCCTCTGCCGGGATCACTATAGCTACTGCATTGGCATCTTCTCTTACCAAACGCCCTGTTGATGCGGCATTGGGTATGACAGGTGAAATAAACCTGCGTGGTGATGTTCTCGCTATTGGTGGTTTAAAAGAGAAGCTGCTTGCGGCGCGCCGAGCTGGATTGGAGCGGGTATTAATACCCGCAGACAATGAGCGCCATCTTGCTGAAATCCCAGTAGAGGTTAGACGCGCACTTGATATTAATTTAGTTAAACACATGGATGAAGTTCTGGCACATGCCTTGCTTAAATAGTGCGGAGAAGCGCTTCAATATGCGTTTTCTCTGTGCATTTCATGCATAAATCGTATAACATGAGCGCTCATTTCGGGTTGGTAATGTTAGGCAGCAAAATCATGGTTTTCAAGAGGGTGCTGAGCAGATTAGGCAAGTAAATTAACTTGTTATGTTTCTTTAAGTCTGCTATTAGTACGTAATATTACAAAAAAACAAACAGAATTAGGAGGTTAGCTGTGACGAAAACCGAACTGGTAAATTCTATGGCGGAAAAAGCAGGTTTGAGCAAGGTTGATACAGAGAAAGCACTAAAAGCCTTTATCGATAGTGTAACCGATGCCCTGCAGCAGGATGATAAAATCTCCTTGGTTGGCTTTGGGACCTTCAGTGTGAGTGAGCGGGCTGCACGTACTGGTAAAAACCCCCAGACAGGTGCAACGTTGCAAATTCCGGCGGCAAAGGTACCTAAATTTAAGGCTGGCAAGGCTCTTAAGGATGCGGTCAATAACTAAATAAATATTCTCGCTCAACGCAATTATATGCTTTACAATGGGCGCAGTATTTGATACTTTCGGCGCCGTTGCTTGAGAAGAAACAGTAATGATTTCACCTCTCAAGAGACAATAGATATATTTAAGATCTAAGAGTAACACACGATATGGGCGAATAGCTCAGCTGGGAGAGCATCGGTCTTACAAACCGAGGGTCACAGGTTCGAGCCCTGTTTCGCCCACCATATCGCGGGGCTGTAGTAGAGTTGGTTACAACGCCGGCCTGTCACGCCGGAGGTCGCGGGTTCAAGTCCCGTCAGCCCCGCCATTTGCTTAACACATAACTGATATGGGCGAATAGCTCAGCTGGGAGAGCATCGGTCTTACAAACCGAGGGTCACAGGTTCGAGCCCTGTTTCGCCCACCATATTGCGGGGCTGTAGTAGAGTTGGTTACAACGCCGGCCTGTCACGCCGGAGGTCGCGGGTTCAAGTCCCGTCAGCCCCGCCAGTTTATGCCCAAACAGAAAAGGGAGTAGCATTCGCTACTCCCTTTTCTGTTTGGGCTTTATTTTCTAGCAATTGCAGAGTTTGTTGCTAGTCCATGAGTTCTTTAAGGTGCTCGATGTAACTGGCAGCACTCCCTTGTCTGAACCCAGTTGTTCCTACAAGTTCTCCCTGAGGGTCTAATATAACAATAGTGGGAAAACCTCGGACTGCGTACTTTCGGGCTAATTTTTGATTAACGGCAGCCTGTTCTTGGCTGAGTTGTTCCTTTTGCGGGAAATCAGCCTTAACCAGTACAAGCTCGATTGCGGCAAATTCAGCAAATTCAGAGGTTGAAAATACGTTGGCATCGAGCTTTATGCACCAGGGGCACCAGTCAGAGCCGGTAAAGTTTATAAGTACATGTTTATTTTCTTTGACGGCGAGTTGTTGTGCCGTGTCAAAGTCGGTGTGCCAAGTAGTCTTAGAGTTCGCCCATGCTTGGGGTGTAAGGGCTAAAACAAGAAATGTGAGTACAATGAGTTTAGTATATGTATTCTGTTTAATGTTTTGCACGGTATCTCCTTGGAATCGATTGCAGGCAAGCCTATCCTGCATAATTATTGAACCACGCCCTTTGCTCAAAGGGTTTTTTCTCTTTTCGTGCCCCTTGCTCTAGCGGTATCCCCACAGGCAGGAGAATTTGAACTTTTTTTGTTGCAGGCAGATTGATCAGTTCAGCTATTTTTTCCGCACGTTGTTGGGTGCGCAGCCATCCATCAATCCAAACCGATGCGTAACCCAAACCGGTGATGGCAAGAAGCATGTTTTCAACTGCAGCCGCGCAATCTTCCGCTTGGAAATCGTAGCCCTCGTAAATTTTATCCGGTTGTTTATCTACAATGCATGCGATCATGGCGGGAGCCTGTTGCATTGCTCGATTAGCTGGATGCATTTGATGTAACTTTGCAAGAATTTTTGCGTCATCGATTATGACAAACTGTGTGGTTTGCGCATTCTTGCCCGAAGGTGCCATGAGGCCACACTCAACTATTTTGCGCAGTTCATCACGTGGAATTTGTGCACTTTTCATTGGCCCACGGTAACTGTGGCGTGCCTTGATTGCGGTAAATATATCCATATTATACCTTTCTTTTAGCTACCTGCTGTATGCAAGGAAGGTAGAACTAGGTAACGGTATTTCGGCCTGACTGCTTGGCGGTATAGAGAGCCTCATCTGCTTTTTTCAACATCGATTCAACATCATCAGTGTCTTGATCTAGATTCGCTACGCCGATACTGATTGTGGTGTTAAAGGTCATGTCGGCAAAGGTGAAGGGTTGATCGCAAATAGACTTACGTATGGTGTGGGCAACTTTGTATGCATCTTTTTTAGTTGTTTCGGGCATGATGATGCAAAACTCGTCTCCACCGTAGCGAATAAGGGAGTCGCTTTTACGGATAGTCGCAGTGATGCGCTGGCAGATGGTTTTTAAGGCGTAATCACCGCATGGATGTCCATAGCTGTCATTGATTACTTTAAAAAGATCTACATCTATCATCAATAAAGACAGGCCGTGGTTGTAGCGGCGGCTGCGCTCTATCTCCCTGATTAGGTGAGACTCCATGTAGTTGCGGTTGTATGCCCCTGTTAGTTGATCGGTGTTGCTCATAGCTACTAGTTTTTTCTGGTACGACACAACTTCGGTTACATCCTGCACAGAGATGTACAGCATCTCCACTTCGTTGTTAGCATTTCGCAGCGGTCCCATGGAGCAACTCTGCTGCATGTGGCTGAAGGAGTCAGCCAGAGAGCCTGGAGCTGGCATAGGGAAAAGATACTTGTGCAGACGCTGGGAGAAATAGCAAAAGTTGCCAAATTGAAGCACAGACTTGCAATTTCGCCTGAAATGGGGCTGGTCGAGTTCGGGGAAGTGGGAAAACAGGGAGGAGCCCACGATTTCATCTGCAGCTATCCCGCTGTGCATCGCCATCCACCTGTTCCAGTAATTGACCTTCATGTCGCGATCGATTACCAACAGGCCATTGTTTATGGTGTCAAATATCTGTGCAAAAATCACATGAACGACTCCAGAAAGGTCTGCAGTGCTTTTTTCAGCCATTGAATTGAGCGTTGCTTGGTTATCAAAAACAGATAGCCTTCTACATTCTGTTGCTCAAAGCGGAATACTGTGCGAATTGATATGGCGAAGCTATCTTCATCTACTGGGAACTGAGCCGGGGTAGATTGAGATAGATCCTGTATCATTAAACGCGGTGGATCATAGGTGACAAAGTCAGAGAGTAACTCGGTGATTTTACCAATACACGCCCCAATAAGAATATTACCCACCTCAACCAGAGTTTCCTGCTCTAAGGTGTCCATATCCACG